>Ga0302326_10005602_pt1 | contig 28618 bp, 25 predicted proteins | sample Palsa_T0_3_FD_202264 | JGI IMG/M metagenome (GOLD analysis project Ga0302326, IMG submission 202264) | Peat permafrost microbial communities from Stordalen Mire near Abisko, Sweden - Palsa_T0_3 | ecosystem: Environmental > Terrestrial > Soil > Palsa > Peat permafrost | place: Sweden: Abisko... | reverse complement strand
CGCCATCCAACCCGGCATGAGCGGCGACGATCACAATATCGGGATGCTCGCGCTCGCGCACTTCGGCGACGGTGCGCCGCACCGCGTCGACGCCCGATTCGAACCGATAGCCGCGATAATGTTCTTCGGCTTCCCAATCCGGAATCAGCGGAGTGGTAACGCCGATTATTGCAATCTTGACGCCCGCCACCGTCTTCAAGAAATAGGGCGCGAATGGCTGCACGGTCGCGCCTGGCACCAGGCTAATGTTCGCCGAAATCCACGGGAAATGAGCATCCGCGCGCGCTTTCGCGATATTCTTCAGCCCGAAGTTGAATTCATGATTGCCCACTACCATGGTGTCGTACCCGATGGCGTTCATCGCCAACATCATTGGATCGTGGTCGGGCGGCCGGGTTCCCTTGCCGTTCTGAACGTACTCCTGATACACGGCTTCGAGCGGGGTTCCCTGGATGGTGTCGCCGCAATCGATCAACAGGTTGTTCGGATTCTCGGCGCGGGCGGCCTGTATCAGCGTAGCGATTTTCGCCAAGCCGCGCGCGGCCGGCTGCGCGGTGTAGTAATCGTAAGGAAAGAGATTGCCGTGCAGATCGGTGGTGACCAGCAGCGTGATCTTCAGCTCGGCGCCGAAGCCTAGCGACGCCAAAATCAAACCCGCCAGGAACGCCCGCAGAGTGCCCATCACAGAAACAACTTTCAGTATAATCGAGCTAAATGAGATTACTGCTGACGAGTATTGTTCTATGCTCTGCCCTGTTGGCGCAGACGCCCGCCTCCAAGAGTGCGGCAACCAAAGGCGCGGCCTCCAGGGCCGGGACCGCCGCAGCCCGGCCGTCCTTGATGAGTCCAGCGTCGCTGCACGCGAAAGCGCCCGATTTGTTCAAGGCGCAATTCATGACCACCAAGGGCGACTTCATCGTCGAAGTGCATCGCGATTCGGCGCCAATGGGCGCGGACCGGTTTTATAACCTGGTGAAGAACGGCTTCTTCACCAACGCCGCCTTCTTTCGCGTAGTGCCCGGTTTCATCGTGCAGTTCGGCTTGAACGCCAGCCCCGCGATCAACAAAGTGTGGGAGCACGCCAGCATCAAGGACGATCCTGTGATGGGCAGCAATTCGCGCGGAACGCTGGTGTTTGCCACCGCGGGACCGAATACTCGAACCACGCAACTGTTCATCAATTTCGGCAACAACGCCGGTCTTGATCGTCAAGGCTTTGCTCCTTTCGGCACCGTGACGGACGGAATGGACGTTGTGGACAAGATCAATCCCGGCTACGGAGAACGACCGGATCAACAGCGCATCACCGAAGAGGGCGATGCTTATCTGGTGAAGAATTTCCCCATGATCGACAAGATCAAGATGGCCAAGATTCTTCCGGCCGCGCCCGCCGCAGCGCCGGGGGACAAGACCGCGAAGTAGCTCGCCCTACTTGGGATTCTCCAGCGGAATCTCGAAATAGATGATGTCCTGGCCGGTGGCTGCCACCTTGACACCGCTCAGGTAGAATTTCGATCCTGGCCGGTGCGCGGTCTGAAAATAAAAGAACCCATGGGCCGATTCATGCGCCGGCAGGAGCTTGGCCGCGAAGGACCGTCCGTCGATTTCCCACACATCCAGCGGGTTCTTGTGTTTATGCAGTTTCGGCAAAGGGTTGGTGGTGGTCTGAATATTCGGCCGATCCGTGCCCCCCAGCGTTTGCACTTCGCCCGCCGGTGTCGCCTCTACTTGGCGGCCATCGATACCGGTATACTCCGCGTCCAGGTGTTCCATCTTCAGGGCCTGGTCCGTGTCATTCTGAATAATGACGAGAACGGGCAGAACGCCATACTGATTGGGGTTCAATTTCCCGAATGCCGTGTGAACCAATTCTTCGCTATCGTATGCCACCGCCGCTACGGTCACGTGGTCGTTGGTCTGCTTGGCGGGATACGACGAAGCCGGCCCGGGCGAAAACTTGGCTGCGTCCTTGCTGTTGTCCGCAAACAGCGTGCCTGCTCCCATCGGCAGTAGGGCCATGAATAACGGGCAGATTAAGAGCGCTCTCATTCAAATCCTTTACTGGGCGATTCGCATCGCCGCGTTCCCACTTCTTGTATTCTATTTCGTCTACCGCTCGGTCCGGGACCCGCGTTACTCCGGCCATTTTTCCGAGCGCCTGGGCGGCGAGCCGGCGTCCTTTCACCCGACGCCCCCCGGCGCCATTTGGTTGCACGCGGTTTCGGTGGGTGAAGTGATTTCGGCAGCGGGATTGTTGCTTGAAATCCGCGAGCGCAGCCCGAGTATCCCGCGGTATATTTCCGTCTCCACCGTGGCCGGCCGCGAAATCGCCGAAGCACGATTGAATGGGCTGGTGGACGGGATCTTTTACGCTCCCATCGACTACGCTTTTGCCGTGCGGCGTGTGCTGGCGCGGATTCGTCCGGCCGCGGTCGTAATTCTTGAAACCGAGATTTGGCCGGTGCTTTACCGCGAAGCCAAACGCGCCGGGTGCAGCCTGCTGGTGGTGAACGGGCGAATTTCAGACCGCGCGTTCCCCCTTTATCGCCGCTGGCGGTTTTTCTTTCAAGACGCTTTGCGGCGTCCGGACGCGATCCTGGCTCAGAGCGAGCGGGATATGGGGCGGTACTTGGAACTCGGCGCGGCTCGGGACGTGGTGCAAGCCAGCGGCAATTTGAAATATGACGCGGAGCCGTCGCGGGCCGAGCCGCCGCGCGTCATCGCGGATGCGATTGCGAGGTTGCATCCCTCGGCCATCTGGATCGCAGCCAGCACCATGCCGGGCGCGGATCGCGAGGACATCGACGAAGACGACGCTGTTTTGAGCGCGTTTCAGGAATTGGCGCGGAGCCATCCTGGACTCTTGCTGATTCTGGTTCCGCGCAAGCCGGAACGATTCGACGAGGCCGAGCGGAAGCTGCGCGACGCCGCCATTCGATACATCCGCCGATCGCATGACCGATCGCTAGAAATGATCGATCCTGGCATAACGTTGCCCTGCGTCGTCCTGCTCGATTCTATCGGCGAACTGGCCAGCTTGTTGCCGCTCGCCGATGTGGTGTTCATGGGCGGCACGCTGGCGCGCCGCGGCGGGCACAATGTCCTGGAACCGGCGGCATGCGGCAAGGCCATCGTCACCGGTGCGCATCTTGAAAACTTTGCAACGATCGCGGCGGAATTTCGGGAACAGCGGGCGTTTCTTGAAATTCGCGAAGCTGGCGAATTGGCTGCTGCGATCGGCAAATTACTCGACGATGCCCGATTGCGCAAGGATCTGGGAACTCGTGCCGCGCTGCTGGCTGCGGGCAAACGCGGCGTCACGAAGAGGGCAGTTTCCGAAATTCTACGCTGGCAGGATTTGGCGGTCCCACATTGGAATCAATTGAGCCCGGCGCGGCTGCTGCTCTGGCCGCTCGCGCAAGTTTGGGCCGCGGTAAGCACGCGCCAGCAGCGGCGCAAGATTGCTCACGCCCGGCGGCTGTCCACTCCCGTGGTCAGTGTAGGAGGAATCAGCATGGGCGGGGCGGGCAAAACTCCCATGGTGGATTATCTTGCCGAGCGGCTGCGCGAAGCCGGTTATCGTCCCGCCATCTTAACGCGCGGATATCGCCGCCGCTCCATCGAAACTTCGATTCTGGTGGAGGCCGGCGAACTCGCGCCGGTCAGCTTCACCGGCGATGAAGCGCAGATTTTTGTCCGGTCGGGCTACGCCCACGCAGGTATTGGAGCGGACCGTTTTGCCACCGGCCGTCTGCTCGAAGAACGCTACCGTCCGGACATCTTTTTGTTGGACGACGGATTCCAGCACGCGCGGCTCCGGCGCGATTTGGATCTGGTGGTGGTGGATGCTCTGTATCCGTTTGGCGGCGGCGCGGTGTTTCCCCTGGGCAATCTGCGCGAGCCGCTGAGCGCTCTTGCGCGGGCCGGAGCTTTCGTGATTATGCGCGCCGCGCCGGAGCGGGAATATGCGGGCATTGTGCGCCAATTGCGCGCCGTCAATCCCAACGCACCCATCTTTCGTGCGCGTCTGGAGCATCGCTATTGGGTAGATTATCGCTCGCGCCAACCATCTCATTTAATGGATGGGCCCGTTGGCGCGTTCTGCGGCCTGGCGAATCCCGCCAGTTTCTGGGGTACATTACGAGCTCTCGGTCTTCCGCCGGTATTTCACTGGGCATTTGGGGATCATCATCATTACAACTGCGCGCAAGTAGCGCGCCTGGCGGCCCAGGCCAAATTGCACGGATCGAATCTGCTGCTCACCACGGAGAAGGACGCAATGAATTTGCCCGAAAGCTCCGCGGCGGTTCTGAAAGATGCCGGGGTTCAGGTGTACTGGCTCAAGATTGGCGTTCGCGTGGAAGAAGAAGAGCAACTGCTGGAATTGATCGCATCCAAGATGCAGGGATATGATTCTCAGCCCTTTGCCGGGCGCGAGCCTCACCGCGCTTATTGAGTTCAAGTACGGCGTGGAAGGACGCAATGAATTTGCCCGAAAGCTCCGCGGCGGTTCTGAAAGATGCCGGGGTTCAGGTGTACTGGCTCAAGATTGGCGTTCGCGTGGAAGAAGAAGAGCGACTGCTGGAATTGATCGCATCCAAGATGCAGGGATACGATTCTCCGCCCTTTGCCGGGCGCGAGCCTCACCGCGCTTATTGAGTTTAATTACGGCGTCGAAATTGTGTAGATCATCAGCCCGTTCACGTTCGGGACCAATAGATAACCATTTACCGCGGCGACATCGGTCATCCCGAACTGCGTTACGAAGGGATACAGCACCGGCGAAATTGCCGTGCTGGCATCGACGATCATCAGGCTGCTCGGCCCAGCGGGGTCCGTAGATGGCGGATTGTTGACGATGCCGAAAATACCCGAGCCATAAGCCAGCGGCTGCACTACGTAGGTGCCCGTTGTCGGGATTTCGGTGGTTACATTCGCGGTCCCCACCGGGCTCTCCACGTTGAGTATGTTCATAGTCGAAAGCGTCAGATTTCCCGTAATGTTGAAATCGGGCACGCCAGGATTCCGAAAGCTGCTGGTATTTCCAGTCGCCAGCAGCAGATCGCCGTCGTACCCGAAACCAAGAAAGATGGCGGCGTTCGCTACGGTCACCTGCTGCACGCCTAGCAGGCTGGAAGGATTGGCGATATTCACCACGTCCAGGGCCGCGCTTCCAGTGGTCGTGTTTCCCGTCGAAGTGGTGCTGGCGACGTAGGCAGTGTTGGGGTAGCTGCTGTTGGAGCTGGGCACCAACGCCAGCGAGTTCGGCATCACGTTGTCGCCGCCAGAGCCCGGCCCGCTCGCGAGCGCCGAAAGCAGAGCGGGAAATAAGGAGCTGAAACTATAAGCCACGAAGTTCCCGTACTGCGCGTTAATGGAGGTCCCGCTGGTGGTGAACCAACTGGTGCTGACATATCCGACAGTTCCAAGAAAACTGATGTCGTTCAGGAACGTGTAGGGGGTGGTGGATTGCTGGGTCAACAATACCGGACTTTCCGGGGCGCTCAAGCTATAAACGGCAAAAGTGGGCGCAGTGCCTGGTCCCACAATGTCCACCAGAATCGGCTCCGATGTATTGGTATTGATGGCGCACTTACCGCCATACCCTACGCCATCGACCGCCAGTTGGGCGTTTCCGAAATAGCCGACGTACACCGGCGCGCTCACGCTGCTGGTGTCTACGATGTTAATTTGATTCGGTCCGCACAGGTACGTGGTGTTCCCGTAGACGGCCACGCTGCTGGCGCTGCCATTGGCGAAACTCACCTGGCCAGCCAAGGTCAGGTAGGTGGGCGGCGCAGTTCCCGAGCCGGAAACCGAAATCTGGGCCGAAGCGCTCACGTATCCGCCCACCGTGATCACCAGCGGATAATCGGCCGTAGCGAGCGACGACGGCACTAAAATGTTCGCCTGCCCCAGGCCCGTGTATCCCGGCGCCAGTCCGAGAAACTGCACGGTTGCGTTCGCGCCGCCGATGGTCGCTGTGGCAGTCGCGGTGGCGGAAGAAAGTGGTGAATCCGGCGTCGCGGTCCCATCGGCTACGGCATTGTCCAGCGCGCCTTGCCCGGTCAGATACACCACCAGCACCGCGCCCGAAGCCACCGGATCGCTGTCGGAGTTCGTCGAGTTGTCGGTCGCGTTCTGAGCGATGGCGTGGTTGCTGGTGTCTTGAAAAATCCCCGGCGCGCTGCTCACTACCGTGAACTGGAAAATGGCGCTTTGACCGCCATCGCGCGTCACGTACATATCCGCGGTTCCGGCCGCCAGACTGCTCGGCACCTGAAAATTGATCTGCGTTTCGCTCACATAGAGCAAAGGAACCGGCGAGCCGTTGACTTCCACCGTAGCTCCGGCCATGCTGTGCGGAAGCGGAAATCCGCCGGCCTGCTGGGTAGAATCGGCCAAGTTGGTTCCGAAAATACTCGCCAGTTCGCCGGGCGCAACGCGGGGAGCGTAGCTGGCAGCGTCGGTCACCAGGTTAATTACAGTCTGCGCGCCGGCAACAGCGTGGGCCAAGAAGCCTAGAGCAAAGACCGCGAAAAACTTCATCGAAGACGCCAATAACGCATGACGTTTTCAGCTTGCGAGCCGTTCACGCGCAAGCGGTCCTGTCTTCAATTAACAAACTGTAACCATTCCTGTAACTCGGCATGTGGCTGGTATAATAAGGCCCATGGGTGAGGCTAGCAACGGTAGTCCCATGAAAAAGATTATCCTTCTGCGGCCGCGGGGGTTTTGCGCCGGGGTGGTCCGCGCTATCGACGTGGTCAAAATTGTTCTCAACCTTTACGGCGCGCCAGTATATGTTCGTAAAGAAATCGTGCATAATCGCCACGTTGTCGACGAACTGCGGCAGGCTGGCGCGATTTTCGTCGAGGAGTTGAGCGAAGTGCCGGAAGGCGCGCGCGTCATATTCAGCGCCCATGGTGTTTCTCCGGCCGTCCGGGACGAAGCCAGGGAGCGCAAGCTGGAGGTGATCGACGCTACCTGCCCGCTGGTCACGAAGGTGCATTTGGAAGCAGTGCGGTTCGCGCGGCAGGATCACACTATCGTGTTGATCGGCCACGCCGGACATGACGAGGTAATCGGCACTCTGGGCGAGGCGCCGGAATCCACGATTTTGGTTTCTTCGGTGGAAGACGTTGACAGGTTGGAAGTGAAAGATCCAGCGCGGATCTCGTTCCTCACCCAAACCACGCTCAGCCTGGATGAAACCAAGGATATCGTCGAACGGCTGAAAGAGCGCTTCCCAGCTATCAAAGGTCCCAAAACACAGGACATTTGCTATGCAACCGAAAACCGGCAGTTGGGCGTCAAAGCTGTGGTGCCGCTCACAGACGTTTTACTGGTGGTTGGTTCTCAGAATAGTTCAAACTCCCGCCGCCTGGTGGAAGTTTGCGAGAACGAAGGCGTGCCCGCGTATCTGGTGGACGACAGCACCGAAGTAAATCCGGCGTGGCTGGACGGCAGCCAGACGGTAGCCGTCACGGCCGGTGCTTCCGCCCCGGAAAATCTGGTGCAGGAACTGATCCAATCGCTCGAGACGAAGTTCGGGTTCGATTATATGGAAGAGATGGAACTCAAGGAAGAAGATGTACGGTTCCATCTGCCCGCGGATTTGGAGCGATCGGCCCTTAAACTGACTACTATCGCTCGCGTATGACCCCGAAGCTGCAAACCGCAGGCACTTTGGTGGAAGGGGCTGCGCAGGCCGCGCGGCGCGCCACCGATTACCTCACCGGAATCCAGACCGAGCAGGGCTACTGGTGGGCCGAACTTACCGCCGATACGACGCTTGAGTCCGATTACATTCTGCTGCAATTGTGGCTGCACCCTCCGGTGAATGGCGTTTGGAATCCCCCAACGCGATCGCTGGTCGGCAAGGCCGCCGAATCGATTCTTGCGCGGCAGTTGTCCGACGGCGGGTTTAACATTTATCCGCAGGGGCCAACCGATTTGAGCGCCACCGTGAAAGCATATTTCGCGCTCAAGCTGGCCGGGCTGGATTACAACGATCTGCGCCTGACACGGGCTCGCGAGCGCATCTTGGCGCTGGGCGGTATCCAGGCGGCCAACAGCTACGTCAAGATCAATCTCGGCCTGTTCGATCTTTTTCCGCGCGATCATGCGCCATCCATTCCGCCCGAAATGGTCCTGCTTGGCAATTTCATCTACGAAATGTCTTCCTGGACGCGCGCGATCGTGATTCCGCTTTCCATCGTGCATGCCATGAATCCGCGCCGTCCTGTGCCGGCCGGATTCAATTTGCAGGAGCTTTTTGTCGCCGACGGCCAACAATTGGAGTTTCGCCGGGATCGCACAAGTTTTACCTGGCGCAATGTTTTTCTGCGTCTCGACAAAGTTCTGAAACTCTGGGAAAAACACGGCTCCAAAGCCATCCGGCAGCGCGCCATTCGCAAAGCCGCCGAGTGGATGTTAGAGCACACGCGTCACACCGACGGCGTGGCCGCGATTTATCCCCCCATGATGTACGTCGTCATGGCGCTGGACCTGTTAGGCTACGCGCCGGACAGCCCGGAGCGCCTGGAAGCGCAGCGCCAGTTCGACAACCTGATGGTAAAGGATGGCGGACGCTTCTTCTTCCAGCCCTGCTTCTCGGTGGTTTGGGACACCGGCATCGCCGCTTTCGCGCTGGGTGAGGCCGTGGAACCGCCGCACGACGCTCTCCGCCGCTCGGCCGATTGGCTATTGACCAAGGAAGTTCGCCGCAAGGGCGACTGGTCCATCAAGCGTCCCAAAACCGAGCCGTCCGGCTGGTATTTCGAATTCGCCAACGAATTTTATCCCGACATTGACGACACCGCGATGGTTCTGCTGGCGCTGAACCGTTCCAGCGCTTCCCATTCGGAGGACCAGCAGGCCTGCGAGCATCGCGCCATTCGCTGGTTGTTCGACATGCAGTCCAAGGACGGCGGCTGGGCGGCTTTCGACGTGGATAACGACTGGCGGCCGCTCAGCTTCGTTCCGTTTGCCGACCACAATGCGATGCTCGATCCCACCTGCCCCGACATTACCGGGCGCGTGCTGGAAGCGCTGTGCGCCTACGGCTACAACCGGTCCCATGCCGCTATCGAGAAGGGCGTGCAGTATCTGATCCGCACGCAGGAAGAAGACGGAAGCTGGTATGGACGCTGGGGTGTCGACTATGTGTACGGGACGTTCCTCGCGCTGCGCGGACTGGCTGCGGCCGGCGTCGGCGATCGGGAAGCTTATGTGCAGCGCGGTCTGGAATGGGTCCGCTCGATTCAGAATTTTGACGGAGGCTGGGGCGAAAGCTGCGAAAGCTATCGGCAAAAATGCTTCGTGGCGGCGGCCAGCACTCCATCGCAGACGGCGTGGGCCGTTCTGGCTCTGCTGGCCGGCGGCGACACCACCAGCAGCAGCTTGTACGACGGTCTTGAATACCTGATTCGGACTCAAACCAGCGAAGCGACCTGGGACGAAGAACTGGCAACCGGGACAGGCTTTCCGCAGGTCTTCTACCTGTGTTATCACCTGTACCGGCACTCGTTTCCGCTGCTGGCGCTGAATACTTTTCTCAAGGTGAAGTCCGGATCGAGCGGACAGCGCTAGCGATGCGGAAAAAGCGAAAACCCAATGCTGTTTACTTTACGCGACGCTGGTACACGCGACTTTTAGTCGCGTCTCCTCCATACGGGACACAAACGCGGCTGAAGCTGCCTATACCTTTGGTACGACTGTTCCGAGCCGCGCGCGTTAGCAAGCGGTACGCCGAAGATAATGAATCCGGGCGGCGCCTGTTTCAAGCCACGCCGGAAACGCCGGTCGTGTGAAGCCGACGCTGGTGACCGGGGCAACGGGTTTCCTGGGATGGCACGTAGCGCATCGATTGCTCGCGCGCGGGGAAAAAGTGCGGGCCTTGGTGCGAGATACGGGAAGGGTGCGGGAGTTGGACGGGGAAATCGTGGTGGGTGACCTGCGCGATCCCAAGTCGCTGGAGCGCGCCGCAGCGGGCTGCGGCGTGGTGTATCACGTGGCGGCGGATTATCGCCTGTGGGTTAAAGATCCAGCGGAACTGCATCGCTCGAACGTAGAAGGCACCCGCAACCTGCTTACCGCCGCTCGCGACGCCGGAGTGGAGCGCGTGGTTTATACCAGCACCGTGGGCTGCATCGGGATGCATGGGGATGCGCTTGGCAACGAGGATAGCCCGGTCGATTTAGGACAGATGTCGGGCGCGTACAAGCGGTCGAAATTCGAGGCCGAACAGGTGGCGCTGGAGTTTGCCCATGCGGGATTTCCGGTGGTGATCGTGAATCCGACGGCGCCCATCGGCGATCGCGATTTTAGGCCCACGCCCACCGGCAAGATCGTAGTCGACTATCTGAAAGGGGACCTGCCGGCCTTCATCGACACTGGTTTGAATCTGGTGGATGTGGAAGACACCGCCGAGGGCCATCTGCTGGCGTGCGCCCGCGGCGTGAGCGGTGAGCGCTACATCCTGGGTTCTGAGAACCTGACGCTGCAGCAGATTCTCACGCGTCTGGCCGCGATCAGCGGGGGAAAAGCGCCGCGCTGGCGTATACCCTACGCCGTCGCGTATGCCGCCGGGTTGGCAAGTACGGGCTGGGCGAATTTGACTGGGCAGGAGCCGCGCGCGCCGATTGATGCGGTGAAAATGGCGCGCCAGAAGATGTTCGTTTCGCTCGACAAGGCGAAGCGCGCGCTGGGATTCACTCCGCGGCCCGTGGATGGCGCGTTAAAGCGCGCGGTGGATTGGTTCCGGGCTAATGGTTACGTATAACAGGATGCTGAAAAGACTGCCCGTTTGCAGTGTTTACCGAGCCGCGACCGTGAGGGAGCGGGCCCCCCTATGCCTTTTTCAGCATCCTGCTAAGCCGGGTTACGTTTGATTGCTGGTATTTGTGGCGGCCGAGCGCCGGGAGTTGGAGGGATTGCTCGCGCATATTGACGAGATCGCTAGGTTCGATTGGCCCCTCGATTTCGCAAGGCGCGGCCGGTTGAACGGCAGGCTGGTAATTTTGGTGGCGAATGGTCCCGGGCCGAAGTTGGCCGGCGAAGCGGTAGATGCTGTCGATCGGAACGAAGAAGAAGACTTGGATGCTTTGGTGAGTATCGGATTCTGTGGAGGTTTGCGGCCCTCGCTAAGCGCCTGCGATATTTTTGTCGCCACCGAAGTGGTTGGGGTTTCACCCGCTCTCGCGCCATCGAGTTCCCGGCCATTCCAAACTGGGAAACTTTTGTCGATTGATCGCGTAGTATCCACAGCCGCCGAAAAGGTTGCGTTCGCGAAGAACGCCGACGCTGTGGAAATGGAAGCAACTTCCGTGGCGGAGCGGGCGAAGCGCTACAACATTCCGTTTTATGCCGTGCGCGTGGTGACTGACACGTTCGAAGAGAGCTTTCCCTTGGATTTTAATGCCATGCGATCGCCCGACGGCCGCTTCAGCCGCGCCAAAATTCTGGCCGCCGCGCTGCGAAGACCCGCTACCGTGTTTCCAGAACTGATTAAATTGAATAAGAGAACGAAGCGCGCCTCTCAGGCGCTGGGGGATTTTCTTGCCGACGCTCGATTCTGAATTACTGTCCACGCATGCGGCTGTGCCTTCCATCATGCGGGCCGCAGTGTATACCGGCGACAGCCTGGTTTCGGTAGAGCAGGTGCCGACACCCGCCATCGGGCCGGGCGAATTGCTCATCCGCGTGGAAAGCTGCGGGATCTGCCACACCGACCTCAAGAAAATCGAATACAACCTGCTCGCGCCGCCGCGCATCTTCGGCCATGAGACGGCGGGAGTTGTGGCGGCTATCGGCACGGGCGTGCGGGGATTCTCCGAAGGCGATCGCGTCATCGTCTTCCATCACATCCCCTGCGGCGAATGCTTCTACTGCCGCCATAAGCTTTATGCGCAATGTCCGGTCTACAAGAAGGTCGGCGTCACGGCCGGCTACGAGCCCGCGGGCGGCGGGTTTTCGCAATATGTCCGGGTGATGGACTGGATCGTCCAGCGCGGCGTCGAGAAAATTCCCGACGGCGTCTCTTTCGACCGAGCCTGCTTCGTCGAGCCTGTGAACACTTGCGTCAAGGCGGTAGTGCAACTGGATCCGCGAGCCGAGGACGTGGTTGTGATCCTGGGCCAAGGCCCTATCGGGCTTCTGTTCACTGCGCTGGTGAAGCGCTCCGGCGCCACCATGGTGGCCACTGATACCATGCCCTATCGCCGCGAGCTGGCCTTGCGTTTTGGCGCGGCAGCCGCGCTCGATCCGCGCGACCCGGGCCTGCAGGAGCGCATTCTTGAGATGACCGGCGGCCGCGGAGCCGATGCGGTGATCGTCGCTGCTTCGGCGCCCGCGATTGTCGAGCAGGCAGTCAAATGTTCGCGGCCGGGCAGCCGTATCCTGCTGTTCGCGCAAACTTCGCACCAGGAACGCATTGAGCTTTCGGGCGCAGACATCTGCGTGGGCGAGCGCAACATTTTTGGATCTTATAGCGCTTCGGTGGATCTACAGAAACAGTCGGCAGACTTGGTTTTCAGCGGTGCTTTGCCGGTTGAGGACCTGGTTTCGCACCGGTTCCCGTTGAATGAGATCCGCTCGGGTATCGAGCTGGCGTTGCATCCGGAGCCTAATTCGTTGAAAATTATAGTGCAGCCTCAAAGGTGGTGTTAGTGCAAACAGAAATGAAAGCCGCCGTGCTGTATGGCAAAGAGGACTTGCAGATTGAGTCCGTAGCCGTACCAAGCATTTGGGATGGCGACGTACTGGTACGGGTACAAGCGGCGCTGACCTGCGGAACCGACGTGAAGGTGTTTCGCCGGGGTTACCACGCGCGCATGATTGTTCCACCCGCCTTATTCGGGCATGAACTGGCTGGCGACATCGTTGCGGTGGGCAAGAATGTTCGCCAGTTTCAGATCGGCCAGCGAGTGGTGGCGGCCAATTCGGCGCCGTGTCTGGAATGCTTTTATTGCAAGCGCGGCAACGAGAATCTGTGCGAGGATTTGTTGTTCAACAATGGCGCTTATGCCGAATATATTCGCATCCCGGCGCGCATTGTGGAACGGAATATGCACGAAATTCCCGCGCACGTCGCTTATCAGGACGCTGCTTTGGTGGAACCGCTGGCCTGCGTACTGCGTGGGATTGATGAAACCCGCGTGCGCCCCGGCGACACGGTCGCAGTGTTCGGCCTAGGGCCCATCGGCCTGATGTTTGTGCGATTGGCGAAGGCTTATGGCGCGCGCGTTCTGGCGCTGGGACGACGCAAGACGCAACTGGATCGCGCAGCCGCCATGGGCGCCGATGAGTTGCTCATTTCGGGCGAGCCGGATGAGACCGTCGAAAACGTCCGCAAGCTGACCGCTGGCCGTGGCGCCGACATTGCGATCGAGGCGGTGGGTGTTCCCGAGGTTTGGGAAACTGCGGCCAGGTCCCTGCGCCGCGGCGGCATCGTCAATTTTTTCGGCGGTTGCCCCAACGACAGTAAAATCCAATTAGACACCCAGCTTCTGCATTATTCGGAAATCACCTGCAAAGCGAGTTTCCATCACACGCCGGAACACATCCGCCGGGCGCTGGATTTTGTCAGCCGGGGAGTAATCACGGCGCGCGATTTCGTCAACCGCGTGGAACCGCTCACCAATCTGCTGGAAGTGATGCGGCACCTGATGAGCCACAACGGTCACATGAAGACCGCCATCATACCTTAGTGCTCCTGCTCGCGCCCAAAGACTACGTTCATTCGTCCGAGGCGCTGGGCGATACCTACACGGCCGCCCAAGCCGAGCAATACACGCGCTGGCTGGCAACGCATCATTACGAAAATTTCCACGTTGTTAGTTTTCTTTTGCCCAAGCGGTTGCACCAGGACTTCTACAACGTCTACGCCTTCTGCCGCTGGGCGGACGATCTGGGCGACGAGATAGGCGATCCAGCCGAGAGCTTGCGCCTACTCGGCTGGTGGCGCGCCGAGCTGGAGGCGATGTACGCGGGGCAAGTGCAGCATCCCGTGTTTGTGGCGCTCAAAGGCACGGCGCGCAAGTACGATTTACCCCAGCGGCTTTTTGCGGACTTAATCAGCGCGTTCGAGCAGGACCAGCGCGTGACTCGTTACGCGAACTGGGAGCAGCTTTTCGGATACTGCCGCTGCTCCGCGAATCCCGTGGGCCGCCTGGTATTGCGGCTGTGCGGCTACTCCGATGCCGAGCGCGACCGCCTGTCGGATGCCACCTGCACCGCGTTACAGCTCGCCAATTTCTGGCAAGATGTAACGGTGGATCTGGAAAAGGATCGCGTGTATTTGCCGCTCGATGTTCTGGCGCGATGCGGCTACACCATCCTGGATTTGCGGGCGGGCACGTTCAACGCGGCGTTCCAGGCCGTAATGCGCGATGCCGTCGATATGGCGCGGAAGCTTTTCCTGGAAGGTTTGCCGCTGGTGAAAACGGTGGATCGCAGGCTCGCTTTCGATCTCGATCTTTTCAGCCGGGGCGGGCTGCGCGTGCTCGAAAAGATCGAGCAGCAGAACTACAATGTCCTGGCGCGCCGTCCGGCCATATCTAAGCTGGAGCGCGTCCAGTTGCTGGTTGGGTGTTTGTGGAACACGCTCTGAAGGCATCGTATGCCTTCTCGCGCCGCATCGCCCGCACGCGCGCTCGCAATTTCTATTATTCATTCCTGCTCCTTTCACGCGAACAGCGCGACGCTATGTGCGCCATCTACGCGTTCATGCGTTATTGCGACGACATCAGCGAAGGCGAAGGAGCGTCGAGCGAAGCCATTGAGCGCTGGCGGTGCGATCTGGATCTCGCGCTCAAAGGCCACTACGGGGAAAATGCGCTTTGGCCGGCGTTTCATGACACCGTCGAGCGTTACCGCATCCCCCATGAATATTTCCACGAAATGATCGCAGGCGTCAGCTCGGACTTGCGACCCAAGCAGCTCCAGACTTTCGATGAACTGTATCGCTACTGCTATCAGGTGGCGAGCGTGGTTGGACTCACCATCATCCACATCTTCGGGTTTGAATCGCCCGATGCGTTGCCGCTCGCTGAGAAATGCGGCATTGCGTTCCAATTGACTAATATTCTGCGCGACGTCCGTGAGGACCGCGAGAACGGCCGCATCTACATCCCAAAGGAAGACATCTGCAAATTCGGCGCCGACCTCGCGCAGCACGACGAACGCTTCGTCAAATTGATGAGCTTCGAAGCGCAGCGCGCGCGTGCTTACTACGACGAATCGCGGCCCTTGATCGACCTGGTCCATCGGCGCAGCCGTCCATCGCTGTGGGCCCTGATCGAGATCTATCGCCGCCTGCTGGCGCACATCGAACGCTCCAATTTCGACGTGCTCGCAAAACACATCCGCGTTCCAACGTGGGAAAAGCTGAGCATTCTAGCCAGCGCAGCCCTGAAATAAGGGAAACTGCGCGGCATTGAGGGTTGAAGAGCACGCGGCCGCGATCATCCCTGAGCGGTTCAGGCTGAACGCTCGAGGTCCCGGCTGGCAGATTGGTTATGGTTCACGCGATCGGCGACGGCGCGGTTCGAATGACGTTGGACGGGTTCGAGCGCCTGCCCAAAGCGAATCCTACGCCGGCTCGTGGACGCAATCGCGTGGAGCACATCGAGACCATCGATCTGGCCGATGTTCCGCGCTTCGCCAAGCTGGGCGTAATAGCCTCCATGCATCCGGGCGGCGGCTTTCTTCAAGCCCAATCGCGCTACCACTCCGCCCGGATTTGCCCTGGGAGTGTGGGACCGGAATCTAGGTTCGGAGCGCACGGCCAGAGGTTTCATGTGGAAAGCATTTCCGATGCGAGCGGAAGCGCGTGATCTTTGGCAGCGATTGGCCGCTAGCGTCGCTCGATGCCATGGGCCGCATCTACAGCATCACCCATCGAGGTCCCTTGCCCGGCGGACCGGATCAGCGCTTGCCGCTCACCGCCGCAATCGACGACTACACCCGCGAATGCGCCTACGCGACATTTGACGAAAAGCAAAAAGGCACGCTGGCTCCAGGCATGCTGGCAGACGTGGTGGTGCTGGCAGCCGACGTATTCCCCCACGAGCCCGGCACGCGCCGGCATCGCCGTGAAGGCTACCATCCTCGACGGCAAGGTGCTTTACCGGCCGAAGTAATCCCTATTGCTGAAAGACGATCTTGCCGCCCACCATCGTCATGGTGACATGGGTTTTCCCAAGCTCGGCGGGTTTGGCCGAAAAGATGTCGCGCGAGAGCACGGCCAGGTCCGCAAATTTACCCGGTTCCAGCGTACCGGTCGATTTTTCGGCGAAGTTCGCGTAGGCGGCATCGCGTGTGTAGGCAAGCACCGACTGTTCGGCCGAGAGTCTCTCCTGAGGCTGGTCGTATTGAATCTCGCCGACCGGCCCATGCGGCGTAATTTGCCGCAAAGTTTCACGAGTCATCGTTTCCTGGATGGCGGCCAAAGGGTCGGGCGGCCAGGTGCAAGGCCAATCGCTGCTAAAGGTCACCATCGCACCGGCTTTAAGCAGGCTGTTCCAGGTATCGATCTTCACCGGCCCGAGCGATCCCGCGTTGCAGCAGAAACCCGGCTGCATGCTCGCGATCACGGACAATTGGCGGAAACGCGGCAGATCCTCCGGGTTCAGATAATCGGCGTGTTCCATGCGAAAGCGCCGATCCCGCGGCCCGTTGGCCTTCTCCGCCATCTGATACGCATTCAGAACCATGCGGGCGGAGTCCACCCCGATCGAGTGGGTCATCAATTGATAGCCGCGCTTATCCAACTCCAGAAACAGTTTGTTCAGCTCCTCCTGCGTGTACACCGGCGGATCGGTCAGGCCGTCGGAAAAGAATTTGACCAGGTTGGCAGCGACCCAGGAGTCATGGTAGCCGCTGCGCGCTTTCTCCAGATCGGCCAGGAACTGCGGCGTCAGGTGGTGGTTGACGGCGACCGCGCCGAAAGCGGTGCGCGTGCGCAGCGTCAGCAGACCGCGATCCCGCATTTTCCCGTACAATTCGATATCCGCAAGGCTGCCAGTCGCCATGGTCGCGCTCGTGATGCCGAAACTGCTCAGGTAGTGCATGGCCTGCTGCAGCCATTCGAATTTCACTTCCATGGGCGGATCGGGCAGCGCGTGCTCGACGATCTCCATCGCTCCTTCCATCACCACGCCGCTGCGGTGGCCGTTCGAATCGCGCAGAATGTATGGTTCAAGCGATGAATCCGGGAAAGGAGCGTCGGTAATATGCGCCAGGTCCAGAGTTTTCTGGTTCACCCATAGCGCGTGCTCGCTGACGTCGTGAATCACGAGCGGACGGTCCGCAACGGCCCGGTCCAGAAGGGCATGCGTCACCGTTGGCTTCTTGAAGGTGTTGCCCGATGCGCTGAAATCGGTAATGAACTGGACTCTGCCGAAGATCACCGGGTCCTTGGGATGGCTTGCGGTATAGGCCTTGATCTTGCCGACCAGCAGGTCGGTGTCCTTGGAGGTGATGTTCGATTCGGGCGTGGATAGATTGAATCCGTGCAACGCCAAAGCTCCGAACCACAGATGGACGTGGCCGTCGGTGATTCCTGGAATCACAGTCTTGCCTTGCAGGTCGATGACCTTGGTGTTCGCCGAGCGGTGGCCTGCCATCTCAGCGTTCGAGCCGACGGCGTCCACCTTGTCTCCGGTAACCGCCAGCGCCTCCGCCCAGGCCTTCTGTGGATTGGCGGTGTAGATGTGGCCATTCAACAGCACCGCGTCGCTCGAAAAAAGGGCCTGGCCGGCTAGAGACAGGAACACAACGGGCAATAGCCGGACACATCGATTGCGAGCGTTCGAAATCATCCAACTATTTTAGACCGGCTGAGGCAGTCAGCAGCCAGGAGAAGTGTGAGTTGGTGCTTAACCGTTTTGGGGGTAGCCAAAACCGTGGCGCACGCACCCTCGAATGTAAAAGACGCGGCCGCAGGCAAGTCTTTTATTTTCATCACCATTGTTGTGCGGAACGCGATGGGAACACTCCTGCGTGCCGCGTGCACACTCGTGTGTACGCGACATGTTTCACTGCTTCTTAGCGCGATTTCCGGGGTGGGCTGAAGGCGCCTCCTAAAGTCGGATGTTACGCAGCAGCGTCTAATGGCGGTTGCGGACCGCTCGGAAGGGCTGTCGATCTCGGAAGGGCTATCAATAAGACCGTCGTTGAGAAGCTTGGAAATTTGAGGCAGCGACGCTCGCGTGGGTGGAGAAAGATCCAACGCGTGCGGTGAGAGCATTTGAGCGCGCAGCGGACCGCCGGGCGCCGCGCCGCGTGCGCCTTCCGCTAAACTAAGGCCCAGCCGTAAGGTAGGGACTGACTCAAGCGGAAGGACCGAAGGGCCGAATAGACTCTTAGATGCGTTCTTCCGCAATTCTCGTCTTCTGGCTCGGTTTTTGCACTTCCGCGTGGGCTCTCACGGTGCAGGAGGGCCGCACGGCGGCATCCGTGAGCGAACAATCCTGCGTTGCCCCCAAATCGGTTTCTGTTTTTCAGCCTGTGGACAGGCAGGCTTTTGTATGGTTTGTCGCGTTGCAAATTCGGACGGGCGATAAACTGCGCGTGGAATGGCTGGATCCTTCCGGCGCCGTTTCGACTACGGCGGACTATGGAGATTTGCCTGCGGCGGGCGAACTGTGCTTTGAGGCGCAGCTTCCCATCGCGGGATTCGCTCCGGCGTCACAGCCCGGGAACTGGACGGTGCGGGCGCTGGCCAACGGAATAGTGGCGTTTTCGAGAAGCTTCAGCATTGCCGCCGAGGTGGACAATGGAGGGCCCCATGTCACGGGCGTCACCTGGTCCGGCGAGCGAGCCCAAGAGATCGATTTCACCGTGCGAGGCAAAAACTTTCAGCCCAACTCGCTGGTCCTGATCGCGCAATACAAGCCGGCCGGCGGATGGACCTATCTGGCCAGCTTGCAGCCGCGCGCAGCGACGGCGGATCAATTGACGGTTCACTACGCCGGGCTACCGGCCAATGAATATTTGGTGATCGTGGAAAATCCCGATCAGCGCATGAGCCGTCCGATGCCGTTTGTGATTTCCACCGTCGGGTACAAACTGCCCACCGCGGCGGGCGTGCCTTGGGTGGTCACGCAGGGACCCTACGGCACGTTTTCGCATTGGGGCAACAGCCTGCATGCCTTCGATATCGCTCCGCGCGCGGGAAACTGCGTAGTAGCTATGAAAGGGGGAATCGCGTACACGCACGATCTGGGCCTCCAGCAGGATCAGCGCCATCATTCCTTCGGAAACTACATCACCATCGATCACGGCAACGGCGAATTCAGCCATTACGCGCACCTGGCCAGTGGAACGTTCGTGGTAAAAAACGGCCAGCGCGTGGAGCAGGGGCAAGCGCTCGCCACGGCGGGAAATAGCGGCTACACGCTGGGCGAAGGCGGCGGCTATCACGTACACGTCAGCGTGACGCGCGCGCTTCCGATCTCTTCACCGAGCGTTCCGTTCCAGTTCGAGGATCTGCCGGATTGGACGCGCGGGAGCGGCTATCGCGTCGTAGTATCGAACAATGCATCGCCCCTCTGCGATTGCGGTGCGCGTCGGGCGGTTGCCCGCGGAGGCTCAGACGAGCAGCTTTCGGGATCTGTTTCAGTAGCGCAATGGTGGACCGAAATAATTGCCGTTCCGGGAAGATCGAAAATCCTGGAGGTGACGCTTTCATGGGCCGGCGCGCCCGGCGATCTGGACTTGCATCTGATGAGCCCGAGCGGAAGGCACTACGCCGCCTATGCCGACACCACCGGCTATTCGGGCGACACCAATCCGAAGGCTTTTCGCGTCCCTAATCCTGAAGCGGGCCTGTGGCGGGTTTCGGTGGAAGGCATGCGCGGGCCTGGGCCAATCCAGTTTGGCGTGGAAACCTCGGCTCCGCAACAGGCAGCGCAGGGGCGGCTCAGGGCGTCGCGGTAGCCGAGTGCTTAACCGTTCTTGGGGTAGCTGGCATCGGAGAAACCCGTGGCGCACGCACTCCTGCGTGCAGCGTGCACACTCGTGTGTACGCGATATGTTTCACTGCTTCTCAGCGCGATTTCCGCTTCAGAGCCGCGAACCCCCCGAAACGGTTAAGCACCCGCGGTAGCCCAGCCTTCAGCAAACCTTCAAACGGCTGTAGTACGATGGCGGCCATGAATAGAAGCGCCGGGTTGACGTTTGTTTCGCTGCTTGCGTTGTCCGTTGCATTCGCGCAAAGCGGTTACCATCAAATCAAAAAGATCGGCATTCCCGGCGACGGTTTCTGGGATTATTTGACCACCGATCCTGCAACGGGCCGCATCTTCGTTTCGCACGGCTCCGAAGTGAATGTGGTGGACGGCAATAAGGGCGAGGTCACGGGTAAGATCACCGGACTGAAACTGGTGCATGGCATCGCGCTCGCGCCCGAATTCAACCACGGCTTCATCAGCGATGGCGCGGCGAATCAGGTGGTGGTGTTCGATATGACGACGCTGGCAAAAATCGGCGAAGTTGCAGCCGGGATGAATCCGGACGGAATTATCTACGATCCCGCATCCAAACGTGTATTTGCATTCAATGGCCGCAGCGCCAGCGCGACCGCGGTGGACGCCGAGAAAGGGACGCTGGCTGGAACCGTGATGCTGGAAGGGAAGCCCGAGTTCCCGGCGCCCGACGGCAAGGGCCACGTGTACGTCAATATCGAGGACAAGAGCGAGGTGATGGATATCGATTCCAAAGCCTTGATGGTGATGCACAAATGGCCCCTGGCGCCCTGCGAAGAGCCCTCCGGCATGGCGATGGATACCAAGACCCGCCGGCTGTTCTCGGGTTGCGACAACAAGATGATGGCGGTAATGGACGCCGATACCGGCAAGGTTGTCACCACCGTTCCCATCGGCGACGGGGTAGACGCCACTTGGTTCGATCCGGGCACGAAATACGTTCTAAATTCATGCGGGAAGGACGGCGTGCTCACGGTGATCCACGAAGATTCGCCCGACAAATATACGGTGGTTGAAACTGTGAAGACCGAAACCGGCGCGCGCACGATGGCGCTGGATCCCCAAACGCATATCGTTTATCTGGCGTTGGCGGAAGTTGAAATGCTGCCTCCGGCCGAGGGCGATGCGAAGGGCCGACCGCGCCGCAAGGTCAAGCCCGGCACATTCGGACTGCTGGAATTCGGGAGGTAATGACGGGGCTTGCCGCGGTGCTCGAGGGCGGCGGATTTGTCGAGGACCAGCCAAACCTGGCGCTGGCGGAAGTTGAAATGCTGCCTCCGGCCTAAGGGGACGCCAAAGGCTGGCCGCGCCGCAAGGTCCAGCCCGGCACGTTCGGGCGGTTGGGCAGTGCAACGTCGCCACGGATCAAGTGGGAAGGGTACCCTCTCCCTGGGAGCATAGGTTCGGCGCAACCTCTCGTTTTAACGCTTATACCCCAACGACAGTTGGGTCGGGCATCACTTGGTCAAATCAGCGGGTCGGCCGTTTTACGTCAAAGTGGATCGTCTCAGGACGGCGCGTATTTCGAGAAGCGATCCAGACCGGCGCAACACCCTCGCCAACCTTCAAGTAGGCGACCCGTTTCGCGTTTGCCTGGCTGGAACTAACTGGTCTCCGCGTCGAGTTCCAATTTGAACTCGAATGCTGCATTCTGCTGATACACCTTCGCGCGGCCTATCTGACTGATTGCATTGCGGAGGTCTGTCGCTGATGGGCCTCCGTTTGGCTGCGCTTCCATGAAGCGCTGCCATTCTTCATCGACCTGCATGAAAGCCGGATTGCTCCAGTCGATCCAACCACAACTTACCTGCATATCGAATCTAAACCAAGCCATACCATCGATAGCGATCACGACAGCGCGGTCGCCCAACGCGGATGCGAGTTGAAGAGAAGCTTGATAAACGCGGAAGATCAGATAGTTCAGCGGCCGGTAAACAGATATTGCGCCCCCGGCTGGGCCGCTCCGCATGCTCGCAAGAAGTGTCTGAAAGTCGGCGTCTTCCATCCCGAAGAACTTCACTTCGTATGAGGTAGTCACGCCGTCTGGGGATCGAGCCTCGATATCTGGGCCCTGGCGAACCGCTTCCATTCCCAATATGGAGTGATTCTGGCCCTCAAGCCATTCAGCATATTGAAGCTCGATCAGCCGACCTCTGAATGTCCGCGAGAGTCGATGGCGCTCGCCCGGATCAGGGTCAAGCATCCACTTCTCGCGCAGGTCCTTCACATATTGTTTTCGCGCTTTGGCGGATATGCCGGTTTCGGTCATAAGATAACGGTGAATCGGACCAGTCACCTTCGGAAGGCAACCGCGCCGGTAGGCAAGCAGCACAACTGAACAATGCGAAGCATCATCATCTCCCAGCCGATGCCACTGCAGGAATGCGGGCCAGATTTCGTCTGGTAGAAGAATTTCTCGGAGGGCCAAGCAGTCCTGACGCAGCTCGATGAAGTCTTCCAACGGGATGTTCCCGTTGGCTTCACGCACCATCTCGATGTCTTTAGTCGCGGAAAAGCAGGCGCAGGAATTCATGAAATCGATTCTAAACCTGTTTGCGAGGGCTGGATTCTATTCCCCATTCTCCTCACGCAATGCGGCATCAAGCCTAAACGTCGTAGTTATCGGACCCGAGATGGCTTGACGTTTCCCGAGCCAATGCGAGTGGTCGGCAATCCGAAAACGATCCAGATGAGCGTATAGTCGCACCCGCGGATTGAGGATCGATCGTTCCAAGGGATAGGATAAGCCGTTTTACGGTAAATTGACGCCTAACGGCTACGCTGTCGTCCGCCTTTAGCCCTGCTCGCCGCGAGCATGGAAGTAGTTTCGGTAAATCTCTTTCACCTTGCCAACCACGACCACGTACTCTGCCCCATCGAACTGAGGAAACATTTTAATTCTCACTACAAGGTCGTCGTGCGGGATTATTTTGAAGCCGACCGAGACACTGCACTGCCTGACTGGAAATTCGCGCCGATCGGGGCATCCAACCCATCGTCCTATATCATCCGACTCGCCGAGCATCGCCGCCAACACGTAAACGCGCTCAAATGCCTGGAGTCCATACCTCTCGACGGCGTACCCGTAGGCAACCTTTGCGATGAACCGTGCAAAGTCCTCGGCAGAGTACTTGGGTGGAAGCACCCTATCCGCGTGATGCCTCCTCGCGATCTCCTCCCCTCTCTCGCCAAGCTCGAAGACATCCATTGACGTGCACTCGACTCCGCTCGCATGCGTACGCCCGTCGATAGAGGCGGGAAGCGGAAAGATGGGCAACCTAATCACCTTCCAGTGATCCTGCCAAACAGCATCTACGCGCTCAATTTGCCCCTGTCTCTCGATGAGCATCGGGTGTGGCTTCGCTCTCTCTTTGGGGCGTCGGGTCCTCGTACGGAGCGCGGCGCGCGCGGCGAACATCCCCTTGAGTACCTTCGCCTCTAGTGCGGATGTTATCTTTGCGCACCGTTCGCAGCTTGCCTCGAGGAGCACCAGCAAGCCGCTTAATCCGTAGGGAGTTATGTGTTCCTCCGAGAGCTCGGCTTCGGTTGCCCCGCAGTAGATACATCTGCCGACTCTCGTTACCTGCCTTGCGTCGATAACCCTTCTCACAGGATCGCCTGCCCCTTTTATATTCTCGCTCCGTAATCTTCGTCCCGATGAACTGGTTACGACACTGTCTTCGCCGGTTGGGCGGACTGCGTCCTCCCCGTGCACCGCCCACTATCCGGATCGTGCGGAATTAATCCAGATGGACGTATAGTCGGCTATGGTGATTTGTGCCACTGACGATCCGGAAAGGGCGTTGGCGGGAGTTGCAGGCAAATGAGCCGCGACCGAATGGGGCAGCCGGGAGTCGTTTGGGCCGGGGCCTTACTTTAACGCCTATACACCCTGGAAGGCGGAGCCTTCTTCTGGAATATTGCGCTCGGGCGGAGCTGAAACGGACGCCACGAAGCCCCCGGGTCTGAGTGCGGCTTGAGCTCGAAATTGCGCCCCCCGGTTCAGTTCACTGCTAGAATTTGGGAGGTAATGACAGGGCTTGCCGCGGATCCGGTTTGCAAAGAGCACATAACGGGCCCCGATCATCCCGAGCGGCCTGCGCGATTCGACGCGGCCGTGGGCGCGCTGCGCGATCTGGATCTGCTTCCCATTGCACCGCGCCTGGCCAACCACGACGAGCTCGCGCTGTGCCACGCGCGCCGCTACATCCAGCTCGCCGAACGCGAAATTTTTGAAGGATTTCACGAGCTCAGCACCGGAGACACCGTCATTTCACCGAAGTCGTTGGACGCGGCCCTGCGCTCGACGGGTGGGGCCCTGAACGCGGTTGATGCCATAGTAGAGAAGCGAATTTCGAACGCCTTCAGTATCGGACGGCCGCCGGGACATCATGCCACTCCCGTGCGCGGGATGGGGTTCTGCATTTTCAATACGGTCGCGATAGCGGCGCGCTACGCCCAGAAGAATCATGGTATTGGGCGCGTACTGATTGCCGATTGGGACGTCCATCACGGCAACGGGACACAGGATATTTTCTACACCGACGGCAGCGTGTTTTTCTTGAGCACGCATCAATCGCCGTGGTATCCGGGAACTGGCGCGAGCAGCGAGCGAGGCGAGGGGCCGGGGGAAGGCATGATCCTGAACTGCCCGTTTCCCGCCGGCTCGGGTCGCAAAGAGATCCTGGGCGCGTTCCAGCAACAATTGATGGCCGAGGCGGAAAAACTGAAGCCCGAATTCGTGCTGATCTCGGCGGGGTTCGATTCCAGAGCGGGCGATCCGCTGGGGCAGTTTCTGCTGACCGACGCCGACTTCGCCGATCTGACGCGCGTGATGCGCGAGATCGCCGACAAGCATGCCGCCGGCCGCCTGCTTTCGGTGCTGGAAGGCGGATATAGCCTGACCGGATTGGCGTCGGGCGTTCGGGCGCACGTGGAGGCAATGTTATGAGTCTGCGCATCGCGCCCGCAGTGGAGGGAGATGCAGCGGTTATCCTGAGTTTCATACGCAAACTGGCGGAGTACGAAAAGCTGTCGCACCTGGTAGCGGCCACCGAAGAAAACATTCGCGAGCACGTGTTCGGCGCGAATCCGGTAGCGGAAGTCTTGCTGGCCTACTGGGACCGTGAACCGGTTGGCTTTGCGCTGTATTTTCGGGATTTTTCAACATTTCTGGGCCAAGCCGGCATCTATCTGGAAGATCTTTTCGTGGAGCCCGAGCATCGGGGAAAAGGAATCGGGAAAGCTCTGCTCGCGCAACTCGCGCAGATTGCCGTAGAGCGTGGATACGGACGCCTGCAGTGGTCGGTCCTGGATTGGAACGCGCCTTCCATCGAGTTCTATCGCAGCCTGGGCGCCGTTCCACTGGACGCATGGACGGGCTACCGATTGATGGGCGACGCGCTACAACGGCTGGCGGAGACTTAGCGCGTTAATTAAAGCGGCGAACTTTCGCGGACCGGCGCGGGACGAAGCTGCGCTTCTTCCAGGCGCTTGGCTTCCTGATATGTAAACACCATCCGATGAATCACCGTGATGTTAGATAGCAGCGCAATAACCCACAGCACCGGCGCCATGTGGTCGAACAGCGCGCCGATGATCAGAAGAACCACGCGCTCCGGGCGCTCCATGAAGCCTACTTTGCAACTGGGGATGGTATTTTCAGCGCGCGCGCGAGTGTAGCTGACCATTACCGACCCGGCCATGACAACCGCCGTGAGCACCACGTAGAAAGGCCGGTTGATGGTGCCGTAGTAGACCAGCAGCCCCATCAGCAGCGCGAGATCGGAGTAACGGTCCAGGACGGAATCGAAAAAACCGCCAAAGCGTGTCACCCGGTTGGTCTCGCGCGCCACGCGCCCGTCCACCATATCGAACAGCCCGGCGCCGATGATCACCAATCCGGCTGCGCGGAACCGTCCGGCCGCCAGCAGCACGGCGGCCACGATGTTGATCACCAGGCCGAGGAAAGTGAGAACGTTGGGGTGAATCTTCGAGAGAGCCAGCCAGCGGACGATCAGAAGAATAACTTTGTTGCACGAAACGCCGATCGCGCGGGTGTAAGTCATGCCAGATGGCCTTTATCGATTCTAGCTCGAAACACGCTCATGCCGGGTCGTCGTGAATGGTAACCAGCTTGGTGATCTCCATCTCGCGGGTGCCTCCAGGGATCAGCACCTTCACGGTGTCACCCACCTGCTTGCCCAAGAGCGCCTTGCCAATGGGCGAGGTGGTGGAGATACGGCCCTGCGCCACGTCAGCTTCTTCGCTGGTCAACAATTGATATGTGACTTCCTCATCCTTGGTGAGATCGAGAACCGTCACCCAGGAGCCCAGGCCCACCCGATCGCGCGGGATTCGCGACATATCCACCATGGACAGGGTGCGCAGGCGCGCCCGCAGTTGGCCCAGGCGTGCATTGACCATGCCCTGGCGCTCTTTGGCGGCATGATATTCGGCGTTCTCGCTCAAATCTCCATGAGCGCGCGCCTTCGCGATCTCACGAGGGAGTTCGACGCGCAATTCCATATCCAGCACCGCGATTTCCTCTTCCAACTTCTTCTTTAAATCCAGCATCGGTCAACCGCCTATTATTATACGGAGGGCCGGGCAGGTGTGGACTGGGCAGGCGTGGCGGGCCGTGGATGGGGCTTTTCGAACAGCTCCACCACGACGTCGCCAAAAGGTCCCAATCTTTCGCGATGCCAGGTCGAAAATTGGGGCTGGATCGAAAACCAGTTGCGCCAATAGCGGACGCTGCCGGAGCCGCCGTAGATCAGAAACCGGCCGGATTTGGCGATCGCGCCATCGGCCAGGCTTTGGACGTACTGCTCGGCTTCCGGCGAATCGTCAAACGGCAGCAGGTAAGGTGTGCCTCGAAAAGGATAAACCGGCAAATGGCAGTAGAGGAAGCCGGGCAGTGCATAAGACGGCTGCCAGACGGGCGGCCGCGCTTCGATGAACGGGCTGGGGCAGAGCACCGGTATGCCGGGTTCGGTGCGGCCCCATTGATCGATGGTATGCGCCGCGAGCCGCCAGTCCGAGCCGTGATGCATCGGCCAGCGCTCGCGCCATTGGCCCAGCATCAGCAGCACACCGGCGGCGAAGACCACGGAAAGAGGCTTCCACCAGTCCGGTGGGATGAAGTACGCGGCGGCGAGCGTAGCGGCCAGCGCTGCGCCGGGCAATCCGAGATAGAGATAGCGCGCCACGAACATGCTGCTGCCGGTGACGCGAGAGACCGCGAAGAGCGCCAGCGGCTGAAGCAGCCACCAGGCCGCGATCAGCACCACGGAACTGCTCCAGCCGAACTTTGAAACGCGCGGCCAATGAAAGAATCGGCCCAGAACGAAAGCGCCCGCGCCGCAGATCAGGATAAGGCCGAATTTGAGCGAGATCCGCAGATCGCGCAGCGTGGGAAGCGCGACGATGACGTGGGAAGTGGCGTGCCGGAACAGATTCAGCGCGTCGATCAGCACTGGAATCAACGCCACGCCGAGTAGCGCGAATACCACGAGCGCCGGTAGCCAGCCGGGGCGTGTTTCGCAACGCAGCAAACGGGTAACGGCATAGACAAGCAGCACGATGTAGAACGGCCAGAACAGCAGATGAACGCGCCACAGCAATGCGGCCAGGACGATGAACAGCGCGGCATCCCACCAGTGCGTTGAATCCAGCCACCGGATGAGGAACCAGAGACAGGATGCGGCCAGGCAGGTGCCCAGAGCGTAAGGCCGGGCGTCGGCGGCCTGATCGTTAATGCCTCGCATGGAAAGGCACACAAAAACCACAAACCATGCGGCTCCGGGATGGATGAGCCGCGCGGCCAGGCGCGCAATTACAAATAAAGCCAGGGCCATCAGCAGGACTGACGGCAATCGATACGCGACTTCGGAAAATCCGAAGAGCGATTCGGCGGCGCGGGGCAAATGGTAGTAAATGGAATCGGGTACCTGCGGCGCAACTGCGAAAGAGGGATGGTTTGCTCCGTGCTGAACCACAAAAACGGTGGCCATTTCGTCTACCCAGAAGCTGGAGGGCAAAGGCATGAGCCACAGGCGCGTTACGCACGCAGCCAGCAGAAGCCAGCGGAGCAGGTTGAGGATGCGCTCGCGGGAAAACATACACTAAGGCCCGAAAATGTTACAATACCATTGAGGCATTAGAGACCCTCTATGGCATTCAAACCCGCTTTCGCTCAAGGCGCACAGATCGAGCACTCCAAGTACGGCCTCGGTTCCGTGGCATCCTGCACGGAAGAGTACATTGTGATTAAATTCGACGATCACGGCGAAAAGAAATTTGTTCTATCCATTGCTTTGCCCGCTTTGAAGAAGAGCGACCGGACTCCGCCAGTGGAAAAACGCCGTGCCGCCCGCAAAAAAGCCGCTCCCGCCGCTGCCCAATAGTCAATTCCCAATCGGAACAACCCGCCGCGTGAGCGTCTGCCGCAAACTCGCGGCGTGCGTGTTTTTCAATCAACCTCGCCGCCTGGACTCAAACGCGCCAATGCCAAAGTCTGTGTCAAGACCGGCTCCCGAATGGTCGTGCCTTGAATCAAGAACTTGCGCGACCGTCTTACCGCGTTGCGCCGCAAATGGGCGGCCGACCGCTCAGTAAACGCGCGC
>Ga0302326_10005601_pt1 | contig 28619 bp, 35 predicted proteins | sample Palsa_T0_3_FD_202264 | JGI IMG/M metagenome (GOLD analysis project Ga0302326, IMG submission 202264) | Peat permafrost microbial communities from Stordalen Mire near Abisko, Sweden - Palsa_T0_3 | ecosystem: Environmental > Terrestrial > Soil > Palsa > Peat permafrost | place: Sweden: Abisko... | reverse complement strand
CGCAAAAGCCGACTTCGAGCGATCGCAACAGGAAGTTCAGCGGGTTCGGCTGGTCCTGCAGGAACGTGCGGCCGCTCTTCTCCAAAACTATGCGACTTCGCGTTTAACGGTAGAAAGGTACCATGACCGTATGATTCCGCGTGCGAGGAAAGCATACGAACTGTACTTGAAGAGCTACAGCGGGATGGCGGCTGCCTATGCTCAGGTGCTAATCGCCCAGCGGACCCTGTTCCAGCTTCAGGCAAATTACGTCACTGCCCTGGAGAACGTTTGGGTGAATTTGGTCGCCTTGCAGGGTTTCCTTCTGAGTGATGGCCTGGAGTCGCCGGGCGATGCCGGCGAAATGGATCGGCCAGTTGGTAAATTCAGCGCGCCCTCGCCGACCACAGCCACCCAGCCTGAGTGAGGAGAGATATGAGAAAAGGCAGAGTTATCTTCCTTCTTGTGGTTGCGGCTACTGACCGGTATGCCAGCATGGGGTGCGGAAGAGAAAGACGAAGTTCGAGGCAGGCGCATATCTGGGGCTTCACAGGCAACCCGCTCTTTACGAATTCCGTTGCAGCGCCTGCCTATCCGCGCCAGGAACGAGAGGAATCCGTTCCTTCCATCTCCTGATGTGCTGGCCGAAGCCAGGGCACATTTCGCCGACCATTGCGCCTTCCGCCACGCAAACGACGGTAGCGGCAAAACGGAGATTGGTCAAAAGACCGTAAAGGATCTTAAGGTCGGCGATCGAGTCGTAATCCATGCAACCGGACCAGAGGACAAGTTGGTTGCCTCCGAAGTACGCTTCGGAAGTATGCCGAAGGAGGGAATGTCAGGCGTGGACCACACACATCCGTAACGCAGGCCGGTACCTTATAAGATCACTGACCACATTACCCCGGGGAGCATCGGCCGGTGTCCGGTGTTCCTAAAATCCCGCGTCCAATCAACAAGTGCGCACAAGAGGAGCGGTCTGGGCAGGAGCTAGCGGTTATCGCTCGGCAGACGCATTTCCCGGGCTGCCTTAACGCGTTGCCGCAAGCGAAATCACATCGGAAATGTAGGTGCGCGAGATTCGAGTGCTTAGGATAGGAAATTGTCTGGCGGGCTTCAAAGCCGTCGATGACGTGGGGCAGTTGGATCTAATGATTTGGTCTTTTAGCCTGTCGAGGTGTCGGAGCCTTTACGTGGAGAAACGAAGTGACGAGAGTAAGCGTCTTCAATATTTGGGTCGCCTGTCTTTGAAAACCGCAAGAGGGGGCGAGAGCCCTTGGTCCATCGTCTGTACACGGTGAGCGAGGGCTTGAGATCCAGATCGTGCGCGTGCATCCCCAGAATACGCAAGATTCGGCTGGCCTTGCCTAAATTGCAGCGTATGGCCCTTTCGAGATACGGAATCCGGCCACCCCTCCAGTCCTCCACCGTTTCCGGCGAAAGCAGATCCATACGAATAAAGAGTTCTAACGGTGCAACGAATCCCTTTTCCCGAAGAAGATCCTCAACCGCTTTCACAATCCGAGCGTAGTAGGGGTCCTGCCGGTAATTGGCCACTGTTATTTTCTTCAAAAGAGACGGTGTGCCAAGCATTCTACTCTGGCCCAGGACGGCCCACGCTCAGATGAACGACTGCAGGACATTCGTTTGAGCCGCTGTGATGTGTCAGCGGCAGCGATTTCGACCGTTGTCGCGAGCAAACTACGGATCATGAATATCAAACGTTTTCTACCATAGCGTAGCGCATCGATAGATCGAATGCCCGGTCCCAGAACAGCGAGCGCCGCTCCCAATGCTCCCAACAGGATATTACTTCGCACTTGAGTTGTTCCGAGAAATACGAAACAAACCTCAACGAGGATGACGAGCGTACCGGCGATAGGTGTCCACAACCCCAATATCAGCAGCGTCCCGGCTCCAATCGCCGCCGATTGCAGCATCGTAGTTTGCAGGTCAGGCCCTGTCCGGAGAGCAACGACTCCGTCATAAATCAGCAGAATACCCGGGACCAGCCTGAGCAGGAGCAGAGCAGCTCGGGGCCATCCATTGGGAAACATGGAGAATGGTCGACGAGCTGTAATTCCGATACCATTTCAATTCTGTGGAGTCGGATGAATTCTGTGGCTAAGGTTCATGAAACAACTGAGGCGACTATCTGAAGGCCGGAAGGAATCGTCAGGTATGGCTTGCCCAGACGAGTTGCGCGTGCAACTTTGCCAACGAAAAACGCGCCGGCCAACACTTCGAGACTGGAGGCCTATCTTTGCGTTTGCATTACTCCTGATTCCCTTGTCACCGTCGTTTTCCACCGTGATCGCTTTAACGAACGCTTCCTCAGAATATGGTTGGTGGCGGCCCGCGCTCCGTGCGAATCCCAGCAATCGATGGCGACGATATTCGATTCTCAACGACTCAGCAACACTTCATTCTCGAAGCGCATAACAGCTCTCATGGCTTCGCTATTGGCCATCCTCGAAGGTAAAACGGACGAAGCGGAGAGCATCATGGATGAGGCCGACACTAGCCGCGAACCCGAAATCCTGGTTTATTTCGCTCGGCATTACGGCCACATGCGCTTGCTCGACTCCTCGATCAAAGCTCTCCAACTCGCTGCACGTTCAGGCTTCACCTGCGCACCGGATACCTTGAAGTCGGATCCCTGACTGGTCCCGTTGCGAAAGCATCGGGAACTTGGCTCACTGCTGAGCGATGCAGCGCTCTTGTTGAAAAAGCCAGATCGAGTTTCGCGGAAGATGCCGCGAGTTTGAAATGCTTTCGTTAAACCAGTCGTCATGGGCCGCCAAATCAAGTTCACTCATGTATTTACCCATCATCGTTAATCTGTAACATTACTAAGAAAGTTCTGATTCCAGACCAAGTTCAACGGGCCGGTGGTTGGTCGGTAGTGTTCAGGGAGTTGCAGTAACTGTTTGAGAAAACTGCGGGACTGATTCCGATTGTGTAGCAGATTCTGGAGCCGTCGGGGGCAAAATCCAAACTACTTTTGTATCCGGGTTCAGTGGCGCGAAGCCGAGAACAAGCGACGAGCGACGTAGATTTGATGGTCGTCGGCAAAACCGGTCTTGCGGATCTGTCTTCAGCGCTGCGTAAGGTGGAGCAGCGCCTCGGGAGGGAAGTGAATGCCACGGTCTATTCCCCGGAAGAGTTTCGCGAGAAGGTGAAGTCGCATGATCCCTTCCTGACAACCGTCTTGAAGGGGCGCAAGCATTTTGTGAGAGGAGGCCAGAGTGACTTGGACGAAATTGTTGGTAGATAAGGATGCCCAGAAACACAAAACCTCCAAGAAGGAATTGGACAATATCAGAGCCTTGATCGCCCGTGACCTCGCAGACGCAGGCTTTGCCGGGCTTTCCGCAGATCGGAGATTCGCAACCGCCTACAACGCTGCAAACGCTGCACTCCAGGCTGCGAATGTGGAGCGAAAAGGGCTAAACTGCTTGCCAATGCTCCACGGCTGGGACAACTTCTTTATTATGGCCGGAACTGCGGCCGCGACTCTGGTCGGGTTGCTATTCGTTGCGGTCACAGTAGGCACTGGCTTGTCCACGTCGAGCATAGTACACGGCTCGCGCGGCTTCTTGACGCCGACTCTCGTTCATCTCGGCAGCGTGCTATTCCAGACCTTGGCCGTGCTGGCACCGTGGCCGTCCGCATGGCCAATCGGGATCATTCTCGGACTAGGTGGGCTCATGGGCCTAACCTATCAAATTAATGTAGTCGTCGCGCGGCACAAAGTCGGTATGGTTTTGCCCCATTGGCGCGATTGGCTTCCGTACGTGGGTGTCCCAGCGCTCGGTAGTGCGACACTGATCGTTGGCGCGGTCGGATTGATTGCCGAGAAATCCTTCGCACCCTATGCCATCGCGGGCGCGATGGTGCTCTTGCTGTTGGCCGGCATCTATGGTGCTTGGGACCTCACGTTGTGGATGATCAAGAACCGGAACAACACGTAGCGACGGGTGGCTTCGGAAGCAAGTAGCCCATGAACTTGTGGGCTGTTGGGCTGGGGTCTGCGTGGCGATCACTTATCCGCAAGCGCACTCGATGGGCAATAGTCAATCATGATCACCCTTGACGACTTGCGGCGCTTTGCCGTCGCTCGCAGTCTCTTCACGCCCACGACGCTAAAACGCGCCCTCCACAGGCTCGGCTTTGTGCAAGCAGATCCGATCCGATCGCCTGCGCGCGCTCAGGACCTGATGCTGCGCCATCGCGTCAAGGACTACCGTGCCGGCGACCTCGAACGCCAGTACACGAAACTTGGCATCGAGGAGGACTACTTCGTCGTTTACGGTTTTGTGACCAGATCCTTGGAGGCGCTGATGCATCCGCGCTCGGATACTGGCGTACCTGCCGAAGGCCGTCGGCCCTGGTCCCGCGCGCGCAGGAACCAGGCGCAAGTTCTGCTGGAGTTCGTACACAAACATGGTGCAGTGCATCCGCGCGAAGTAGTTCGGCATTTCTCTCACGGCAAAGTGAGGAACTATTGGGGCGGTTCGTCGAACGCCACGACCCATCTGCTGGCCGCCATGCATTACCGCGGAATGCTGCGTGTGGCGCGGCGCGAGGGCGGTATCCGCCTCTACACTGCGCACCAGCACGGGCTTGAACCGACCGACGCCGTCGAACGCCACGCACGGATCGATGCGCTTGTCGATGTGGCCGTCCGAATCTACGCACCCCTGCCCGGTGCGTGCCTGTCGGACCTTGTGCGTCGGCTGCGCTTTGCCGTGCCGCAATGGCACGGCGAGCTGAAGAGTGCCGTGCAGCGGGCAAAACAGCGGCTCTCATATACCCGCGTCGATGGCGTCGACTGGTATTGGCCAGCCGAAGAAAAGCCGGCGCGCTGTGCGCCGCAGGACAGGGTACGCCTGCTGACGCCCTTCGACCCTGTGGTGTGGGACCGCGATCGCTTCGAGCTGTTGTGGGGCTGGGTGTACCGTTTCGAGGCGTACACACCGGCCGCCAAACGCAAACTCGGCTATTACGCACTGCCGCTGCTCTGGCGCGACCGCGTGATTGGCTGGGGCAACCTCTCGGTGAAAAACGGTGAGCTCAAGTCCGAGTTCGGCTATGTTGAATCGCAGCCACCATATGATCGTACCTTTAACCGTGAACTTGAAGCTGAGCTGGATCGCATGCGAGCCTTCCTGGGCCTTGACTCCTGACGACAGCGAAACCCGATCACTCTAGCACCATTGGCGCGTACGCCAGAGCCACTGACGAGTATAGCTTTCGGCTCGATCCGCCCTCGTGCGCCTTGCCGCCGAAAAAAGTTCCTGTTCCTGGCCCCAGAATCTGTTCCAACGGGATCATCTTCTACTTCCATCATCATCTCCTTGCCATACTGCTCTTCTCCCACCAAGCACATCGGTCCATCGCCTACCTCATGTCCCATCGACCCATAGCCACCGCGTCCGACCGCACCGCGGGGCGGCTTCCTTCAAGTCGCTGTATCAAGAGCGACCGCCGCAGATTCTGAGGCGGCTACCAATTTCTCCTCTGCGGTCAGTTCTGACACCACACTTGGACTTCCGGCCAGCGTCGTCGAGAGTCTATCCTGGGCTTAAGTACCGGGTGCCGGGTGCCGGGTGCCGGGTGCTCGTCATTCACCCAGAGTCTGCGGCATTTAGGTCAAGGCGGGCAAATTCAACCCTAAGAGTATGCGAAGGTGCGGGGCCGGTGCTGATGTCGCGATTGAAGTCGAGGTCGAAACGCGGATCGAGGGTGATGTGATCGGCGCTCACCTGAATCACATGGACCTTGTGATTGCCCTCTGCCTTCACAACTCCAGCACCTTTGTGGATCTAGGTCCAGGTTCGGGTCCGATTTTTCTGCAAAGCATCTCCTTCAACCGGCCTGACGCCGTTTTTTGGGCAGCTTTGCGACATGAGAAAAGGGCAAAATCGCTTCTTTCCTGTCAACTACTTACACTGACGAAATTAAAGGAGACCTATGACACAGGCGACCAAAGCTTTCTTGTAGGCACGCGTTTCGACCGTGGACAAGGAGGAGAATGCCGAAGTGCAGCTTTCGGAGATGCGCGAGTTCGACCCAGACTGGCCTGCTTCCGTCGTCGCCATATCGTTGAACGGATTGCCGTCGTTACCTCATGCAGTCTAGGCTAGGGTCCCGCACTATACTCGCAGGGAGAAACTAGGAGGAGCACGGTGAGCCGCAGAACCAAGAAGAAGCACGGAGCGGGGCAGCAATGGGTGGAGGGCAAAGACTTCCGCCTCGCCGACGAAGTTCGCTACATCCAGAAAAAGGCTGCCGAGCACGACGGACGAGTCGTCAGCGTCGGTCAACTGGTCTTATTTTCGACCGACACGGGAGATGCTTGGCTGCTGGACGTTACCGATCAGCTGGCCGCCCCACTGGCTCGGGATGGCGATCCCGATCCCATCCATCTGGAGGAGACTGACACCAGCTTCGCCATCGGCTGGAAGGGGCACTATTACATCGAGGGGACTGCCTTCATCTATGCCGACCTTGATTCGGGCCAAGTCAGGACCATCTTCGGCTATCCCACACAAAAGATCGCGCGAGCTGGTTAGTTCGAAAATTTCAAATATGTTTGGCGAGAACTTTGATTGAATAGCCATTCGCGTCTGCGTGTTTCAGGTTGGGGAATCGATGCAATTTTTAGTGGCCCTTATAACTCGCGTCCCACCACCGGTTCTGCTTGCCGCGTGTCTGATTGCCCAGACTGCTGCTCCGCCGCCTTCTTATCGGTTTTCTGCAAATGGCGCCGCCCCAGGCATTCCCGTCGAAGTTATCGCCAATGGTCTGGTTCTTGTGCATGCGAAGGTGAACGACCATCCAGGCTGGTTTATCGTCGACAACGCCGACCAGGGGTTCGTTGCCGACCGGGATTACGCTCACCGGATTTCCCTCCAGGGGAGCGGCAAAGCTTTGACTCGGGGAGAGGCGCCGAACCCCAGCGAAGCGGGAATCGTGCGGGACGTCCGCATCACTTTACCGGGATTGGAGCTCACCCACCGCGTCCTGGTGGTGATTGATTTGAAGTCGCTGGAACCAGCCATCGGTCATAGAATCGACGGCATCATCGGTTCGCGCTTGTTTGATGACTTCGTAGTATTGATGGACTATCAGGGCGGTTCGATGTCCGTCTACGCACCCGAGCGATATAAGCCATCCGGAAACGAAAAACCGCTTCCGGCCCGCGTGGATCAACACGGTTTTCAATTTATCGAGGTAACCGTTGAGCTGCCCGGCGTCGCTCCTATCACCGGCGAATATCTTGTAGACAGCGGCGCGAACAGCTATTTGGAGATCTACAAACCATTTTGCGATGAGCACCAGCTTCCGCCACCGGCGATGAAACTGTTGGACGCACCTGGAACCAGTGCGGGGACCACAACCAAATCAACCGACGGTCGGGCCGACCGTATTGAAGTCGGTTCCTTTTCCATCAGGAACCCACCGATCAGTTTCGGTGAAGACGTGGCATGACTTATGGCATCCAAAGATCATGCTGGATTAATCGGTGCCGCCTTCTTGCAACGTTTCATGGTTGTCTACGACAGCCCCGGTAAGCGAATTTTGCTTGCGCCCGATCGGAACTACGGAGATCCGCCACCTTACGATCAAAGTGGGCTGAGGATCCACACTGACGGCCCGAGCTTTCACAAGTTCGTCGTTGGGCGAGTTCTGCCCGGATCGCCTGCCGCTGAGGCGGGTATCGAGCCGGGCGATATCATCGAATCTCTTGCCCGTAAGTCGGCGAACGAAATGACCCTGACGCAGCTCCGAAGCCTGCTGACCCAACCGAACGCGCGGTATTCTGTTGGCATTATCCGGGGAAAAAGCCGCCTTCGGATCAATTTACAACTACGCGCTCTGCTCTAAGTCGCACGGATGGCGGCACATAAGCCGCCTAATCTTTCCGCTGCACCATTCCTCTGATTCGACAAATTGTACTAGCCTGATGGTGTCCAATGGAGCACAGTAGACTGTGCAGACAGTTGTCGAAACACCTACTTACCTCGCCATAGCCAACAAGCTTTTTAGCGAGGAGGAGCGTGCGCACATCGTGGCATTCGTTGCTTCTGATCCAGAATGTGAGACCTGATCCGTGGAACGGCGGATTTCGAAAGGTCCAGGTTGCACGCAAAGGAATGGGGAAAAGCGGCGGCGCTCGGGTTGTGTATATCTGGCGCAACGAAAGATTCCCAGTTTTTCTGATCACCGTTTTTCCAAAGGATGGGAAAATCTGTCGATGGCAGAGTGCACGTGCTAAGAAAACGGGCCGACAGTATCACGAATGGGGACAGGCGGAAGCGACATTCGATAATGGCAAGAAAGCTGGTGGAGAATATTTGACGGCGAGGCAACGGCAGACAGACGGTAGCTGGAAAATCTTCCGGAATATGGTGATTCCCGAAATATAAGACAATTATCTCTGACGGGGAGTGGCTACGTCTGCGTCCGGGTTCCGTGATACGACAACATACGTAAGTGCTGCTCAACAGTCTGTAGCGCGGCGCGTTTTCGATTGACAGCTACTGAGACGCTCGCAGATACTGCAATCTGCGCATGTAGGAAGCAACGGCACGTCGCCGAAGGGCAATGCCCACCTACGATCTCATCGTGGAGGCCTGCATGCCCAATCTAGAGAACCTCAAAAAGCAAGCCAAGCTCATATTGCGGTGGCATCGCGAACGTCACTATCCCGTCGCCGCACAAATACGCGAGTATTTGCCTCGTTTCCTGGATTTGCCCGACTCCGAAATTCTTGCGGCGAGCTTTAAGCTCAGCGATGCGCAAGAAATGGTCGCAAGACAGCAAGGCTTTGACAGTTGGCCAGCCTTGAAAACTGGACTTTCGACCACGTCGCTCAAGGCGAAATCATCGGCCTCGAAAGCAACGATTGTCTGTGCAGAGCCGCAACTGCTCGTCACCGATATAGGAAGATCGTGCGAGTTTTTCTGTAAGAGACTAGGCTTTTCGCTTGTATTCAGTTACGGCAAACCTGCCTATTATGCGCAAGTGGGTCGCGACATGGCGCGTCTCAACCTAAGGTGCGTCGAGCGACCAGTAATCGAGTCGACGATCCGCGATCGAGAGGAACTCTTATCGGTATCTATGACCGTCGCTACAGCAGATGAGATCAAACTGCTGTTTCTTGAATTTCAGTCCGCCGGTATTGCCTTTCACCAGACGCTGAAAAAACAGCCTTGGGGCGCCAAGAATTTCGTCATCAAGGATCCGGACGGGAATCTGCTGCTGTTTGCCGGACCCGCAGACTAGCAGCTACCAGGGCCGAAGTGTGCTGATCGAGCATGTATAGTCGGTTACACAGCCAACTCCTTCCGAGTTGCCTCCAAGAAGCGTTTTCGGGCGGGCGACATTTCTTTCTTGCCGCCCTTCCTTTCTGTGCATTAGCACAGTCCATCTTGCCGCGCATATGCTTCCAAGTCGTCGCGCTTTTCTATGGATCCGCGAAATCCTATATAGCCGTCCGGGCGTACGATCAGGAGCTTCTTCTCGACTCCTAATAGCCGCTGTCCTTCTAAGTCAAGGTCCGACGCATGAACATGAATAATGCGGGCGTGGGTGAAATGAGTGGTGAATTCGCCGGATTCCGAATCCGTCGCTCCCAATAGAAGAACCAAGTGTTTGCCGTCTGTCCAGTCTGCGAGAAGCGTCGCTCTGTCTTCTTTGTGAAGCAACGTGAGGTCCGGCATACGATCTCCGGCCCTTAACGATCCATCGCCGCCATGGTCCGACACGATCGAAGACGATCGATATTCGATTGCAGTCTCCGAGACGAACCCTAGTATGGATTTCTGAATTGGCGCAAGACCAGAGATAATGGGGAGGATCGCATCGCGAATACGCTCGACCACCCAACCCGACTCAGTTGCCATCTTCAGGCCTCGTTCTGTGAACTTGAGCAGCGCTCTTCCGACTTGGCCTCGCTCTTCTTCATAGCTGTCCAACAAACGGTCGTCAGTCCCACGAGCCACCGCGGCTAGTTTCCAACACAGATTTGCCGCGTCCTGGATACCAGTGTTCATCCCCTGGCCGCCGATTGGCGAATGGATGTGGGAGGCATCGCCTGCCAGAAGCACATTTCCCGCGCGGTAATGTTGGGCCTGACGGTCGTTCACATGGAAGGGCGTCATCCAATCGGAGGATCGGATTTTCAGGCGGATGCCCGCACTATCAATTGGGTCTTGGAAGTCTTTGATTGAGAGCTTCCGCTTCTGGTCTTCTTTTTCTTCGCCAGAGCCCTGTTCCTGATGGAGCGCGAGAATCACCCGTGTGATCTTGTCGGACAGTCTGCCCATGAAAACGACGTTTCCCTTGTGCCAATGGATCAAGAGACCGTCAGCCGGCGCGTCCGGTCCGTCAATCTCGAAGTCTCCGAGGAAAAATGAGAGGCCGACTCCTCCACCCTCGAATGGGATCTGTGCCTGCTCGCGTACGGTACTGTGCGCTCCATCACAACCGATGATCCAGCGCGGGCTGATCTCCTCCTTGGCGCCATTGGGAAGACGGAGCACCGCGGAAACGTTTCCATTCTGCTGTATGAATGAGATGAGTTCTGTTTTGCGCTGTATTTTCACTCCGAGAGATTCCATATACTCGTTCAGGAGCGCTTCAGTTTCGCGTTGGGGCAAGAAAAGAAGGAATTGATAGCAGCTCGGGATACGGTCAAATGCCAGCGAGAAAATATCCTTACCTTTCGCTCCCTACTGTCGCGTTCTTCAACTTCCGGCCCCGAGCGATCGCCTTCGCGGCAATGCCATACCGCTGCATCTGTTCTAAGGTTCTTGCCTGTACAACCAGGGCCTGGGAGTAAAGTGCCGGATGGTCCGATTTGTCAATGAAGCGGACATCGATCCCCACCCGCCGCAGCTCGATTGCTGCTGTCATTCCCGTTGGACCCGCTCCTACGATAAGAACTGAAATCGTGTGCACCGCTGTCTCCTCACGAATGGCCGCTCCTATCGAGATGAGCCTAGCGGACTAATCGGTTGGCGGAGCGACGGAGAAATTCATCTCCAGCACTCTCGTTTCTGCCTTCGAAGATCTGGAGGTCCGACTTCCACTAATTGAAAGGCGTCCAGTGTACAGCCTTTACCGTATTGTGGTCGGGAGTATCGCCGTTGACTCTGAAAGACAGGCCGAGCGATTATTGGTGTAATGAATGAACAACATTGCCACCAGAACGTTGGAAATTGCTTATGAGGAATTCGGTGGTTCCGACCACCCGGTCGTGGTTCTGCTTCACGGTTGGCCCGATGACGCTCAAACGTGGAGTTCGCTCAGGAAAATATTCACAACACCTGCTTAACGTCGCGTATGTTCGATGCCACGGTCTCCAGCAATTCTGTAGTATTTCCCCCAAACACCAGTTTGCCCATTGCGAGAGCATAGCCGCGTACCTGTTCGAACGTGATCTTTGGGGGCATTGAGAGTGCGCGAGGATCGGTAACGAAATCGACTAATGCCGGTCCTTTATGTTCAAGCGCTCGTTGAATAGCAGGTTCAATATCGCCAGGTGTTTCAACGCGTTCGCCATGAATCCCCACGGCCTGGGCGACCGCGCCGAAGTTAGGGTTCCTCACATCTGTGCCCCAGGGAACGTAGCCCGCTACCTCCATTTCCGCCCTCACCATGCCTCGTGTCGAGTTGTTGAAAATCATGAACTTTACTGGAAGATCAAGCTCGGCCGCAGTTAGCAATTCACCCATCAACATCGCGAAACCGCCATCACCGCACAGTGCGATACTCTGTCGTCCAGTCCCCAGTGACGCGCCAATGGCCTGAGGCATGGCGTTGGCCATAGACCCATGACCAAAGGACCCGAGCATCCGCTGGCCTTTCCGCATGCTGATATAACGAGCCCCCCAGACATTACACATGCCGGTATCCACCGAAAAGATCGCATCGTCAGCCGCCAGCTTACTGATCGTGCTCGCCACCATTTCAGGACGCAGCCCTTTTCCGCTACCCGCATGAGTCACATAAGTCTGGAGATTCTCGGCAGCCTTCTTGTGAATGGCCAGAATCTTGTCCAGGAAGTCACGGCTTGACCGTTGCTGCAACCGTGGCAACAGGGCTTTCAGCGTCTCGCCAACATCGCCCACCAGGCCAATATCCACTTTCGCACGGCGTCCGAGATGGCCGGCTTGCTCGTCAATCTGCACGATTGTCGATTTCTCCGGCATGAACGGGTGATAGGGAAAGTCGGTTCCCAGCATGAGTAACAGATCGCATTCGTCGATCGCGGCATGCGCGCCGCCCCAGCCCAGCAGCCCCGTCATCCCCACGGCATTCGGATTGGCGGCCTCAAGAATGTCCTTACCTCGAAATGTGAAGCCGACCGGGGCGTTCAGCAATTGGGAAAGTTGTAGAACCTCCTCGCGTGCCTCCATGCAACCGGCACCACCGAAAATGGCGATGCGCTCGCTCTTCGCGATCAGATCAGCAACGCGGTCCAGATCTCGATCGGGAGGCCGCACGCGCGATCTCTCTGTTGCGATAGGATGCTCCAACATCGGATGCTCGATGGGCGCGGCGGAAATGTCGCCGGGCAGGATAATCATGCCGACGCCGCGTTCCAGGATTGCAGCCTGCATCGCGAGTTCAGCAATACGCGGCATCTGCGCAGCAGACGTTACATAGCCTATGTATTTGGTGCAATCGAGGAAGATTTGGTCTGGACGGGTTTCCTGGAAGTAGTTCGTCCCAATCTCTGTAGTCGGGATATGTGTGGCGATCGCGAAAACAGAGGCCCCATTTCGCCCGCAGTCATAGAGGCCGTTGAGCAGATGCAGCGAGCCAGGTCCAGATGAGCCAATGACCGCGGTCGGGCACCCGGAAACTTGAGAGTCCGCTCCCGCAGCGAAGGCGCCGGCCTCTTCATTTCGCACATTGATAAACTTCAGCTTTCCATCGCTCTGGCGAATGGCATCGATGACCGGGTTTGCGGAGTCTCCAACGATGCCATAGATGTTCCGAACACCAGATCTGATCATCAAATTAACTAGGTAAGAACCAACTATTTGTGTCACGTTTTCCTCCGGGGCGGGCTGGGGTTTTTACCGCTTTTAGGCCGTAAAGCCTCGACCTTCAAGGTCGGGGATATAAGGCCCTTGTTTTTTCCTTCCCTCCGTTCTAGATTTGCGCTGTCCAAACGACCTATGGCCGGGCAAGGCCAAAAGTCCTCTTCGTTGTCCTCCGGTGAAGTAAGCCGGTTGTGGGAGGAACCCACCGAAGCAATCTCGCGCAAGCGAGTTGCCGTAGGAATCGCCGCCATTTATGGCGGCGAGGATGTCAATCAGGTAGATTACAACTTTACGGCCGTCACCAACACCCCTACCCAAACGTAAACGAAAACACTTGTACGCCGGAATCGAGGTATACGATCTCAAAAGTTCGATCTCCGATAGGACCCTTCTGTCGGATGAGTTGATAGAGACGAGGTTCTCGAACCTCGCCGGCGCCGTCTGCAACGGCAATATGAGGCAAAGTCCGCCTCACCCAGGGAGTAGGCTACGGCCAGAAATTGACCTTGCGCCTGGGGGACGGTCTCATCCTTATGCCGGAACAACGCGATTGCGGGTCTCGGGGAGCCTTGCCCGGCCATAGGTCGCTTCTTTGAAGCGATGTGAAGCTTGCGCGAGATTGCTTCGGTGGGTTCCTCCCACAACCGGCTTACTTCACCGAGGAAGGAAGCTGGTTGTCGACACTGGAACGTCCCGGTCCTTCTGTACAGCGCAAATCTAGAACGGACGGAAGGAAAAAACAAGGGTTGTGGTTGAAGATATGGTGGCCAGGGATGACATTCGAACTGACCGGCCACGCTAGTAAAGGCCACCAAGCAGGAGCAGAAACTCTATATGCAGAACACTCGTGGACGTCGGAAGCCAGTCTCGGCAGAAACGATCGCCCGCCTAGCGGACCAGGGAAATGATGTGTCACAGTTCTTCACTAACACCGGACGCATGATGGGTCCTATCCGGAGGGTGAATGTTGACCTGGCGTCGGGGATGCTGGAAGAACTCGACCAGGCCGCCAAAGAGTTGAACATCAGTCGGCAGGCGGTAATCAAGACGCTGACGCCCAGCGCTCGATCAGCAGTATCTGGCACGAGTAGGCCGTGCTTCTGCCAAGCGACGGAAGCATCCTTGCGGCCGTTGACCTTGCAACTAAACTATCCGTGACCTTCAGCTACGAGAGACGCGCGAGCGACACTCGGATAGACGTGGTAATGGTGAGGGCGCTAGCAGTGCCTGGTTGTGACCCTTATGCAAACCAGGTCCACGCTCATCGGGGGCACTCAGAAGTTGGCGGTTGCGCTTCCAACGCGAACGGCTCACTTGCCGGGTGCCGCGGCCGGTTTGATCTCGTCAGCAGATTTTTCCAGGGCGTCGACCGAGCTTGAGTCGAGCTGATAGAGGCTCGGTTCGTTCTCGCGCCTAGCAATGTAGCCGTTGCCGGATTTCGCAATGAACACCTTTTCCACCCGCTTGCCGTCATCCGATGTGACGGTGATATCAATCGCGGGATTAGCGACGCCGGATTCAATAAATTTGTCGGCCGTCAGATCGCGCAGCTTTGAGATAAAATCTTGCACACTTCCGGCTTCCATCTTTTTTCCGTTGGACCACCAATCCGGACCACTTTTGCTCAGGGAATAAGCTTTCGCACCGCTGTGCATCTCAATCTTGGTAGGCTCGTTGAAGCCAAAGTCAAAAAGCTTCTTATTGCGAAAGTCGTCGAGCCCTTTGTCGAGTGCCTGGCCGAGACCGGAGTCAATCTTGTAGACGCCTTCGACCACACTGGACTTCGCGTAGTAGCTATCCTTGCTCTTACGAACCTGAAGTTCCTGCGTTCCCGACTGGTCGGTAACTCTGGCAGTTGCATCCGGAGTTGCCCGAGCAAAGGCCGAGGCGGCGTCCTCAAGATCTTTGTTTGACCCGCTGAGATCCATGCGGGCGCCGGCCAGCTTCCCAACCAGTTCGCCGACCTGAGCTCTACCAGCGCGAAGCGGTTTAGGCTTGAAAATCTGCCACTCGTCATTATTGCGTCCGAATTCGATGTCCCGGTTTTTGCTGATAAGCTCCAAGCGGCTGACCTTTTCTGCGGTGACAGTCAGCAGCCGCTTGTCGCGCAGCTCGTTCAGGCTCTTGTCGATGCTGGTCTTGTGATAGCTGGCCATTGTGAAGATCCGGGGATTGCCAGCGAGCATTGCGTAAACTGCATTCCCGGCGGGCGTTTCATCTCCCACCAAGAGCCTTTCTGTCTTGTTGTCTTTCTCGGTGATGTCCACCTCGAAGGCAGCCTGGTCAAGACCGTATTGCTTCACATCGGATGCTTTGTCGTCGACCAGGCGCTCCGAGTTTAACGAAGAGAGAGTTGAAATCACCCCGGAAACGGTGGCCTGATCGGCATTGAACGGTTTGGGTTCAACGATCTGCCAGGCTGCGGAACTGTTCTTTGTGAGGATGATCGGCTCGGCGTCTTTCTTTTTCAGCTCCAACTTGGTGATTGCTGCTCCATCCAGCTTGAGAATCGTGGGCGGAGTGTCGGCCGATGTCCGGGCAGTTTCTTCCGTGGGTTTTCGGTGTTCCGACCAGTAGAGAGTACCAATGAGGGCAAGGAGCACGAATGCGGCAACGACCAGGCTGCGGATTTTCATGGCGCTTTCTTCGGATAAGAGTCGAGTCGGTTGAGAGTAGCCCTACCGCCTTTTCCACCAAACGCCGATGCCAGTGACGATGACGATCCCTGGCAACAGGAACTGGCTGGTGGCACGTACCCAGCTCAATTGGGCGCGTGTCATAGTAATGCGCCGGTCCTCGCGTTCCTTGGGGCGGATCGAGATCAAGTCTTCATCGGACGAAAGCCAATTGATCGTATTCAGCGCCAGGTCATTGTTGCCGTCGAAGTTGATGAACCCGTTGTCGACCCAGGACGCGCTGCCCACTACCACAAAACGTCCCTGGGAATTTTCCTTGCCGTTGTTGTATGTGCCGGCGGCGGCGATGGTCAACGGGCCCTTCTGGTTTTTCGGATCATTGACATTGACCGATGAAGAACTCAAATTGCCCGTCGCCAGACTCGTGCTCGAAGAATCGAACAGCTTCTGTACGCTGGTCTTATCGGTGTTCTTGATCTCCAAAGAGCGGGAGAGCGGAAACCCGGTAGCTGTCTCCTTCATGTCGCTCACAATGGGCTGGGACTCATAACTCGTGACCAGCGCTACTTGAGGGCCGAGTCCAACCAGTTGGCCAATTGGGTTCAGGTCGAGAATCAGGTTCTTGTCGAGGGTCACGCCCCAGCTCTGGAGTACGCTCGCGAGGGCGTCATTGTCGGCGATTTCCGAACGCCCAGCCTTAAGGGGTGCGCCGAGCATCAGGAGCGCCCGCCCGCCGTTTTCTACGTACTTCTTGATCGCGTCCACCTCTGGTTGCTCATAGTTCCGGCTCGGTCCAGCTACGACGAGGGTCGTGCAGTCGGTCGGCACATCGGCTTTCTGCAACAGATTGATGGTCTTGCTTTCGTAATTGTCTTTGGCCAGCAGATCCTTGAAGTGTGAAAGTCCTCCTCGATCGCTGTCGTCAATCTGGTGTTCGCCGCTTCCGCTGACAAAACACACCGTCCTGGTGCTGCTCTTGAGGTCGCGTATGAAGGCGCCAGTGATGCCTTCCTCCGTCATACTCTTGGCTTCCTCTTTCTTCGTGCCAATCTGAACCACCGCCGTTCCAAAGCTCCGGATTCCGGCTTCCCGCGCTGCTTCCGGGTTCTTGTCGGGATCCACGTATTCCACTTTCAGCTTAGGTGACAAATTCGCATATTCATCGAGTAGGTCTTTGCCGTCGCGGAATCGCGTGCTCTGGTTGAAATACGTGATCGTCGCGTTTTGCTTTAGGCCTTTGACGATCTTGGCGGTCTGGTCGGAAAGACTGTATCGTTTGTTGGAGGTTGCATCGTAAGACTTGTTGAAGCGGTCAGAGAGGACGTTCACCACAACGATCGCAGCCATCACGATCAATATGTACGTCGTCGCATAGGCCAGGTACTTGGTCTGTCTCGCTTTTAACCACTGGCTTGCCATCGTGATCTCCTATGATCTCCAGCGCAGCGATTCCAGGGAACGGGCAGTGAAGAAGAGCCCCACGAAAATCACCGTGACATAGAAAACCGCGTCTTTGGAGTCGATCACCCCTCTGTCAAAGGATTCAAAGTGGGTGACCACAGATATGTAGGAAAGGACGCGTGCCCAGGTCGCCCTTTCGTAGCCGCTAACCCACCCCAGCACCCAGAGCAAAAGGCATACTCCAAAGGTCGCGGCCCCCGCGATGATCTGGTTCTTGGTGAGGGTGGAAATAAAGGTGCCGATGGCCAGCAGTGCGCCGGCCTGGAGAAGCAGACCCAGATAGCCGACCGCGAGCGGCTTCCAGTCAGGATTGCCGTATTTGAACAGAAACGCAAAGTTCAGCGCAGTGAACAGCAGCAGGCAACCATAGAGCACCATCGCCGCAAGCCATTTTCCGACGATGATTTCGAGGTCGCGAATTGGTGAGGTCGCCAACAATTCGATTGTGCCCGTGCGTTTTTCTTCGGCGAACAGGCGCATCGTGATCATGGGGATGAAGAACAGCCCGACCACCCCGACGTTGGACAACAACGGTCGAATGATGTCCTCGTTCAGGTTCATGGGGAACGTCTGCCCCCGCATCTGCATTTCCATGCCCTCGACAACGAAATACGCGAGTGCATTCCAGAAAAAGAAACCAAAGATCAGGCCAAACATGGTCAACAGCAGATAGGCGACCGGCGAAACAAAGTAGCTGCCCAATTCTTTCCGGCAGATGATCCAAGCATTCCTCATGGCTGCGACTCCTTGGTGGTAGTCTTCTCCGTCTCTGCGGATTCGTTCTTTGTGAGTTTCAGGAAGATTTCTTCCAGGCTCATGGCCGCCGGCCGAAGCTCGTTGAGGTCCCAGCCGCATTGCACCACTGTGCGCGCCAGGTCGCCTCGGACAAGACGTCCCTTTTCGCTTTCCACTTCAAATTGGGCGCGGCTGTCGACCTGCTGTTTACAGAGCACGCGGCTGACGCCGGAAACCTGCTCAAGTTTGTGCTGCACGACCGGCAGGTCCAGGCTTCCATCGCGAACGGCAATCTCGACCAGAACCGACTCAGCGCCGCGGGCTCGCGCTTGCAGATTGCGCACTGAGTCGGTCGCCACGAGTTTTCCGTTGTTAATGATGATCACCTGCTCACACGTCTGCTCGACTTCAGGAAGGATGTGCGTACTCAGGATGATCGTGTGAGAACCTGACAGGCCTTTGATCAAGTCACGGGTTTCGTTAATTTGTTTCGGGTCAAGACCGGCCGTGGGCTCATCAAGAATGAGCACCTCAGGGTTGTGGATGATCGCTTGCGCCAGACCAACTCGCTGCCGGTAGCCTTTGGATAGTTTTCCAAGAAGTTTTTTCTTGACGTCAGCCACAGCGCAGCGATCACAAACATAGTCGACGCGCTTTTGGAGTTCCTGGCCCTTCAAACCCTTCAACTTCCCTACGAACTTCAGATATTCGGCCGTCTCCATTTCCGGGTAAATCGGCGGCGTCTCGGGCAAATAACCGATTCGCTTCTTAACTTCCATGGGTTGATCGAGAACGTCAAAACCAGCCACCTTCGCGGTTCCCGCCGACGGCGGCAGGAAGCACGTTAGCATGCGCATCGTCGTCGTCTTGCCTGCACCGTTGGGACCGAGGAATCCGACGATTTGGCCCTTGGCGACCTCGAAGGAGATCTGATCCACGGCAGTTGTGCGTGCGTACCGTTTCGTAAGTTCCTTGACTGTGATCATAGGTAGTTGTCGGCAACAGTGAGAATACTCCACTGTCGGGCCGAACCACACGTAAACAGTGAAGCGCAGAAAAATATGTTAAGAAGATTCTTGAGACAATGTCAATCGATCCGCACCTCGGCGTCGATTTCCACTTTTTGCCAACCTCGACTCTCCGCCTAAAACTCAGGTAGATCAGTTGGCCGAGTTGTCCGGGCGTTGACTCCGGCTCAATCGCATTCGGGTGTGCCGCCAGGAACTGCGGGTTATGGCTACTTGTGGGGCACGAATGGTGATGGCCCAAGAACGGACGAAGTTAGGCTTGCATCTCGCGAAAGTGTATATAATATGCGATATATAAAAGTCAAGATATCTTTTCCTCAAGACAAGGCTTTGCCCTGTCCCGCTGCATTTGGCTGCTGGACTTGGATTTTCACCAGCGATCGGTAAGGGTGAAGAACGATGACCAAAATTGAAAACATCCAGGCTGCATTACGGGACCGCGGCATCGACGCATGCCTGTTTTGCGATCACCACCACCGTGACGCGACCGAGTATCGGATTTTGGGCCCGGGTTTGTGGGACGATCGGTACCGGATCGTATTGCTGAAATTTGCGCTATTGTCCGTCGTTCCCGGGATGCAGGCGTCGAGAAAGTGACAAAGGCCATCGCAAGCGGGCAAAAGCTCGCCGGCTGGGAGGTGGATAAGGCGGCACGCGATGTCCTGGAGACAGCCGGATAAGCAAAATACTTAAATAATCGGGTAGGGCTATTCCGGGCTCGATCGAGAAACAGGTATTGGGCGCATTCGAGTGGCACCGAAGTCCACGGTTGCGGCGCTAACATCGACAACTTCGAATCCCACGACGAACTACCTTCCGGAATTTGGTCTGCGCAGCGAAGTCAATGTGCTAGCGCGCTCCGGTTCAGCCGAAGTCACCGGCCGGATACAAGAGGAAATGATACTGATAGGACTGAGGGTGCTAGCCCCGCGATCTCTCGCCCGACGTGCCCATCTTTTCGGCTCGAGACAGGCCTCGCAACTCCTGTTCTATCTCGCCTTTCCCTCCGGCGGAGACAACTTTCCAATGTCAGGAAATGATTTGGGCGCAACGAATATGCGCTCCTGAGGCCGAACTCCTTCGCGGTAGGCGCGAACTAGCATCTCGATGGCTGTAACCGTAGTGGGAGGAACCACCACAGTAGCGGATAGCACTCCACGCTGCACGGCATCCTGTCCCGCCTTCAGTCCATTTACTCCGACGAACGGCAGGCCCAACCAACGTCCCTGCTTGTCAACCATTGTCTGCTCCCGAAATGCTCGGTACGCTCCGAGAGCAATCAGATCGCTTTGTCCGATGACTCCATCGATCTCGGTATCATGGGAAGTGTAAAGCCGTAGCCAAGAAGCAACCGCTTTGTAACCCCCCTCTTCAGTCCAATGCGCGCTGCGCAGGAATTTGAGTTCGATGTTCGCGGGCTTGGTTTCGTTCATGCCTTCTAATCGCAACGTCGTCACGGGGGTGCCGGAAGGGCCTTGCAGAAACAGAACAGTGCCTCCACCCGGCAAGAGAGCGGCGACTTGCTTACCGAGGATTCTCCCGGTTTCCTCGTGGTCTTCGGTCACGGTGCAGATTGGAGAGCCGTACCGGCTGCGCAGTCGGGCAATCGAGGCATCGCTGCGATTCATTACGACCCAGCCGAGCCCTGCAGTTGCTGCGGCCTGCGCCACCTGCGGGAACGCAGTATGGCCTGCGGGCTCGAGAATCAACGCACTCACGGCGGAAGAGGGATTTTGTATCACCTGGAGTAACTGTTGGCTTTGTTTAATGGCGTCGTTTTCAGCGTATAAAATCTCCACCTCAACGCCCAATCGGCGGGCAGTTAGCTGAGCTGAATGCGCCTGCTCCCGCTGGTAGTCGCTTTCCTCCGTAATGAGAGAGACGACAAAGATCAACCTCCCCGACAGATTTGAACTTCTACTGCCCAGTTCTTCCATAAACGCGAGATCCCAACCCCCGTCTGCCGTTGTTCCGGCGCTACTGCCTCTCGTGCTTATGAATCCATGCAGTTATTTCCGAAGTCCAAGACGTCCAGCGGTAAAGCACCTTTCCCCAAGTATTTCATGATGGAAGGCATGAATATCAAACCTGTTGCCGACTTTTCGCCGGGCTGCTTCACGGAGTTTCAGAGTGGGAACGTGGGACTTATGCACCCGGACTTCATAAGTAAGTCACACACGCAATGGCAATCGAATGCTCACAAGACCTAGGCCGACCTCTGGTTGACCTTCCGACAGACGGCATATCGTTCGTGAATGACTTAGTAGAGATGGGATCATGGAGAACGGCTGCAACTGCCCGATCCGGGCGAAACATTCTATCGTTTTGTAGATGCAACTGGTGAGGTTCTCTGGTCGTCGGAGCGTGATGGTTGGAATCATCTTTACATCTACAGCCGCAAGACGGGGCAACTGGAAAATCAAATAACTCGCGGGGCATGGGTAGTCAGGGAAATCGATCACGTCGACGAGAAGGAGCGACGAGTCTATTTTCTGGCAAATGGTTGCGAAAAGAATGAGGACCCTTACCAAACCCATCTGTACAGTATTGGTTTTGATGGCAAGGACCTGCGAATGCTTTCCCCTGAGAACGCAAACCACTCCGTCAGTATGTCTCCCGATGGAGCGTACTTTGTCGACAGCTATTCCCGCCCTGATCTGACTGGAGAAAGCGTGTTGCGGCATAGCAAGGATGGATCTGACGTTCGCATTGTTGAGAAAGCTGATGCCAGCGAACTGTTGAAGGCCGGATGGACGTTTCCCGAGCCGTTCCAAGGAAAGGCGGCCGATGGCAGCACCGACATCTACGGCTTGATCTGGCGACCCTCGAACTTCGACTTATCCAAAAAGTATCCCGTGATCGAGCAGGTACACACGGGGCCTCAGGGATTCTTTGTTCCCAAAACTTTCGCAGCCCAATTTCGCCTACAGTCTATGGCAGAACTAGGATTCATTGTAGTCATGGTCGATGGACGCGGAACGGTGGGACGTTCGCGAGCATTCCATCAGGTCTCCCATAGAAATCTGGGCGGCGCTTTTGAAGATCATGTGGCGCTGATCAAACAAATGGCGGATCGTTATCCCTATAGGGATGGGGCGCGGGTCGGAATCTACGGGACCTCGGCCGGCGGCTATGGCGCAGCTCATGCGATGCTGGTATTCCCGGATTTTTACAAGGTGGGGGTCACGATTTCCGGAGATCACGACGCCCGCCTGGACAAGGCCTGGTGGAACGAGGCGTATCATGGATACCCTGTACAGGATGCCTACGTGGCTCAGTCGAATGTTACCAAGGCGGATCACCTGAATGGACATCTGCTGGTGGAACATGGAGATATTGACGATAATGTGCATCCGGTGGAAAGCCTGCGCTTGGTCGACGCCTTGATGAAGGCGAACAAGAACTTTGACATGCTGCTTGTACCCAACATGTTTCACGGCGAAAGCGGAGATCTCGCTCTGTATCTCGTGCGGAGGCGTTGGGATTATTTTGTTCAGTACCTGTTGGGGGTAACTCCACCAAACAACTTCGAAATCAAGGAGGATCGCCCGCCCGGCCGCAGTCCGCGGCGATGGAGAGGGTAGGATAAACTGGACTTGATGGAAAGAAACCCTCCCAGGCGGGCTTGCACCATGAAAATATTCACCCTGTTTGTATTTCTGATGGCCGCACCCGTTGGGGCAAGCGCCGTTGATTCCGGCGTCGCGACGACTCCTCCCATGGGTTGGAATAGTTGGAATCATTTTGCCTGCAAAGTGACCGCCAATGATGTGCGCTCGGCTGCCGATGCCATTGCCAGCAATGGCATGAAGGACGCTGGCTATACCTATGTCAATATCGATGATTGCTGGCAGGGCACTCGCGATGAGCGAGGCAGGATCCGGCCCAATCAGAAATTCCCCGATATGAAGGCTCTCGTGGATTACGTTCATGCTAAGGGGCTGAAAATCGGAATTTATTCGTCGCCAGGTCCGAAGACTTGCGCCGGTTACGAGGGCAGTTACGGACACGAGGAGCAAGATGCGCAACAATACATTGACTGGGGATTCGATTACTTGAAGTATGACTGGTGCAGCGCGGAAAAAGTCTATCAGCGCAGTCAAATGCAGGAAGTTTACAACAAGATGCATGACGCGCTGGCGCGGACGGGAAGACCGATTGTCTTCAGTTTGTGTCAGTACGGCTTTGCCCGAGTTTGGCAATGGGGTACGGCGGTGGGCGGAAATCTATGGCGCACCACCGGAGATATCTCCGACCACTTCGATCGCATGTCTGTGATCGGATTTGATCAGAATGGTTTGGAATCCTTCGCGGGGCCCGGACATTGGAACGATCCTGACATGCTCGAAGTGGGTAACGGCGGCATGAATCACGACGAATACACCACGCATATGAGTTTGTGGGTGCTGCTGGCCGCGCCCTTGCTGGCCGGGAACGATCTCGCGAAGATGACGCCGGAAACGCTTGACCTCCTCACGAACAAAGAGGTCATCGCTGTCGATCAAGATGCGAAGGGAGTGCAGGGGCGCCGGGTTGCGCAGGAGGGGCCGCTGGAAGTGTGGGCCAAACCGCTGGCCGATGGCGGCATCGCCGTGGGTCTGTTCAATCGAGGCGAGTCTGCCAATCCCGTGACCATCAGGTTCCAAGATATTGGAATGCAGGGAGCGGTAAAGGTTCGCAACCTTTGGATGCACAAGGATCTTGGTTCCTTTAACGGGAGTTATACGACCGAGATTCCGCGCCACGGTGCGGTTCTGATCAAGATCCAGTGACCAGACGAGGATTTGTGAAGTGCGACCACGCCGATCGTTCTGCCAAGGTAGTAGAGGGAGAAAGTTGGGGTCAAGACTTCGAACGGCGGTCACCGTTACCGATTTGGGCTGCGGTTCGTTTTTGCGCGAGGGCCTGCTTTAAGGACTCGCCGGCATATTGGATATGCTGGCGGAGTAGCTTGCAAGCCGCGGTGACCTCGCGCTGGCGACACAATTCCAGCATCTTGTGATGCTCTTCGTTGGCGCGTTTCATGCCTTGTGTCAGGTACAACTGCAGGCGAGTGTAGCGTTCGCCACTGTTATTGACATTGCGAATGATCGCCATGAATCGCGGCTGATTGGCGCGGGAGTAGAGGACCGAGTGGAATTGCCAGTTCAACCGTCCCCAAGCCGAGACGTGGTCCTCCCGACGAAGTTCACTGACATACTTGCGCAATACTGCCTCTGCTTCCGAGAAGTCTTCTTCGGTGAGGTGGGGAATGGAAAGCTTAAGGACCTCGGGCTCAAGCAGTGCGCGAATCGAGAAGAGCTCTTCAATATCATCGGGAGACAGGGCCGGCACGACCGCACCCCGGTTGGGGACAATCGCGATCAGGCCTTCGGCATCAAGCTGTCGAAGGGCCTCGCGAACTGGAATCCGGCTGACCTGGTATTGGGTTGCGATGGCGTCCTGCCGTAGTTGAGCGCCCTCTTGGATTTCACCCCGGATGATCTGGTCCCGCAACTTCTCAGCTACAGCCGAAGTGAGCGACTGGCGCGGGATTGCTGAATCCGATACCGTTTCCAAGTCCATTGCTCAGTAACTCAAGTAGTCAAACTGCGGCCGACTCTGCGACGTGCGCTATCTACTATAGCGCAGGTTGTATCCAAGAAGGCACCGATTACCGGGACGCAGGGCCCGGCGGAAGATGCTCTTGCAGATACCTTGCAAGAAGATGGTAAAGATGATCGGCCGTTCCCGGACCCTCGACGATTGCGTGAGTCCGTCCGGGGTAGGTCATGAAGTCGAAGGGTTTGCCCAGTTCGATTAACCGGTTGACCAGCAACTCCGTACCCTGGTAGTGCACGTTATCGTCGCCGGAGCCGTGAACCAGCAATAGTTTGCCTTGAAGCCCTTGGGCAAAGTTGATGGCAGATCCCGCCTTGTAACCGCTCTCATTCTCCTGCGGCAATCCCATGAAACGCTCCTGGTAGATGCTGTCATAGAGGCGTTGGTCCGGCACCGGAGCGACGGCCATGCCTATCTGGTAGATCTCTGGATGGCGAAACATCAGGTTCAGCGTATTGGAACCGTCGCCGCTGCGGCCCCACGCTGCGCGCCTACCCTGGAAGAGGAAGGTTTGACGATTGCATATTGTATCCATAAAATACGGCTTGGCGTACATTAATTAATCGGCAAGGGTTATTTTCCCTCCAATCTCATGAGGGACCAGGAACGACCGAAAATGACGAGTGAGACAGGCCAAAGCGTCCGGGTTGTCGATTCGCACACCGGGGGCGAGCCCACTCGCCTTGTGGTGAGTGGCGGTCCCGACCTCGGATCCGGTTCGCTTGCCGATCGTCTGGAACGCTTTCGCAGGCAGCACGACTGTTTTCGCTCCGCGGTTGTCAACGAACCTCGCGGTTCGGACGTCATGGTAGGCGCGCTGTTGTGCGATCCGGTAGATGTTGAATCTGCCGCCGGCGTCATCTTCTTCAACAATGTCGGCTATCTGGGGATGTGCGGTCACGGAACGATTGGGCTGGTCGCCACGCTGGCCTACTTGGGCAAGCTTCGGAGCGGTAACCACAGGATCGAGACCCCAGTCGGAATTGTGAGTGCGGTTCTGCACGGCGGCGGCGAAGTTACGGTCAACAACGTCGCAAGTTATCGCAGCGCTGCGCAGGTGGGAGTTGAGGTGCCAGGTTACGGCAAGGTATACGGGGACGTCGCATGGGGAGGGAACTGGTTCTTCCTCGTGGGTGACCATCGAATGGAGTTGACACTCGGGAATATCGACACACTGACGCACTTCACCTGGGCAATCCGGCAGGCGCTTCATGGAAGTGGCATCGCTGGCCTGGACGGCAAAGAGATTGATCACATCGAGTTGTTTGGTCCCTCCGATCTTCCCGGAGTCGACAGCAAGAATTTCGTGCTCTGCCCGGGCAAAGCTTATGATCGTTCTCCTTGTGGGACTGGGACGAGTGCCAAGCTGGCTTGTCTTTATGCCGACGGCAAGATCCGGGAGGGTCAGACCTGGAAGCAAGAGAGCATTGTTGGAAGCGTGTTTGAGGGCAGCATAAAAGTGAGGGAGGGCAAAGTCTATCCCAGTATTAAGGGGTCGGCGTTTGTGACGGCAGAAGCTGATCTCATCCTCGATCCGCAAGATCCGCTGCGCATGGGTATTCGCGGCGAGCCAGCTCCACAAAGGAATACTGCGTGAGTAAAGAAACCTGTGAGGCGATTGTCGTTGGCGCCGGCATTGTAGGCGCGGCATGCGCGGACGAACTCGCGCGCCGCGGCCTGCAAGTTGTGATTGTGGACCGCGACATGGTCGGTGGCGGAGCCACGGCCGCAGGGATGGGACACATCGTCGTCATGGATGATTCCGACGCCCAGTTTGCGCTGACACGCTACTCGCAGCAACTGTGGCAAGAACTAAAGCCGGAATTGCCGGAGGATGTCGAATACGAACAGTGCGGAACGATCTGGGTGGCAGCCGACGAAAAAGAAATGGCGGAGGTATCGCGCAAGCATGAGTGCTACGGAAAGCAGGGCGTCCCCACCGAAGTGCTCGAGCCGCAGCGCTTAAAACATCTGGAGCCGAACCTGCGGGATGGGATGGCCGGTGGTCTGTTGGTTCCTGAGGATGGCGTGCTGTACCCGCCATGCGCAGCCTGTTTTCTGATCGAGCGCGCGCTGGAGCATGGGGCAAAGCTCAGGCTCGGCGCCTCGGTGCTACAGATCGGCCATGGACGCGTGCAATTGACTGACGGCTTAGAAATCACCGCCGAGATTATTGTGAACGCGGCCGGAACCAGCGCGCCGGAGCTCACGCCGGGCATTGCAGTCAAGCAGCGCAAGGGACACCTCCTGATTACCGATCGCTATCCCGGATTCCTGCGCCATCAGTTAGTGGAGCTTGGGTACTTGAAAAGTGCGCACTCGGTCAGCAGCGATTCGGTTGCGTTCAATGCGCAGCCGCGGCGGACGGGGCAAATTCTGATTGGTTCATCGCGGCAATACGGGGCGCAAGACGACAACGTGGATCACCGGATTCTGGCGCGTATGTTGCAGCGCGCCCAGCACTACATGCCAGCACTCGGGCCGATGTCGGCGGTGCGCACATGGACGGGATTTCGGGCGGCTACGCCCGATAAACTGCCACTGATTGGTCCGTGGCCGGCCGATCGATCCCTGTTCCTGGCGACCGGTCACGAGGGGTTGGGGATTACGACCTCGCTTGGAACGGCGCGAATTTTGGCGGACCAGATCACGGGTGAGAAGCCGGAGATTTTTGTCGAGCCGTACTTGCCGTCGCGGGCGGCGAAAGAGCATGTCCATGCTTAGTCAGGTGGCGGTGACGGTGAATGGCTCGCCGGTGGTGGCCCCTCCCGGGGCGACCGTGGCCGTGGCCGTGGCGATTGCCGGACAAGCGTGCCGAACCTCCGTGACCGGTGAGCCACGCGCCGCCTTATGCGCGATGGGCATTTGCTACGAATGCCGTGTGGCGATCAATGGGAAGCCGCATTGTCGAAGTTGTCAGGTTTTGTGTGAGCCGGGCATGGAAATCAAAACGGATGAGTAGGGATTTACAGCAACGGTTTGATGTCCTCGTCATCGGCGGGGGCCCGGCAGGAATGGCGGCAGCGGTTCGCGCTGCGGAGTGCGGCGTCCGTGTAGGAATTGTGGATGACAACGTGACCTTGGGTGGCCAAATCTGGCGGGGGGAGTCCGAAGACGGACCGATGAAAGACGCGGCGAAGTGGAACCGCCAGCTGCGAACGGCCGACGTGACGACGCTGTGTGGCATGAGAGTTTTTGATCAGCCCGAACCCGGCATTCTACTGGCGGAGGGAGCCGACAATTTAATGGAGTTGAGCTACCGGAATCTAGTATTGGCGACCGGAGCTCGAGAAAGGTTTCTGCCTTTTCCGGGATGGACGCTGCCGAATGTGATGGGCGCTGGGGGATTGCAGGCGATGGTCAAGTCGGGCCTTCCGATTCGCGGCAAGCGTGTGGTCGTGGCGGGGACGGGCCCTCTGCTGCTCGCGGTTGCCGCTTACCTTCGCGAGCACGGCGCCGAGATTCCCGTCATTTGCGAGCAGGCGTCGTGGAGGAGCCTTGCTCGCTTCGGTGTGGTTCTGCTGCGCCAACCGGGAAAGATCGTCCAAGCACTAAAGTTGAAAAAAAGCATTGCCGGGGTTCCATTCGTTGCAAACTGCTGGCCTGTCACGGCTCACGGGCGGAACGCTCTCCAAAGTGTAACGATTGCGCGCGGCGGGAAACGGGAAACCATCGCCTGCGATTACCTCGCTTGTGGATTTCATCTTGTACCCAACATCGAGTTGCCGCGCTTACTAGGCTGCAAGAGTCTTGGTGGATATGTAGAGGTTGATAGCCTCCAACAGACCACAGTCAGGGGAGTTTTCTGTGCCGGCGAACCGACGAGCATTGCAGGGGTTGAGTTGTCGTTGGTCGAGGGACAGATCGCCGGTCTTGCTGCCGCCGGGAATGAAGAAGAGGCTCGAATGTTGTTCGATGAGCGGGAGAAATCGCGGCGCTTTGTGCGCGTTCTGAGTCGGACGTTCTGTCTGCGCCGCGAGCTCAGAAGCCTGTCGTTCCCGGAGACGGTGGTTTGCCGATGCGAAGACATTTCGTATTCGCGTCTCGAGGGACATAGGTCTTGGCGGGCTGCGAAGTTGCACACACGTTGCGGCATGGGCCCGTGCCAGGGAAGA
>Ga0302326_10005600_pt1 | contig 28623 bp, 24 predicted proteins | sample Palsa_T0_3_FD_202264 | JGI IMG/M metagenome (GOLD analysis project Ga0302326, IMG submission 202264) | Peat permafrost microbial communities from Stordalen Mire near Abisko, Sweden - Palsa_T0_3 | ecosystem: Environmental > Terrestrial > Soil > Palsa > Peat permafrost | place: Sweden: Abisko... | reverse complement strand
AGGCTGGTGGGATAAAAGTCGCGCAGGTCCGCTGAGTCGTCCGGCCATCCCAGCGTCGAAAAAGGCCACAGGCCCGAGCTGAACCAGGTGTCCAGCACGTCAGTGTCCTGCGTGAGTTTTGTGCCCCCGCAGGCCGCGCACTGTTCCGGCGGACTCGCTGCTTGCGCGCGGCCATTCACGACTTCCACGCGCGAATCGCGCGCCGGGGCCATCGCCTTGCAGTCGGCGCAGTACCAGATGGGAATGCGGTGGCCCCACCACAGCTGCCGCGAGATGCACCAGTCGCGGATATTGGCCATCCAGTTCAGGTAGATGGTCCGCTGGTTTTCCGGCACCACGGGGATCAACCCTTGCTCCACCACGGCAAGCGCCTCGGCGGCCATTCCTTTCATCTTGCAAAACCATTGCTCCGAGACGCGCGGCTCAACGACCGTCTTGCAGCGGTCGCAGACGCCGATGGAAAGGGCGTGATCGGTAATCTGTTCGATCAGGCCCAGCGCACGCAGGTCCTCGACGATGCGTTTGCGCGCCTCAAAACGGTCCAACTCGGCATAAGCGCCGGCGGCCTCATTCATCTTTCCGTTATCGGTCATCACGTCAATTTGCGGAAGATGGTGACGCTGGCCCATGGCGAAGTCGTTGGGGTCGTGCGCCGGCGTCACCTTGACCGCGCCGGTGCCGAACTCGCGGTCCACGTAGGTATCGGCGATGATCGGAATTTCGCGGTTCATCAGCGGAAGCAGCACGTTCTTTCCAACCAGATGCCGGTAGCGTTCGTCATCGGGGTGAACAGCCACGGCGGTATCGCCGAGCATGGTTTCCGGCCGCGTGGTGGCCACCACCAGAGACTCCGCCGAGCCTGCCACGGGATAACGGATGTGCCAGAGGTGTCCTTGCCGCTCCTGATGGACGACCTCCAGGTCGCTCAGCGCCGTCCTGCAGCGCGGGCACCAATTCACGATGTACCGCCCGCGATAGATCAGCCCTTCGTTGTACAGGCGCAGAAACGCTTCCAGCACGGCGCGATACAACGGCGGATCGAGCGTGAATTTTTCGCGCGACCAGTCGCACGATGTTCCCAGCCGAATCATCTGTCGCTTGATCGTGCCCCCGGACTCCTCCTTCCACTTCCAGACGCGCCGCTCGAACTCCTCGCGGCCGATCTGTTCGCGCGTCAGGCCTTGCCCGGCCAGTTGGCGCTCCACCATCACCTGCGTGGCGATGCCCGCGTGGTCCATCCCCGGCAGCCAGAGCGTGCGGAAGCCGCGCATGCGGTGCCAGCGCACCAGAGTGTCGATCTCGGTGTGCTCCAGCATGTGGCCGATGTGAATTGAACCAGTGACGTTGGGCGGGGGGATCACCAGGGAAAAGACCTTCCCCGAAGCTTGGGGATCGGCTTTGAAAAGCTGCCTCTCGACCCAAAATTGGGCCCACCGCGATTCGATCAGTTGGGGCTCGTAGGCTTTGGGAATCTCGTTCGTCTTGGGTAAATCGTCGGGCATGTTCGTGAGCAGTGCGATCAGCAACTTACTATACGGGCGGCTGCCGGGAGGGTCAAATTGCCCCGGCAAATGCCGGAGGCAAGATGTTTCGCGCGGATGGCGGAAAAAGCTCGCCGCCGCAAACTTATGCCGGCGGTTGGGCGTCAAGAATCTCCCGAACGATCTCTTTCCCGCGCTTCTCGTCCTTGGAATGGACAAATAATCTTTCCAGCGATGGTTTCTTTTCAACCCCATCCGTGCCCGGTACATCCGGTAGATCCGCCGGATCGGGCGGGTCCGCTTCCGGGTCTCCCGTATAAGCAATCTGGTTCTCGCGCAAACTCATGGCGATCATGCCGGCCAGATCGGAATTCGCGCCGCTCCAGATTTCCACCATGGCGTCTTCGTCGTCTGTGGCGTCTGCGCCCGGTTCATTTTTTTCTTCGGGGGAATCGTCTTCAGCGGGAATTTCCAGGGCCCCCGATTCCGCAAGCTCATCCCAGGCCTCTTGCGAGGTCTTCGACTCATGCAGAATTTGCGTGGCCCGCGCCGCGAACTCCGACGGCACATAGACCTCCATGGTCTGGTGGGTGTTGGCGTAGAGAAGATATTCTTCGCGGTTCACCGTGCGCGCCGCAATATTTTCTTCCGACAATATCTCCAGCACGTCGCTCAGCCGGCTTGGATCCGTCCCCGACCAGACCAGCACGAGATCCTTGTCGTTGGAGGATTCTTTTTGAGCGGGCTTGTCCGTGGAATCCGGCGCCAGGGGAACCTGGCAATCCGAACAAATCGTAAAACCCGCCCGGTATTCGGCTCCGCAGGAAGGGCAGTACATGGCGTAAAGAAGTCTACACCAAAGGGGGCCATGACCTGCAAGCACGGTCACATGTTTCGGAATGTGGGGGCGAGAGCTACGGCCTTTCCAGTTCGCGGCGAACCATGGCCTCGACAACCGGACGGAGGATTTCCTGGGTGAAAATTTCGACCATTCTGGGCTGCATGCGCTCCAGAACTCGCTCCACGACAGCTTCCATGAATTCTGCGTCGCGCAGTTTGGCATCGGCGGACGCGGCGGCGGTACTCTCCGCGGAGCTCGATTCCGCAACGGCCACCGCCATGGATGACACGGAGGCATGCTCGGGCTCGCCTTGCCCATTGCTCGCGTTGGGCGTGCGGGAAGCGTTTCCAGCGGCTGCGCCGGGGAACTCCGCATCGGCCCAGGGGAAGGTAGGTTCGGCGGATTTCCAAAGCTGGTCCATCGCTGGGAAGTCTTCATGCACCGAAAGCAACTCGACCTTCTTTTCGCGGACGGTTGATGCCGTCTCCTGCGCCGCGGCCACCGGCTCGATTTCGGCAGCTTTTGCCACCATGGGTTCCACGACGGTTTCGGGGGCGGGCGCTTCACCCTTTACTTCTACTTCGTTCATCGCGCCGTTCGTCGAGGGTGTTTGTTCTGCCGCGAAAGACTCGATGGCTGCATATATCCCGGCATGTTCAAAGGCACTTTCCGGTTCAGCCGGCGCCGCAGCTTCCGCCACTGGCTCCGCTACTTCCTCTTCCGCGCCTTTTCCAACTTCCGGCATCGCCACTGGCTCTGCCTGGGCTTCCGGTCTTGCTTCTGGCTCGGCCTGCGGCGGCGCGGCATCTTCCGGCGCCGTCGTAGTTTCAGCGGCCCACTGCCTCCATTCACTTTCGGAGGTCTCGGAAAGGGAGGAAGAAGGTTCGGGCTCGGTTTCCACGAAATCCGGAGGCGTTTCCGTCCAGCGCGTGGTGTCCACCAGAGCCGCGGGCTCGGCTTCCGATTCTTGCGCGCCCTCCGCGGATTCCTGCGCCGCATCGAACTCCACCGTCACCTCGTCAAACTCCTCGCTCTCGTCGGCCTGCGGTTCCTCCGGTCCCAGCATTCCCGCACTGTTGCGCCGGGGAAGTTCCGCGTCCCATGCATGGCCTTCCGTCAATTCCTCGGGAGAGGGTCCGGGTGCTGCGGGAGGTTGTGTCCAGAAGGCGGGCTCCCCAAGACTGGGATCCCGGGTCGCGGTCACGATAGGATCGGTTTCGTCGCCGGAAACCGGCGGTGCCTCCAGCAAGGAAGAGAACGCCAGCGGTTTTTCATTTTCGGCAAAAACCACAGCGGCCGCAGGGGATGCGAGTTCTTCGGCCGGCTGCTCGCCGGCGGATTCGCGGGATTCGTCCGATTTCACGGGAGGGGGCGCTGGCATGGGCTCTTTGGCCACCGCGACTTCCGCGTCAGGCGCGCTATTTGAAACGGCCATGGATCGTTCGGCGGCAGATTTGACCAGCAGTCCCATCACCATGTTGACCAGCGGCTCGGGGGGAACAAATGGCTTTTTCAATACTCCATCGGCCTGTACCCGCTGCGCCTCGCGCTCATCCAGCGGGTCGAAGGCGCCCACTAGGAGCACTACGGGCGTATGCATATACCGCGGGTCATGCTTCACGAACTCGCAGACTTCGTAGCCGCTGCGCACGGGCATGAAAATGTCGGCAAGCACTAGGTCGGGATTGACCTCGGCCATCTTGCGCACCGCAGCCTCTCCGTTGCCCACGGCAATGACTTCGATGCCTGCCTCTTTCAAAGCAAGCGCGACCATCTTCTGAACATTGCTGTTATCGTCGGCGATCAAGACACGCGGCACGCGCAGTACCTCGCTGCAATCGTTGGGGGAAGGGCATTCCCCACTGCTCATTAGGTTACATCGCTGGCAGGATGAGTCAACGGACTTGGCGGACAGGTGTGTCAGAGACACTACGCCCTAAAAAGTACATAAAACCCTGAAAGGTACTTAAAAAAAGATAGCCTGTTCGCCGTTAGAAGGGAATGATCTTGCGCAGGCCCTTCTTTTTCTTGCTGCTCGACGATTCGCTCTGGGAAGTGCTCGATGAACTGGTGGAAGCGGTGGAACTGGCCGGCGTCGCCGACGAGTCGGTGGAAGCGGCGGAACTGGCTGGCGTCGCGGCGGGCGTCGCCGATGAGTCGGTTGCCGCCGCTGGTTGGGCGGGCGGATCTGCAGTCCCGGCAGCATCGGTCGCAGCAGGCTCCGCGCCAGCCGCTGGGGTATCCGCTGCGGGCGCCGATCCCGGCGACACAGTTTCCACGAAAGCTCCCGTACCTGTAGTCGCTGCCGGAGCCGCCGCGGACCCTCCGCTTGTTCCCCCCACAACCGCATTCCCCGCGGGCGCAGGGCCCGCTGCAAATGAGATCCCGCCGCTATCGTCTTGCGGCGTCAGCGTGGGGTCCCCGGTGCGCGCCGCCATCCTCACGTCGGGCCCGTTCTTGAGCACGCCCAGCGGCCGGGTAATCAGGCTGGAACTCTGGCGCGGGGTATTCTGCTCCGTCCGCATGCGCGCCAGGGAAACGGGATCAGGCTGAGGAACCGGCATGCCGAACTTCTTCAGTTTGGCCTTGGCATCATCCGCCAACGGTGAGAGCGGATAGTCTTTGACAATGCGCGAATAATATACCGCCGCGAATTCGTTGTGCTCGGTGCGCTCGTAAATAGACGCCAGCATCCAATTCGCCTTGTCGGCCTGGCTGTAAAGAGGGTAGCGCTCCACCAGGTTCGTCAGGCGCAGTGCCGCCGGGCGATACGCCTCGCGAATAAAATAAAAATCGGCCACGCGATAGTCGCCTTCGGCAAGCACCTCCTGCACCTCGCGCAGGCGCTGTTCCATCTGCGGGCGCAGTGGGCTGTCCTGATATTTCTGGAGAAAAGTTTGAAAAGCCCCTTCGGCCTCCAGCGCCTCGTTGCGGTCGCGGTCCGGCTTTTCCATCGCCCGGAAGTGGGCCATGCCGATTTGCGATTGCGCGTAGGCGGCCTCGTCCAGGAACGGGAAGAAGGTAATGAAATCCTGATATTCGGCGATCGATTGCGTCAGTCCGGTGGGCCCGCCCTCCTTGAAATAAGAGTCCGCGATGGCCAGCTTGGCCTTGGCCTGGTACTCGCTGTCGGGGTAGGTGTTGAGCAGGGTTTGCAGTTCCAGCCGCGCCACGGTAAGACGCCCATGCTTGATGTCGTCCATGGACTTTTCATAAAGCAACTTGTCCGGCTCCGCCGAGTTGGAGTCCGGCGTCTGGACCTTGGCGGTCTTTTTCGTGCCGAACAGGCTGCAACCGGTGCAGGCAAGACCGGCCAGAAGTCCTACGGCCATCCAGGTGCGTTTTCTTAACAGGTGCATTCAGCCCCTCTCAAACTTTTTGCACCTGGGCCTCGCTGGCCTGGTGCAGGATTGCGCGAACCGCCGCGGCGGGGTCCGGCGTGTGAAAGATCGAAGTTCCCGCGACCAGAATCTGCGCCCCGGCCCGCACCAGTTCGGCGGCGTTTTCGGTCCCGATTCCCCCGTCCACTTCGATCAGGAAGTTCTGATGATGCCTCTCGCGCATTTGCCTCAATTGCCGAATTTTCTCGATAGCCCCGGGCAGGAAGACTTGTCCCCCAAATCCCGGGTTTACCGACATGATCAAAACGTGGTCCACCTTGTCCAGAACCTCGGAAAGCATCTGCACCGGCGTCGCCGGGTTCACCACGGCCCCCGGGCGGCATCCGTGCTCGCGAATCATCGCCAGCGCGCGGTCCAGATGCGGCGTCGCTTCCTGATGCACGGAGATCATATCCGCGCCGGCGGCGGCAAAGGCCTCGATATACTGCTCCGGGTTTTCGATCATGAGATGCACGTCCAGGGTCAGCCGGGTTGCCTTGCGCAGCGAGGCCACCACCGGGACGCCGATCGAGATGTTGGGGACGAAATGGCCGTCCATCACATCCACGTGCAGCATGGATACACCCGCGCCTTCCATGCCGCGAATGGCATCGCCCAGACAGGCGAAGTCCGCGGCGAGTATGGAAGGGGCGATTTCGATTGCGGGCTGCACGCTAATTCGCAACGATTCTATCACAGCGTCAACCGCGTTTTTGGCGCATTTTGGCGGTTTCTTTACGAAGATGCGGGGACGCAATATCGCTCTCCGGCCGGCGTCATCCGCGCCTGCGGATCATTCGGCGACACCCAGCTCCGCGGTCGCGTCGGCGTCAATTTTTTCTCCCGCGGGTGGCATCTGGCCGATCACCGTGCCCTTGGTCGTATCGGCCTGCGAAATATCGGTGTGCTTGATGTTGCGAAAGCCCGCCGACGAAAGAAGCCGGTCGGCGTCTTGCTCTTGCATCCCGATGACCGACGGCATCACGTAATTGACCGGCGGCGGCCCCATGCTCACCAGCAAATCCACACGCGGGCTGGCTGCCTTGTTTCCCGGCGGCGGGTACTGCTGCAGCACCGTATCCGCGTCCGAGGAGGGGAAGTAAGCCACCGAGACTTCGCCGAGTTGTAGTCCCGATTGCAGCAGGGCAATGCGCGCCAGACGCGCCGGTTGCCCCTCCAGCAGCGGAATGGTTATCTCCTGCGGTCCCAGGCTCAGCACCACCTGGGCATCCTCCAGGGCTTTTATCTCCTGGCCGGGCGCGGGACTCTGCCGGATGACTGTATTCGCCGGAGAAGCATCGTACAGGCGGTCGGCCACGCGCAGGTGCAGGCGTTGCGCCGCCAGCGTCTTCTCCGCGTCCGGCAGCGGTTTTCCGGTCACGTTGGGCATGGCCACAATGCGCCCGCGAATGGCGATGCGCATGGCGGTGATGGCGCTGAGGAATGCCGCGGCCGCCAGGATGAAGATCAGCAGCGTGAACTGCATGGCGCGTTCCAGTTTGGATGAGAAGGTCGCCATTCTGTGTTTCACACTAACACGCGATCGCCGCTGTCCTCAACGCCACGTTTGCCGTCGGTTCACGTGCTGCGCTCCAGGACCGCCGCAAAGAATCCGTCCGTGCCAGTTTCCGGAGGGAAAGTGCGAAAAAAACCTTGAGAATCGAACAATGCCGCCGCGGATTCCGCACGGAGAAGATGCCGCGCCAGCGCCGCTTGGCCGGATACCAGACCCACGTTCCTGCTGGCACGTAATGCCTGTTGAACAACCTCCTCGTTCTCCTCCGCTTCGAGCGAGCAGGTGGAATAGACCAGCCTGCCTCCCGGAGCCAGTAAGTCCAGCGCGTTGGAAAGCATGGCCACCTGGACGCGTTGCGCATTCGCAAGGTCGTGGGGCTTCAGACGCCAGCGGATTTCGGGATTGCGCGCCAGAGTTCCCGTGCCGGAGCAGGGGGCGTCCACAAGAATGCGCGCAAAACGCTGTGCGAAGGGCAGGACTCGTGTGGCGTCCAATGCGATGGGGTAAACATTCCCGGTGTGTGTGCGCGCAAGCTGCGTTTGCATGGAACGCAGGCGGTGCGCGTGCAGGTCGGCGGCAATGACCGCACCATGGCCTCCCACAGCGTGTGCCAGCAGTCCCGCTTTCCCTCCCGGCGCGGCGCAGAGGTCCAGTACGCGCTGCCCAGGCTCTGCGGCGAGCAGATGCGCAATCATCTGCGAGGCCTCGTCCTGCAAACTGATTTGCCCCTGAAGAAAAGCCTCCGTGGCCGTGGCATTGCCTCCGGAAAGCGCCAGGGTCGAGGCGAGCCAGCGGCCCGGCGCGACGCACATGCCCGCCGCTTGCAGCGACGCGGCGATCGGTGCGCCATCGGCGGAAAGCACGGCGCAAGAGAGCCGCGGAGCGCAGTTATCGCACTTCAGCAGCGCGTCGGTCCGTTCAGGTCCCAACCTGCCAAGCCACCTCTCCACCAGCCATGTGGGATGCGAATAGAGAATGGCCGCGCGTTCCGCAGCCGGCGCATCGGCGGGAAGCCATCGTTGCAATTCTTCCTCGGGCGCTCGCGCTTCCAGCGCGGTTCGGCGCAACACGGCATTGATCAGCGCCACGGCCGAGCGTTTGCGCGCGCCCTTGGCCATCTCCGCCGACTCGCTGACCGCGGCGTGCGCGGGGACGCGCTCCAGGTAGCGCAATTGGTAGAGGCCCAGCCGCAGGGCGATCAACACTTCGAGGTCCAGCTTTTCCACCGGCCGGTCGAGATGGCGCGCGAGAATAAAATCCAGCAGCCGCTGTCGGCGCAGCACCCCCAGGGTAAGCTCCGTGGCCAGCGCCGCGTCATTGCGCGCGATTCCCGGCCTCAGACGCGCGTGCAACAAATCGGAGGCATACGCGCCTTCCCCGGCGACGTGGCACAGCACCTCATAAGCAATCTTGCGCGCGGCCGATACCGGCATTTGAAAAGTGTAAACGAAGTGGGCGAGTTTTCCCGCAGCCAACAAGAATGCGCGCCGTTTTTTCCCGCAAAATTTGTGTTTTGCGCTCCTTGCCGAACAAGGATGGCCTGCGTTAGGCTGATCGCTTGTAAAATAGGAGGCCCCTGTGATTATTCGTGATGAAGATGCCCTTGATTATCATTCCAAAGCGCCCGCCGGTAAGTTAGCAATCTGCGCCACCAAGCCTTGCGCCACCCAACTCGACCTCAGCCTGGCCTACACCCCGGGCGTCGCCGCGCCCTGCCGGGAGATTCACCGCGATCCCGAGTTGGTCTACAAGTACACCGCCAAAGGCAATCTGGTCGCGGTGATCAGCAACGGCACCGCCGTGCTCGGCCTGGGCAACATCGGGCCCGCCGCCGGGAAGCCCGTGATGGAGGGGAAGGCCATCCTCTTCAAGCGCTTCGCGGACATCGACGTTTTTGATATCGAACTGGCCTCCGAGGACCCCAAGGAAGTCATCCGCGCCTGCCAGCTTCTGGAACCCACCTTTGGCGGGATCAACCTCGAGGACATCAAGGCTCCGGAATGTTTTGAAATCGAGGAAGAACTGCTGCGTACTCTGAGTATTCCCGTCTTTCACGATGACCAGCACGGCACGGCCATCATTTCCGGAGCAGCGCTGCTCAATGCCCTGGAGATTGCCGGAAAAAAGATTGCCGACGTGCGCATCGTTTTCAATGGCGCCGGCGCCAGCGCCATTGCCTGCGCCGAACACAGCATTCTGCTGGGTGCCCGCCGCGAAAATATCATCCTGGTGGACACCAAGGGCGTGATCTTCGAGGGGCGCACCGTGGGCATGAATCGCTATAAGGAACGCCTTGCCGCCAAGACCACGGCTCGCACTCTGGCGCAGGCCCTGCGCGGCGCCGACGTCTTCTTCGGCCTTTCCACCGGGAACTGCGTGAGTCCGGACACCCTCAAAAGCATGGCCGAAAATCCCATCCTCTTTGCCATGGCCAACCCCGATCCGGAAATCCCTTACGACGTGGCCGTGGCCACGCGGCCCGATCTCATCATGGCCACCGGACGCTCCGATTTTCCCAACCAGGTAAACAATGTTCTCGGATTTCCCTCCATTTTTCGCGGGGCCCTCGACGTCCGCGCCACGGCCATCAATAACGAAATGAAATTGGCCGCCACGCAGGCCCTTGCGGACCTGGCCAAGGAGCCGGTGGACAAGTCCATCTGCAGAATTTACGGCGTCAAGAGCCTCGAGTTTGGGCGCGATTATTTCATCCCCAAGCCCTTCGATCCCCGCGTCCTGATTTGGGAGGCCTCCGCCGTGGCCCGCGCAGCCATCGACTCGGGCGTGGCCCGTTTCCCGGTGGATGTCGAGAAGTACAAGATCGCTCTCGAAAAGCGCCTGGATGCCGCGACGGAGACGATCTCCAAATAGGCCCAAAGCCGCTGCTGCGGAGAATCTTCCGGCATGGAAATTGCCGCCCACACAATTGCTGTCCGTGCGAAGTTCCGGTTTAGAATTGCAAGATGCAGCGGAAGGTCTTCTGGCTTACGTTTAGCGCATTGGGACTGATCGCGGACTTGGCATTGCCGCTGATTTGGGGTCTTGTGGCTACCATTCCGATCGGCGCTTTGAGCTGGTGGATCGCCTATCGCAGCGACTGGTTCTAATCCGGCTGCGGGCGCCAAGTTTTTTCCTCGTACTACTCGCCGGCCTTCTCTCCAAACCTCTCGCCCGGCCCCAGCCGCGCTCCACTCACGAATTCGCGCGCCGAAACTCTCTTCCGTCCCTCGATGTGCGCCGCTTCCAGGCTGAGGCAGCTGCCGTCTCCGCACACCACGTAGACGCTGCCGCCGCCGGCAAAAATCGTCCCGGGAACCATGCTGCTGGCCGCCGTGGCCGATTCGGAAACGTGTCCCCAAATGTGGCAAAGCTTTCCGCGAAACGTGGTGTATGCGCCAGGCCAGGGAACCAGTCCGCGGATGCGGTTGTATATCTGCTGTGCGGTTTGCGACCAGTCGACGCGGCCGTGCTCTTTCTCCAGCTTGGGCGCCAGGCTCGCCTGCGCGCTGTCCTGCGCCTGCGGGAAGATCTCGCCGCCGTCCAGCCTGCGTAGGGAGTCAATCATCAGGGGAGCGCCCGCTTCGGACATGCGCACCGCCAGTTGCGGCGCCGTTTCGTCCTTCCCGATCTCCAGAGTACGTTGCAGCAGGATCGGCCCCGTATCCATGCCCGCATCGATTTGCATGGTGGTTAGTCCCGAGGTGCTCTCTCCGTTCACGATGGCCCAGTTGATGGGCGCCGCGCCACGGTACTTCGGCAGCAGCGAGGCGTGCAAATTGATCCATCCGAGGCGCGGGATATCAATCAGCCGTTTGGGAATGATCTGCCCATAGGCGATGATCACCACGGCGTCGGGCGCGACACGCTGAAAAAATTCCAGCGCCGCCTCCGATCGGATCTTTTCCGGCTGGTACACTGCCACGCCGGCGCTCACCGCGGCGCCCTTCAGGACCGGCGCGGAAACCTCCTGGCCGCGCCCGCGCGGTCGATCGGGCTGGGTCACCACGGCTTCGATCATGAAATCGGGCTCCGCCAGAAGCCGGCGGAAAGTGGGCAGGCCAAACTCCGGTGTTCCGCAGAATACGATGCGCATGGTCACGTCGGATCAACCGCGATTCTGAGCCTGTTTACCAATCGCCCGTCTTGCGGAGCTTGCGAATCCGCCGGCGGATTAGATCCCGTTTGATCATACCGAGGTGCTGCAAAAAGAGCACACCGTCCAGATGGTCGCACTCGTGGCAGAAAGCCCGCGCCAGCAGTCCCTCGGCGTTCATTTCGAAGGTTTTTCCGTTGACGTCCTGCGCGCGCACGGTCACGTATTGCGGCCGCGCCACCGTGCCGCGAAACCCTGGGACCGAAAGACAACCCTCCTCCTCGCGCTGTTCGCCTTCAAAGTGGATGATCTCGGGATTCGCCAGCACCAGCTTGGCCTCCGGATTCTTGCCCACGGTGACGTCCACCACGGCCAGGCGCTTGCTGATGCCGATCTGCGGCGCGGCCAAGCCTACGCCTTGCGCCGCATACATGGAGGCGAACATGTCCTCCACCAGCTTGGCCAGCTCTTCGTCGAACTCTTCAATAGGCTTGGCGCTGGTTTCCAGCACCGCGTCGCCATACTTGGTAATGGGGTAAATTTTCTGCGTTTTGCTTTCTTTGTTTGCTGGCATTGTAATTTTTCGTCGTTCAGTATTCGTCCAGTTGCCGCAGGTAACCCTGAAAGTTGCGGCGTGTTTCGCCGATCGAATCGCCTCCGAATTTCTCCAGAAACGCCCCCGCCAGGGTCAGCGCCGTCATGGCTTCCCCGGCCACCCCGCCCGCCGGCACCACGCACACGTCGGATCGCTCATACGCCGCCTGCACCGGTTGCTTGGTGACCAGGTCCGCGGTGCCCAGCGCGCGCCGCAAAGTGGAAATCGGCTTCAAGTATCCGCGCACCACCACGTCTTCTCCATTGGTGATTCCGCCTTCCAAGCCTCCCGCGCGATTGCTGGGTCGCGTGAACCTGTGCCGGGCGGCATCGTAGCCGATCTCGTCCTGCACTTCGCTGCCGTAGGAGCCCGCCGCCTCCACACCGCCGCCGATGGACACCGCCTTGACCGCCTGGATGGACATGATCGCGCGCGCCAACTGCCCGTCGAGTTTGCTGTCCCATTGCGCGTGGCTGCCCAGACCCGGCGGCAGGCCGTGGGCCACCACCTCGAAGACGCCGCCCACCGTATCCCCAGCGCGCAGCACCTGATCCACCTCGGCCTTCATGCGCTCCTCGCTTTTCGCGTCCACGCAGCGCAGCGGCGAATCGAGATTCGCGCACACCGCTTCGATCTCCGCCCAGGTGGCCGCGCGCTCCAGTTTCGCGTGACCTACCGCCACCACGTGGCTCAATACCTTGCAATCAAACTCACCCAGCAGCGCTTTGGCCAGCGCCCCCACGGCCACCCGCGCCGCTGTCTCCCGCGCCGAGGCCCGCTCCAGAATGTAGCGCGCGTCGTGAAAATTGAACTTCAGCCCTCCGGAAAGATCGGCGTGGCCCGGCCGCGGAGCCGTCAGTGGCCGGCGCGCGCCGTGATCGGCGGCGCGGTCTTCCACGGCCATGGCCTGTTCCCAGTTGGCCCAGTCCTTGTTTTCGATACGAAGCGCGATGGGCGCGCCGATCGTCTGCCCATGGCGTATTCCCGCCAGAGCCTCCGCGCGGTCCTTCTCGATTTTCTGCCGTCCGCCCCGTCCGTAGCCCAGTTGCCGGCGGTGTAACTCATGATTAACGGCGTCCATCTCGATATGCAGACCCGCGGGCAGACCTGTAATCCAGGCCACCAGGGCCTGACCGTGCGACTCTCCTGCGGTTGCAAATTGGAGCATTAGGTCGTGGCGCGCCGCACATCCCCGAACTCCGACAGCGCGGGGCGAGAAACGCATTCTAACGAAGCCAACGCCGACCGTAAAGAACCGCCGCATGGCTCCGGGAATCGAAGCGCCAGGACCGCGTGCCGCGTGAAGGCGCGAAGACTGTGTTTTTTCGACTCTGGAATCGAGTTTTTCTCGCCTGCCGCGCTCCTGCGCGCTTGACGCGCCGTGCCGCGGACGCTAGGCTTGCCGGGACTTTTGCTCTTCCTTTCCAGAGCGCTTGTCGCCAAGAAATGGCCTCCACCGACCGAGATTTGATTCCTGCCCCCGAGCCTTCCGCCCTGTCGTTTGTGGTGGAAGGCATCAAGGACCGCCTCCTGGCCGTTCAGGATTACACGCTCCTTTGCTGCCGCGCATTGGCTTGCGCGTTCACGCCTCCGATTTACGTTCCGGATACCCTGGAGCAGTCCGACATTATTGGGGTCGGCTCGCTGCCCATCGTTCTCCTCACCGGTTTCTTCATCGGCATGGTGATGGTGGTGCAGACCGCCGCTCAGTTTGTGCGTTTCGGTGAAACCTCGCTGACCGGAGACGTGGTCTCTCTTGCTCTGGTTCGCGAACTGGGGCCGGCCATCACCGGATTGCTGGTCGCCGGGCGTAACGCTTCGGGTATGGCCTCCGAACTGGGGTCCATGGTGGTCACCGAACAGGTGGACGCCATGCGCGCCATGGGTACAGACCCCATGCGCAAACTCGTGGCTCCCCGAGTCACTGCCACGGTATTGATGATGCCGTTGCTGGTCGCCATGTTCGATCTGGTTGGCTTGATCGGCGGCTTCCTGATCTCTTACTTCACGCTGCGCATCGGCGCGGTCGAGTTTTGGACCCGCGCATTCAACGCCCTGCAACTTTCCGATGTGGCGCAAGGCATGGCCAAGCCGTTTTTCTTTGGTTTCGTGGTTGCCACGGTGGGCTGTTATCAGGGACTGACGGTTCGCGGTGGCACCCAGGGCGTGGGTCGCGCGACCACCCAGGCCGTTGTGGTGGCCTCCGTGCTCATCCTGGTCTCCGATTTTTTTCTTACCAAGGTGGCCCTGTTTTTGGCCGGCGGCAAGGCTTTCTAGGCCCGCCCGCGGGATGCCGGCAAAACCCTCATTCTCAAGCGCCGGGGCCCTACCGTTTACATCTATAATTAGATGCTCATGCTAGGCGCCAGCATTCGCAACCAACCGCCGCCAACGCCCCCGCTCCCCGGCGATAGGCGGCCCCCGGAACCCGTCGTAACCGCCGAACCGGTCATCTCCTTTGAAGATGTTCACCTCGAGTTCGATGAGGGCGAGATTCTTCGCGGCATCAATTTGCAGGTGATGCCGCGGGAGACCAAAGTTCTCGTCGGTGAGACGCGCACCGGAAAAACCCTCATCTTGAAACTTGCCGCGGGCCTCTTAAAACCCTCCGCGGGCCACGTGCGCGTTCTGGGCAGCGACCTCGGAAGCATGAGCGAATTGGAATTACTCGCCTTTCGCCGGGAGATTGGCTTCGTTTTCCAGGAGGGCGCCCTGTTCGATTCCCAGACCGTCGGCGACAATGTCGCGTACCGTTTGATGGAGGAGGGGGTGGACCCCGACGAAACGGAAGCGCGCGTGCGTGAAGTCCTTCGCTTCGTGGAATTGGAAGACACCATCGACAAGCTGCCTTCCGAACTCTCCGGCGGCATGCGCCGGCGCGTTTCCATTGCCCGCGCACTGGCCAGCCGCCCACCCATCATGCTGTACGATTCGCCCACGGCGGGGCTCGATCCGGTGACCTCGCAAACCATCATCACCCTGATTCTGAGGCTCCGCGACACGCAGGGAGTGACTTCTATGCTGGCTACGCATCGTTTGCAGGACGCCTTCGGCCTCGCCAATTACCGCTTTGACGGCCCGCGTAACCGTGTGGTGCCCGCGGACGCCACCCATGGCGGCCAGCCGGCCACGGAGTTCCTGGTGCTGCGCGACGGCCTGATATATTTCCAGGGCCAGCCGGAGCAATTGCGAAATTCGCGGGACGATTATTTGAAAAGTTTTCTGGTGGAAGCAAGAGAATAGGACAAAAGTCATTCGGGAGGGCGGGATATGCCACAGCGCAAGCAGTTGTCGTGGAGCGACCTGCGATTGGGAGTTTTCGTGATCGTGGCGCTACTGGTGATCGCCGGCGGGGTCTTCTACGTCACCGGGGGCAACGCGTTCACCTCGCGGTATCGCCTGGTGACCCTTCTGCCCGAAGTGGATGGCCTGGACCTGGGCGCCCCGGTCACCCTGGACGGCGTCGCGGTCGGCAACGTGGACGCCATCCGCGTGACCTCTCCGGAACCTGGCCAGCCTCCCAATCCCGACCACAGCGTGGAAGTGGAGATGCGCGTGAATCGCGACTACCAGCAATACATCCGCAGCGATTCCGTGGCCAGCCTGGTGACCGAAGGATTTCTCGGCAATCGTGTGGTCTCCTTGCAGCGCGGGTACGTCGGGAAAGTGCTTCAGAACGGCGACGAGGTGCCAGGCACGGAAGAAAAAGCCATGAAGCAGATCGTCGAGCGCGGGGCCGATCTCATGCAAAATCTCAACGCCCTGTCGGTGCAGGTTGGCGACATCGTCAGCACCATCGAGCACGGCAAGGGCACGCTCGGCAAACTGCTGGTGGACGACACCGCGTACAACCACATTAACGACACTCTTTCGCGAGTCAACCAGATCGCCATGAACGTTCAGCAGGGGCAGGGAACCCTCGGAAAGCTGGTGTCCTCGGACGAGCTGTATGACAAGGTGGATTCCGTGGTCGGCCACGTCGACAACATCACCGCCGCCGTGGATCAACAAAAGGGATCCCTGGGCAAGTTGATTTACGATCCCACCTTCCACGACGACGCCACGCAGTTCCTTACGAATTCCAACGCGCTGCTCTCGGGCGTGCGCGCCGGAAATGGAACGCTTGGCAAGCTGGCCACCGACGACTCCCTCTTCGCGGCCTGGCGGCAGACGGGCGTCAATCTGCAGACTGCCACGGGCAAACTGAACAGCGACGGAACTTCGGCCGGAAAATTTTTCTCCGATCCCAAGCTCTACGACAATATCACCGGTTTAACGGGAGACTTGCGGTTGCTCGTGGGAGAATTCCGCACCAATCCCAAGAAATTCCTGCACGTGAAAGTGTCGCTCTTCTAGGGTGCCGCGCGTCGATCCCCCCCGCCAACGGCTCACGCTCCGCGAGTCGCCGGCGCCGTTTCCGTGTGCGCCACGGGAACGGCCGCGAAGCGCACCTGAACGCGGCAGGGCCAATGCCTGCGTGCGTTCCGCGATGGCTGTCCGTCCCGGCCGCGCAAAATGCCGTCGCGCGCGTCCGTCACCGATACGCGGACAACCGGCGCGCCGGTAGAGGCCAGAAGTTCCAAACCTTCCCGCGCTGGAGCATCCGCGGACAGCACGCCCTGCCCTTTATCGCCAACCCAGCATGCGATTTCGCCCTCCCGCAGGATCGGAGCCGTCACCCCCACCAAAGTTCCCAGAGAATTGCCACTCCCCGCGCGCGGCTCTGCAATTGTGGTCATGCGCATAAGGCGTTCCGCAATGGAGTTGCCGGAATCGCCATTTGGCGCGCGCGAATCGGTAAGGAAAAAGCGAATGCGGCGATCGGTCGAGGCCGCCAGGCATATGGCATCCGCGAGGGTCAGGGTGTCGGCCAGGAACAGCGCCGCGCCACGCTCGGGAATATCGTCGCGCCCGGCGACGCGCACGCGATAGACCGTGTTGGTAACCAACCACAGCGCCAGCCGGAGCACGGAGTCCGGCAGGAGCACCACGGCATAAAACGTCGCCGCCAGGGTCATGCACGCGCCGGCAAAAAAGATCTTATCGGCTCCGAAATGCAGATTCTCGGCCAGCACAAAGTAAACTCCCGCCGCCAGACCCACGCCGATCCAGGAGATCAAATTCGCCGCGGCGATCACGCCGCCTTTGTTCTTGGCGTCGGGGCGGTGCTGGATCAGCGCGTTGAGCGGCACGGCATAAAAGCCGGCGAAGAATCCCAGCAGGCTGAGGTAGACGCCCACGCGCAGCAGCGAGAGACCGGCATCGGCGGAAAGAAAACCGAACACGGTCATTCCCGCGGCCCCCAGCGGAATCAAGCCATATTCGATCTTGCTTTCCGAAAGATATCCCGTCGCCAGACTGCCCAGGCCGATTCCGATGGCCACTCCGGCTTGCAGGTAGCTGGTGTGCCGCTCGTCGATTCGCAGGATGTCGTGCCCGTAGATGACGATGGTGAACTGCAGCAGCGCGGCTAGAAACCACAGATAGAAATTGCCCACGATGGCCCAGGTGAGCACGCGATCTTTGCGGATCATCCCCACGTGCGCCAGCAGATCGCCCAGCGGATTGAAATTGAACCGGATCGCCGGATTGGCCGCGGGGACGCGCGAGATCGCCAGGCTCGCCGCCAGGCCGGCAAGCGTGCAACCCAGCAGCGCCACGCCGGACCAGTGTTGCTGCCCGCGAAAATGGAAGGCCAGAAAACCGGCGGCAATCGTGGCCATGATGGAAGCCAGAAACGTGCCCAGCTCGATCACCCCATTGCCCCAGGAGAGATCCTTCTCCGCCAGTAACTCCGGCAGCAGGCCGTACTTGGACGGCCCGAAAAGCGCCGCCTGCGAGCTGAGCAGGAAGACCGCGGCGGCTTCCATGGTCAGATTGCCGCGACCCAGCGCCAACAGCGCAAAGGTCATGCAGCCCACCTCCATGAGCTTCGTGCCGATGGTGACCGTGCGTTTGCTGAACTTGTCGGCGAGGTACCCCCCGGTCATGGAAAAAAGAATGAACGGGACGGCGAACAGCCCGCCGATCACCAAAACCAGCAAGTCGCGCTGGTGGTCGGCCAGACCCATGTCCACAATCAGGTAAATCACCAGAAACTTCAGGGCATTGTCGTTGAAGGCCCCTTGAAACTGCGTAACCACCAGGCTCCAGAAGCCCAGGCACCATCGGGAGGAGTCGTGCCCGGCGGATTTTTCACTCCAGGCGGTCGTCGTGCCAAGGCCGGCGCGATGGGTTTCCGTTTCGCTCATGAGTCTGCCCGATACGGTGCTGCGTGGATCCATTCCATCTGATGACGCTCGAAAAAACGGGGACCTCCGTCGAGGTTTCCCGCTGCGTTACTGGATGCAGTTTACCGGGGCCCTGGGTTGGCTGGCAACAATGCCGCATTGCCTGATTCGCTTCGTAACGCACTGCGTTTCCATGCTTTTATCGGGGGATTTATGGGGCTTATCTGGAGGCCGGGGGCTCCCAGAGCTTGAGAAATCCGCTCACGTCCTCCATGCCGATCTTGGCCGCGGATTCAAACTCCCCATTTTTCTGGCTGGTGATGAGTTGCGCATCGCTGTCGAGGACCGCCAAGCTGGGAATGCCCTTATTGAGAGGCACCTGAAAGCGCTCGGCCAGATCCGCATTGTCCTTGCCCTCGCCAATATTGATGTGGATGACGTGATAATTGGCGGTCACCAGCTGGGCCAGTTCCTTGGAGCGGAGCGCCGCGTCCAAAACGTGGCAGTCGTAGCACCAGTTCGCGCCAAACACCACCAGGACCCGCTTGTGATCCTGCTTGGCGGAAGCCAGGGCCTCGGCAAGCTCCTTTTGCGCCTCGGCCGGATCGGGGTATAGATGCGTGTTAGGGACTTTCGGCTGGGGCAGCCGGATCGTCGGCAAAGGCACCACGTCGCTGCGCTGCGTCGCGAGGATGCGCCACCCGTCGTTGTTCGGTCCCTCCACCCATGTTTGCGCCGCGGAAACCATCCACTGCCGCGTCTCGCTCTTGGCTTGAAAAGTCATCTCAATGCGCAGCACCAGCGAAACGACCCCCGGTTGTGGAGTGGTCTCCTCGAGGATCTTGGGCTCCATGGCAGTCAAGCCCGCGGGAAGTTGTCTAGCCCAGAATTCCGCTTCCTCATTTGCCGGGTCCGTGGATTTTCCGGCCGGCGTTTGGGCGAATGCCTGCGGGGCCGAGCTATAAAAGCCTTTCAGGGCGTCCTGGTCCCCCGCCAGCACAGCGGCCCTCCAACGTTCCAGGGGTTGAAAAGCGGAATCGGCGGGCGCCTGCGCTGCCGCTCGCAGGGGCACAACTCCCGAGACCCCCATTCCCCAAAGAGGCGCAGCCAGCAAGATCGTTCGAGAAGCGAACCGTAGCCATGGTATGTGCATGCGCGCTCCCTCCAGCCAGTAACTTAGCGCGTACTGTATCACTCCCGGCCCGCTTCGTTTAGGCCAGATTCGCTTAAGCCCGCTTCGCCGCCTCAGTCCAGAGTGCTCGCGTCAAATGCGATGACTTCGCCGTCCTCCATGGCGTAGCTGATTCGTATGGGCCGGCAGCACACTTCGCAGTCTTCGATATAGGACTGCTTGCGCACGGAGGGATCGAGCACCATGGAAATCTCCTCTCCGCAGTGTGGGCACAGAAAACGGTATTCCACGGCAGGGAAGAGTACAGCATGGACGGCCCCATGTCATTTTTTGAGCGGGAATTACTCATTCGAGGACACCCCCTGATACTCCGCGAGCTGCAAGGGCGCGCGCCTGTTACCCTAGCCGGTGAAGGTTGGCAGCAGGGAATTGCTTTGTCCGCCTGGACATGCAATGCTGGAGCGGTCCCGCCGTTATAGTAAGGGGCTCTGCAGCTTGCCCGGCTCCGTGCAGGCTTGCGGTAGTTCCTATCTTCCGGGAGTGGTTTGTGAATCGACAGGAAATGCCTGAGGGAGCAATGGCCGCGCGCCTGAAGACTCAGGTGGTGCGCAATGCGCGGGTCATCAAGTACGGCATCGTGGGTCTGCTGGGAGTTCTGATTAATCTGGCCGCCATGGCCGTACTGTTGCGTTTTTTTTCGCCGCAAAGCTGGGTGCCCTCGGCGATTGCCAATGTGCTGTCGACCGTCGTCAATTTCACGCTGCATAACATGTGGACCTTTTCCGACCGCCAGCACCAGGGCATGCGCATGATTCGCGGTTTTGTGTTCTACGTGCTGATGTCCGCCGTGGGTATTTTCCTCAGCACGGTTTTCTACGTGCAATTGATACGCATCGGCGGGCACCTGGCGGCCTTTGGCACGCACCTCGGAAGAAGTTTGATTCCGCTCGCCTGCCAGTCCGTGGCCATCGTGTTTGGCGCGGCCATCAACTATGTGTTGAACAAGAAATTTACCTGGCCGCAAACGCAGGAGAACCTGCCAGCCGGAACAACCTCGCAAGCGGAAGAAATTTTGAGCAGCGCCCGCCGATAGCTTCTTTTTATTTGAGATTTCCTCCCCCGATCCCGAGTCCGTGCTGGGGGATGAAGTGACTCGGGTATAATCCTTTGCCGGCACATGGAATCAATGAAATCGCGACGCCCATCCATAAATTAGGCGGGCTTCAAGTACAGCCCGCACCCGTGCAGCAGGGCGCGTGAAGGAGGAGAAAAGTGGCCGACCCATCGTATGAAGAACTCAAGGCGCGCGTAGCCGAACTGGAAAAGAAGACCGAGCGCCGCTCCGGAGAACTGGATTTCAAGGTTGGAGAAAAGGGCGGCGTCAGCGTGTATGGCCTGGGCCGCTTTCCCGTCACCTTGTACTACGAACAGTGGATCCGTCTCCTCGACGCCAGCGACAAACTGCGCAAGTTCCTGGAGGAAAACAAGTCCCGCGGCGCCCTGAAACTGAAAGAAAAATAACCGCTCGGTTTCCGCGCGCTGTCGGTAGCTCATCGGGGCCACGCCTCTGGTGGCTTGCATTTTTGCCGTGCCTCCCATGGGCACGCCGTTTTTTTGACCGCGCCCATCCACACAGGCCAACCCTTCTCACCGCGCTCACCCGTCATTTCCCGTCCGCTGGAATATACTGGACCACGCCACTGGACCAAACCTGTCCCTCGGTACCGATTGACTCCCCATCCTAGCCGCAGTACCGTCCGTCGCCAGCGATACCAGCCTTTCGCGTGATCCGAGAAGTTGTGGCTTCCGCGAGCCGCACAGGGGGAACACGCCATGTTACGTACCTACAGGAATGTTTTGCGCTCCGACGGGAAATGGAAGCTCTCTGCAAGGAGCAAGACCACGCTGTGCGTGGCCTCTGTGATGATTTTTTCCTTCGCCAGCGTCTTACTGGGACAATTTGGCGCGCGCGATCCAGGCGTTCGCCAGGGTCCTCCGTCGGTCGGCGGCCCGCGTGCCGGGTTAACGGGGAGCTATCCACAGCTCTTCTACGATGCGCTGGAGCGCTTTCAGGAAGTGGACTCGGTTTCAGGCAATCAAACGGGTAGCACTGGCGGCGGATTGGGGCCGCGGTTCAACGGCATCTCCTGCTCGGGATGCCACGCGCAACCGACCATTGGGGGAAGCAGTCCGGCGATCAATCCGCAAGTTGGCATGGCCGCGGTTTTTGGCGGGCACAACAGCGTGCCCCCGTTCATCTCCCTGGATGGGCCCGTGCGCGAGGCCCGATTCGTGCGCCAACCCAATGGGCAGCCCGACGGCGGCGTTCATGACCTCTATGTAATTACGGGAATGCCCGACGCGGGCAACTGCAATATTTCGCAGCCCGATTTCGGCGCGGCCATCGCCGAGAAGAACATCATCTTCCGCATTCCAACCCCGATATTCGGACTGGGCATGGTGGCGGAAATTACCGACGCCAATATTCTGGCCAACGCCGCGTCCAACCAGGCCGCCAAGAGGGCGCTGGGGATTTCCGGCCACCCTAACCTCAGCGGAAACGACGGAACCATCACGCGGTTTGGCTGGAAAGCGCAGAACAAATCGCTGCTCATGTTTGCGGGCGAAGCCTACAACGTGGAAATGGGTGTCACCAACGACCTTTTCCCCAACGAGCGGGATGAAACTCCAGGATGCCTCCTCAACCCGCTGCCGGAAGACTCGGAAGGATTTTCAGCCACTACCGATCCGACTTCCAATCTAGCCTCGGACATCACCAACTTCGCCATGTTCACGGCCCTATCGGCGCCGCCGGCGCCCGCCGCGCCAACGGACTCCTCGCAGCGCGGAGCCGCCGTCTTTCAAAACGTGGGTTGCGCGCTATGCCACACGCCCTCGCTCAACACCGGTAGTACATCGGAGGCCACCGGGGAGAGCAACGTGGCCGTCAACGCCTTCTCGGATTTTATGGTACATAACATGGGCACGGGATTGGCGGATGGTATAACCCAGGGAGCTGCTGGCCCCAACGAGTTCCGCACGGCTCCGCTGTGGGGCCTGGGCCAGCGGATCTTCTTTCTGCACGATGGGCGGACCAAGGACCTGCTGGAAGCGATCCGCCAGCATTCCAGCACGGGCTCGGAGGCCAACGGCGTAATCAATCGCTTCCAGGGCCTCAGCGAACAACAGATGCAGGACCTATTAAATTTCCTGCGTTCCCTCTAGCAACCCGGCGCGCGCGCCCGCAAGACCGGGATTGTTCTGGTCGCGATGGTGGGCGGTGAAACGCCCACCATCCAGCGAGGGCCAAAACCTCAAAACTAGGCGGGCTGTAAGTACAGCCCGCACCCGAAACCGGATTGACAGAACCATGATTCCTTGCGTTCTAATACAGCGCGAACATGGTTCCCACAGAACTGCATTCCGGTAAACCTTGCGCCGCGCCGGGCACATCGCCGCATTCGCAGTGGGTGACCGCGGCGCTGCTGACCGGTTTTACCGCCGCCGCATTTGCGATTCACGGCTACCATTTGGGAATCGCCGACGACGGCGTCTATCTCCCCGCCATAAAAAAATTACTGAATCCCGGCCTGTACCCACACGACGCGGATTTCTTCATGGTGCAGATGCGCGCCACGGCCATGCCCTGGCTGTTGGCATCTTCGATTCGTCTATCGCACGTGCCCCTTCCGTGGGCCGAGTTCGCCTGGCAGTTCCTGGCGATTTTTCTGCTTCTGCTAGGATGCTACCGCGTGGCGCTTCTGTGTTTCGACAGCGCGCGCGACCGCTGGGGAGCGGTGGCGCTGGTCACCGCGTTTCTCACCTTTCCCGTGGCCGGGACGGCCATCTCCCTTGCGGACCAGCATCTGCATCCGCGCACCATCGCCACCGCGCTGATCCTGTTCGCCGTGGCCGCCGCGCTCGATCGCCGCAAAGCGCCGGCCGCGGCGTGGAGCGCGGCGGCCTTCGCGATTCATCCCATGATGGCCGTTTTCGGCATCACGCTGGCCGTGCTTATCTTTCTGCCGTGGGAGCGCCCGCGGGAATTCCCGGCTTCGGCGGCCTTAGCGGCCAATCCGTGGCCGTTTCTGGCGCGGCCCACGGCGGCATGGCGCGAGGCCATCGCCACGCGCCGCTACTATTTTCTGTTCCGCTGGCCCTGGTATGCCTGGTGCGGCATCTTCGCCCCGCTGGGGCTCCTATGGTGGTTCGCGCGACTGGCGAAAAAGTACGGATTGCCTAATCTGGGAATCCTGGCGCGCTGCTTGATCGTCTTTTCCGCGCTGAATTTTGCGGGAGCGCTGATCGTTTCGGCGCTGCCTCCCCTGGAAATTTTTTTACCGCTGCAACCCATGCGCTTTCTGCACCTGGTTTACTTGCTCACGGCCCTGTTTGCGGGAGGTCTTCTTTCGCGCTTCGCGTTGCGCGATCGCCCCTGGCGCTGGGCGCTTCTGTTCTTGCCGGTCTGCGTGGGAATGTTCCTGGGCCAGCGCTTTCTTTTTCCCGCCAGCCGTCACATTGACTGGCCCTGGGCCGCGCCCAGAAACAAATGGGTGCAGGCGTTCCAGTGGGTGCGGGAAAACACCCCCCAAGACGCCTACTTCGCCATCGATCCCAACTATATGAGCCTCCCGGGGGAAGACCAGTACGGTTTTCGTGCGCTGGCCGAGCGCAGCCAGCTTGCGGATTATTCCAAGGACGCCAGCGTGGTGACCGAGGTGCCTATCCTCGCCCCGCGTTGGCAGCAAGAGGTGCACGCAATCGACGGATTTGATCGCTTTACCATCGACGATTTCCTGCGCCTCCAGCAGAGATTCGGCGTGGATTGGACGATCCTCGAAGAGGCCCAGGCCAACTCCCCGGGGCTCGCGGGCCTGGACTGTCCCTACCGCAATGAAGTTGTGGCCGTGTGCCGCATTCCCATGGCACCACGTTGAAGTGCGTTCGGATTGAATCGATTCAAAACCGTGTGAACCAACCCGACCGATGTACAATGGCGCCGTTTTCGAAGATCACAAGAAGATCACAAAAGGAAATCCGGATGAAACTGCTGAATTTTGCCGGCGCTTGCCTTCTACTCTCTATTCCCCTATCCGCGCGAGCCAGCCCCGACAGGCACGAGCCCGCAAAACCATTCACGACCGACGGATGCACCCTGTTTTACAACGGGAACTATCGGAACTGCTGCGTGGAGCATGACTTTGCCTACTGGCGCGGAGGCGGCGTGCGCGACCGGTTGAGGGCCGACGACGGGCTCGCCACATGCGTCTGGCACAAAGGCTCGATCGACCGCCTGTTCGCTCCCATCATGTGGGCCGGAGTCCGCATCGGCGGAGTGGGTTTCCTGCCCACGCCATTTCGTTGGGGATACGGACAAAAGTATCCGCGCACAGAATAGGTTCGGGCGGCGCGGCTTCGTTTCGGCGGCTAAGCAACAGCTGGCAACGCGGAGAATCCGCTGCCCATCTCGAACCGGAGCGCCGAAACCCAAGCATGAACCCAAACCTGAAACGAGGTTTTGTGGCGGCGCCCCTGCAGTGGGCTGTATAATCGACAAAACTGCACCAGTGCTGGAGTGGCGGAACTGGCAGACGCGCGAGACTCAAAATCTCGTGGTCCACAAGGCCGTGGGGGTTCAAGTCCCTCCTCCAGCACCAACTCTCTCACTTGTTTCCGCAACTTTCGTCAGGTTCTTGCCCATCGATTTCCGGCCATGCCGTCATTTCAAGCGATCGTTCCGAACAGCGCCCCAGCGCCCGCGGTCAGGGCCATGGCCAGCGCGCCCCAGAATGTGACGCGCAGCGCGCCCTCCATCACTCCAGCGCCGCCGGCGCGCGCAGCCAACCCGCCTAGAAGCGCAAGGAACACCAGTGAAGTTCCAGAGACCAGGAGGAACAGACCCGCCCTCGGAGCCAGGGCAGTAACCAACAGAGGCATGGCGGCTCCGGTGGCGAAACTGGCAGCCGAGGTCAGCGCGGCCTGAATCGGACGCGCACGCAGAGTTTCGGAGATGCCCAGTTCATCGCGGGCATGCGCGCCCAGCGCGTCATGGGCCATCAACTGGTGGGCCACTTGTTTCGCCAGCGAAGGATCAAGCCCGCGAGCGACGTAGATCGCCGCCAGCTCTTTGTGCTCGCCCCGGCTGTCCTTTTTGAGTTCCACGCGTTCCCGTTCGAGTTCGGCTTGTTCCGTGTCTGCCTGTGAGTGAACAGACACATACTCACCGGCGGCCATCGACATAGCCCCGGCCACGAGTCCGGCGACTCCCGCGACCACTACATTGCTATGCGTTGCATGCGCGGCCGCCACACCCAGCACAAGACTCGATGTCGAGAGGATGCCATCGTTTGCGCCCAGCACCGCCGCGCGTAGCCATCCGATTCGTCCTGTGCGGTGTCTTTCCTTGCTGCCTATAGGCATGTCTGAACTCTCCTTGGGATGGACCGCACACGGGCGCGCGGGGCGAGCACCGTCCGCGTTATTCTAGTTTGAAGAGCGCGTTGTGGAACTAAACCCCGCATAAGTCAGGTAGGCGCCGAGAAGAAGCATAAAGGCGGCATAGAGGTTCGGATGCTGTTCGTATTGAAGCCCAACGATGAAGACCCGGGATTCCGTCTCCGGCGAAAGAACCAGCAGGAGCGCGCCCTTGATCAGGCTTGCCCAACCAAAGAGCGTGACGAGGATCGGCAGCACACCTCCTGACCAAACATTGTGGACGAGAACGATTGCCAATCCGGCGGTGAGTCCCAGGACACCGGCCATGAAAAGAAGCGGCCGGTCTTGAACGATTGCCTTCATAACCTCTACGGTCGCCTGCGGGTGCACGAACATGGCTAATGAGATGGCGATGCAGTACAGCCCGATTAGCTTGCCAAGAAACGCTGTGCGTGGCGACGTGATTTCCTCCGAGCGAATAATCAATCTACTGAGCCGTCGTGTATTGGCAGCGATTCGACTATCGCAGGGAGGATGCCTTATTTGCTACGGGCTTGACAAGCGGACTCCCTGGGCGTAATGAAGAGACCCTACCCCCCAGCGCCTTCGCTGCCGGTTTTTGGACGAGGTTGCGACGTGCCAGTTGTGCCGAGACGGTCGGTTCCATCGAGTTGGCCTGGTGTCCCCCGGCCCAGTGAGGCAGATTACCGTCCCGCCAGGAAACCGCCGTCTGAGTGGGGCGAAAAGTGGTTGATGCTCCTGTTACTCGCGCTTGCGGCGATGATTCTCGTGCCGGCGGCTTTCCGATGGATTTCCGCCATCTTATCCAACTCCCGCTAGAAAACTGTATGCTCGCGCTTGCCGCGGACGGATCCGTGTGCCGCTGGCGGCGATTCGGGCTTACAATGGCACTAGGGATATGCTGAAATCCAGAGCTTACGGGCCGAACTAAGGCGTGGCCCCCAGCTCTGGCGATCAGGGGAGGGAAAGCTCATGCCGCGCTCTTTCATCCATTATTCCCTGGCATTTGCCCTGCTGCTTTCTTTGACTTTCAGCGTTTGCATAAACGCCCGGGCCCAGGCCAATAACACTCCTCGAACGGTGAGGCTTGCGGTGGTGCAGGGCGACGTGCAGGTTCAGCGCGCCGGCGAAAATACCCGCGTGAAGGCCACGCCGAACATGGCCATCGACCAGGGCTTTACGCTGTACACCGGCGAAGGCATGGCCGAGATTTATTTTGAAGACGGCGCGACGGGCTATCTCGGGGATAACTCGGCCCTACAGTTTACCGAACTGGGCGCCAGCAATACCGGCCGCGTAACGCGACTGGATCTGACCCAGGGCGACGCCCGCTTTTTTGCGAATACGCGCAATGTGAATGTGTTCAGCGTAAAAACTCCGAATTTCACGGTATCGCCGAATCCGCTGGTGGATTTCCATGTCGCGGTTCACGGCGGCGGCTCGGAGGTCGCGGTTCATCGAGGCGAAGCTTCCGTAAAAGACAATGCGCAAACACTGACCGCGGATCGGGGCCAGACGGTGTCGTTCCCCGCCGGAGCTGCCGAGGCCAAGCTGATGGCCACACCGCCTGGAGACGAATTCGAGAGCTGGTTCCCGGTGATCCCTTTCTACCAGCCTTATTCGGCGTTTCCGATCGGGCCGCCGGCGACAATTGTGAGCCCGCCTTCCGCGCCGGAGTATTACCCGCCGCCTTACCCTCGCTTGCCCCGGCCGGTTGAGAATTCTCCTGCTGGACCGCACGACCCGCGCTAGTTGCACCTGCATGCAAGCCGCATAGACACTGGCGATTTCCGGCCTCTTGCGCTATCGTCTATTGCGGTGCGGAAATTTTTTAAAACTCGAAAATCCCGCAAAACATCCCCCAAAAAAACGCGGCAAGGAGCCCCATGTCCACTGCAAAGCCGGAAAAATCCGGCGGTCTGTTCGATCCACTCCAAATACGCGGCGTAACCTTTGGCAATCGCATCGCGGTCTCTCCGATGTGCCAGTATTCCTGCGAAAACGGACTCGCCAATGATTGGCATCTGGTGCACCTGGGTTCGCGCGCGGTGGGCGGCGCCGGGTTGGTGATTGCCGAGGCCACCGCGGTGTCGGCCACGGGGCGCATCAGCCCGGGCGACCTGGGGATCTGGAGCCAGGCGCACATCGAGCCGCTGGCGCGCGTGGCGAAGTTCCTGCATGCGCAGGGCAGCGTGGGGGGCATTCAGTTGGCGCACGCGGGACGTAAAGCCAGCACGGCGCGGCCGTGGGACGGCGGCGCGCGGCTGGCTCCCAACGAGGGCGGCTGGCCGGAGGTTGTGGCGCCGAGCGCGGAGCAGTTTGCGCCGAATTATCCGATGCCCGCGGCGCTGGACGAAATGGGAATCGCCGTCATTGTTAAAGATTTCGGGGAGGCCGCGCGTCGCGCGAGAGAGGCCGGCTTTCGGGTGATCGAGATTCACTCCGCGCACGGATATCTGTTGCACGAATTTCTCTCTCCGCTCAGCAACAAGCGCACGGATCGCTACGGCGGACCGTTTGAAAACCGCACGCGCGTCGTGCGCGAAGTGGTGGAAGCGGTGCGCCGCCAGTGGCCGGAAGAGAATCCGCTGTTCATTCGCATTTCCGCCACGGACTATACCGAGGGAGGATGGGACGTGCATCAGTCCGTGGAACTGGCGCGGCTGCTGGGTCCGCTGGGCGTGGACTTAATCGACTGCTCGTCGGGAGGAAATGTGGCCACGGCCACGATCCCCCTGGGGGCCGGTTATCAGGTGCCGTTTGCGGAGCGCATCCGTCGCGAGGCCGGCATTTTAACCGCGGCGGTGGGAATGATCACCTCGCCGATGCAGGCGGAGCAGATCCTGCACTCGGGGCAGGCGGACCTGATTGTGATGGCGCGCGAATTTTTGCGCGATCC
>Ga0302326_10005599_pt1 | contig 28623 bp, 25 predicted proteins | sample Palsa_T0_3_FD_202264 | JGI IMG/M metagenome (GOLD analysis project Ga0302326, IMG submission 202264) | Peat permafrost microbial communities from Stordalen Mire near Abisko, Sweden - Palsa_T0_3 | ecosystem: Environmental > Terrestrial > Soil > Palsa > Peat permafrost | place: Sweden: Abisko... | reverse complement strand
CGGGCGATGGACTGGAGGGCCTCGGCCATTTTCAGCACCGTGGTGCGCCGGCCACTGGAGTGGCCATGTGCCGGCTGGTCGAACGCAACCACTCGGAAACCGGCTTCGACAAGGGGTCGGATGAACCTGGAGAACTGGGCCGCGCTGCCATTCCATCCGTGGGCGAGCACCACCGTGGGCCCGGCACCCCAGTTCCAGGGGGCAAGCTGGCCGCCGTCGCTGGAGACACCGAAGCGTTCCGCAACGAGTCCCGGCGTTCCCGGTTCAGGGGGCCGACGTCTTCTTCGCGGGGTGCCAAACAGCGCCGCCGCCTTTCTGTCCGAGACAGCGGGCGCAAGGCGACCCAGCACGCGAAACTGTGCGCGGAGCAGCCTCTGAAGGAATCGACCGTTCGTGCTTTTCCTGGGAAACGAGACAACTCTGGGAGGTTGCATGGGATTCCTCCTTCTCAGGAACGAGCTGCGGCGTCGGCCATAAGCCGGTCAAAGGCCGCGCAGAGGGCGGTCTCGGCGCGGGGGTCGCGAAGCAGACGCTTGGCGTGGTGGTAACCAAGGAGCAGTGCGTAGAACTCGAATGCGAACTGCCGGCAGTCGAAGTCCTTGCGAAAATGTCCGGCTTCGATGGCCATCCGCGCCGAGCGCGTGAGCGCGTCCAGGAGCTGTTTCTGCGCAGCGACGAGGAAGTCACGGGGGCGCCCGGCGCGGTCGTCCAGTTCCACGGCCGCACTCACGAAGAAGCACCCGCCGGCAGCGTACGTGGAGTTCGCCCAGCGAACCCAGTTTTCCAGGAGGTGGCGGATGCGCGGCATCCCGCGGGACGCGCGAAAGGCAGGACGCACCACGGTGTCCTCGAAGCGCCGAGCCGCGGCGCGAAGGACCTCGAGTTGCAGCTCCTCCTTGGAGCCAAAGTGGGCGAACAGCCCGCTCTTGGACATGGCCAGGGAGGCGGCCAGCCCGCCGATGCTCAGACCCTCGAGTCCGTCCCTGCTGGCCATCCGGAAGGCCCGGTCGAGAATCCGCTCCCGCGTGTCGTCACCCTTGGACACGTTTGGCTAATACGAACGGTCGTGCCTTTTGTCAAGCACGACCGACAGGCTACCCTCCCCGGCCCGTCCGCTTTGGAAGTTGCCCCCCCCCCGGGACTCACTCGCGCCCCTGGCACCTTGAGGAGAAAGAGATGCGCATCTTCGTCACCGGAGGCACTGGATACATCGGCAGCGCTGTCGTCCGGCATCTCGTCCGTGCTGGCCACTCGGTGACCGGGCTCGTTCGTTCGGCTGAGCGACGCGCCCAGCTTCAGTCCGTCGGCGCCGAGGGAGTGCTGGGCGACCTCCAGACGCCTGGCAGTTACGCCTCTGTCGCCGCTGAGCACGACGCCGCAGTGCATCTCGGCTTCGAGTCGGGCGAGCAGGCCGGGCGCACGGACCGAGCTGCCCTGGACACGCTGCTCACGGCGGCGCGTGCCTCGGGGAGGCCGTACGGCGTGGTGTACACCTCAGGCGTGCTCGTCCTGGGACCGGCCGGCCCGGAGCCCGCGTACGAGGACGCCTCCACGGCGCATGCGGTGTTCAACACCTGGAGGCCGGCGCACGAGCGCGTGGTGCTGGCGGCCAACGCCTTATCGCTGGTGACCGCGGTCATCCGCCCGGGTTGGGTGTATGGCGGCAAGGGCGGACTGGCGGCTGGCTATTTCGAAAGCGCGCAGACGGAAGGCGCTGCGGCCTTCGTCGGCGACGGACGAAACCGAATGCCCTTGGTCCAGCGAGAAGACATCGCCGAGCTGTACCGGCTGGTGCTCGAGCAGCATGCCAGCGGCATCTTCCACGGCGTCGAGGACGAGCCAGGGCGAGTCCTTGAGTACGCCACCGCCGCCAGCCGCGCTGCGGGAAAACAAGGTGCCACCCGGGGCATCCCGCTCAGCGAGGCGAAGAGGACGCTGGGGACCTTCGCCGAGGCGATGGGCGTCGACCAGTGGGTCGGCTCGAGGCGAGCGCAGGCCCTGGGCTGGAAGCCTGGCGGCGCCTTCCTGGAAACCGCGGCGGAGGCTTTCGCCGACTGGCAGCGCGAGCTCGCATCCCCCTGAGTCCTCGCCACCGGTCGCGGTTCACTTGAGGCGGCCCGACGTGGTAATTCCCAGCGCCTGCTCGGCCCGGGAGGGGTCGCCGCCATGCTCAGAAACATCCTGATTGCCGTTGCCGCCGTGGTTGTGGTGCTGCTCGTCGTCATCGCCACACGGCCACCGACCTACCGGGTGTCGCGGTCGACCAACGTCGCGGGGCCGCCGTCGGTCGTCTATGCGCAGGTTGTGGATTTTCACCGCTGGGACGCCTGGTCTCCATGGGCCAAGCTCGACCCCTCCGCCAAGGTGACCTACGCCGGCCCGGCCTCCGGGCCCGGCGCGGCGTACGCCTGGTCAGGCAACGACAAGGTGGGCGAGGGGAAAATGCTCATCACCGGCGTGAAGCAGAACGAGGAAGTCAACATCAAGCTCGACTTCATCAAGCCCTTCGAGGCCACCTCCCTCACCGGGTTTGCCCTGGAGCCGACCTCTGGTGGTACCAAAGTCACCTGGATGATGTCCGGCGAGAACAACTTCGTGATGAAGGGCATGTCCCTCTTCCACGACATGGACGCCGACATCGGGAAGGACTTCGACCGGGGCCTGGCCTCGTTGAAGGCCGTCTCCGAGACCGAGGCCAAGCGCGAGGCGGCGGAAATGGCGGCGCAGAAGGCCGCGGCCGACGCCGCCGCGGCGCAGGCAGCCGCAGCCCAAGCTGCCGCCGATGCGGCGGCAGCCGCAGCGGCGGCCAAGCCCGCCAAACACCATAAATAGCTCCGAGTCGCGGCACGGAGGTCCAGAAGCGCCGCTCGCGAGCGAGGTTTGCCTCGTGCGTGCCCGAGGGACTAAGCCTCCCAAACCGATGCGCTCTCCCGTGCAGGCCGGTGCGCCGCCGCACCCGCGCAGCGAGGACGTCCCCGACGTGCTGGTGGACTGTCATTCGCGCATGCGGCAGGTGACGACACTCGCCGCCGAGCTGGCCGCACGGTCCGATGCACCGCTGGAAGAGGTCCGCGAGGTGGCCGCCAAGGTGCATCGTTACTTCACCGTGGCGCTGCCGCTGCACGAGGAGGACGAGGAAACCTCTCTCTTTCCTCGGCTTCTGGCGCGGGCGCCGCAGCTCGCGGCCACCGTCGCCGCTCTGCGCCAGGACCACGAGGCGCACGCCCTGCGGGTGAAGCGGCTGCTGGCGGTTTGTCTGGGCCTGAAGGCGTCGAAGGACCGCTCGCCGGAGCTGCTGGGCGAGCTTGCCGCCGCAGCACGGGCGCTTGCCGAAGCCTGGAGCGTCCATCTCACGGCCGAGGAGCGCGACCTCTTCCCGGCGGTGAGGACGGTTTTGAACGCGGAGGAGCGGGCCGCCATCCAAGAGGAGATGCGCGCGCGCCGGGCACAGTTGCCGCGATGAGCTCCGCGCGCCGCATCCTCTTCGCCGCACGCCGCATCGTCTTCGCGGTGGTTTGCCTCCTCTGGGCCGGTGCCTGCATCGGCATCTCCTTCGCTGAAGCCGAGAAATTCCGCGCCCCGTCATTGAGCCGGAGCGTCGCCTTCGATGTCGGGCGCACCGTCTTTCACACCTGGCAAGTTGTGCAGGCCGCTCCGGCTGTCCTTGCGATACTGGCGGCGATTGCCAGCCGGGTCTCCCGATGGGCGCAGGGCTGCCTGGTGCTGGTGTGGGTGGCGCTGCTGCTTCAGAACGCTGTCCTTCTCCCGATGCTCGAGGCGCGGGCGCAAACCATCATCGCCGGCGGCGTTCCAGCGGGTGCATCCCCCCACGCCTTCTACGCGGCGCTGGAAGTCCTGAAGGTCCTGGCCCTCATCGTGGCAGCGGTGCTCTCGTTGCAGCCACCGCGGCCCATCGTCCGCCCGGAGAAGCGCGGCCGTCCCTCTTGAGCCGTTACGAGTCGGCGCCTAGCGGCTGCGCCGCGGCTTGGTCTTGGGGGTGCGGCGGCCCTTGGCCGGTGCACGGCGCTTCGTCGCTGCGCCCTTGACCTTTGCTCGGCGCGTCGCTGCGGTTCGTTTCACGCGCGTCGGCCGGGCCGCGGTCTGGAAATACTTCTTCATCGGCCGGAAGTAGAAGGCCGACCAGCTTGCCTGGTAGTCCGCCTCCTGGCCGGCCGGAATCTGCGCATGAACCAGCGTCAGAAGCGTGCCTCCCCGGGTGGGCTCCAGCAGCACCTCCACCCTCGAGTCCGGAGCCCCCAGCGGGAAGTCGGTGGTGCGCCAGGCGTGGACGATGCGCTCGCCAGGTTTGAGCGCCAGGTAGGTGCCCTGGATGTAGCCTTCCCAGGCAGTGAAGGCGCCGCCGATGCGCGGCGCAGAAGTGGCCACTCCGCCGCCGGTGAAGGCCTCGTGCGTGGCGGGGTCGAGCCAGGCTCGATAGACGTCGGCGGGCTGGGCCGGGAGCACGGTGGACATTTTGAAGCCGTTGGACATGCACCGCCTCCGTCTTGACGAGAGAGGACTCTGATGTGGAACCACTGGTCAAGTCCAGCCGCGCCGACGTCATGCCTCTGCACGCCGCTTCGGGCAGCACTCAAGGCGCCTGTCGGCCTGGCGACACGGTGCCGCTACGCCTGCCAGGCCGGACCCTGAGGTACGATGGAAGCCGGGAGGACGATGGAGCCGATTCGCACCGAGCGCCTTGTCTTGCGTGAGCCGGAGGAGGCGGACCTCCCCAGTCTGGTCGCCATTCTTCGCGAGCCAGACGTGGCTCGCTGGTGGCCTGGCTTCGATGAGACCGAGGCTCGCCGGGCTTTCCTCGGGCGGGACGACGTCACCGTGCTCGCCATCGAGCACCAGGGGCGTCCCATCGGCGCCATCCAGTTCTACGAGCAGGTCGACCCGAGCTACCGCCACGCGGGGGTGGACCTCTTCGTCGGCTCCGGGTGGCAAGGCCAAGGACTGGGCAGCGAGGCGGTGAAGGGTCTGGCCCGCCACCTCTTTTCGTCTCGCGGCCACCACCGGATGGTGATTGACCCTGCGGCCGACAACCTGCGCGCCATCCGCGCCTACGAGCGGGTCGGTTTCCGTCAGGTGGGTGTGATGCGTCAGTACGAGCGTGGCCCGGATGGCCAGTGGCACGACGGGGTGATGATGGAGCTGGTCAAGGACGACCTTCGCTGAAGGAGTCCAAGGCACCTCACGGCGCCGCCGCCGGCTTCAGCACGGGTGAGGCCGTCCCGGTTCCTGGGGCACGCTGCTGTCGCCGATGGGCCAGCACCAGCAAGGCCGGCTGAAGGAGACGGGGCACCACCGCCAGGATGAGCGCTCCACCGATGACCACGATGGCCAGCGGCCGTTGCGTCTCGGAGCCGATGCCGTGTGACAGCGCCGCCGGGGTGAGCCCCAGCATGGCGACCGACGTCGTCATGAGCACCGGGCGGAGCCGGCGCTCGGCGGCCAGAAGCGCCCCCTCCTCGAGACTGTGCCCTTCAGCCCACAGCCGCTGGGCGTAGGTGACGACGATGAGGGCGTCCTGCACGGCGATGCCAAAGATGGAGATGAAGCCCATCGCCGCGGAGATGGAGAAATTCGTGCCGGTGACGAGCAGCGCCAGCACACCTCCGCTGATGGCCACCGGGAGCCCGACCAGGACGATGAGCGTGTCCACCCAGTTCTTGACCGAGGTGTAGACGAGAAAGGCGATGAGCAGCACTGTCAGCGGGACGATGATGACCAGCCGGGCATTCGTTTCCTTGAGCTCGTTGATTTCGCCGGCCCATTCGAGGTGGGTGTCGTAGGGGAGCCGCACGTCCTTGTCGATGGCTTCCCTCGTGTCTTCGATGGTCGAAGCGAGGTCCCGGCCCCGGACGGAGAATTTGACCGGGACATAGCGCTGCTGGTCCTCGCGATAGATGAGGCTCGGGCCTTCCTCCTCCGTCACCTGCGCCACCATGCCCAGCGGCACGGTGGTCCCATCCGGTGTGGGGACCGGGATGTCGCGGATGGCGGCCAGGTCCTTCCTTGCCTCCGCCAGCCAGCGGACGGTGAGGTCGAAATGCCGCTCGCCCTCGTACACCTGGGTCACCGCCTGACCGCCAATGGCTGCCTGGACGACCGCGCCCACGTCGCCGGCGTTGATGCCGTAGCGTCCACAGGCCGCGCGGTCAGGAGTGATGCGCACGTTGGGCTGCCCCAGCGAGCGGAAGATGCCCAGGTCTTGGACCCCTCGGATGCCGCGCATGACCTGGAAAATCTCCTGCGCCTTCTCCTCGTCGACCTTGATGTCCGGGCCCACCACCTTGATGGTGTTCTCTCCCTTCACCCCGCTCATCGCCTCCTCCACGTTGTCGGCGATGACTTGGCTGAAGTTGAACACCACACCGGGAAAGGCAGCGCGCAGCGCGCTGGCCATTTCGTCGGTCAGCTTCTCCTTGGTGACTCCTGGCCGCCACTTGGAAGGCGGCGCAAGTGGCGCGAAGAGCTCGATGTTGTAGAAGCCCACCGGGTCGGTTCCGTCGTCTGGCCGCCCCAGCTGGGAAACCACGGTCGTTATCTCGGGGCGGCGCCGTTGTTCCGGTGTGCAGAGCTCGTCGCCGGTGCAGCCCAGCACCAGCTTCCGCATCCTCCCCACGGCGCGCGCGGACTCCTCGAGCGACACGGACACCGGCAGCGAGGCGCGAATCCAGAAGTTGCCCTCCTCGAGCTTGGGCATGAACTCGCGCCCCAGGATGGGACTCAGCGCAGCGGCCAGCACCACCGGGACCACCGCCAGCCCCACCGCCCACCACTTGCGGCGGATGGCGAAGGCGAACAACGGCCGGTAGACGCGGTCGAAGAAGCGCATCAGCCAATTCGAGTGCTGCTCTTGCTCCGTCAGGTGCAGCATCGGCGTCACCTGAAGGAAACGCATGGCCAGCACCGGCGTCAGCGTCAAGGCCAGGCAGAGTGCTCCCCCGATGGCGAAGGCGTAGGTGTGGGCCATCGGCGCGAAGATGACTCCCGCCACGCCGTTGAGGGTGAAGAGCGGGACGAAGGCCGTGGCGATGATGAGGGTCGAGAAGAAGAGCGGAGAGCTGATTTCCCCCGCCGCGACGGCGATGTTTCCGGCTCGGTCCAGCCCTGGAAGCGGCTGGGACAGTCGTCGGAAGATGTTCTCGACCATGATGACCGTCGAGTCCACGACGATGCCGAAGTCCACCGCGCCCAGCGAGATGAGGTTGGCCGGAGTCCCGGTGGCCACCATCCCGATGAAGGCCACCAGGAGCGCGAGCGGGATGTTGATGGCGGTAACGAGCGCTGCGCGCACGTGCCCGAGAAATGCCCACAACACCAGGCTCACCAAAATCATCCCCACCAGCAGGTTTTCCAGCACGGTGTGGGTGGTGGTCTGCACCAGCTTGGTGCGGTCGTAGTAGGTGACGATTTCCATGCCCGGAGGGAGAAGGTGCAGCGTGCGAATCCGTTCCACGCGTTCGTGAATCCCCTTGAGCGTGGACAGCGACTCGCCGCCGTACCGCATGAGCACGGTGCCCTGGACGATGTCCGGCTGGTCGTCGCGTCCGACAATCCCCAGGCGGGGCGCTGGCCCCGTCTGGACCCGCCCCAGGTCCCCCACGCGCACCGGGGTTCCATTCTTCTCCGAGACCGTAATGTCCTGGATGTCGCGGAGGGTGCGGATGAGCCCCGTCCCGCGCACGTTGAAGGCCTGTGAGCCGACCGTCAGCGTGCCGCCCCCGACGTTCTGGTTGGCGTTGCCAATGGCATTGATGACCTGCGTCAGCGTGACGCCTTCCCCCTTGAGCCGGAAGGGGTCGAGCTCCACGTGGTACTGGCGAGTCAGGCCGCCAAAACTCACGACGTCGATGACCCCCGGGACCTGGCGCCACTGCTTCTCCATCACCCAGTCCTGGGCGGTCTTGAGCTCCTCGAGGGAGTAGCCGGGGCCCACCAGCTGGTACCGGTACAGCTCGCCGATGGCATTCCAGGGGGACAGCTGCGGCGTCAGGTTTCCGGGCAGGTTGATGAAGCTCAGCCGGTTCAGGACCCGCTGCTGAGCGGTGTAGTAGTCCGGCGACCAATTGAAATAGACCTTGACGTCAGAGAGGCCGAAGAGCGACTGCGAGCGGATGTGGTCCAGGTCGACGATGCCGCTCAGCCCGACCTCGAGCGGGATGGTGACGTAGCGCTCGACCTCCTCGGCGCTGAGCCCCACGGGCTGGGTGATAATCTCCACCATCGGAGCGACGGGGTTGGGGTACGCCTCGACGTCCAGCCGGCGGTACGCGAGCAGGCCCAGGACCACCAGGGCCAAGGCCAGCACCACGATGATGGTCGACATCCGCAGGGACGCGGCTACCAGTTTCTGAATCATCGGAAGGGTGTCAGCTCACGCCGGAGAGGAGCAGGGCGCCGTCGACGACAACCGTCTCGCCGGCGTTGAGCCCGCCGAGCACCGGGTAGAGGTCGCCCGAGACGTCCTCCTGCACCTGAACCCGGCGTCGCTCGAAGCGGAGCCGGCGGTCGGGCGATTCTCCGAGCGCGACGAAGACGATGGTCTGCTCTCCGAGGTGCAACAACGCGCTCCGAGGCAGCGCCACCGAGGGAGGAAGCACGAGCGGGATGGAAACCGTGGCGTACATTTCGGCCTTGAGCAGGCGGTCCGGGTTGGCGACCCGGATGCGCACCTTGGCGGTGTGGGTCGTCGGGTCGAGCGTCGGCGAGACCCAGTCCACCTTGCCGGGAAAGACATGCTCCGGTGCGCTCACCACACGGACCTCGACCTCCGCGCCGAGCTTCACCGCGGACATCTCTTGCTCGTGCAGATCTCCCATGACCAAGACCTGGTCCAGTTCACCGACGGTGAAGAGCTCCACCGCCGTCCCGCCGCCGTACTGGCCCTGCACCTCCATGCCCGGATTCGCGTTGCGCGCCACCACCTCGCCATCGATGGGGGCCCGAAGCACGTAGTCCTCGCCGCCGAGGTCGTTCCCGGTGCGGAGCAGACGCGCCTTGGACTCCGCTCGCTCCTCCTCGGCCTTGGCCTTCTTGTAAGCGCTCTCGGCCGCTTCCTGGTCCCGAAGGGGACCGGCGTGCGCCTCGTACAGTTCGCGCTGGCGCTGATACTCCCGCTGGCTTGCGTCGAGGTCAGCGCGCGCCTTCACCACATCCGACCAGGCCGAGCCGACGTCGGGCGAGGAGATGAGGGCCAGGGGCGCTCCCTTCTTCAGTCGGTCGCCCGGCCCGGCGAGCAGCTTCACCACCCGCCCCGTCACCGGCGAGAAGACATGGCTGATGCGGAAGTCATCAAAGGTGACCCGTCCTCCAACCCGCAGCGTGTCGGGTACGTCCTGGTTACGGATGACAGAAAGCCGGAGGCCGGTAGCCTGCTCCGGGGAGAGCCACACCTGGTTTGCCGGGGGTTGGAGGACCGGTGCCTCGGGCGCTGGGTGCCGGCAGGCGGTGAGGCCGAGGAGGACCAGGGCGAGAAGCGTCCACGAGCGATTCATTGCAACGTCCTTCCAACGGCCTGTTCCAGCCGGAAAACCGCAGTCCAGTAGTCAGCCAGGTTCGACTGAGCTTCGAAGGCGACGGCGCGAAACGTCCGCTGCGCATCGAGTATCTCGAGCAGGGAGGCCGCACCCTTCTGGTATTGAATCTCCACCAAGTCCCGTGCCCGCCGCGCCCGGGCCAGCATGCCCGCGTCGCCCTCCATGCGCTGCGCGCGTTCCAGCGCGGTCCGGTATCCGGCGAAGGCCGTTTCCACGTCCGACACCACCTGGGCCTGGGCCTTGGCTTTGCCCAGTGCCTGGGTGCGAGCGTCGGCCTCGGCGCGACGGATTTCTCCTTGCTGCTGGTAGAAAATGGGCAGGGTGATGCTCAGCCCGACCGAGGCGGTGGGCGGGGTGATTGCATTCGCCCCCGTCCCTTCCTGGGCGTAATTCACCGAGAGCGTGATGTCCGGGAAGACCAGGCGCTTGGCGAGGCTGAGGGAGGCATCAGCACGGACCACCTGGGCTTGGGAGGCCTGCAGGTCTGGCCTGGCCTCCAGGGCGTCGACGAGGAGGCTTTCGGACGTCGCGGCCAGAAGCTTCTGGGGAACGGTTGCGGTCAGAAGCTCGGGCGCATCCACTTTGAAGTCAGGGACTGCGGTGCGGATTCCCAGCAGGAATGCGACTCCGAGCTTCGCCGTACGCAGCTGAAGCTGCGCCGTCGCCACCGATTGCTGCGCCTCGAGTGCGTCCGTCTCCACCCGGGCCAGGTCAGCCTCGGAGACCGCGCCGCTCCGGTATCGGACGTTCATCAAGTCACGCAACTTGGCCGAGTCCTGGGCGGTCTCCTCGGCGGTGAGCAAGCTCTCTTGGGCGATGAGCGCCTGGACGAATTGCGTCCGTACCAGCGCGACCCCCGTCCGCTCGGCATCAGCCCGGTCCAGCCGCGCCGCCCTAAGCGCCGCCCGCGCAACATCCAGACGGAGTCCTCGCTTCCCGGAGAGCGAATCCTCGATGGCCGTCTGGTCTGCCAGCCCGACACCAAAGGCCGGAGCCGGAAGGAAGTTGCAGCCGTCCTTGCAGACGAAGGACTTGCCGAAGCTCCCGCTCAAGGACGGGTTGGGGACAGCTCCGGCAACGCTCACGTCCCCCTCGGCGGACTCCACCGCAGCCTCGGCGATGAGGACGTCCAGCCCATTCTTCCGGAAGAGCTCCATCGCGTCGGCCAGATTGAGCACGCCCGGCATCGGCGGTGGCTCCGGCACCCGCTCGGCAGCCGCCGGAGCAGTGGCCACCAGCAAGGAGGCAAGGGGTAACCAAACGTGTTTCAAGGACCGACCAACCATGGGAATTGACCAAGTGCAGCAATTCCAAAGCCACCAGATCTTTAAATCCCAACCCATTGAAATTGCAGGTTGTCGCTCGGCCAACCGGCAGGGGAATGAAAGGAAATGACAGTGCTTCTCGACGTCGGCTCCAGCCGCCATTGCAAGGCGCAACGGCCTCGCGTTTCGCTTGACCCCGCGCGTCCGGCCGAGCCAGCGTCGCCGAAGGCTTCTGGTGTGTCCTTGCGGAGGGGGTCGCTCGCCATGTCCATCAGCAACCGCGCTGCGGCGGAGTTTTTTGGAACGTTCTGGCTGGTGCTTGGCGGGTGTGGCACGGCGGTTCTCGCCGCTGCCGTCCCATTCGGCGTTGGCCACCTCGGCGTGGCGCTGGCCTTCGGGCTGACGGTGCTCACCGGCGTTTACGCGCTGGGGCACATTTCGGGAGGCCACTTCAACCCGGCAATTTCAGTCGGTCTGGTGGTGGCGAAGCGCTTCGGCGTCAAGGACCTTCTGCCCTACGTCATCGCCCAGCTGGGCGGAGCGGTGACGGGCGCCGCGGTGCTCTTCGTCATCGCCAGGGGAATTCCCACCTTCACCACCACGGCCGGCTTCGCCTCCAACGGCTACGGCGAGCACAGCCCGTCAGGGTATTCGCTGATGTCCGCGCTGGTGTGCGAGGTGGTGATGACCTTCATGTTCCTGATGGTGGTCCTCGGTGCCACCGACGCGCGAGCGCCGAAAGGCTTCGCCGGGCTGGCCATTGGTCTCACGCTCACCCTGATTCACCTCATCAGCATTCCCGTCACCAACACCTCGGTGAATCCGGCGCGGAGCACAGGTCCGGCGCTCTTCGTCGGCGGCTGGGCGCTCTCGCAGCTGTGGCTTTTCTGGGTGGCGCCCATCGCCGGCGCGGCTCTGGCCGGTCTGGCGTACCCCGCGGTCGTCGGCCCCGAGCGCACCAGCTGACGTCCCCGCCTGAGCTGCGGACGGTTTCCAGACCCAGGCAGTGGACGGGGGAAAACCGACCGGGCGCACGAGCCGTACAACCCGGAGCGGAAATCCGCCCCTGTGCTACCGTTCTCCTCTCGGCCGGCTGCCCGTCCCCAAGTCTTCTGCCAAAGGCCTTCTTCACCATGCGGCTCGAAGCTCGGTCCATCTTCCTCCCTTTGCTGGTGCTGGCCGCATGTGCCGCGACGCCGCCCGTCCCTTCCGGCCCCGAAACGTCGGCGGCTTCCGCCGGTTCCGGCGGCACGCTCTACCAGCGGCTCGGGGGACGCGACGTCATCGACGCTTTCGTCGCCACCTTCGTGGCCAATGTCGGACGCGACCCGCGCATCCAGCTTCGCTTCCTGTTCACGGACCTGGACAGCCTGCGCGCCCACCTCTCGGCACAAATCTGCGAGGCCACTGGGGGGCCCTGTAAGTACACCGGCAAGCCGATGAAGTCCGGACATGTCGGGATGCATATCCGCGACGCGGAATTCGATGCCATGGCCGAGGACCTGGCCGCCGCGCTCAAGGCGCACGGCATCGGGCCCAGGGAGCAGCAGGAGCTTCTCGCAGCCATCGGGTCGATGCGAACTGACATCGTCGAGGCTCCTTCACCGTGAACGCGACGGTTCCCCCGACCGTCGCCACACCGGTGAAGCTCACCGACGAGGTGAACCCTGGCGCCCTGCCTCCTGGTTCAATGCTCAAGCATTTCCGCGTCGACCGCCGGCTGGCGGCGGGCGGAATGGGCGAGGTGTACGTTGGCTTCGACACCTCGTTGAATCGCCCTGTCGCGCTGAAGACCATCCGACCGGGGCTGGCACGGGATCGCGCCTTCCTCGTTCGCTTCGTGCGCGAGGCACAGGCCCAGGCCAATGTCGTCCATCCCCACGTGGTCCAAATCTACTTCGTGGGCGAGGACCAGGGCCTGTGGTTCATGGCCATGCAACTCGTGGATGGCGGCTCGCTCCAGGATGAGTTGGAAGGGGGAAAGGCGCTCGCGTGGCACCGGGTGGCCACCCACTTCGTGGGGCTGGCGGAGGGAATGGCGGAGGCGGCGCGGCTGAACATCATCCACCGCGACATCAAGCCAGCAAACATCCTCGTCGACCGCTACGGCATCGCGCATCTGGCAGACTTCGGACTGGCCACCGCACCCGGCGCCACCAAGGAGCCCTCGGGGACGCACGTTCGCGGCGCGCTCGACGGCACCGAGAGCGTCACCCACGTCGGAACGGTGGTGGGAACGCTGCCCTACATGGCGCCGGAGCAGCTCCGCGGCGAGGCGCTGGACCAGCGGGCGGACGTCTACGCCTTGGGCGCCACCATGTACCACCTGCTCAGTGGACAGCCACCGCTGCAGGCGCGCACACCGGCCGAGGCTCTGCAGCTGGTCTCCGCGGGCCTCCCCCCGGTCCGCAACCGGGCGCCGGCGACGCCGCGCGGACTGGCCCGCGTCGTCGACCGGTGTCTCGCCCTGGACGCCGCGGCACGCTTCGACACGCATGCGGAGCTGGCGCGCGCGCTGCGAAGCGTCGCACCGCAGCCCGAGGTCCGTCCGGTCTTCGTGGTGCGGCTGCTGGCGGCGCTGTTCGACCTCGTTCCTTTTGCCATCCTCTTACGCTTCACCTACAGCTGGGCACCGTGGGTCGCCCCGTGCGCGCTGTTCCTCTCGCTCGCGCTCGGTTACCTCTTGCTCGGCGCCTCTCCGGGCCAATGGCTGATGCGGCTTCGCGTGCGCACCGTCCGCGACGGAGACGTGTCCCTCGCCCGGGCGGCGGCGCGGGCCCTCTTGCAGTACGGGGCTTTCTTTCCCCTCGCCTTCACCCTGTCAGCCCTCTACACCCGCGGCAACGCGGTGGTGACGGCGCTCGCGCTTCTGACGCTGGTCTGGGGCGGGCTGCCACTGCTCGGGTCACTGCCGGCACTGGCGCGACTCCCCACCTTGGTGGATCGTCTCACCCATACCCGGGTGCTGGTGGACGTGCGATGAGATTCTGGTTGCTCCCGTTCGCTCTTCTGCTCTCGCTCGGCGCCTCCGCCGAGCCGCGCATCTGGACGCTTCAGAAGCCATCGGCGCGGGCCCGTTTCACGGTCGAGGCACCCCTGGACGCCATCCACGGCGCCTCGAGCGGGCTGTCCGGCACGCTCACCTTCGCCGAGGAGGGCTGGGCGAGCAGTGCTGGGCGCATCCGAATCGACCTCACCGCGTTCACCACCGGTCTCTCCCTCCGCGACGAGGACCTGCGGGACCAGTTCTTCCAGGTCGACAAGTTTCCGGAGGCAACGCTCATCATCACCAGCATCGAGCGAGTGACAGCGACCGCACTGACGCTGGACACCGACGCTCAGGCAGACGCGGTGGGCACGCTCTCCCTGCACGGACAGACCAAGCCGGTCCGGATTCCCATCACCGTCCGGGTCACCGAATCCAACGGGACGCGAGACATGCTGGTCCGAGGAAGTTTCGCAGTGACGATGGCTGACTTTGCCATCAGCCGCCCCGCCCGACTCTTCCTGAAGCTGGGGACGGTGGCCCAGGTGAGCTTCGAGGCGAGCTTCCGTGCGGCGACGCCTTCCTCGGTATCCCGGGCGGTGGCAGCGGCTGCTCCCGAGCCGGGAAGTACCGTCCCGGCACGGCTTGCGCCCCCGGCACCGATGTCGTTGAACGTGGTGGTCGCCCGGAGGACGAAGAGCGCTACTGCACGGGCTCCGGCCTGGGATTTCGCCCTCACGTCGGCGGAGGGGCGTGGGGAGCGGCTCTTCCGCGACCCCGCGGTGGGAAGCGAGCTCAACGCCAACAGCTGCTGGTCCTGCCACAACGTCCACGACGAGCGGACCGGCTTCTTCGACGCCGTTGGTCACGTGAAATCCAATTCCTCGCTCTGGGACAGCGGCCGCCGCTCCACCTACTGGCGCGGCTTCGCCGAGACGCTCGAGCAGGGCATCGACATTTGCGTGCGGAAGTTCATGCTCAAGCCAGCTGGCGCGGCCAAGGAACAGCTCGCTGACCTGGCCGCCTACCTGCGCCGCATCTCGCCTGACGTGCAGCCTCCCCAGGACTACACGGGGTTGGTGCTGGGACGAGAGACGGCCATCGACCGGCCCACCGGCGGGAACGCCGAGCGCGGGGCGCTCCTCACCGAGCGCCACTGCAACTATTGCCATGCCGAGGGGGCACTGCGGCCCCCGCTGACCCCGGGCCTGTACGAGGCCGACTACCTGGTGAAGCGCGTTCGATGGATTCCTGGCCACGATGCGAAACAGATGCCCCCCCTGGCCATGGACCGCCTCCGCGACGGGGAACTCCGGGACATCGTCACCTACCTCGTGGGCGATGAGGCCACCCGCATCTTCCATCGAAGGCCGAAGCCAGTCATCGCCCCGCACTCCGAGACGGCTCGCCCGGCACCGCCCATCGCCGTTCGCTAGAGCGCCCGCTCTCGGAAGGCCGTCCGCTTCGAGCGCCGGACGACGAAGGCTTGCGGTGTGTCGGCGACCGGGCAACACAACTGTGCATTGCCGCTCGCATAAGCCTCCGTCACAACGCTGCCCTTCGGACCAGCTGGAGCAAGGCTGGCTGAAGGTCGGCACAATCATGTATGCCGGCTGCTACCGGACAGCCACCCGGACGCCCGAGGAGCCGCCGATGTCCCTGGACATCTCCATCACCAGCTCCAAGCACCCTCGTCCGAGGCCGCCGGCGAGCGACCTCGGGTTTGGGCGCTTCTTCACCGACCACATGTTCCTGGCCGACTACGACGCCTCTAACTGGTGCAATGGCCGGGTAGTCCCTTACGGTCCGCTGCCGCTCGACCCGGCGGCAGCGGCACTCCACTACGGGCAAACCCTCTTCGAGGGGATGAAGGCCTACAAGTCCAAGACGGGTCGGGCGCTCGTGTTTCGGCCCCAGCTGCATGCCGCGCGGCTCAACGCCAGTGCCGAACGGCTATGCATGCCAACGCTGCCGGAGGCCGACTTTCACACCGCGCTCCGCGCCTTGCTCGAGATTGACCGGGGCTGGATTCCTGAAGCTCCGGGGACGGCGCTCTACATCCGACCGGCGATGATTGCCTCCGAGGCCTTCCTCGGTGTCAGGCCGTCGCGCCGTTACACCTTCTTCATCATCGCCTCCCCGGTCGGGAACTACTGGGGTCCAAAGCCGTCCGCGCTCCGGCTGTGGGTCGAGACGGAGGCCGTACGTGCCGCCAAGGGCGGTATTGGCGCGGCGAAGGCCGGGGCGAACTACGTCGCCAGCCTGCTCACCGCCGAGCACGCCAAGGCCCAAGGGTACAGCCAGGTGCTGTGGCTGGACTCGACCCACACCCACGTCGAGGAGGTGGGGACGATGAACGTCTTCTTCCGCTTCGGCGACACCGTCGTCACGCCCCCGCTGGATGGCTCCTTCCTTGCCGGCATCACCCGCGACTCGGTGCTCACCCTGCTCCGGCGCTGGAAGGTGCCGGTCGAGGAGCGTCCGGTGGCGATGGCCGAGGTGGCCGACGCCTACGACAACGGACAGCTGAAGGAAGTCTTCGGCACCGGGACGGCGGCAGTCATCTCGCCAGTGAGCGAGCTCACCTGGGGCAAGCGCTCGCTGAAGCTCAGCGAGCAGCGCGGCGAAGTGGCCGAGCGCGCCTTCCGGGCGATGACCGAGCTCACCGGGCGCGGTGAGCCGGATGCCGAGGGCTGGCTGGTCGAGATGTGACGCCGCGTTTCCCCTTCGACGTCGCCGTCGTCGGGGGGGGTGCAAGCGGCACGCTGCTCGCCATTCAGCTCCTGAGGAAGGCGCCGCCCGGTTGGCGGCTGGTGCTTGTGGACCGCCAGGGGGACTTCGCCCGGGGCCTTGCCTACCGCACCCAGGAGCCAAGCCACGTGCTCAACGTCGCGGCGAGGCGGATGAGTGCTCTTCCCGACGACGAGGAGCATTTCCTCGCCTGGCTTCGCCGGCAGGAACCGGACGCCGGGCCTGACACCTACGCGGTCCGTCGCCTCTACGGTGACTACCTCAGCGAGTTCCTCTCCGAGTCAGAGCGGCGGGCAGCCGCGGGCGTGGTGCTCGAGCGCCGAGAGGCCGAGGTCCGGGACGCGGAGGCAGTGGAGGACGGCGTTCTGCTCCGCTTGGACTCGGGGCCCGACATCCTGGCGCGCCGCGCCGTGCTGGCGCTCGGGAACGCCCCTCCCCCTCCCCTGGCCGTCTCCCAGGAGGCCCTGGCCCGCGTCTGGCAGTCACCATGGCCGCGCGAGACGCTCTGGCCTCCAACGCAGGCGAGTGTCCTCCTGGTGGGCACCGGTCTCACCGCCATCGACTGGGTTCTCGCCTTCTCCGCACACGGCCACCAGGGCCGCCTTCACCTCCTGTCGCGGCACGGTCTCTTGCCAAACGCACACCAGGTGCACTCGGCCGAGCCACTCCAGCTGCCGCACCTGCCCCGCGGGAGGATTCGGCCTCTGGCGCGCGCGTTGCGGGCTGAGGCCGCGCAGGCCTCGGACGACTGGCGGCCCGCGGTGGATGCCATCCGCCCGCTGGCGCAAGACCTCTGGCGGTCGCTGGGGGACGCCGAACGCCGGCGCTTCTGGCGGCACGTGCGGACACACTGGGAGGCACACCGGCACCGCCTCGCCCCGGAGGCTGCCACCCGAGTCGACGCCTTACGCGCTTCGGGCCAGCTTCAGGTCCACGCCGGGCGTCTTCTCAGCCTCGACGCCACCCCCTCCGGACTCGAGGCCCAGTTCCGACCGCGCGGCTCAAGGCGGGAGGAGCGTCTGAAGGTGGAACTGGCCGTCAACTGCACCGGCCCGGAAGGCCACTCGGTGCATGCCGACGCCCTGGTGAGTGCGTTGCTGCGCAAGGGATTGGCCCGTCCGGGTCCGCTCGGGTTGGGGCTTTCCAGCGACGCGCGAGGCGCCCTGCTCGACGCGCATGGCCAGGCCGACGGCAGACTGTGGACGCTGGGCCCAGTGCGGCGTGGCGACCACTGGGAGTCCACCGCAGTCCCCGACATTCGACTCCAGGCCGCGGCGCTGGCAGAGCAGTTCCTGCCAGCGAGTGGAGGACTCACTTCTCAGAGCGATTGAGGGGGAGTTTTCCAGGGCTTCAGCCCGCCCCAGAGAACAGACACGTCAGGGAGCGGAAGGCTCAGCGTCCGTCGCGTCCGGACCGGGGTGCCGGCCGGGCTCTCGGACGTCCACGGCGCGAACCGGGTGGCCGGGGCCTCGTCGGACGGTAGCCGGAAGCGCCCGGACCACATCCCAGGCCAGGGCGGTACTCACTGCGTCAAAGGCGAGCGCCAGCACCAGCGCCACCACAGTCAGCGTGAGAAGCGAGGGCTGCGCTCGAGCACTCGGCTCCTCCAGGAATGTGGGTGCGTTCGCCATCTCAATCCACCTGCTCAAGGAGACGCTTGAGCGCGCCTCCTATTTACTGTGCACTGCTGGGAGCTCTCGCAAGCTCCAGGCCAACCCTGCTCACTCCAATAACCCCGAGCCCTTCTGAAGGTTGCAACCCGTGAAAGTCCCCGGGATTGAAGAACCTTTCACTCCGGACGGGAGAAACCCGCCCAAATCTCGACCGGGTTTGCGCCGACGTCAAAAACGTCTAAGCGGGTCGCAGCGACCCACTGCACGAGAAGGGTCGACCGCGACTCGGCGCCCTGCAAGAAATCCAGGGTGACATTGGCACCGTTGAAGCCACCTCTGTGGCCTCCTCCCTCGGGCCTCGCCCGTCAGCTTCTGGCGCTCGGCACGCACCCCGGCCGCCGCAAAATGGAGGAAGGCCGCCGACCCCTAGTAGGCGCACGTGCGCAGCCCCTCTTCCAGAAGCGCCCCAGCCCTGCAGAGGCCTGGTGCCGCCCCGGCGCGCACCCCCCCTCCGGCGCACGGCCCATTCGAATGCACAGCGTTCCAGCCTCCGCGCCGGTTCAGTGGTTGGGCACCAAACGCGCGCAGAGTCGACAGGTCAGGCATTCTTCGGGGGCCGGGTCTGGAGCACGCGTGACTGAGAGGGTGGCCGCCGATGCGAGGACTTCCTGGCTGGGCCCTTCTCGTCGGCCCCTGTCTTCTCGGCGCTGCTCAGGTACTGGCTGCTGATGATGTCACCCTGCCAGGAGGCATCGTCCTGCACGGGGCAGTCGACGTGTACGGCGACGTGAATTTCAACCTCCCCGCGGACCGGAACAACTGGTTCCAGGATGTCGGCACCACCGCGAAGAAGGGAAACGAGTTCTCCGTCAACCTGGCGTCCATAGACCTGTCCAAGGACGCGGACCCGATTGGCTTCCATCTTTGGCTTGCTGCCGGAACCGGCGCCTCGGTGGTGCACCAGGCAGAGCCGGCCGGTCCCATCGGCGGTGTGGACGTGTGGCAGTACGTCCAGGCGGCAAGCATCTCGGGAAGAATTCCTCTCGGTAAGGGACTCCTCATCGAGGCCGGCATCATGCCGAGCTTTCTGGGCTTCGAGGGCCTCGCCTCGTGGGCCAACTGGACCTACACCCGAAGCTACAGCTCGGAGTTTTCCCCGTACTACGAAGCCGGAGTGCGTGCGGCATACGCCTTCGATGAGCACTTCACTGCTCAGGTACGCGTCCTCAACGGCTGGCAAAGCATTGGCGACGTCAACAACGCCAAGTCGTACGGCGCCCAGGTGGCCTGGACGTATGACCGCTGGGGACTCACGGTCAACGGCTACGCCGGACCCGACCTGCCCAACGACGACGTGGATTGGCGTTTCTTTGGCGATGTCATCGCCACGGTGACCCCGTGGACGAGTGTCGAGTTCGCCCTGGAGATGAGTGGAGGCACGCAGCAAGAGCCCAATGCTCCCAATGCGAACTGGGGCGGGGTTGCGCTCTACGGGCGCTGGAACTTCCTCCCGCGATTTTCAGCCGTGGTGCGTGGCGAAATCTACCGAGACGCCCGTGGCCTGATGAGCGGTACGCGGCAGACACTCACCGAGTTTACCGGAACGCTCGCCTACACTCCCTGGCCAGCGTTGTTGCTGAAGCTGGAAGGTCGGTACGACCATTCCACGGCCAACGTCTTCACCGGTTCCGTGCTGATTGCTGGCCAGGCTCCTCAACACCTACCCAGCCAGGCGCTCATCCTGCTCGGAGCTGTGGCGCAGTTCTAGTCTTCGCGGAGGCCGCTGGCGTTCGCCCGCCTGTCTGCGCGAGTTGCCTCAGCCAACCGCGGTCGAGCCCTCGTGCGAGCGGCTGCGGCCCGGGTCAGCGGCTGCCCCCCCCGGGCATCTCGCAAGGATGACGAGCGAACCGCATTGCGTCCTGCAATGAAGCGGCGCCTTTGAAGCCACCGGAGGCTATCGGCTTGTATCTGGCACGCCGTTTGCGATGGCTCGCACCACGACCGTCGCTGGTTGTGCGCGTTTCTTCGTTTGAACGAGACCTGGAACTTCGATGCCTCACGCCGCTCTCCTGTTGACCCTGCTCTGTGCGGCCCTGGACGCACCCGCGCCTTCCGGCGAAGCGGGTGAGGCGTCCGCGCCGACAGCGGCCGTGAGCGCGAGCGATGCGGGCGCCCCAGCGGTGCAGAACCAGGGCTTCTTCACCCGCTTCGGCAACGCCTACTGGGAGGACTGGACGGGAACCCTGCCGAGTCAGCCGGACGCACCCGCTCGAGGCTTCCCCCCCGCGACCAGCAACCCGCCCTTTCCCTTCGACTACTGGCCCTATGGAGGCTCGCCAACCATCGGTGCTCCGAATGCCGCCTGGTCTCCGCTCATGGCCGCCATCTACGGGGGCGCCGGCGGGGATGCGTGGAAGGCGAGCGGCATCAGGATTTACGGCTGGCTGAACGGCGGCTTCAACATCAGCTCGTCGCGGCAGGGAGGGTTCGCCAACGCACCGGCTGCCTACTATGCGGTTGCGAATTCGTGGCAGCTGGACCAATTCACTCTGTACATCGAGCGAAAGCCCGACACGGTGCAAACCGACCACTTCGACTGGGGCTTCCGCATCGCGAACCTGCTCGGGTACGACTATCGCTACACGACCATGAAGGGAATCTTCAGTGGGCAGCTTCTGAGCGGCAACAATCGCATCGGCTACGACCCGGTGATGTTTTATGTGGACCTCTACTGGCCACTGCTCGCGGGTTTCAACATCCGAGTCGGCCGCTACATCTCGGTTCCGGACATCGAAGCGCAGCTCGCTCCGGACAACTACACCTACAGCCATTCTCTGCTCTACACCTATGACGCCTATACCCAGCTGGGCGTGATGGCGACGCTCAAGCTGAACGACCACTGGCTGTTCCAGCTCGGGCTGTCCTCGGGCAACGACATCGCCTTCTGGGTCAAAGGAGAGGGTGCTCAGCCAACCTTGACGGCATGCCTGTCGTACACGTGGACGGAAGGGAAGGACAACGTCTACCTCTGCGCCAACTCCATCAACAATGCGCAATACGGGTACAACAACGTTCAGGCCTACTACGCCACCTGGTACCACCGGTTTGGCAACGGGCCGTTCCACATCTCGAGCGAGGCCTGGTACCAGTACGAAGAAAACGTTCCGAGTATTTTCGTGCCGAACAATTCGGCGCTCATTCCCGGGGCGAACGGCGCCTGGTGCGCCGCTGGGCAGTCGACGTGCTTCGCCCCGGAGTGGGCCATCGTCAACTACATCGAGCTCCGCGTTTCCGGTGCCGACGTCTTGCAGTGGCGCAACGAGTACTTTGACGACATCAAGGGCCAGCGGACCGGGTTCCAGAACCAGTACTTCGAGACGCTTCTCTCCTGGACGCACTGGATTGGAACCAGCATCATCATGCGCCCGGAAATTCGCTTCGAACGCGCCTTCGACCGGCCGGCATACGACAACGGGACCAAACAGGACCAGGTCGTCTTCGCGACGGACTTCATTTTCAAGTACTGAGTCGAGCCGCGGGTCGAAATCCTTGCAAATTGCACGACCTTCAGGAGCGGCTCCTTGCAGAGCGCAATCCAAGCACCACGCCAATCGGCCTCCGCCAGCCCGTCCGCTCTCGAGCAGGTCCGTGGCGCGGAGCGTGCAGAAGACTTCCGGTGTTTCTCGTGAGGGAGCAACCGATGCTGGACCTGGTCTTCGTCTTAGCCACCGCGGCTTTCTTTGCCGCAGCCTTTGCCTACGTGCGGGCCTGCGACCGGGTGTGAGGAATTCGCCATGACCTTCGACTACTGGGTCGGCGGGGTCGTGGCCCTGCTCCTCGCCGGCTATCTCGTCTACGCGTTGCTCCGTCCGGAGCGCTTCTAGGGATGCCATGACGCTCGTCGGATGGATTCAAATTCTTGTCTTCGCGGCGGTCATCCTGGCCGTCACCCGGCCCCTCGGCGCCTACCTCTACCGTGTCTACGAGGGTGAACGGCAGCCGCTGCCCCGGCTCTTAGGTCCAGTCGAGCGCGGGCTGTACCGGTTGTGCGGCGTCGACCCACGGCGCGAGCAAACCTGGGTCGAGTACGCGTTCGCGCTCCTCGCCTTCAGCGCCCTGAGCCTGCTGGTCACCTACGCCATCGAGCGGTTCCAGCACGTGTTGCCGCTCAACCCCCAAAAACTTCCGGCCGTGCCGGCCGACCTGGCGTTCAACACCGCCGCGAGCTTCACCACCAACACCAACTGGCAGGCTTACAGCGGCGAATCGACGATGAGCTACCTGACCCAGATGGCGGGTCTGGCCTGGCACAACTTCACCTCGGCGGCCGCCGGCATGGCCGTGGCCGTGGCCCTGGCTCGCGGGCTGACACGCAGGCTCGCCCCGGGCGCGGCGAAAGTGCTGGGCAACTTCTGGGTCGACCTGTGGCGAAGCATCCTCTACGTGCTGCTTCCCTTGAGTCTCCTCATGGCCCTGGTGCTGGTGAGCCAGGGCGTCATCCAGACCCTGGACGGCTACCGGGAGGTGACGACGCTGGAAGGGGGCAAGCAGGTGGTGGCGCTCGGACCAGTGGCGTCCCAGGAAGCCATCAAGGAGCTGGGGACAAACGGCGGCGGCTTCTTCAACGCCAACAGCGCCCACCCCTTCGAGAACCCCACGCCCTTCACCAATTTTCTGCAGATGGTGCTCATCTTCGCCATCCCGGCCGCGTTGACTTACACCTATGGACGGATGGCGCGGAGCCAGCGCCAGGGGTGGACCATTCTCGCGGCGATGGGGGTCCTCTTCCTCCTCGGCGTGACGTCCGCCTACTGGGCCGAGATGCGTCCCAATCCGGCGCTCTCGAGCCTCGCCGTGTCGCAGGCGGCTGGAAATTTGGAGGGCAAGGAGATGCGCTTCGGCGTCGCCGCCTCGGCCCTCTTCGCCACCGTGACGACGGATGCTTCGTGCGGTGCGGTCAACGCCATGCACGACAGCTTCACACCGCTCGGCGGTCTGGTCCCCCTGGTGAACATCGAGCTGGGGGAGGTCATCTTCGGCGGGGTCGGCGCCGGGCTGTACGGGATGTTGGTGTTCGTCCTCCTCAGCGTCTTCATCGCCGGGCTGATGGTGGGCCGCACACCGGAATACCTGGGCAAGAAAATCGAGGCCCGGGAGATGAAGCTGGCGATGCTGTACGTGCTCATTTTTCCGCTCGTCATTCTGGGCTTCTCGGCCTGGGCGGTGGTCTCCCCCTTGGGCCTCTCCGCCCTGAACAACGCCGGGCCCCATGGCTTGAGTGAGATTCTCTACGCCTTCAGCAGCGGGGCTGGGAACAATGGGTCGGCATTTGCCGGTCTCAATGCCAACACGCCGTTCTGGAACGTGACGCTGGCGGTGGTGATGCTCGCCGGGAGGTTCCTGATGCTCATCCCCGCGCTGGCCATCGCCGGCTCCATGGTGAGCAAGAAGGTGGTCCCCGTCGGACCGGGCACATTCCCCACCGACGGCACGCTCTTTACCGGGCTGCTCATCTCGGTGGTCATCATCGTGGGTGCGCTTACCTTCTTCCCGGCGCTCAGCCTCGGGCCCATCGTCGAGCACTTCCTGGCTGCCTCCGGCAAGGTGTTTTGATGCCCGCCCCCAACGCCAAGGCGCTCTCGCTTTTCGACCCGACCATCGTCGGGCCGGCAGTCAAGGAGAGCTTCCGGAAGCTCGCCCCCCGTCTGGTGGCCAAGAATCCGGTGATGTTCGTGGTGGAGGTGGGCTCGGTGCTCACCACGCTCCTCTGGGCGCGTGACTTGTTTTCAGGCCATCACGTCGCGCCCCTGTGGTTCACCGGACTGACCAGCCTCTGGCTCTGGTTCACGGTGCTCTTCGCAAACTTCGCCGAGGCGGTCGCCGAGGGCCGGGGCAAGGCCCAGGCTGAGTCCCTGCGGAGGATGCGGAAGGAGACGGCGGCGCGGAAGCTCGTCGACGGGAAGGAAGAGCAGGTCTCGGCGTCGTCGTTGAAAAAGGGCGACCGGGTGGTGGTGGATGCCGGGCAATTCATTCCCGGCGACGGCGAGGTCGTCGAGGGCATCGCCTCGGTCGACGAGAGTGCCATCACCGGCGAGTCCGCGCCGGTCATCCGGGAAAGTGGAGGAGACCGCTCGGCGGTCACCGGCGGCACCAAGGTGCTCTCGGACAGAATCGTCGTTCGCATCACGGCCCATCCCGGAGAAAGTTTCCTGGACCGGATGATTGCCCTGGTGGAGGGCGCTTCTCGCCAGAAGACGCCCAACGAGATTGCGTTGCACATCCTCCTCGTCGGCCTAACGCTGATTTTTCTCTTCGCCTGCGTGAGCCTGGTTCCATTCGGTCTGTACAGCGGGGTCGCCCTGTCGGCCACCACCATCGTCGCGCTCCTGGTGTGCCTCATCCCCACCACCATTGGTGGACTCCTCTCGGCCATCGGCATCGCCGGGATGGACCGCCTCTTGCGCAAGAACGTCATCGCCATGAGCGGGCGCGCCGTAGAGGCCGCCGGCGACGTGGACACGCTGTTGCTCGACAAGACCGGGACCATCACCCTCGGAAACCGGATGGCCACCGAGTTCCTGCCGCTGGCGGGCGTCCGCGTCGAGGACCTGGCCGATGCAGCGCAGCTGAGCAGCCTCGCCGACGAGACGCCCGAGGGACGCAGTATCGTCGTGCTGGCCAAGGAGCGTTATCGCCTGCGCGGCCGCGAGGTGGCTGAACCGGGCACGCATTTCATCCCCTTCAGCGCGCAGACACGGATGAGTGGCTGCGACATCGGCGGGCGCACCATCCGGAAAGGGGCGGTCGACGCGGTCTCCTCCTATGTACGAGCGCTCGGCGGCACGGTTCCGGCCGAATTGGAGAGCATCGCCGGCCGCATCGGAGACGCAGGGGGCACACCCCTGGCCGTGGCGGATGGCGCGCGCCTGCTGGGCATCATCCACCTCAAGGATGTGGTGAAGGGCGGCATCAAGGAGCGGTTCGACCGCTTCCGGGCGATGGGCATCCGGACGGTGATGATTACCGGAGACAACCCTCGCACCGCGGCGGCCATCGCTCGCGAGGCCGGTGTCGATGACTTTCTCGCCGAGGCCACCCCGGAAGCGAAACTCCGACTCATCCAGGACGAACAGGCCAAGGGCAAGCTCGTGGCGATGACCGGCGACGGGACCAACGATGCTCCGGCGCTCGCCCAGGCCGACGTCGGGGTGGCGATGAATACCGGGACCCAAGCCGCCAAGGAGGCCGGGAACATGGTCGACCTGGACTCCAACCCCACCAAGCTCCTGGAGGTGGTCGAGGTCGGCAAGCAGCTGCTGATGACCCGCGGAACGCTCACCACCTTTTCCATTGCCAACGACGTGGCCAAGTACTTCGCCATCCTCCCGGCGATGTTCGTCGGGGTGTTCCCTGAGATTGCTCCTTTGAATGTGATGCGGCTCGCCTCGCCCCAGTCGGCAATCCTCTCCGCGGTCATCTTCAACGCCCTCATCATCGTCGCCCTCATCCCGCTCGCGCTGCGCGGGGTCCGATTCCGCGCCATCGGAGCAGCTGCACTTCTCCGCCGCTCGCTGCTCATCTACGGCGCGGGCGGCATCGTGGTCCCTTTCATCGGAATCAAGGCCATCGACCTGGTGCTCCAGGCGGTGGGCCTCGTCTAGAGGCATTCTCGTCATGCGCTCCTTGCTGGCTATCGCCCTTCGCACCACGCTGCTCACCCTGGTCGTCACCGGCCTCCTCTACCCGCTCGCTGTCACCGGCCTGGCGATGGCGCTGTTTCCGGGCCGTGCCCGGGGCAGCTGGGCGACGGACGAGCGCGGCCAGGTGGTCGGTTCTGAGCTGCTGGCTCAGCAGTTCTCCTCGCCGAGCTACTTCCAGCCCCGGCCCTCGGCAGCAGGGCAGAACGGCTTCGATGCCACCGCCTCCTCGGGCAGTAATCTTGGCCCGACCAGCAAGAAGCTGCGGGACGGTGCCGCCGAAGCACTCAAGAAGCTCGAGGCGGAGAACCCCGCCGCGCCGAGGCCGGTCCCGGCGGAACTGGTGACGGCATCGGCCAGCGGGCTCGACCCGCACCTCTCGCCGGGGGCGACGCAGTGGCAAGTGAAGCGCGTCGCGGCGGCCAGGGGGCTCAGCGAGGACCGCGTCCGGGCGGTGGTCGCTGGCCACACCGAGGGACGGACACTCGGCTTCCTTGGAGAGCCCCGGGTGAATGTGCTGCTGCTCAACCTTGCGCTGGACCGGCAGTTCGGGCGTCCGAGCCAGCCGCCGTCAGGCACTCCCACCTCTGTCCCCCCCCTCCACTAGCTCGAAATGGCTGACAGCTGCATGGGTTCCGTTGCGCTCAGTAGGACATGGAGACAGCCAAGTGGGCGGTCCCCGAGATGAAACGGCTCAAACTTCGGGCCGCTGTGCATCAGGCGCGCGGAACGATCGAGAATCCCCGTCCGGCTCTGGTCGAAATCGAGCAGAACGACGGAGGGTATTACCTGTTCTGCCTCGATGAAGCGGGCCAGTACCTTGCTCACACCTGGCACGAGACTCTCGACGATGCCAAGGCACAGGCGCACCTCAAGCTTGCGGTCCAGGACGCCGACTGGGCACCGGTCAATAGGTAGGGCCGACCCAAGCGCGGGCCGTGCTGTCGGCACCAGATTCTCTGGCCGTCCATGCCTGGACGCTTCTCCAACTCGTCGGCTGACGGTGAAAGGGTGGTTTGAAAAATTGCGCTCAGACGGCCGCCTCTAGACGTCGCGCTGCGGTGCGGGCCAGCCACTCTCCAGGCCTCCGCGCGTTCTTCGGTGGCCCGCGTCGCACCCTCGGGGTGAACGTCGTGCCCGCCACCCGCGCGCCGGAAGGGCAGTTCAACCGGTAGAGCTCGCCACTTTCAGCCAACCCTGCACCTGTGCCTGCAGCCCGCTGAGCTAGCCTTCTTTGGCCATGAGTACTCCTCCGGCGCGCCCCGGCCAGCTTCGCCCGAGGGCTGAAGACTTTCTCACCCTCCTCGAGCGGGGAAAAAGAGGGCGTCTGAAGCTCTACATCGGCTTCGCCGCCGGCGTGGGCAAGACGTACCGGATGCTGGAGGAGGCGCACGACCTTCTGGCCCGGGGCATTGACGTGGTGGTGGGCTACGTGGAGACGCACGGCCGCGCCGAAACCGCCGCTCTGGTCGAGGGCCTGAGCGTCATCCCGCGCCGGTCGGTCACCTACCGCGGCGTCACCGTCGAGGAGATGGACCTCGACGCCATCCTGGCCCGCAAGCCAGCGGTAGCGGTGGTGGACGAGCTGGCACACACCAACCTTCCGGTGTGCCGCAACCGCAAGCGGTACCAGGACGTGCAGGAACTCTTGAGCGCCGGCATCAGCGTCATCGGCGCCTTCAACGTGCAGCACCTCGAGTCCTTGAATGACCTGGTGGAGCGTGCCACCGGTGTTGAGGTGCGGGAGACGCTCCCCGACTCCTTCCTCCAGCTCGCCGACCAGGTGGTCAACCTCGATTTGGCCGTGGAAGACCTTCAGGAACGGCTTCGCGCCGGGAAAATCTACCAGACGGACAAGGTCCCTCAGGCGCTGGAGCGCTTCTTCCAGCACGACAACCTGGTCACCCTCCGGGAGCTGGCGCTCCGGGAGGTGGCGGAGAGCCTGGAGCGGTCGGCGGCTGCGGGGCGCCCCGCCACCGAGTCCGCCGCCCACCCGGCCGCCGGGCGGGTGATGGTCTGTTTGTCCTCGTTTCCCCCGCAGGCCGCAGCGCTGCTTCGCCGAGGGTCGCGCGCCGCGGGACGGCTGAATACCGACTGGTTCGTGGTGTACGTCGAGACGCCATCCGAGGCACCCAACCTCATCGATGCCGAGGCCCAGCGCCATCTGTTGGCCAACATCGACAAGGCCCGCGAGGCAGGCGCCGAGGTGGTCCGGCTGCGTGCCAAGGACCCGGTCGCTGCCCTCTTGGACTTCGCCCACAGTCACGGGGTAGCACTCATGCTCATCGGTCGCTCGCAGGCTCGGGGCTGGCGAAAGTGGCTGGGGCTGACCAGCGACCTACGCTTGGTCCGTCAGGCCGTGGACCTCGATGTGCAGGTGGTGGCCTTCCCGGAGTCCCGCCCGTGACGCTCCGGACGCGGCTCCTCCTCGCCCAAGGGCCGCTGGCCCTGGCCCTGGCGCTGGTCGGGGTGATGGCGGTGGCCACCCTGGCGGACTTGGGAAAGAGCGGGCAGCGCATCCTCGCCGACAACTACCGCAGCGTGCTCGCAGCCCAGAGGATGAAGGAGGCCATCGAGCGAATCGACAGCGCCGCGCTCTTCCTGGTCATCGGCGAGGACGCGCGCGGCCTCCGGCAGGCGGCGGAGAACCGTCCCCGCTTCGAGTCCGAGCTCCATGTGGAGGAGCAGAACATCACCGAGCCTGGCGAGCAGGAGGCGGCCGTCGAGCTGCGTCGAAACTGGACCAGCTACCAGCGGGCCTTC
>Ga0302326_10005598_pt1 | contig 28626 bp, 22 predicted proteins | sample Palsa_T0_3_FD_202264 | JGI IMG/M metagenome (GOLD analysis project Ga0302326, IMG submission 202264) | Peat permafrost microbial communities from Stordalen Mire near Abisko, Sweden - Palsa_T0_3 | ecosystem: Environmental > Terrestrial > Soil > Palsa > Peat permafrost | place: Sweden: Abisko... | reverse complement strand
TCTGCAGCCTGCGCGCGAGGCAGTCCGGCGACACCAATGGCCAACACTGCCAGCACCATCAATGACACGATCGCCCTGTCACGCGCTGTCCATCTCAAGCCTTTGCTTTTCATGGGAAATCTCCAAGTTCGTTGATCTGCACCTAGGGGTTGCGAGCGCTTACGCCATTTGGTGGTGCGGCGAGGTTTTGTGCCCCGCGCGCCAGCCAACGTCGTACGCGTCGCCGCAGCGAAGAGGTATGCGATAGAGGTCTTGTGCCGTCAAAGGGCGAAGGACTGAATGCCGCGCTGTGCGGCCGAATGCCGCGCTTTACCTTGCTCGCAGCCTGCCGGCTTACAATGAGGCGAGGGCGGACCCGTTGCGCTCTGGATGTCCTCCAACGCGCAAACCAGCAGATATGAAACCGTGCGGGCGCAGTAAAGATCGGCCTCGATTCGAAGCGGATGGACTCCCATGAATGACACTCGCACCGATGGTGCGCGCCCGCAGCTGCAGAGCGGGCAGAGGGGCCGGCTCGACTCCTGGAAGAAGATCGCGGCGCACTTCAATCGTGACGTGACAACGGTGCAGCGCTGGGAGCGTCGCGAGAGCATGCCGGTTCATCGGCACGTCCATGACAAGCAGGGTTCGGTGTACGCGTTCCGTTCGGAGCTCGATGCATGGTGGGAAAGTCGGCGCGGCAAGCTCCCGGACTCGCGCGATAGCACGCCTGAGCCCTTTTTGAGTCCGCCGACCGAGCTCTCGGCGTCCCTATCGCCGAAGGTGGCACCAGAGCCCGAGACAGCGGCCGCCCCCCACGTGCAAGCGACCCGCTTCGTGCGCCTGATCAAGCGCCCATTGGTCCTGGGCGCAACCATCGTGGCTGTGCTGCTGCTCGTCTACGCAGTCCTCAGGCTCGGCGAACCGGCGAGAGAGATGTGGCGAAATCCGCTCGCCAATGCCACGTTCACGCGTCTCACAGATTGGCCGGGAACCGAGCAGGCGGCCGAGATATCACGGGACGGCCGATGGGCATCCTTCCTCGCAGACCACGACGGGCACATGGATGCGTGGCTGACCCAGATCGGGAGCGGGAGCTACCGTAATCTGACCCCTGGCGACCACATAGAGCTCGTCAATCCCTCGATCCGCACACTCGGCTTCTCTGCCGACGGCTCACTCGTGACCGTTTGGACGCGCAGCTCCGATGGGTCTCACCCCGAAGATATCAAGCTGATGGCCGCCCCGACCGCAGGGGGTGAGCTGCGTGAATTTCTCCGTGGCGTCGCAGAAGTCGCATGGTCTCACGACGGCAGGCAGATCGTGTATCACACGACCGCGCCTGGCGATCCGCTCTTCGTGCGGGACGCACGAGGTGTCACACACCGGATCTATGTCGCGCCGTCGGGCGTGCATTGTCACTTTCCGCTGTGGTCCAAGGACGACGCATACGTCTATTTTGCACGCGGCATACCGCCTGACGACTGGGATATCTGGCGCATTCACGCCTCGGGAGCGGGGCTGGAGCGCATCACCTTCCACGACTCGCGGGTGAGTCACCCGGTGCTGCTCGATGGGCACACGCTCGTCTATCTCGCCAGCGACCCACAAGGATCAGGCCCCTGGCTGTACGCTTTGAATGTCGAGCAGCGTGTGCCCCATCGCATCAGCTTCGGGCTCGAGCGCTACACCTCGCTTGCGGCAAGCGCCGGCGGAACGCGCCTCGTAGCAACCGTCGAGGAGTCTAATTCCAGCATCTGGAGCGCGCCGCTCAGCCCCGATCCCGTCGCAAGCGGCGGTCAGCCCGCGACTCAGCCCGTCTCGCTGGTCTCGGCGACGGGGCTCTCGCCCCGCACGGGGCTTAACTACATCCTTTACGTCTCAGCGCGTGCCGGCCGCCAGGGTATCTGGAGCGCGGGAGACGGCCAGAGCCGCGAGCTGTGGAGCGACGCCCATTCAATCATCGTGGGTGCCCCCGCCGTTACACGGGACGGCCGGTACATTGCCTTCACGGTTGCCGATGGCGAGCGGACGATCCTGTACACGATGGACAGCGACGGAAGAGAGGTCCGAGTCCTGACACGGTCTCTTGATCTGCGCGGCAATCCGGCCTGGGCACCCGACGGGCGTTCGATCGTATCCGCCGTGCTCCGCGATGGTGAGCCGCGTCTGATGAACATCTTTTTGGATAACAGCCCGCCGAGTCCACTGGTGTCCGAGTACTCGATCGATCCTGTGTGGTCCCCCGACGGCCAATTCCTGATCTATTCGGGTGCCGATGTGGGGACGACGTTTCCCCTTCGGGCCGTGGCGCGGGACGGCAGGCCATACCCTATCCCGGCGCTGTTCCTAAACCGCGGAGCCCGCCGTGTAGCCTTTCGTCCCGACGCCCGCACGATAGTGCTGCTCCGGGGCGACGGGGGCCACAAGAACTTCTGGCTCGTGGACCTTCGCACGGGAGCGGAACGGCAGATCACCGAGCTTGCCCCAGACATCGCCATCAGCGACTTCGACCTATCGCGCGACGGTAGCGCAGTCCTGTTCGACCGTATTCAGGAGAGCTCGCGGATTGCGCTCATCGAGCGCGGCGACTAGCCACCTCCAGGCAAGTCCGCTGGAAGAAATCGGCGTAATCTCATTCTGAGATGTTCGCAGGTGAAGTTCAGCTGGTCCGGGGCAACGCCACTGCGCATTGCGGGTTTCGCTGAACATAGAGAACTGCAACTGCTCACTGCTCGGGGCATTCCGACAGGCCGAGTCCGGCGCAACTCCGGTCATTCTGGGTGGCGGTCTGACTTCCCCGAAGCGGGCCGCTCGCCGCGCGAAACGCCCGGCCCCGGTTGCCAACTTGCGGGGCATCCGCGACCAGTCACCCATCAATCAGGAAGGCCCTTCGGGGAACGCCGGTTGTAATCGATTTTCTAAGGAGATGGATCGCGCGGGTGCAACTTGCGAAGAAGGGCATTGAAGTGCCGATCCAAGTAGCAAGGGAAGCGTACAAGGTCTTACCCGACGCTTGCACCGCGCCAGATTATGAATTTTCCTTCGCTGACGTCGCCATAACCGCGCTCTTCAGGGGCAAAATCTACCCTTGTCTCAAAGAATCGCTTGAACACGGGCCAAACGTCAATGCAGTCCGAGAAGCTAGGGTACATGTAGACGACGTAAACCTCGCGCTGCTCGGTGGCAATCGCCGCCTCCAATGCTGCAATGACCTTTGATAAAATCTCTTCACTAAAGGGATTATAAAGATAGACAACAATATTTCCCGATGGGATTTGAAAGGCGCAGGCGTCGCCCTCCTTGATCGCTATCTCGGTTCTGTTTGGGAATCGAGTCTTGATGAGCTGTGCGTTCTTTCTGGCAATTTTGGCAAGCGTTGGTGACAGTTCGACGCCAACGATATCTCGAAAGTGGAACTCAGAGGCGACGATGAGAGCTCGGCCCTTACCACAACCCATGTCGATGAACGTGAAACTCTGTTGCGAAGGCAGTGCGGCTATTGCTGAGCGGACCATACTCGGTTGTGACCCCCAGTAGTGCGAGCCCCAATAGGGGCCGTTGCTAGGGGCATGCTCGCTGCGGGGCAGCTCGTTCGCGGACGCGAAACCGCTAGTATCAGTTCCATACTTGCGGTCGAACGGGTGACGCGACTCATAACCAAACCCCTGATACAAAGACCGAAAAATTGGCGCATCGCGAAGTGCGTCTCGTACGACATTGGCATGAACAATCGCCCGAATAACCGGAAGGTGGCTAGTCGCGATGCCGAATACACGCAAAGCACTCCGGGTCTTCTTCACAAGCGACATGACGGCTCCGCGAACAAAGGTGCAACCCTTTCTCTTTTCAGGTCCAGTTGGACGGAGAACAATTCAGAATTATGGCATCAAGTACAGGTGTGCGCACAGATCGCCACGCAGCTGAATTCCCGATTCGATTCATCAAGCACCGTCTCCAAGCACTAATCCAGGCCAGCGGCAGGGGCCCGTCTCGCGTGACTGTAGCCTGACCCGCCTGCCATTCGCGAAAGCAGGCCCGATGCCGGCTTTGGGTCCACTCATCAAGGATTCGGATGATCTTGGAAGATACTCGCCTTTATCCGTTCCCGTTACGACGGTGACCCGGCCTACAAATACGGCACTCCAGCTTCGCAACAGCAGTGTGGCGTGCCGCGCCTCAGTTGCCGCATCTCGCTCTCTCCGAACGCTACAAATGCAATCCAGGTGCCTGTTCCGGAAATCGCCTGGAAACGACGCTCTAGGAGATTGTGTCCGTCTTATACGTTAACCACAGCGGCGCACGACACCGCGCCACTCAAGGAGACTCTCATGGTCACACTCGAAGATGCTCGCAGGGTCATCGCCGCGGCGGAAAGGAAAGCGAAGGAATTGGGCCGGCCAATGAATATCGCGGTGGCGGATGGCGGCGGTAATCTTGTCGCCCATGTCCGCATGGATGAGGCATGGATCGGCAGCATCGATATCTCGATCAAGAAGGCATTCACGGCGCGTGCCTTCAACATCAGCACCAAAGAACTCGCGAAGCATTCTCAGTCGGGCGATGAGTTCTTCGGCATCGATGCCTCCAACGAGGGACGCGTCATGATCTTCGCAGGTGGAATCCCGCTTACTCGTGACGACAAGGTCGTCGGCGCCATCGGTGTGAGCGGCGGTTCGGGTGAGCAGGACCAGGCTGTCGCGGAAGCTGGTGCGAAGGCATTCAACTAAGTCACATTCAACTAAGTCACGAGGAGCAGCGAAAGTGGCAAACAATCGCGGAGTTGTTTACGTCGGGTCCGGCAAGGTGGAGGTGCACAGCATCGAGTTTCCGAAGCTGGCCGATCCGCGCGGCAAGCGCTGCGAGCACGGCGTCATTCTGAAAGTCGTCAGCACCAACATTTGCGGAAGCGATCAGCACATGGTGCGTGGACGCACGACCGCGCAGCCGGGTCTTGTGCTTGGACACGAGATCACCGGCGAGGTCATCGAGGCCGGGCGCGACGTCGAGTTCATCGGTGTCGGGGATCTGGTCTCGGTTCCGTTCAATGTCGCTTGCGGCCGCTGCCGGACGTGCAAGGAACGGGCGACGGGAGTGTGTCTGAATGTGAATCCCGAACGCGCCGGCGGCGCATACGGCTACGTCGACATGGGCGGTTGGATCGGCGGGCAGGCCGAATACGTCATGGTGCCCTACGCCGACTTCAATCTCTTGCGGTTCCCGGACAAGGATCAGGCGATGGAGAAGATCCGCGATCTCACCTGCCTCACCGACATTTTGCCGACCGGCTACCACGGCTGCGTCTCGGCGGGCGTCACGACCGGCTCCACGGTACTCATTGCGGGCGCCGGCCCCGTCGGGTTGGCCGCGGCGGCTTCTGCGCTGCTGTTGGGCGCCGCGGTGGTCGTCGTTATGGACTTCAACAAGGAGCGCCTTGCGCAAGCGCGCTCATTCGGCTGCGAGACGCTCAACCTTTCAGAAGGCGGCACAGTAGCCGAACAAATCGAGCAGATCCTGGGTGTCCGAGAGGTAGACTGCGCCGTGGACTGCGTCGGCTTCGAAGCCAAGGGCCACGGCGGCGCGGAGCAGCCCGCGATCGTGCTCAATCAGCTTATGGAAGTGACGCGCGCTGCCGGAGCCATTGGCATTCCCGGTTTGTATGTGACCGACGATCCGGGCGCCAAGAACGACGCTGCGCGCAGCGGAACTCTCGGTCTGCGGTTCGGTCTCGGTTGGGCCAAATCCCACTCGTTTCTGACCGGCCAAACACCAGTCATGAAGTACCATCGCGGGCTGATGATGACGATTCTTCACGATCGAATTCGCATCGCGAAGGCGGTCAACGCCACGGTGATCCCTTTGGATCAGGCACCGCAGGGTTACGCCGATTTCGACCGAGGCCGCCAGAAAATTCGTCATTGATCCGCACGGGTTGCTCGGGTCGAGGTCCTGAGCGTGCTTGCTGCAGCTGCCCGATGTTTTCCTTTGGGATTCCATGGTGACGGCGACGTGAGCCCGCGCGGCTATTCCCGATACCCGGGATTGGATCGATCAAGTTTTCGCAGTAGCCCCGGCCACGCGAGGCTGCTTCCCAATCCTCGCGTCACCTGACTGGCCGCGGCCCGAATGCCGCCGAGAATGGGTTCGGGTAATCGGATCAACTCTTGTCCACCGCCTTGAGCACGTACCTGGATCGCGCACGCGGACTCGAAGATATACATGTACAGAAATGCATCGGCCGGCGACGAGCCGGCCGTCAGGAGCCCGTGATTGCGCAGCATCAGATAGGACTTGTCGCCGAGGTCTGCGACCAAGCGTGGCTGTTCGGCGGCATTGAGCGCGACACCCTCGTAGTCGTGATAGGCCAACGACGACAATACGAACAGGGATTGCTGTGAAATCGGCAGCAACCCCTGCTTCTGTGCACCGACGGCGACGCCGTTGAGCGAATGAGTGTGCATGACGCACGCGACATCCTCTCGCGCCGCATGAATGCAGCTGTGAATCGTGAAACCGGCCGGATTGATTTCGTGGGGCGAGTCCATGATCTTCCGGCCGACGAGATCGATCTTGACGAGCGAGGAAGCCGTGATTTCCTCGAACATCATGCCGTAGGGATTGATCAGAAAATGATGCTCCGGTCCGGGAACCCGCGCCGACACGTGAGTGAAGACGAGGTCATCCCAGCCATAGAGCGCAACGAGCCGATACGCGGCCGCGAGATTCACGCGCACGTCCCATTCGGCGGCGCTGACTTGCTGTCTCACCGAGGTGGCTGTTTCGTGTTTCATTCAGTGCGCCGCCTCGGCCGCGCCGGGTGCCCCGACGATCCTGCCTACCACGATCGTGGCGCCGATCAGCAAGCCGCCGCCGACCACCTCCACGAGCAGCCACAGCTGAGGATTGGGATTCGGCGCCGCCAACGCGAGGCCGGCGACCGTGAAGAACATGAAGGTGTGGTAGTTGAGCACCAGCGGGATCATTTCTCCGAAAGCGAAAATCGCGTAAACGGCGGCCAAAATGTAAATCAGTCGACCCCATTCGGCGCCGATGAGGTGCGCGAGCAAGCCGATGACGAGCGGTGCAAGCATCACGAGTCCGATACCGGCGGCGGCGCCAATCAGAACATGCGGCGCCCTCTTCGGGTTCATGTGTTCGGCGAAGAAGAGGACCCAGGCCACGAACGCCGGCCACGCCGGCAGCCCGAGATGCCCGGTGACGAGCTCGGTGACCACGATGAACGCAAGAACATAGAGTCCAAGAATCAGGCGGGGGCGGTTGAACTTCATGAGGCAGCTCCCACCGCTTCGACTCGAAGTGCATCGCTGAAGCGGCCCAAATGGTGGTCGGCGTCGCCAAATGTCATATCGATCATCGTAAGGCGCTTGAAGTAATGGCTCACGCTGAGCTCATCGACGACCCCCATCGCGCCGTGTAGCTGGACGGCCTGCTGGCCGACAAAGCGCGCGGCCTGTCCGATATAGGCCTTCGCGCCCGATATGGCGCGGCGGCGTGCCGCGGGTTCGTCGCCGACGGCTTGGATTGTCGCAATGATGGCCATCGAACGGGCCTGCTCGGCGGCGATGAACATGTCGGCCATTCGATGTTGCAGCGCCTGGAAGCTGCCGATCACGGTGCCGAACTGTTTGCGGGTTTTCAAATAATTGAGAGTGGTCTCATTGAGCGCGGTCACGATGCCCACCGCTTCGGCGCAGAGTGCCGCGATACCCTGGTCGACGGCGCGCTCAATGACGGGAAGCGCTCGCTCGGGTACGCCGATTACGGCGTCCTCGTCGATAGCCACGTCTTGCAAATGTAAATCCGCGGCTTTGCGGCCGCACTGGGTGGGATAGGCTTGCAGCGTCAATCCCGGCGCATCACGTCGCACCAGAAACAGGGAGATCCCCTCGGCGTCGGTCCGATGACCACTGCTGCGCGCCGAGAGAAGAAAATAATCGGCCGATGGGGCATCGAGCACGACGGACTTGCGACCCGTAATCCGCCAGCCTCTGGCGTCACGGACGGCCGTCGAAGCGACGTGCGCGAGCTCATAGCGCCCAGCCGCTTCATAGGCGGCGAGAGCGATCTGCAGTTTTCCCGCGGCGATCTGCGGCAATAGCGCCTCCTTGATCGGGCGGGCAGCGGCATCGCGAAGCAGCCCACCGCAGAGCACGACCGAACTCACGTAAGGCTCCAGCAGCAGTCCCCGGCCGACCAGTTCCATGACGGCCATGATGTCCACACCGCTGCCGCCAAGTCCGCCGAATTCCTCGGGATAGGGCAGGCCGAGCAGGCCGAGCTCGGCATACTGGGCCCAGGCCTCCGCGGAATAGCCGAGCGGTGAGCGCGCGAGCGAGAGGCGCCGCTCGAAATCGTAATCTTTGGCGATGAAACGCCGCAGTGTCTCCTGCAGCGCCAGTTGTTCTTCCGTTAGGCGGAAATCCATGGCAGCTCTCTTTAGAGACCCAGGATCAGTTTCGAAATGATGTTCTTTTGGATCTCGGTCGAGCCCGCGTAGATCGTGGTCTTGCGGTAGTTGAAATACTGGCCCGTGAGCGGTGGCGCGAAGGCGGCATAGTGATCCGCGAGCAACGGCGCTGGAACCCAGTCCACCTCGAGCGCCTCGCGCAAGTAGGGCAGGGCATCGTGTCCGAGCGCATGCATTTGAAGCTCGGCGAGCTGCTGGATGATCTCCGATCCCTTGATTTTGAGCAGCGAGACCTCCGGTCCCGGAGCGCGCGCTTCCGTCGAGACCGCTGAAAGCACGCGCAGGTTCGTGATCTCGAGCGCCATGAGCTCAAGCTCGACCTGCGCGATGCGATCGCGAAAGCGGAAATCTTCGATCAGCGGGCGGCCGTTATGCAGTTGGCGCGTTGCAACTTCCTTCAGCCGCCTCAGTGCGCGTTTGCAACTGCCGATGCCGGCGTTATTGGTGCGCTCGTGCGAGAGCAGGAATTTTGCGTAAGTCCAGCCCTTATTTTCCTCGCCGACCAGGTTTTCGACCGGTACCTGGACGTTGTCAAAGAAGATATCGTTGATTTCGTGTTCGCCGTCGATCGTGATGATGGGGCGCACCGTGATGCCCGGCGATTTCATATCGATCAACAGGAACGAAATGCCTTGCTGGGGACGTACCTCGCTGCTCGTGCGCACCAGGCAGAAGATCCAATCGGCATACTGGCCGAGGGTGTTCCAGGTCTTTTGACCGTTGACGCGGTAATGAGCGCCTTCGCGCACCGCGCTCGTGCGCAGCGATGCGAGATCGGACCCCGAACCGGGCTCTGAATACCCCTGACACCACCAGTGCTCGCCGGAAATGATGCGCGGCAGGAAGTAATTCTGTTGTGCGGCAGTTGCGAAGCTCATGAGCACCGGGGCGACCATGCGCAACGCGAACGGGATCTGCGGCGGCGCGCAGGCCGCCGCACCCTCTTCGTCGAAGATGTGCTGCTCGACGACGCTCCAATCGGCACCGCCGTAGCGGCGCGGCCACATGCCGGCGCCCCAGCCGCGGTGGTAGAGGATCTTCTGCCAGCGCACTAGGTCGTCTTTGTGCATCCGCCTTCCCAGGCGCACTTTGGAGCGGATGTCGGACGGAAGCTCGGCTTCCAAGAAAGCACGGACTTCGGCGCGAAAGGATTCCTCTTCGGCGGTGTAGTTGAGATTCACGAGCGTTTTCTCATTCGATCACGACGACGACCTTGCCACGCGCAGCGCGCGCACCGAGCCTCGCGATTGCGTCCATTCCCCGTTGCAGCGGGAAGCGCTCAGTGACCGCCGGCTTGATGCGGCCCTCGATATAGAGCGCCATGAGCTCGGCAACATTGGCGGCATGCTGTCGGGGCTGGCGCGCGGTGAACTCTCCCCAGAACACACCGATGATCTGGCAACTCTTGAGCAAGGTCAGATTGAGCGGCAGCTTCGGGATACCGGCGGTAAAGCCGACGACGAGATAGCGTCCCTCCCAACCGATCGCGCGCAGCGCCGCTTCCGTGTAATCGCCGCCCACCGGATCGAAGATCACCTGGGCGCCGTTCGCGCCGCAGACGGACTTGAAGTGATCCGTGAGCGCGCGCGCAGCGGCTTTGTCGAGCGCAACCGCCGGGTAGGGCACCGTCTCGTCGGCGCCATGTTCGCGCGCGAGCGCGAGCTTCGCTTCAGTCGATGCCGCGGCGACGACGCGAGCGCCCATGGCCTTGCCCAATTCCACCGCGGCGAGGCCGACGCCGCCTGCCGCGCCGAGCACCAGCAGCGTCTCGCCGGGCCTGAGCTGCGCTCGATCCTTGAGCGCGTGGTGCGAGGTGCTATAGGTCAGAAGCAGCGCGGCTGCTTCGTCGAAGGGCATCGCATCGGGAATCCTCCAGCAGTTTCCCGCCGGACCGACGACCTTCTGAGCCATACCGCCTCGTACCGGACTCATGAGCACGCGATCGCCGACGCGCAAGCCCTCAACGCCCGTCCCGAGCGTATCGACGATGCCGGAAATCTCGCCGCCGGGTGCGAACGGTCGCGGTGGCTTGAATTGATAGAGATCCTGAATGATCAACCAATCTGGGTAATTGACGCCGCAAGCGCGCACCGCGACCCGGACCTGGCCGGAGCCCGCCACTGGCTCGGGAATCTCGCCGAGTTCCAGAGTCTCTGGAGCGCCAGGCCGGCGGCTGAGCAGCGCCCTCATGCTGAGCCACCGCGCTCGGCCGTGGCGCTGTGCTCGGCTTCGGCGCGCCGTTCGCGGTCCTGGAGTGCGCGCCACTGAATCTTGCCGCTGCCCGATTTGGGCAGCGCATCGATGAATTCGACGATCCTCGGGACTTTGAACGCCGCCATGTTCTCGTGGCACCAAGCGACGATCGTCGGCGCCTCAATGCGTCCCTTCCATTCCGGCCGCAACACGACGAGGGCCTTGACAGTCTCGCCGCGATGCACGTCGCTCGCGCCGATGACGCAGGCCTCGAGTACGGCGGGATGCTGATACATCAGCGACTCGACCTCGGTCGGCCACACTTTGAATCCGGACGCATTGATCATGCGCTTGAGGCGGTCGACCATGAAGAAGTAGCCGTCTTCGTCGACTCTGCCGAGATCGCCAGTGCGCAGGAAGCGTTTGCCGTCGATCTCGATGAACGCCTGCGCACTGTCCTGCGGCTTGTTCCAATAGCCCAAGAACACCTGTGGGCCGTGAGTCACGATCTCGCCGACCTCGCCTGCGGCGAGCTCCTCGCCGGTGGCAGGATCGACGACGCGCGAATCGACGCCATAGATCGGTATGCCCAAGCATTGCTGTTTCGCACGATCGGGGGGGGGGTGATGTGCGTGGCCGCCATGGTCTCCGAGAGTCCATAGCCTTCGCAATACGTGATGCCCCGGTGCAGCAGCCGCTGCGCCACGGCGGCCGGCATCGCCGCGCCGCCGCCGGCCAATCTGCGGATCGAGGACAAATCGTAGCGCTCGATGTTCGGGTTCATGAAGAAATCCTGGATCATCGTCGGAACCGCGGTCCAGCTCGCGATCCGATAGCGCTGTACGCATTCCGCGGCGACGACGCGGTCCCAACGCGGCAACAGAACCACGGTATTGCCGTTGTAGAGGGGGCCGTTCATGCCGCCTTGCATGCCGGTCACGTGAAAGAAGGGCGCGACCGCGAGCAACGTCAATTCAGGCTGCACCTTGAACCAGCGCATCGAGGCCACGAGCGTATGCATAGTCGTGCGGTGCGTATGCATGCAGCCCTTGGGCTCGCCGGTGGTGCCGGAGGTGTACGGCATCACGCACAAATCGTCGGGAGCTGCGCTCAAGGGTCCCGCACGCAGGCCGCTCGCGAGCGCCTCGCCCCAAAGCGTGACACCGGGCCGCGAAAGCGCGACTCGCGGTGCCGCAATGAACTCCGGCACGCAGAGGTCGGTGGGCTGTTTCAAATAATCCGAATATGCGGTGACGATCACCTGCTCGAGGTCCCCCGAATCGAGCAGCGGTTCGATGCGCGAGTAAAGCTCCTGCGAGACGATCGCAGTCTTGGTTCCCGCGTCCTTCGCGCAGCGAAGAAACTCCTGCGTGAGGTACATTGGATTAAGCGGCACGACGACCGCATTGGAGCGCAAGATGCCGTAATAGGCGATCACGAACTGCGGGCTGTTCTGCATGTAGAGCAGCACGCGATCGCCCTTGCGCACACCGCAGCGCTGCTGGAGATAGCCCGCGAGCCGCAGCGCTTCGTCGTGAATCTCGGCAAAGCCGATCTGCGTGTCGTAATAAACGAGACCGGGTTTGTCCGGATAACGCCGTGCGGACACCTCGAGGTTGTAGAACACGTTGGTGGCCGGCGCGTCCAGGTGCTGCCGCGAATGATCAGGCCAGAATTTGAAGTGCCTATCCGACATCGTGCGCTGTCAGGCTGAGCGGTAACTGGACAGCTCGAGCTTGCCGAGCTGCAAGCGGTGGGAGTTCCCGCCGTGTCGGTTCTTGGCCACGTCGTCTTGAAATCGGCTCTCGGGATAAACGAACTTCTCCATGAACGCGGAAACCCGTTGCTGCAACTCGCGGACCTTATTGCTGTAATTCATGGCGGCCACCCGTCAGGTGACTTCGAACAAGCCCGCCGCCCCCTGACCGCCGCCGATGCACATCGTCACGACCACGAGCCTCGCGCCGCGCCGCTTGCCCTCGATGAGTGCATGACCCGTGAGGCGCGCGCCGCTGACGCCATAGGGATGGCCGACCGCGATCGAACCGCCATTGACGTTCAAGCGCTCGTCCGGAATACCGAGGCGATCGCGGCAATACAGCACCTGGCAAGCGAATGCTTCATTGAGCTCCCAGAGATCGATATCGCCGACTTTGTAACCGGTACGCTCGAGCAGCCGCGGGACCGCGTAAACCGGACCCACGCCCATTTCGTCCGGTTCGCAGCCGGCAACCGCAAATCCCCGAAACAGCCCCAAGGGTTGCAGGCCGCGCCGCTCGGCGAGTTTGCGCTCCATGATGACGCAGGCGCTGCTGCCGTCGGAGAATTGGCTCGCGTTGCCCGCCGTGATGACGCCGCCCGGCAGGGCAGGCCGGATCTTGGCCACGGCTTCGAGCGTCGTGTCGGGTCGGATGCCCTCATCGGCGTCGATCGTCGTTTCCCGCGTGATGATCGCGCCCGTTGCCTTGTCGACGACGCCCATGGTCGTCGTCATCGGCACGATCTCGTCCTTGAACTTGCCGGCAGCTTGCGCTGCGGCCGCGCGCAGCTGGCTGCGGACGCCGTATTCGTCTTGCGCCTGCTTGGAGATCTGGTAGCGCTTGGCCACGGTCTCTGCGGTTTGCAGCATCGACCAGTAGAGCGTCGGCTTGTGTTCGAGAATCCAAGGGTCGGCCCGCATGTGGGTATTGGCTTCATTTTGGACACAGGAAATACTCTCGAGGCCGCCGGCGACCAAGATCTGCGCGCCCTCGGTCATGATTCGCTGTGCTGCGAGTGCGATCGACTGCAATCCGGAGCTGCACATGCGGTTGATAGTCAACCCCGCGGTCGTCACGGGCAGCCCTGCGCGCAGTACGATCACCCGTGCGATGTTTCCGCCCGTGGTGCCTTCGCCGAACGTCGATCCCATGATCACGTCCTCGACTTCGGCGGCGTCGACGCCGGCACGCGCCACGGCATGCCGCACGGCATGAGCACCGAGCGTCGCGCCATAGGTCATATTGAAGGCGCCTTTCCAGCTCTTGCCGAGCCCGGTGCGCGCCGTGGAGGCGATCACGGCTTCAATCACGTGGAGGCTCTTCTGAATTCACTGAATGTTCTTCCTTCTCGGGCGAGCCGGGCGAGCAGCGGCGCCGGCGTCCAGAACGCCGCGTCCGCGCCCTGTACTGCCGCGATACGACTCAGCGCGCGAGCAACCGTGATCAAACCGACGCTATCCCCATAGAACATCGGTCCGCCCCGGTAAGCGGGAAAACCGTAACCTTTGAGGTAGACGAGGTCGACGTCAGAACTGCGCTGCGCGATGCCCTCATCGACGATTCTGGCTCCTTCGTTGATCAGCGCATAGATGCAGCGCTCGACGATTTCCACATCCGAGACTGGGCGCGGTACCACGCCCTTTTTTTCGCGGTAGCGCTCAATGATCACAGTCACCGCCGGATCGGGTATCGCGTTGCGTGCACCGGCCTCGTAGCGGTAAAAGCCCGAGCCGGTCTTTTGCCCGAATCGACCCGCCTCGCAGAGAATATCCGCAACATTCGAGAGATCCTCGTTGGGAAACTCCGCCGCCCGACGCTTGCGAATCGCCCATCCGATGTCGAGTCCGGCGAGATCTGCCATGCGGAACGGGCCCATCGCCATCCCAAAATTCTGCAGCGCTGCATCGATCTGGTGCGGCAGCGCGCCTGCGACGAGCAGGTCGTGCGCCGCCATGCCGTAGCGCGCCACCATCCGATTGCCGATGAAGCCGTCGCAAACGCCCGATACGACCGCGATCTTGCCGATCGTTTTGGCCAATGCCATCGCGGTGGCGAGGACGTCGGGCGCGGTTTCTGCTCCTCGCACGACCTCGAGCAGCCGCATGATGTTCGCGGGACTGAAGAAGTGCAGGCCGATGACGTCCTTCGGCCGCTTCGTGAACCGCGCGATTACATCGAGATTCAGAGCCGAGGTGTTGGACGCGAGAATCGCGCCTCGCTTGACAATCTCGTCGAGCCTCTCGAGCACCTTCCTTTTGACTTCGAGATTTTCGAACACGGCCTCGACCACCAGGTCGACATCGCGCAGAGGCTCGTACTGCAAGGTCGGCGTGATCAGCGCCAAGCGCTGCTCGAGGCTCGTCTCGGTAAGGGACCCCTTGCGCAACGCGCCCTGATAATTGCGGCGGATGTTGGCGAGGCCTCGGTCGAGCGCCTCCTGCGTCGTCTCCAGGAGCGTGACCGGCAATCCCGCGTTGATGAAGCTCATCGTAATGCCGCCACCCATCGTGCCTGCGCCGACGACGGCGACACGGTTGATCGGGCGTGTAGCGACCGAATCGGGCATGCCGTTGATGTGGGACGCGGCGCGCTCGGCTTGAAAGATGTGCCGCAGAGCCGCCGATTCAGGGGAAGCCATGAGCGTCACGAAGAGCTCGCGTTCGCGCTTCAACCCGGCCTCGAAGGGCTCCTTGACCGCTGCTGCGATCGCCTCGACGCACGCGGGCGGTGCGGGGTAAGCACCGGCAACCGCTTTGACCGTGTTACGGGCAAATTGCAGGTAGGCCTCGGCATTGGGCATCTTGATCTTCAGATCGCGCACCTTCTTGGTGAGGCCGCCCTCGCGAATGATCCCGCGCGCAAACTCCAGCGCGCCCGCGAGTAGATCGGCGCTGACTATAGAGTCGAGCAGGGGCGTGCCGCGCAGTTGCTCGGCGCGCTGCGGTGTACCGGAAACGATCATGTTCAGCGCACGCTCGACCCCGACTACGCGTGGCAGCCTTTGGGTGCCGCCGGCGCCGGGCAGCAGGCCAAGCTTCACCTCCGGCAGACCGATCTGCGCGTGTGCGGTGGCAATGCGGTAGTGACAGGCGAGCGCAAGTTCAAAACCCCCGCCCATGCAGATACCGTCGATCGCCGCGATCACCGGCTTGGCGCACTCTTCGACCGCGCGCAGGACCATGAGGAGGTTCGGTGGCGCGATGGACTTGGGCGTGCCGAATTCGCGGATATCAGCGCCGCCGGAGAAGCCCTTACCCGAGCCGATGATGACGACGGCTTTGAGGTCCGGATCATCCTCCGCGCGCGCCAGCGCAGCAACGATGCCCGTCCGCAGCTCCAGCCCGAGACTGTTGACCGGAGGGTTATCCAGTCGCAGGACGGCGACACCGTCACGGGCCTCGAAGTGCACCTGGCTCATGCCTCGACACGCGTCCCTGGCGACATGTTGGTCGCTTCTATTGCAGCGTGGCGGCGTTAGAACTTCACGCGTATGGTGGCGCCGAAAGTGCGCGGGTCGCCCACAAACGAATCGATCTGGTTATTAAAGCCCGGGACGGCGAGGCCCTGGAACGGCGCATCGAAGGCGACCTGGAAGTAGCCCTTGTCGGCGAGGTTTTGGCCCCAGATCTCAAAGGCCCACTTACCATCGGGCGCGCCGATGCCTATACGCGCATTCAACAGTCCGTAGGACCCCTGAATCTTCAGCGGGTCCAGATCGGAGCCGGTGTTGTAGGAGGAGCTGTACTTCTCGTCAGCACTGATCCGGAACACCAGTGATTGCGAGAGCGGGACCTGGTAGGCGGCCGAGATTACCCCGGACCATAGGGGCGAAAACGACAGCCGATTATTCTCGCGGTTGGTGGCAAACAGATACAGCGCGTCTCCGAACCGGTCGATCTCGGTGTCCGCGTAAACCACGCCCGCGGAGAGGCTCAGTCCCGACACGGGCGTCAGCCATTGCGCGCTCAACTCGGCTCCCTTGGAGTCCACGTCCGGGAGCGAGCTGACGACGAACACAATCCCGGTAAAGGTGTTCAACTGGAAACTGTGAAACTGCTGATCAAACACGGCGGCATTGAGGCGTAGCGTTTTCTCAGCGAACTCACTCTTAACGCCGACCTCAAAGGAGTTGACCGTCTCTCGCGGGAACTCGGTATCGAGAATCGGCGCCAGAGGATCGGGGGCGGCCGGATTGGTGACGCGCGCCAGATTGAAGCCGCCTGCCTTGGTGCCATTGCCCCACGAGGCGTAACCCATCAGGTCATCCGTGAAGCGGTAGGATAGTTTGACCGTAGCGTTGAGGTTGTCCTCACTCAGGGACTGACCGTGCACGATGCCGTTAAAGAACGGGTTGAAAGGGGTGGCACAGCCATAGCCGAGCAACAGCTGCTGCGAATACGGCAGCGCGAGCGAGGGCGGGGGTGCGTGCAGTAGCGCCCCGCACGCGGCCCCGCCATCGGGATTGTTGTAGTTGGCCGTCTCGTCCTTCGATTCGTGCGTGTAACGCAGCCCGGCCGTGAGGTCCAGATGATCCGTAAGCGCATAGGTCTCGTTGGTAAAGGCCGCGAAGCTCTTCTCGGTCTGCTGGTAGGAGTCCGCCTGACCTGAAATGCCCGGGATGAAGGTGTGTCCGGGTAGGTTGCCGGTCAGCTCCGGCAACAACAGGAAATTCGGCGGGCTGGCTCCCGCAGCGGCCGACGCCGTCGCGCCGAGGTACAGATCGAATTGATCATCCGCCAAAATCGTCGAAGTGTTGTTCAGAAGCTCTTTGTCGGCGAAGCCGCCGATCAGCCAGTCCAGTCGATCGGTCTTGCCCGCGAGTCGCAACTCCTCGCTCATCTGCTTGAAGTCCGTCACGTTGCCGTTGGCCGGCTCCTGCACCAGGGCAGCGTCGGAGTAGTCCGGATCGTTGCCCGCGGCAATGCTGTTGTCGCGCCAGGCCGTGATCGAGGTCAGCTTGGCGCCACCCAGATTCCAGTCGACCTGACCGGAGAATCCGCGGTCCCAGATCTGCTGCGCAATCGGATAGTTGGCAAACGACTGGCGGTTAAAGGGATTCGTGGGCGTATCCGGAAAGGGCACTTGTCCGGCGGTACCGCCGAGCAGGGGGTTGGAGGCGAGCGCGGTGATGATGCCGGCAAAGGGGCCGGGGAATACGGGCGTGGCCTGGCAGCACACCTCATTGCGGCGCGAGAAGTCGCCGATAAACAGCACGCTGATGTCGCTGCTGGGAGTAACCAGGTACTGTCCGCGCACCGTATAGAAGTTGCGGTTGTTGACCGCGTCGTCGAAGTTCCCGCTGCCAGTCTCGGCGTTGAGGAAGCCGTCGCGCTTCTGGTATCCGGCGTAGAGGCGGAACGCGGAAAAGTCGCCCACCGGCCCGGTGATCGACGCTGAGGCCTCCCTGTCGTCGAAATTCCCGCCCGTGATCTCGCCGGTTACCCCGAAAGTGGTCGACGGCCGCACGGTCACGATGTTGATAACGCCGGCATCATTGTTCTTGCCAAACAGTTCCCCCTGCGGTCCTTCCAGCACCTCGATACGGTCGATTTCACCCAGATCGCCGAAGCCGACGCCGTTGCGCGGCCGATAAACCCCGTCTATCACCACGCCGACCGAGGATTCCAGGCCGACATTGTCACCGACCGTACCGATGCCGCGGATGCGCGCCGTGGTCGAGTTCTCGGAGGTGGTCGAGGTAACCGTGAGTCCCGGGGTGAGCACGGTCATGTTCTTGAGATCGGTCACGCCCGCATCTTGCAGCTGCTGCCCGGACAGCGCGATCACCGAGATCGGCACGTCCTGTAGATTCTGTTCGCGCTTTTGCGCGGTGACGACCACTTCCGACAGCTGAGTTCCGCTTGCGCCGGTGTCATCTGCGCGCCCGACAGGGCTCACCAGAGCGCCCATGGCTGCGAGCATCACCAGCGGCGCCGCCCGTCCGAGGTTGATGTGCGTGGGCTTATCCCGTATCGCGACTTCCGAATTGAACATCATGATCTTTCCTTTCCGCACACACGCCGAAGCTGGTGCGGAATGACGCCTCTGCCAATACACCGCCGGACTCATGTCCACCGATGCACCCCCAAGCAAAATTGCCTCTCAGGAGCTTACGAAAAAGCCCTTGCGGGGCGCGCACTTCAGACGCCAACCTCTTAACCGCAGCCGCCACAAAGCCTTGTTGCGAAAGTGCCACGTTACGGCCGGGGTCAAGCCTGCGTCTATGGGGGAAAGGTGCCGTTACCGCCATGCCGGTGGATCGGATCGAGGCGGATCGACGCTCGGGCTCTTTGGAGCTAAGCTCCTCTATACGCTCCAGTTAATTGCCGTGTCCGGGGGGATCGAAGGGATATGCACACTCTCATCGCGGGGGGCCAGAATTCGATATTGGTGACGTGGGTGAAGGCCTTCGGGCGCGCACTGGACGCCGCCGGGTGCGATGGTTCCGCGCTACTCGCGGAGGCGGGGTTTGACCTGAGTCATCTCGGCGGACCCGATGCCCGCTGCCCGCTCACCAAGACCGGAAAGCTGTGGCGGGTCGCACTTGAGGCGACCGGGGACGAGGCCTTCGGCGTCAAACTGGCCAGTTACTTCACGCACACCGCGTTTCACGCCCTCGGTTATGGATTGAGCGCCAGCTCGACCCTCAAAGAGGCCTTCGAGCGCGTGCAGCACTACTCGCATGTGGTGAGCGATGCGGTCGGGTATCGCTTCCACCGCTGTGGGGCGGAGTATCACTTCTACATCGAGCCGAGGACCGAGGTGCCGATCGAGTCGATCGACGCGCTAGTCGGGACGCACCTGCGCATGTGCCGCTCCCTCATTGGGCGCGATTTCTCACCCCTATCGGTCGAGTTGCGGCGACCACGGCCCGCGGTAATCGACGATTTCGAACGACTGTGGCGCGCGCCGCTGCGCTTCAATGCCGAGCACAACCGTCTGAGATTCGATCCGGCCAGCATCGAGCGCGTGCTCGACAGCGGCAACCCCGAGCTCGCGCGCCTTAGTGATGCCGTCTCGGCGCGTTACCTCGCGCGCATCGAGCGGCACAACATGGATGCACGGGTGCGTACGGTGCTCACGCAGCGCCTGCAGCACAGCGAGCCCACCCAGGAGGAAGTCGCCGAGATTCTAAACGTCAGCGCACGCACACTGCAGCGCAAGCTCGGCGACAGCGGCACGACGTTCAAAAAGATCGTCGACGAAACCCGACACGCGCAGGCGCTCGCACACCTCAGCATGCCGCAAATGAGCGTTAATGAGGTCACGCATCTACTCGGGTTTTCCTGCAGCAGCAGCTTCACGCGCGCGTTTAAGCGCTGGACCGGTTTATCGCCGTCCGAATGGCGCGTGGGCAGCGCATCGCGCACCCTGCATACGACGCCGGGGCGGTCACTCGGCTCGGTCGACCAACACGGTCAGTCCGCGAACGTCGCGTATACCATGTCGCGAAACAGCATCCGGTAGTACGCACGCCGGCCGGGTGCTTTGATCCCGCAGAATCGCGAACAGATCGACCCAAAGCGCGATCAGCGCCACGCTGCGGGCACATGGTCGCGCACGAACTCGTCCCGTATGACTTGGGTGAGGCGATCGTCGCAGGCGGAACTCAAGCTGATTTCCTTGGGTAGGGCAGTCGGCAGAGTGAGCGATTTCATCTAAGTCATATCTGCAAAGATGATGACGCCGCGGCCCGGTCGGCCCTCTTGAAGATCGGCAAATGCCTGCGGTGCCTGATCGATCGAATATGTCCGGGTAATGAGTTCGTCGAGCTTCAATCGACCGCTGCGATAAAGACCGATGAGCCGCGGAAAATCCAGCTGCGGTCGCGCCGAACCATAATAGCTGCCGGTCAGCGTTTTTGCCGTGATCGCGACGTGTTGTGCATTCAGAACGATCTTGTCGGCGGGCGCGGCAATACCGACGGTCACCGCGGTCCCGCCGCGACGCAAGATACCGAAGGCCTGCTCGGAAATCCGACCGAGTCCCACGCAATCGAAGGCATAATCGGCACCACCGCCCGTGAGCTTGTACAAGGCTTTGCCGATCTGGTCCTCCCCGGTCACGTTGAACGTGTGCGTGGCCCCGAAGCGCGCGGCTAATTCGAGCTTGGGCGCGCTCGTGTCGACCGCGACGATCATCGCGGCGCCCGCAATCGCGCAGCCTTGGATGGCATTGAGGCCGACTCCGCCGCATCCGAACACGACCGCGACCGAGCCAGTTTCGACCCGAGCGGTGTTGACCGCGGCGCCGAAGCCGGTCATGACGCCGCAGGCGATCAACGCGGCCCGATCGAGCGGCATTTGAGGGTCGATCTTCACGAGGTTGTCGGCGTGCAAGGTCGCGTACTCGGCCATGACGCCGCAGCCGCAGAATACGTTGAGCGGCGATCCGGCCGCGTCGAATGTGCGCACGCTGCCGTCGGGCAAGGTGTAGAGCGCTTGCAAGGACTGCACGCACAGATGCGGGCGACCCGTCTGACAGTAGTGGCAGCGGCCACAAATGCTTACGAATGAGCTGACGACGTGATCGCCGATCGCGTAGCGGCTCACGCCCTCGCCGACGGCGGTCACGATCCCGGCTCCCTCGTGCCCCAACACGAGCGGCAAGGGATAGGCGATCGTACCGTTGGTCGCCGATAAATCGCTGTGGCAAACGCCACACGCGGCGAGCCGGATCATGACCTCGCCATGGCGCGGCGATTGCACCATGATCTGCTCGACCGATACGGGTAAGCCGAGTTCCCGCGCGACAACGGCTCTCGATTGTTGACTCACGGCGCTGCCGCATGCAAAGGTGTTCGGCAACCTCGTGCTGCGCGCGTTCGGCGCATTGTCAATCCCTGCATCAGTACCTCGCGAAAGCGTGCCTGAATGTTGTCGCGCTCGATGCGAGCCAAGTATCGGAGCAACGTCGGAGGATCGAGGAATTTGAGATCGAAGCCCCCTGCTGCGAGCGGTGCGCTTTCGCAGCCTGCCGCGGCGAGCGCGCGGCGATCGCCTTGAGCCAAGCGCCAAGAATATAGCCGCGACATGCGGTGGCCTGCGTTCGCGTTGCTGGATTTCCGGCCCTTATCGTCATGAGATTCCTGTGTCCCGACAAAGCTTAGATTAGACGCAAAATGCGGGTGCGTCGATTGCCTTCGGCAGTACGCGGCGCGCGCCGTCGACCTGCAATCACAGACGACCGGAAGCGACGACGACAGGCAGCCTCGACGTCAAAGGCCTGACCGTTGACATACGATGCGGCATCGAACGCGAGAAACAAAGCCGTCCGGGCCGTCTCGGCGGGCGCGCCCGCGCGGCGCAGGGGATTGAGCTGTCCGATCCTGCGCTTGCTGCCGCGCACGCGTGCCGCCGAAAGCCCGGAATCGCAGCCGGCTTGCGGGTTCAGTCGAACACTGAAGCGCTTTGCCGTCGCTGCTCCAGCGGCGCATCCTGGGTTCGCAGTAGTAAAGAGCGAGCTGCAGCTCCCTCGGCTAGCGCTGAACCCAGAATCCGTACATTGCGGTAAACGTGTCCGGATGGTCGGCCTCGAAGCGTGCCCAGTGGCGCAAATTAGTGCAGGACGGGTCGTCGCTAAAGCGTGCGCGGTATTGATTCAGCACACGCAAATCCAACTCGAAGCCGATGAACCGAAGCCCAAGTTCGCTTAGGAACGACTCGATCTGCCCCAGCGTCAGTCGCTGCTCCTGCACATGGAACGCCAGGTCACGACAATCACTCAATGAATAGAACGCGTAGCTCCTGCTTAGCGACCGAACCTCGACGCTCGTGTTCCCGGCGAGCACATCCTGTCGGAATCGACGGATGTCATCGGGCGTGCTTGCATAACCACGTGCGGTGATGAATTCGCGTGCCTTGACCACGGTCCTACGTGCAGTTTGGCTGTACAGGCCTAGACACATGAATCCTCCTGGCCGTAATCGAGACAGCAGGATTTGCCATCCCTTGAAGGGATCGGCCAGATGGTGCAGCACTCCAACGGACCAGATGATGTCGAACGTGCGCGCAACATCACCGAGCTCGAGAATGTCGGCCTGCGCATACTCAATGTTCGACAAGCCCAGCTCCTGCGTCTTTCGCATGGCATAGCTGATGCTGTCCAAGCTGAGGTCTATCGCCAGCACACGAGCACCGCGAAATCGCTGGGCGACGAAGATTGCGTCCCTACCCGTGCCGCACCCGGCGATCAGTACTTCGGGTGCACGATCGTCTGACATTGGCGCAAATGGCGCGAACGGCATGGCGCAACGCAGTTCGGCATTGAAGGGCATGGGCTGTTCGCGCATTTCCATTTTTACCCAGCGCGGGTAGGGATTCTGTTCGTACTGATCGCGCACCGCTTCCGAGACGCTGTCGGTGATCGGAGTTAAGCGTTTGACGCTTGCGCGCAACGTCTGTTCTTGAAGAGGTTCGCGAATTTGTTGACGCAGAACCTCATCAACCGGCCCGAGCGGACTTGCAGCGAGCAGCCGCTCTGCGTCGGGTAGAAAGTGGAGCGGAAAATAGGCAGCTACGGCAAGCAACAGAAATGCCGGTACCGTTGCGTTGGCGTCCAGCAGTGCCAGCAACGTTGTGCGGCAGTTGGCCGCCGCGAGCCGTTCCCTGTCGGGGCAATCAAAGACGAACTCGTTGATGAAGCACTGCCGTGTGAGTGCGGCATAGAAATTCAGCGCGGCGACGTCCGCCGGATCCGGCGTCTGCTCGCTCGATGCGATTTCGAGCAGCGCATGGCGTGCGGCGGTCAGGAAGCGCTCGAAAGGAATCGAGTTCACCGGCACTGCATCAAGCAACGTATGGAGCAATGTATCCGCCGCAAGGGCGGCAAGCCCGTCGGCGCCGAACAGCACTGCCCGTGGCAGCCTTGCGGGCCACGAGTCGTTGGCAAGGTGTACGCAGCTGGCGATCCGCTCGTCGAGCATGATCAGACTGAGTGCCGACTGGCAAAGATCGTGAGGCTTCGTCCATGCCTCAGCGATGGCAGTTGTGACTGCCGCGCGCACGTGGGAGTCGTCGGCGGTAAATCGCATGTGCGCAGCGCAGTTAGCGAAGGCTGCTTTGGTCGTCCAATTCGGTGAGTGCTCGAGCGCGCGCCCCAGCAACAGCACCGCTTCCGGGTACTTGCTGCGGTACTGAAGAATCATTGCCAGATCGTTAAGAATTTCGGGGGATTCAGGCTGGATGGAGCAGGCGCGCCGGAGACTTGCCTCCGCGCCATCGAGATCCCCTAGGCTGCTCAACACAGCGCCCAGGAAGCGGTGCGCCGCCGCATTGTCAGGGCGAAGGCCGGTTGCCCTGCGCAGGCTGATGGCGGCCTCGTGGGGCTGCCCCTGGGTCATCGCAAGTACCCCGAGACTGAAGTGGGCTTCGGCGTGATCTGGACTGACAGTCAGCGCGCGCCGGTAGATCTCCATCGCTTCGGCCGTGCGGCCCAGGCCGAACAACGCATTTGCCATCCCGACGAACGCGTCTGCAAATTGAGGGTTGATGCCGACGGCCATCTGGTAGCTGCGCAACGCGTGCGCGAATTCGCCGGCACGATATCTCAGGTTGCCCAAATTGAAGTGGGCTGCTGCGTACTGAGGGTCGCATGCTATCGCCTGTTCGTACGCGCTGCGAGCCGCGTCGAACTGAGCGCTCGCCAGCAGGATGTTGCCGCGATTGAGGTGCGCTGGTGCATATTGCGGGTCCACCTGGACTGCGGCATCGTAACGGGCCATCGCCTCAGCGATGCGCCCCTGTTTCCCAAGCGCACTTCCTTCATCGATCAGTGCGGCTGCCAAGCTCCGCGGTGCAGCCGGCGGGTCGTGGTCGACCGCTGCAGCCGCCGGGGTCGCGGGAGTCCTCTCGAGATCTGCCATCGGTTGTCCGTTGCGGACTCGTCTTGTCCTATAGGTCGTCAGATCCACGCAGCCTGGAGGGCGGCCGGCAATGAATCGCCCCTCGCGGGGGCGATTTCCCGAATGGCCCAAGGTTTTTCTCGATACCGCCGAGATAATAGTAAGAATGGGCTGCTTCTTCCTCAAATGTGCGGACGTGCCGGGCTCAGGTTGATGTACCAGGATTGTCCCGGGGCGAGGTCGGCGTCAGGTGATGGCCCCGCAAGTGGTTGATTGATAGGCACAACGGTTGAGACTAGCGGGTCGCCACTTCGCCGGATCGCGGGTCGGGTTCCCGGACGCGTCCTACTTGCTTTGTGAATACACCTCACGGATGGCATCGACGACGAAACTTGGCTGGTCGAACGGGATGTATTCCGAGCTCTTGTCCGTGAACAACTGCCTGGCGTTCGAAGACAGCTCGAGCCACTTGGCCTGCTCGCGCGCGACCTGTTCCTCATATTTCTGATGTTCGGGGTCCGGCGCACGTGACGGATCGAGTGAGTGGACGCCATGATTACCCGTCGAGAGCACACGGATGGGGCGCGAACCCAGCGAGCCACTGTGCTGCTCAAGGTACGTCTCATCCACCGGCATTTGCTCCATCTCCGAGATGTAGCTGTCGTACATGGCGACTTTGGTCTGCACAAGCTCCAGCAGCTTGGCATTGAGCTCCGGCGACCACATCGCCTCCGGCAGGCCCCGGAAGAAGAACTTCTGCGCACAGCTGCGGGCGGGGCCACCGGGACGAGCGGGTAGTTGAGGCAAGGGTTTGCCGGCGGCGATCGCGTCGCGGCATTCGCGCATTGACGCGATCAATTTGGCGTCTCCCCCATGCTCGTTCAGGCCGCCGACGTCGGCTTCGACCAGCACCAGACCCGCAAGCTCGCTCGTGTAGCGCGCCGCAAAGGTGCGGACGTTATCGCCGCCGAAGGCGTTGCCGACCAGGATATAAGGCCCCTGGATACCGGCGTTGTGAAGCGCGCTGCGGAGCTCGGCCGCGATCCGCACACTCGTCCGGGGCATGCGCCGGCGCGATCGTAGCTGCAGGCGCGTGTCCACTTCGCGACCTGCGGCTGCACGATCGTCCATACTGGTGCCCAGTCCCCCCAGCCCGAATCGAACACGACGGTGGGCGAGCCGGTACCCGTGCAATAGAGATTCAGCCGAGTTCCGTCCGCCCGAACCAGCGTTCCAGGCCGCGTGTAGATCTCGTCGCCTGGGGCGGCGCTTGTCGTGCCGTGAATCCCGAGTAGCAGGCAACCCCAAACCAACGGAAGAAGCGTCTTCATGGCAAGCTCCCTAACCTGCTCGAGTGCGTCGACATCAGCGATCGCATCTCCTGTGACGGCGAGGAGGTAGGCAAACGTCCCGGGCTCCACGGCCCATGCCCGGTCCTGCCAGACTATCGCCTCGATTTCGCCTCCACTAGCGACGCTACGTATTAAGTAGTAGCATTTATTTGGAGTGTAGTAAATATGAGCGGCATGCGTCTTTCGAAAGCCGAGACCCGGATCCTGGAGCAGTACTGGAAGCTGGGTACGTGTTCGGTACGGGAGATCCTCGACAGCTTGCCGGAAGACGAACGCGTGGCGTATACGACTGTGCAGACGTTGGTGTATCGGCTGGAGCACAAGGGCGCGTTACGCCGGGTCAAGAAGATCGGGAACGCTCAGCTATTCGAGCCCGCGATCGACCAGAGCGAGTTTCGCAGTGGCCTGGTGCGTGATCTCCTGGACCTCTTCGGCGGTTCTCCGCGCCTCTTGGTCTCCAACCTCCTCGAAACGGGTACCATCACGCTCAGGGACCTGAAAGCTCTTCAGAGCGCACTACCCAAGAAGGCGGCGCGGAACCGAGGGGGGAAAGGCCGTGCATGAGCACATCGCACCGGCGGTGTACTACCTGGAAGTTCATCTGCTTTATGCCTCAATCGTCTGCCTCGCGGCCTGGGTTCTGACATCGCTCCGGAAGGGGAACGCCACCTGGAAGTATTGGATCTGGGTAGCGACATCGCTCAATTTCATCGTGCCGCTCGGCGGATTCTTCAATCGCTTCGGGGCGGTACCCGTCTCCTGGGCCACGCAGCTGAGCGGCCTCGACGAGGTCGGTATTGGCATCTCTCGAAACCTCACAGTCGGCGCCGTGCTCTCTGGGGTGTGGCTGTTTGGCGCGATCTTCATGCTCGCGCGGCTTCTTCTGCGCGTGCGGCGTGATCATCGCGATGCGCGGCTTGCGGTCGGCCGAAACTCTGCCCGGCTGAAGCCAAGGTTTCTCGCGTACGGCGTACCAGTCATGTTATCCGCCATGGGCGAGGCTCCTTCGGTTGCCGGAGTGTTGCGCCCGCATATCTCGCTTCCGCGGGGAATAGACCGTCTCCTGAGCGAGGCGGAGCTCGACGCGGTACTGATTCACGAGGTCACACACGCGAGGCGGCGCGACAACCTGATCGGCCTCGTGCATGAACTTGCCCTGTGCGGGCTGTGGTTTCACCCGCTTGTTTGGCTGACCGGATTTCGCCTTGCGATGTTCAGAGAGCTTTCCTGCGACGACTCTGTCATCGCGAGCTCGCGCGGTGTTGATCTGGTCTCCGCACTGGCAAAGCTGGCCGTTCCCGAAGGTTCGCACTTGCTGCGGGCGGGAGCGGCTTCGTTGTTGAGCCATCGGGTTGCTCGGCTGACGACCTCTGAGCCCCACAGGACAAACTATGCGGCTGACTGGCTGCTGATTGCAGTGTTCGGCGGAATTTTCTTGGGGTGTGTCCTCGGAACGATCGCACATAACCCGAGTTGCTTCAAAGTCAGGGATTTAGTGTCCCCTGCGAGTTTGCGGGACAACTCGCGACAGCATATGTGAGGCTGCTGCACTCGCCTCGGGGCCGGGCAATTAGCCCGACCGCTCATGAACTACCCGCGCAACCAGAGGCACCCTCGCATCACCGCGGGTACGGGTTTGCGGAACTTCTCGGCCGCACCCACGAGATATCGGGTTTCTTTTGCGTGCCAGCCGTGCAGAATGAGGAAGCCGAAGTAACCCTTTGGCTTGAGGATGAATAGGGCGTTTTCTAGTGCCGCTGCCAACACGCGTACGCACATACCGGCCATCCGATACGTTGCCGCTCGTCGAACTGACGAATCGCTGCTACGCCCCATATGCCGGCTGGGTACCTCGAACGACCGAGTACTGGCTCTGGACGACTCTGGCGCGTCCGGCGATCACCGCAGCTGATGTTCTGGTGCTCGAAGACGACACTGCAATCGTCGGCTATACGGCGCTGTGGGAAGAGGGGGTCGTTCTGGACTTCGTACTCGACCCTGACCAGCGCCCGCGAAAGCGGCGCGCGCTCGCCAAACAGCTGATCGACGCCGCAGAGCAACGCGCTTGCAAACGCGGCTTCGACACCCTCCGGTTCACGCTACCGATATCGGATCAACTGCTCCACGCGGCTCTCCGAAAAAGCGGTTACATCGTCGAGCAGAGTGAATTCTTCTTTCTGGGCATCCTCAATCCGCAAGTGCTCCTGCAGGCGCTGGGGGGCCTGAGATCTGCACGGTTGACATCGATGCGGATTCGCTCGTTCGTTTTCGACTTATCCCCGGCACAATATCCTCGGCTGCTCCCCGAGCGTCTAATGTTGAAACTTGATCCCAGCCTGCGGGTCGAGAACATCAGCGACGCGGTCGAGTATCCTACTCACTGCGTCATCCGGATCGATATGTGCTCGCTCGCCGAGTTGATTTTTTGCGGTAAGTCCATCGATTCGCTGCTCGGGCAGTCGCAACTTCAGATCACGCCTGCTGGGACTTTAGCCGATGTCCGCAGGTTGCTCGGTGCCCTGGTTGTCGACACACCATGGTACATACCCACATCAGACCGTTTCTAAAGGCACGCAAGTCGTGAATGGCAGACCCTCAAAAAAACCAGAAGACCTGCAAACTCGTAGTTACTCCGCAGACCTGGAGCACGAGATCGTCGAGCTACTACAAGCGAGCTTCGCAGGAGGATGGGGCAATGAGGCTTTCTGGCGCTGGAAGCATGCGACTCGGCCCGGATTCATGCCACGCGACGTACTCGTTTATACCGAGGCGGGCACACCGGTCGCGTGCTTTCACGCGGCCGTGCGCACGCTGCATCTTGCGCCGGGCCTGGATCTGACGTGCAGCTTTGGAGGTGACCTCGCGATACGCGCAGACTTTCGCGGCATCGGGCTTCCCAAGAGTATCTTCCTACAGTCGGCGCGACATCTGATCGAGCGATCGGTCGTCTTGCGCGCCGGTTTCTCTGATTCGGAAACATATAACCGGGTGTACAAGCCGAAGTTCGGGCAT
>Ga0302326_10005595_pt1 | contig 28629 bp, 21 predicted proteins | sample Palsa_T0_3_FD_202264 | JGI IMG/M metagenome (GOLD analysis project Ga0302326, IMG submission 202264) | Peat permafrost microbial communities from Stordalen Mire near Abisko, Sweden - Palsa_T0_3 | ecosystem: Environmental > Terrestrial > Soil > Palsa > Peat permafrost | place: Sweden: Abisko... | reverse complement strand
CCGCGGAGGGCGTGTAGGGCGTCAACCCGATCGTGTTCGCGTAGTTCGGCAGGCCGAGCACATTCGTTGCCGGGTAGCTCGGATAGTACGCGAGGCCGCCGGGGTTGCTCGCACCGTACGGGCCTTCGTTGAAGCCTCCGAGGTTGCCGTAGTCGACGACGGAGTCGTTTGAGTACAGCACTTGCAGCGATTGGTTCCGGGCGTGCCCGAACTTGAACACGAGATTGTCGAGGAACTGGGTGTTCGAATCGTACGAATTCGCAAAACCGTTCCCGTACTGGTTGGCTGGGGTTGCCCGGTACGGATTGAACCGCTCGCCATTGAACGTGATGTAGTTCGAAAGCGCACCGTTCTGGGTCGCGAACCCATATTCGCCGGCGAACTGGTGGTAGAAGTTCGGACCGCCCATGTCGCCGCTAAGGTATCCGAACGAAGGATACGTGCCGCGCTTGGGGACCACGTTGATGACACCCGATCCCACGAGACCCTGCGATGCGTCGCCCGCGCCCTCGACGACTTGAACCGAGCCGAGGCCGTTTGCGAGGCCCGCCGAGCCGTTGGCGGAAAGGAAGGGCTCCGCAAACGAGACGCCGTCGAGCTGGTAACCAACCTCGGTGAGCCGGCCCCCGCGGATCGTGACGTTGCCCGACGTGCTGAGCGTGACGCCGGGTGCTGAGAGCAACACGTTGTTTTCGTTGGTTTGGGTCGGCCGGCCGACCGATTCTTCGATGCGCGCACCGCTGATCGTGTACTGGTCGGTCGTCTGCGTCGGCTGGAAGGCGCCGCTTACCGAGCGCGCCGTCGTCCGGGCGATCGTAACGAGGTGCTTGTTCAGCGCTACGTTACCCAGACTCGTCGTCTGGTCGCCGGTGAGCGTGATGCCGTTTTGGGAGATTGCGTCGTAGCCTTTCGCTTGAATCGACAGCGTGTAGGTATCGACGTTGAGCCCGAGGATCGAGAAGAACCCGCTGGAGTTGGTTGTCGCCGTACCCGTGCCCGACGGCGACGATGCGGTGACCGTCGCGCCGGCCACTGCGTTCTTGCTCGAAGAGTCGAGGATGGTGCCGCTGATGCTCCCGAATTGACCGCCCGCAGCGTTTGCGGGCACCGTCGACCATGAAATGAGCGAAAGCAATAGGGCGCAAACGAGCGCTGAGCGAGCGGCCCTAAGCCGTCGCCCACGCCCGAGCATGGAAGTTGTCATGGCGCTTCACCTTTTCAGTTTGCCGTGTGAATTGGAGCGCCGGGATGCGACCTCAGACGGTTCCGTACCCCGGTCTCAGGAACGTACCAGGGACGGCCGTCAGGCGTCGCTCACGTTCGGCCGATTCGCAGCACGAACGGGCGAAAGATGGTTTCGTTAAGAACCGTTGCGTAGCGCTCCGGGCGTCGCGCCGACGAAGCGTCGCATGCAGCGCGCCATGTGGCTCTGATTTGCGAAGCCCGCGGCGAGTGCGACGTCGCTGAGCGGTAGCGTGCCCGTGGTGACGAGATCCATCGCGTGCTCGACGCGGCGCCGCATGACGTACTGATGCACCGGCAACCCAACCGATAGCTTGAAGAGCATCTTGAAGTGCGAAGGGCTGACGCCGGCAATGCGCGCGAGCTCCGCGAGCGTCAAATCGTGCGCGATGTGTTCTTCGATGTACTCCGTCACGTGCCGCAGGGAGCGCGTCGGGAGGCCGCGCGATATGCGCGGCATGAAGATCGGGACGTAGCGTCGCAGGAGCTGCGCGGCCAGTGCCAATCCTAGGCTATCCGCGAACAAACGCCCGGCGGGCTCCGCGGATTCCAGTTCCGCAGCTAAAGCGCGGCAGATATGCTCGATCGCGGCGTCGCGCTGTTGCAGCTGCGGCCGGATCGTCACGCGGTCGGGGTCGATGCCCATGCCGTCGGCAACCGTTCGCACCAGCGTGCGGGACAATTTCACCGCGAAGAAGTCCGATGTTCCCTCGTCGACCGCGGCATACGAGCTCCCGGCCGGCAAGATGTCGAACTCGCCGGCGCGTTGTATGCGCCTGGAAAGCACGTCGTCGACGCGACACACGGTTCCGATCGGCGCCCCGATGAGCATACAGATTTCATCGTACGGGAACGAATCGTAGCCGGCGTACCCGCCGAACCCGGTATAAATCGACGCTTCGAACCCGCTCCAAAACCGGTCCACGCTCGAGGCGCGCCGGACGAACGTGTAGGGCACGTCGGCGAAGCGCGTTCCGCTCAGTGCCTCCATCATGTGCCGCACTCGCCGAACGACGCGACGAAGCGGCGGACGGACGCGCCCGCCGGTGGGCCGAAGAAAATTTTGCGATCGAAAGCGCTCACGTTGACCACGAATTGGAGTACCGGGATGCGACCTCAGATGGTTCCGCAACCCGGACACCGCCACCTTACCAGGAATGACTCTCGAATGTCTCTTACGATCGGACGATACTGCGTACAAACGGACGATGGAAGATTAAAACTGACGATTTCAGGGGTGCTTGAGCGGAGACGCCTCGCCGAACGCGTAGCGCCACGTGCCGTGCGTCTCGATCCAGACGTCGCCGTACCGGATGCGCACGTCTTTGATCTTGCCCGACGCACGGTAACGAACGTGGAGCACGGCGGTCACGATCGCGCAGTCGCCGTGGCGGCGCACCGCGACGTTTTCCGGCTGATTGAGCAAATAGGTGAACGACGTGTCGCCGGCGTCGGCGAGGAACGCCGCTCGATCGTAGACTTTTCCGGACGATGAAACGAGCTCGTAGTCATCCGTAATCAAGTGCGCGAGCGTCGCGACGTCGTGGTTCTGCGTCGCCGTCTGAAGCGTGGCGTTGAGCGCGATCAGCTTTTGCTCGATTGGGTCGCTTGCCCAGGTTGGAGCGCGCAGCGCGAGCAGTGCCGCCGCGCAGAGTGCCGGAACGAATCGTGGTTGCACGGTCGAACTGTAGCAAGTGCGCCATGCGCTCGTCGCTCACGATCGGCCAACTTGTGCTAGAAACCGGCAGTGCCGGATGGATTCGCCGCGATGAGAATCGCGGAGCACCGCGAAACACACGCTATGGCCGGCTCCTTCGTCGCGACCATCTTCATTGCGTTGCTTTCCGCCGCGCCGATCGTTGCCGCGAGCCCGGCGCCGTCGCCGAGCGCCGCGAGCGATGCGCCCGATACGCCTCTCAGAGAGATCGGCCGCGTTCATGCGGTCACCCTTTTTTGCAAAACCGCGCTCGAGCAGGCGAGCACCGGCGTCGCAATCGCGCTCGACAACGACCAGCGCATCACCGATACCGAGCAGATCCTGCGTGTCGAGAAACCCGACGACAGCGAACTCGGAAAGCAGAAGATGGTTGCGGATCTGGGCCGCCAGTTCGTCGCCCTGAAGGCTGCCGCCACCGAAGGTAATCGCCTGATGGCGCAGCTCAAAGCAATGCTGAAGGACGCACCGACGCCGGAACAAGCGCAAGCGCTCCTCTCGTTTCAGCAAGCCCTGGACGGCGTGTTGATGCGCCAAAAGCGGCTCGGCGACGTAATCGCTCGCATGACGGTGATCCTCGACAACCATCCACGCATCGACGTTTTCCAAGAGAACGCGAACGAAATGGCCGCACTCGAGGCGCAAAACAATCGCTACGCCTACAAAGACCCGCAAGGCCCGCTCGCCAACCTGCCCTACACGCTCAAAGAAATCGCACAACAAGACGCCGACGACCTCGAGTACCGCGCAACGCCGGTCCAACGCGACGAAGACACCGCCGCCGACCGCATCGACGCCGCCTTCAACGGCTGCTAGCTTGAATTATTGGGCCCGCGAGTGGGGCCCGGAGGGCATCGGGGGGCCGTGCCGCCCCGATCACAAAGAAGAATAAAAAAGAGACTCGTCACCCTCATGTCCGAGTCTCTTTTTTCTCCGAGTCCCCCAGCTCGGGTTGGTGGCGTTACGTTCGGTGCCGGATTCCGCGCAACGACCTCGTACGGAAGCCTGCACCAGACGATGTTGGTCCCGCGCTTGCGAGTGATGCCGTGAGGTCGTCTTGGCCCGACGATCCCACAATGCTCGGTGCGATGACGCCCTGCGCGGCGGGCGGTGCCGTTTCAATGAGGGGGTAGTCGACGGCGAATCCATAGACGACCCAGTTGTCCTCGCCGGCAACGGTACCGTCCGAAGCGGTCCCGTTATCGGCAGCCGTACAGAACGTACGAGGTTGCGCGACGCCAGGTTTCGCCGCGCCGTCCATATCGGGAACCGGGACGATCGCGGTACCGGGCCTGACTTGGAACGTGTAGTAGTACGGCGGCGATCCCGAGAGTTGGCACGTCGCGCCGATCTGGCCGCTCGCATCCGTCACGCCGACATTCACGAGTTCGATGAACTCTTCCGTAATCGCGCTCGTGCCGGGTGCGAAGTTGGTTGCGATCGAACCACCGCCCATGCCGTCGGGTGTGAACGACGGGGGCGTACTCCACGTCGGGAGTCCCGCCATGTTCTTGAGCGATGCAGTTGCCGTCTTCGTGATCGTTCCCGACGTGCCGCTCGCCTGCACGCCCGTGGGAATCACGACGTTGAGTTGATACGTGCCGGCAACCGGCGCCGCTTGGAAATCGACGAAGCCGAGCGTGAAGCCGGGGTAGCCGGAAGCGTAGGTGCCGTCTTGCGTCGAGGTGTGCCCGGGCGGAACGAACGCCGGCGGTCCGCCGATGTACTGATACGGCCCGGGCGCGGCCGCGCCCGCGATTGCAGAATTCGCGGCACTGAAGAACGGCAACGCGTAGGGCTGCAAGTCGGGGGTGACGTTCGAGTTGACGACGCCGCCTGGAAAGAACCCGTACGACGACGCGATGCCGAAGCACGTTTGCCCGTCGGGACAGCCCGGGGGAACGAGGCCGCTCGAATCGCCCTGAGGACTGAACGTGGTTGGCGGTGGCGGGCTCGCGAGCGCGGTTTGCAACCCGCCGCTGATCTCGTCGGTACCCGCATTGCCTTCAGCATCGGCGGTCGAGGGAACCACGAAACCCGACGGCCCAACGATCGTCGGTGCGTTGACGAGAACGCTCGCGCCCGTCTCGCCCGAATTTTGACGCAACGTTTCGAGCGTGTTGAGACCGATCGTTCCCGCGACGTTCGCCGTGCCCACGGCGAACTGCAACGTCGCGTTGCCGGGATTCGTCGTGTTTTGCGACGGTTCGAGACTCTGCTGGTATGCCGGACCGGAGCACGCGGCGAGCGCGGCGAGCGCGAACCCGCCGCCGAGTTGTGGTATTGCTTTACGGAGATTCATCGTCAGGTGCAGCCTATAGTCCCAACTGGTAGTAGAGGCGGAACGTCGTCGGATTTATCGGGAGGATGCCGGCCGGTGCCGTCACGAGGTAGGGCTGGTACGGAAGCGTGCCTTTCGCGACGAGCGGCGCCTCCGACGGGAACGTCGCGCCTACGATCGACTGGCCCGTGAGCGGGGACGCAACCCCGGTCGTCACCGGGTAGTAGGTCGGATTGATAGCCGGAGTCTCGTAGTACGCGTTGTTGAACAGATCCACGATCTGCAGACCAAAGGTCGAGCGCGAGTGCGGCGGTGAGTACTCCAGCGTGAGGTCCCCCGTTATCTGGGGCCGGCTCAACAATCCGCCGCCGGAGGAGGTTTCCGTATTCCCACGCGTCGCTGCGATGTGCGGCGATGCGAGCGGCCCCGGATCTGCGGGATCGATGAAGTTCGGCGCGCCGGCCGGACCGAACTGATCGGTCAGGTTCGTGTTGATGACGTTCTGCGCGCCGTTGTACGCGATGATCGGCGTCAGGTTTCCGTCGTTGTATGGATAGCCGATGTTCATGTGCAGGACCGGGTTGATGCGGAATCCGGTCTTGGTCTTGTACGAGAGCCCGAGGTTCGTCGTGAACGGGCTGACGAATCCGGCACGGTACAGGTCGCCCGTCGCATACGATGCGGGTAAGATGATCGGCTCGAAGTCTTGGCCGTAGGGATTGTCGCCCGCGGGCGGCGTGTTGGTCAGTTCGTTCACGTACGAGGCGGAGATAAATCCGGTGAACCCGTACGGGTGATCGGGGAGCGTGAACTGCACGTCGAGGCCGGACGTCTTGTTGACGCCGTTGGGTGCGTTCGACAACGAGCCGAACGAAAAGACGCCGGTCTGCGGATTGAATACGAGCGGTGCGGTGATCGTTTGAATCTTGTATCCCTGCCGGTAAAACGGCGCGATTTTGATCGCGGACCCGTTTTTGAACTGATGCGAGAAGTTGAAGTCGTAGACGTTGAAAAACGCGGGCTGAACCGGCGAGATTTCCGGGAAGTACCCGTCTTCAGCTCCGTACAAGAGGTTCGCAAGGTTGCCGCACGGGTTTCCGAGCTGCAGATTCTTCCCGACGCTCCCCTTGTAGGACGGCGCTGTGTTGACGCCGGCGCCTACGGGATAAGGAATCGTCGGGTTGCAAGTCAGCGGCGACGTCGGGTAGTCGGCGTTGCCGAATCCGCCCGAACCGTACCATGGGAAGTTCGCGCCGACGGGGATGTTCGCAAAGCCGCCAAATGCGGCGTACGATTCCGCACTCGCCTGTTCGCCCGACCCCGATTCGTTGATCGATCGGCCGTACGTAAAGGCGAAGGCGTCGTTGTTGTCTATCCGATACGAGAGCCCGAAGCGCGGTTCGAAGAAGAACGGATGGTCGACGAAGCCGTAATCGGAGACGTACGGGACGTTCGGTGCTCCGGGAACCGCCTGGATATTCTCGTGCTGATAGAAGAGATTGTCGCCGAAGCCCTCGTTAATGCTGTCATAGCGTAGTCCGAGGTCGAGCCGTAGCTTCGACGTCGCCTGGATCTGGTCGCGGATGCCAAGGCCGGCGAACTGCTCGAGATTTTTCGAGTCGAGATCGAGCGGCGGCACCGCCGGCGTTCCGCCGCTGGTGTAGTAGTAGTTCCGCTGGAGATAGCACGCTCCGGGATAGATGTTGAAATTGACGGGGCATGCATTCGGCCCGGTTGCCGTGGCCGGAATGTTCGGATTCGCCGGGTTGAGGAACAGGATCGCATTGGCGCCGAGCGATTCCAAACCGTTCTGCGGAACGACCGAACCGAAGTTTGGACGCGCGTCTTCGTAATTTCCGGAGACCGTGACGAGGTTGCTCTCGCCAAGCTGCTTGCTGAGCTGCAGCACGACGCCGCCGCGATCGCCGCCCGATTGTTGTCCGTTGAGCGCGAATTCTTGTGGCGGCCCGAATTCGGTGCCGCTGACTTGACCTTGCGCGAGAACGTCGGAGTTAAAGTAGCGCAGCGCCAGGGCCGTCGTCGGATTCAGCTGGTTGTCGTATTCGAATTTCATCAACGACGTTTGCTGGAGAACGTACGGGTTGGGGACCAAGCCCTGCGGGTTGTTCGGGAAACCCGACTCCTTGGAGAGGATCGATGCGACCTCGCCGTTGGTCAGCCCGGGAAATGCCGGAATGTTGCCGACTGCGCCGTAGCCCGTCGCCTCGCCGATCGTCCCGAGCGCCGCTTGGGAGACGCCGTCGTACTGCACCGGTATCCCGGCGTAGTTTCCGTTGTTGGCGAATTCGTTGTCGTAGTAGAGCGCCTGCAGCGACTGTGAGTTGTTCTTGCCGAAGTGCACCACGAAGTTGTTGACGAAATCGCGCTCCTGAATGGAATCGAAGTTATACTCGACCGACGATGCGCCGCCGCCGTAGCCCTCGGCGAACGAATTGCTGCCGAACGGGCCGTATTGGAACGCGTTGTTCACGCCGAAGAACGACAGAAAGTCCGAGACTTTGTTGTTGGACGTTGCGATGCCGTACTGAAAATTCAGCTGATGGTCGTACGGGCGGGTGAGCGCCTCGACATCGAAGAGCCCGGTGCCGGGATACGTTCCGCGCTTGATGCCGAGGTTCACGACGCCTGCGCCCGCATCGCCTTGCGCGGGGTCGCCCGCGCCGGGAACGACTTGGACGGTGGAAACGCCGTTGAAGAAATTGTTGTTGCCGTTGAGGTTGAAGCCGGGACTGGTGAAGTCGACGCCGTCGAAGTTGTAGTGAACTTCGTCGGTCGTAGAACCTTGGAGCACGAGCCCGCCGACCTTGTCGACTTGAAAGCCCGGAACCGCGAGCAGCACTTGCGTCTCACTCGAGTTCGCAGCCTTGCCCTCGGCCGCTTGTAAGACGGTGCCGGAGACCGTAAATTGCGGGATCGTCTGGTTGGGCTGAAACGCGCTCGAGACCGAACGCGCCGCAACGCGGCCGATTTGCTTGTACTGCTGCAGCGCGGTTAATTTCACGTTGCCGAGATCGACGTTGACGTCGCCCGCGACCGTGATTCCGGATTGGCTCAAGGGCTCGAAGCCCTTGGATTCGACGGAGATCGTGTACGTGTCGACCGGGACTTCGAGGAAGTGGAACACACCGCGGCCATCGGTCGGCTGCTTCAGCGTCGCCGACGGCGAGACGAGGTTGACGACCGCACCCGCGATCGGATGTCCGGCTTGATCTTGTACCGAGCCGTTGACGTTGCCGGTCAAACCGCCCGCCGCAAACGACGGTGCGATAGAAGAAAGAAGAAACGCGAATCCCACGAGGACGGCCGAAAGCCGCCGCCCATGCGAGAGCATGGTAGTTGTCATTGCGCCCACCTTGCAAGAGTTCGAGAATGCGGTCTGGGCGCGACCTCAGACGGTTCCGCTACCCAGCTTTCTGCAAGGTAGCAGCAACCGGAGTCGTTCGTCGCTCACGTTCGGACAACCGAACGTACAAAAAGACGATATTGTTTAAGCGCCGTTGCGTACCAGCGCCGGCGTCAAACCCGTCACCCGCCGGATGCAGCGCGCCATGTGGCTCTGGTTTGCGAAGCCTGAGGCCAGGGCCACGTCGCTCAGCGGAAGCACGCTATTGGCGAGTAAGTCGATCGCGTGTTCGGTACGGCGTCGAATGACGTATTGGTGGACGGGCACGCCGACGGACTGCTTGAACAGGGCCTTCAGATGCGAGGCGCTCATATCGGCAACGCTCGCGAGTTCCGGCAAGCTCAAGTCGCGCGTGAGATGTTCGCCGATGTACTCGGTGACGTGACGCAGCTGCCGTTTCGAAAGCCCGCGACGGCCGCGCGGCGCGACGGGCGGAGCGTACCGTCGCAGCAGGTGCGCGGCGAGTGCGACGCCCAGGCTGTCGGCGTAGAGCCGGCCGAAGGGCTCGCCCGAGCGTAGCTCCGCCGCGAGCGCCCAGCCGATGTGCTCGATCTGGGGATCGCGTGCGTGCAAGTGCGGCGCGATCGCGACGCGATCCGGATCGACTCCCATACCTTCGGCCGCGCTGCGTACGAGCGCCTGGCTCACGTTCACCGTGAGGAACGTGCTGGCGCCCTCGTCGACCCACGCCCCGGCGTATCCCGCGGGAATAACGTCGAACGCGCCGCGTGCTTGGAAGCGCGACGAGATCGCGTCGTCGCACCGGCACGTGGTGCGCAGCGGCGCCCCGAGGAGCATCGTCAGCTTATGCTGCGCGTGGAAGGGCGTTTCGGTGTATCCGCCCGTGACGTCGTTGATCGTTGCGTCGAATCCGGACCAGAAGCGATCGGCGCTCGAAGCTCGCGCGAACCGCTGCAAGGGCCGGTCGTCGAAGCTCGTGTGGCTGAGTGCTTCCACGGTTTCCCCTTCCGGCGTGCCGCAGCGCGCCCGGCGTGACGCCGGCGAAACGCCGCATGCAGCGCGCCATGTGACTTTGGTTCGCGAAGCCGGCCTGCAGCGCGACATCGCTGAGCGGCAGCGTTCCGCCCACGATCAGGTCGATCGCATACTCGACGCGGCGCCGGATGACGTATTGATGCACGGGCAGCCCGACCGAGGCTTTGAACAGCATCTTGAAATGTGATGGGCTCACGCTTGCAACGTCCGCGAGTTCGGAGAGGCTGAGATCGAGCGTGAGATTGTCGCCGATGTAGTCGGTGACTTTACGCAGGCGGCCCTTCGAGAGACCGTTCCCGATGCGCGGTCCCGCAAGCGGCGCGTAATGGCGGATCAGCTGCGTCGCCAACGCCAACCCCAACCCGTCGGCGTACACGCGATCGAACGGCTCCTCCGTGAGCAGCTCGGCCTCGAGCGCGCGGCAAAGGTGTTCGATCCGCGGATCGTGCGCGTTGAGATGCGGCTGGATCGCGACGCGCTCCGGATCGAGGCCCATGCCTTCGGCGGCGGCGAACACGAGCGCCGGCGTTACATTTACGAAAAGTGCGACCGTCGGGCTCTCGTGGATCCACGTCGCGCTGTATCCGGATGGAACCACGTCGAAGTCCCCGGGCCGTTGAAAGCGCCGCGAGACGACGCCGTCGCAGCGGCACGTCGTATGGATCGCGGGTCCGACGAGCATCAACACTTGGTGGAACGGAAAATCGGAGGTTTCGCCCATGCCGCCCGACGCATCGCAGACGCCGACCTTGAACCCGGACCAGAGCCGGCTGCAGCTGCCCGCGCGCTTGGTGAACTCTAACGGCCTGTCGACGTACCGGGAATCGGTCAATGCTTCCATGACGATCGAACTTTCCAGTGAGTTTTGGGCTGCTGTCGATTGGACGCGTCCGCGTACGATTCCCTTGCGCGGCACGTGCGGGGGGAACGCGCTGACGGCGACGCCAACGCAAGCGCGCGAATGACTTTCGTCGTCGTTGGAGCCGGCTCGATCGGCTGTTACGTCGGCGGCCGTCTCGCGGCTGCCGGAGAAAATGTGATCTTCGTCGGTCGCCCTGGGGTGCTCGAACCGCTTCGCGCCGCCGGGTTGACGGTCAGCGATCTGAGCGGTTTTGAGGCGCACGTCGCACCCGAGCGTCTGACGTGCGTCACGTCGTGCCGCGAGGCGTTGCCGTTCGTGCACGATAGCGACGTCGTCGTGTTGCTCTGCGTCAAGGGCCCGGCGACTGCGAGCGCGGCAGGCGAGATTGCGGAAGCGTTCGGCGCTGGAATCTGCGTGGTCTCGCTGCAGAACGGCGTCGAGAACGTGAGTCGCGCGAAGTCGGCGGCGCCGGAAGCAGACGTCGTCGCGGGCATGGTTCCTTATAACGTGGTCTGGCCCGGTCCGGCGCACGTTCATCGCGGGACGGGCGGCACGGTCGTCCTCGCCGATACAGCGTGCACGCGCACGCTCGTCGATGCATTCAAAGGCGCGGGCATCTCGCTGCGGCTCGCCGTCGACATGCTGCCGATTCAATGGGGCAAGCTGTTGATCAACCTCAACAATCCGGTCAATGCGCTCTCGGGCCTGTCGTTGCGCGACGAACTCGGGGACCGCAACTATCGCAGCGCCTGGGCCCGCTTGATGAGCGAGGGCCTTGCGGTCTTGCGTAAGGCTCGCATCGCACCGGCGCAAGTGCTGGCGGTGCCCGTAACCTCGCTCGTGCGGGTGCTGCCGTTGCCCAATCCAATCTTTCGCGTGCTGGCGAAAGCGATGGCGAACGTGGACCCCAAAGCGAGTTCGTCGATGGCCGACGACTTGCGCCGCGGCCGCCCGACCGAAGTTGACGACCTGTGCGGCGCGATCGTTCGTCTCGGTCAAACCGTCGGCGTTGCGACCCCGGCAAACCAGCGCACGGTCGAACTGGTCACGTCGTACGACGGAACGCCGATCGCAGGCCCGGCGCTGGTTCGCGAGCTTTCGAAGCGAAAGGCGTCCCGATGACGACGACGAGAGCGGCGGTGTTACAGGAGCGCGGCCGCGCGCGACCCTATGCGGATTCTACGCCGCTGACGATCGAGGAACTCAGCCTCGACGATCCGGGGCCGGGCGAACTGCTGGTCAAGATCGGCGCCGCCGGGCTGTGCCATTCCGATTTGTCGGTCATCGACGGTTCGCGCCCGCGACCGATGCCGATGGCGATCGGACACGAAGGCGCGGGCGTCGTCGAAGCGATCGGGCCGTACGTTGCCGGCTTCGAACCCGGCGATCACGTCGTGTTCGCATTCGTTCCGATGTGCGGCCGCTGCACGTTCTGTCTTTCGGGCGAGCCCGCGTTGTGCGAAAACGGTGCGCTCGCGAACGGCGCTGGAACGCTGCTCGGCGGCGCGCTGCGCTTGCATCGCGCGAACGGCGATCGCGTCCATCATCACCTCGGCGTCTCGGCATTCGCCGAACGCGCGGTGGTCGCAGCCGGATCCTGCGTGCGCATCGACCGCACCGTGCCGTTCGAGAAGGCAGCGCTGTTCGGATGCGCGCTCATGACCGGCGTCGGGGCCGTGTTGAACACCGCGCGCGTCGAAGCCGGGAGTTCCGTCGCGATCTTCGGACTCGGGGGCGTCGGCCTCAGCGCCGTGATGGGTGCGGCCCTTGCCGGCGCACATCCGATTATCGCCGTCGACAGAGTCCCCGCGAAGCTCGCGCTCGCGCAACAGCTTGGCGCGACGCACGTGCTGCTCGCCGACGACGGCGGCGTTGCCGCGATCCGCGACATCGCGCGCGGCGGTGTCGATTGCGCATTCGAAGCGGTCGGGCACGCCGCCGTGATGGCGGAAGCGTATGGGGCGACGCGTCGCGGCGGCAAGACGATCGCGATCGGTCTGCCGCATCCGGATCAAAAGCTCTCGATTCCCGCGGTATCGATCGTGGCCGAAGGCCGGCAAATCCTCGGCTCGTACATGGGGTCGGCCGTTCCCATTCGAGACATCCCGCGCCTGATCTCGCTGTATCAAGCGGGGAAACTCCCCGTCGATTTGCTGCAAAGCGGAACCCTCGGGCTCGACGGCCTCAACGCCGCCTTCGACGCACTCGCAAGCGGCGAGACGGTTCGCCAAGTACTCGTCCCCTTGTCACCCTGAGCGGAGGCGCGCAGCGCCGCAGTCGAAGGGCAGTCCTTCGACTACGCGCCGTTGGCGCTCCGCTCAGGATGACAAGGTGGTGGCTTAGATGTTGTGTCGCAGGTAGGCCGAGAGCGGCTTCCCTACGGGGACTGCTTGGCGGAGTTTTGCCGCCGCGGCTGCCGGCGCATACGTACAGCTCGACTGCGGGAGGGCGGGCGCGGTTGCGAGGGCTTGGCCGACGAACTGTGCGGCGAGAAGGGCGTAGCCCGTGTCGTTCGGATGGAAGCCGTCGGTGTAGAAGTTCGCCGGGTTGTACGACTGCGGGTTGCACAACAGGTCGACCACCGGAACGCCATCAGCCGGAACCGTATTGATGACGTCTTGATCGAAGGCGATCGAGATGGCGGCCAACGCTCCTTGCAGCGGGGCCGGCAACGCGGCCGCGTAGGGCACGAGCGCGAAGTTCGGATCGTTCGCAACGATGATGATCGCGCCCGGCGCTTCTTCGTGCACGCCGCCCACGAGTGTCGCGAAGTCGTGGCCGAAATTCGTGACCCACGTCGTGATAAATGCGGTCTGCGTCGCGGTCGTCATTCCGCCGGCTCCGCACGCGAGCGCGTTCACGATGCCGTTGATGTCGTTGCCGCCGGCGAAGATCGTGATGAACGTCGCGTTCGGGTTAACCTTGGGCAGTTCGTACTGCAGGAAGTTCTCCGGATACTGATCGGCCGGCGGACGCGGCTGGCACGCGTTCGGGCCGGCGGCCGAGTCGTAGGTGTTCGCGAGCGTTTGGATGTCTGGGCCGATGACGGCGCCCGAGTAGCCGAGATCTTGAAGCGACGCAATCAAGCCGTACTTCGCGAAATCGGTTCGAATGTCGGGGACGTACCCCGAGGCGCCCACTTCGGGGCAGGTTGGGTCGGCCGGTCCCTCTGCGGGCGTCGCGGTCGTGCACGGAACCGAGGCGCCGTACCCGACGGCGTCGCTCGCGCCGATTGCGGTGTAGTTGATGAAGAGCTCTTTCGGCGTCGGCGTGGCGGGCGTCGATTTGCTCGTGCTGCTGCAAGATGCGAGCAGAACGGCGCCCACGACGATCAGTGCGGAAGCGATTCTCTGATGAAACGTCATGCTGCAGATTCTCCTAGAAGGGCCGCACGAGCGGCGGCGCACCGATACCGAGCATCAAACTAAACGTCGTATAGCGTTGCGCGCCGACGACCGGGATCGCAATACCGTTTCCCGCTGCTGCGACGCACGCGAGGTTCGGCGCGTGACCGGTTGCCGTAGCAGCGCAAGGCACCGTCAAGTCGACGACGCCGACGCGCCCGATCTGGTTCGTGTAGTTCGGGTCGGATGGGCCACCCGTCGAGACTTCCGCTTCGAGAAAGAACGGCTTCTTGATGATCTTCGAAACGCCGTAGTGGAAGGTCGGCACCTTGTACGGATAGACTTCGGTCGGAAAGTAGGTGACGACGTTGACGAAGTTCATGAAGAACGTCGTGTCTTCGCTCGGCTGATAGCTCGCGTACCCGCTCTGGAGATACTGCGGGTGATTCGTTATGTTCGCACCGTTGAGGTTGTTGTTCCAAATGAGGCCGCCCGTGTACGCGATAAAGTACTTTTCTCCGTAGAACAACGGAATCGCGAGGTTGAGGCCCTTGGTCTGGTACGAGCGCTGGTGAACGTTCGTCAGGATGCTGTTGTTCGCGAAGATCGTACCGGTGTCGTCGGTTCCGCCGATACTGGAGCGGATCGAGAGATAGGTCGGTGCGAAGACGAGCGGATGGTGCCAGCCGCCGATCGTAAACATCTGCTGCAAGTTGTACAGCTGAAAGCGAAGATGCGTCGTAGCGTCGACGCGCATCGCTTGGAGGTTCGCGTAGGCGATCGGCGTCGTCGTGCCTTGGAAGACGATCGGCGTGATGTCGTCGTTCCCCAAGCTCTGGGCTGAGAACTGATAGTAGCCCGCGTACGCGCGCGTCGTTCGCGTGATCTTGTAGGTGAGCGAGGCGTCGAGGCCGCCCGGCAGTTCGGCAAAGTTTTGCCGGGTGTTGCCGCCTGCGAACATCGTCGAGAGATCGGCCTCGTAGGTGAGGCGGTCGCCGAGGAATTGCGGTTTCGAGGCGTTGCTTTCGGTGACCGGAGGCGGCGGCGTCTCGTCTGCTACGATCGGCGACGACGGATCCGGTGCTGCGTGTCGCAACATGGCCTGGCGCTGTTCGCGCTGTTCGCGAACGGCATCGAAAGCGGCCTGAATTGCGGATGAGGTGACGGCGTCGGAGGCTGACTGTGCCGAAGCTCGGCCGCCTAGCGATCCGGCGAGAAACAGAAAAACGGCGAGCCACAGCATCGATGAACGCATCGAGCCGGCCGGCTTGGTAAGTGAGGACGTGCGCTCTGGCAAGCAACGCTCCTTTGCTGACGCAAGTGTCTGGTAGAAAATTCAGTTGTTCCGGACAAACCAAAGCGAAGCTTGGTTTCTATTAGCTAAATGATAAGCGCGCGTGAATTGTCCTTGCGAGGAACTCTCAGCGGCAAGAGCGGCACGTGCCGAAGACGGTCAAATCGTGGGCAACGGCCTTAAATCCGCGCGGCAATGTAAAGCTTTCATCGCTCAAGCACCCCTCGAGCTCGTACACGCGCCGGCACTTCAGACAAGAAAAATGATGGTGGTGCGACTTGCCGGAGCGCTCGTAGAGCGCTCCGGCACCCGGCAGTTCGACGCTGGTGAGTGCGCCCTGGTCGAGTAGCGCGCGGATCGAACGGTACACGGTCGCAAGGCTGCCGCCCGCACCCTCGGTCTGCACTGCGGCAAGAACTTCTTCCGGTGACAGCGGGCGCTCGGCGGTCTCAAAGACGTGCTTGATGGCGCGCCGCTGGCGCGTGCTCCGTTCTCGCGGTTCGGTTTTGGCTTCCACGCAGGAAAGGTTCGCGACGGCTGGGAAACTTCCTTATTGAGAATGAGATGTCAAAAGCAATAATACTAGTCGTGGCCCTCTTTGCGTGGGTCGTCGCGCCTGCGGCGGCGGCCGGATCGGCCGCGCTCGGCGGCACGGTCGTCGCAAACGGGAAGCCGGTCCCCTCGGCGACGGTGGCGGTGCGCGGAAACAACGTCGTGCTCCGCGCGGTCACCGACCAGAGCGGACGCTTCACCTTTGGGTCGCTCGAACTCGGCAGTTACGTGGTGAGCGCCGATGGGGCGGGCGGCACGGCCGTCGCAAACGTCGACCTCGCGAGTGGCGGAGCGACCTTGCGCCTCGAGCTTGAGCCGCTGCGCGACATCGGCCGCGTCACCGCAAGCGTCCGCTCGCCTCCGATCCATGGGGGCGGCACGGATCTCTCCTTGAACTCGACGGCGCTGCAGCGGGCACCGACCAACGGCAGTTTCTCCGAGACGCTGATTCAGCTGCCAGGGGCGGTGCGCGGTGCGAACGGCGTCGTTCACCTGAACGGCGATCACGGCGTCATCAACTACGTGATCGACGGCGTCCCGATTCCGCAAGCGCTCAATCGCGAACTCGGCAGCGAGATCGATCCGAACGACGTCTCGTTCGTCGATGTGGCGGAAGGGGCGTGGCCGGCGCAGTACGGATTGCGCTTCGGGTCGTCGCTAAATATCTCGACGCGAGCGGGCGGCACGTCGTCCGGTTTCGACGGCGCCATCCGGATGGGGTCGTATACGAATCTCGACACGACGCTTGGGTACCACACGCCACTCGCCGGCGGCGGCGGCCTCGATGCGGCGATTCGGGCGCAGCAGAGCACCCGCGGACTCGATCCGCCCGACCTCTCGTCACCGCATAACGACGCGAGCAACACGAACGAGTTCTTGCGCGTCGCTTTTCCCCACGGCGCGAACAGCTTTACCGATCTCACCGTCGTCCACTCGTATCGAACCTATCAAATTCCAAACGACGTCGACAACGGAGAACCCGCGTCCACCGGCGACGGCGAGCGCCAAGAAGACACGTTCGTCAACCTTCGCTTTCACGAGCAGTTGGGGCCCCAGAGCGAACTCAGTTTCGGCCCGGCGCTCAAGGTCTCGCACATTCGCGACTTCGGCGACCCGAACGGCGACTTCGCGTACGGTGAGGCGCTCAACGTCGAACCCGCACCGTTCGGAAACGGCGGGACGTCGACCGATTGTGCGACGGCCTATCACCCGGGCGCGATCGATTCAAGCTACGTGCCCACGACGTGCGCGTTCTCGTTGCACGACGACAAGACGGCCACGGACTATATCCTCCAGTCCGACTACGTTGCGACCGCGGGTCGCCACGAGTTTCGCGCGGGCGCGTCGTACGATCTCACCACCGTCTCGAAGCTCTATGCGGTCACGCTGCAGCCGGGCAACTTCCTCGCCCCGCTCGTCACGCCATCGACGCCCGATGCTCCCGCAACCGTGATCGATCGCGATCCCAATCTCGGGACGACGATCGCGACCTACGTGCAAGACACCTGGCGGCTCGGCGATGCCTACGCGCTGGACTACGGCCTACGTTACGACACGTTCAGCATCGCATCGACCGGCTTCCGGCAAGGCTTCGGCTCGTTTAGTCCGCGCGTGAAATTCACCCGATTCTTCGGAACGCGCGCCAGCGTCTACGTCTATGCGGGCCGCTTGTTCGAGCCGTTCTCGTTCGAAAACGTCTCGCCGCGCGCGGCACAGCTGCTGAACCTGCCGCTCCAGCCGTCCTTCGCGCAGTTCGATCTCAAGCCCGAGCGCGATACGTTTCTCGAAGCGGGCGGACATCTGCCGCTCGCGGGCGGATCGCTCGGTTTGCGGGTGTGGCAGAAGAACGCGAACGACCTCATCGACGATACGCAAGTCGGCGTCACGCTGCTCCACCAGGACATCAACTACGTCCTGGGACGCATCTCGCAAGAAGCGCTGTACTACGAGCATCCGCTGATTCGCAACGGGCGCGGGTATCTCTCCGTCGCACACACGGTGTCGCTCAACAAGGGTTGCGAGACGCAGTTGCTCGCGCCGTGTTTCGGGTCGCCGACCGATTTCACGCCGGCCGACCACGATCAAACCTACAGCGTCACGGGCGGGATCGAAGCGAACGATGCGCGCGGCGGCTGGTTCTCGATCGACGGCGAGTATGGGAGCGGGCTGTCGTCCGACATCTGCCCGGAACCGGTCGTCGGCAACTGCAAGCGCACGCCGCACACGATCTTTTCGCTTCAGAAGGGCGTCCCGCTCGGCCCGGCGATGGCGTTGACGGGGGAGGTCGATAACCTGCTGAACGACCGCTACTACGTCACCGTGCTCAACGCGCAAGGCAACCATTACGCTCCGCCGCGGCAGTTCTCAGTCGGGCTGAAGTTCGGCCGTTAAGCGAGGGGCGACGGAGCGATCGAAGAAGGGCGCGGGAATGAACCGGCTGTTTCTCTTACCGCGACTGTACCTCGGGATCATCTTCGCCGACGCCGCGTTTACGAAGTTCACCAGCGGCGTCGACTTCGCGCGGCCGCTCGGCGGGTTCGTCACCGCAGTTGGTTTGAGCAAGGGGTACGGCTGGTATCACGGGATCTTACAGTCGCTCGTGTTGCCGAACGCGCACCTCTTCGCCACGCTCGTCTTGGTCGCCGAAAGCGCGATCGCGATTTCGATGCTCTTCGGCCTCGCAACCCGAGCCGGCGCCGTCGTCGCGATCTTTCTGCTTTTCAACTATGCGGCGGCGAAGGGCTTGCCGCCGTGGAGCCCCGGCAGCAACGACTACGCCGACATCGTCCTAGCGCTCATCGTCCTCGGCGGCGCCGCCGGGCGCGTGTTCGGCATCGACAAATCGTTGCACGAACGCTTTCCTCGCATCCCGCTGTGGTAGCTATGCGCTTGTTCTAGGCATGCCGGGGTTAGGTTGCGGCGTCGAGGTCGAGGACGAGCTCTCCGATCGCTTGGCGAATCGCCTCCGCGTCTTCCGCTTCGAAGTCCGTTTCCGGATCGAGCGCACGGCCTTCGATGACTTCGCGGCTCAGCTTCAATCCGGGCATGGTCGCCATCGGGCGCATGTGGACGCCTTCGGTTACACCTCGGAACGCAACGGCACATTTGCTGCCGCGGTTGCCGCCGTAGGTCACGATGACCGCGGGCTTGCCGCTCCATTCTTTGTAGAGGTGATCGATCGCGTTCTTCAGCGCGGCCGGGTAGCCCCAATTGTACTGCGGCGTGACGAACACGAACGCGTCGCCGCTCGCGATCTTCTCGCTCCAGGCACTCGTGTGCGCGTGTTCGTAGCGGCCGCGCGCCGGGATATCCGGCTCGTCGTCCATCGGCAGCGGCCACTCGGCTAAGTCGACGATTTCGTAGCTCAGATCGCTCGCTTCCGCGGCGATACGCATGACCCAAGCAGCGATCGCGGGGCAGCGGCGTCCGTGACGGACGCTGCCCATGATGACGTGGACGTTACTCACGAGGTTCCCCGGCCGGAATGACCGCGGTCGCCTCGATCTCGACGAGCGCGCGATCTTCGACGAGCGCCGCGACCTCGACGACCGCCATCGCCGGAAAGTGCTTGCCCAGCACCGCGCGGTAGGCTTCGCCGATCGCTTTGGCGTTGGCGACGTAGTCGCGCTTGTCGACGACGTACCACGTCATCCGCGCGATGTGTTCGGGCGACCCACCCGCGGCCGCGAGAATCGCGACGATGTTTTCGAGCGCGCGCCGGACTTGCGGCACGAGGTCGCCCGCCACGAAGGTCCCGTGCTCGTCCCAGCCGATCTGTCCGCTGACGAATACGATCGTTCCGGATGCGGCGACGGCGTGGCTGTAACCGTGCGGACGCGGCCAGCCTTCGGGCGTTATCGTGCTCACGTTACCTCCGCCGCTCGCTCGCGCAGCCGGTAGCGTTGCACCTTTCCCGATTCCGTTCGCGGCAGGCTCTCCACGAATTCGATCGCGCGCGGATACTTGTACGGTGCGATCAGCGTCTTCACGAACGTCTGCAGGCGCTCCGCGGTAGCGGCATTCGGCACGAAGCCTTCGTGTAAGACGACGAAGGCTTTCACGATCGCACCGCGATCGGGATCCGGCGCGCCGACCACGGCGCACTCGCGCACGGCCGCGTGGCCGAGCAGCACGGCCTCCACCTCGGGGCCGGCGATGTTGTACCCTGACGAGACGATCATGTCGTCGCTGCGCGCCTGGTACCAGTAGTAACCGTCGTCGTCGCGGAGATACGCATCGCCCGTGACGTTCCATCCGCCCTCGACGTATTCAGTTTGCCGCTCGTCCGCGAGGTAGCGACAGCCGGTCGGGCCCTTGACGGCGAGGCGCCCCACCTGGCCCGGCCCGAGCGGCTTGCCCTCGTCGTCGAGGATTGCTGCCTGGAAACCGCGCACGGGTTTTCCCGTCGCGCCCGGACGGATCTCGTCGCCCGACGCCGCGATGAAAATGTGCAACATCTCGGTCGCGCCGATGCCGTCGATGAGCTCGATGCCGGTGGCCGCTTTCCACGCCGCTCGCGTCGCCGCCGGAAGCGCTTCTCCGGCGGAAACGCACGTACGCAAGCTGCGCAAATCGTAGCGCGGTGCGTGCGGCGTCATCGCACGATAGGCGGTCGGAGCCGCAAAACAGACCGTCACGCCATTGCTCGCGATCGCACCGAGGAGCGTTTCCGGCGCGGGGCTCTCGAGTAAGAGCGTCGCCGCGCGAGCACGCGCGGGAAACAGCAACAGGCCGCCGAGTCCGAAGGTGAACGCGAGCGGCGGCGTCCCGCAGAAGATGTCGGCGGCAGTCGCGCGCACGTGCTGGGCGGCGAAGGTATCGCAGATCGCGAGCACGTCGCGATGGAAGTGAACGGTCGCCTTCGCGCGCCCGGTCGTTCCGGAGGTAAACGCGATAAGGCACGGATCGTCCGCCGCCGTCGCGACGTTCTCGAACGTGCCGTCGTGCTGCGTCATGCGTTCCGCTAGGCTTTCGGAGCCCGCATCGTTCCAGCGCACGACGGCGACGGGCGACGCGCAGCGCGCGACCGCTGCGTCGAGTTCGGCCGTTATCCGCGCATCGCAGAGTGCGGCGTTTACGCGCGCGTGTTCGATGACGGTGCGAAGCTCGATCGCGCGCAGCAACGGCATCGTCGTCACCGCGATGCAGCCGGCTTTCAGGATGCCGTACCAGCACGCGGCGGTCGTCGCATCGTTGTACCCGCGCACGAGGACCCGCGCGCCGGGAACGAGCCCCAACTGGTCGCGCAAGACGGCGGCGATGCGGTTGGCCTGCGCGAGCAGCTCGCGATACGTCAAGCGCCGTGTGCCGGAATAGATCGCAACCCGGTCGCCCGCCCCGCCGCCAACCGCGCCGTCGAGCAGCTCGGTCGCGCAATTGAGACTCGGGGGATAGCGCGTTTCGGGGACGTCGAACAGCAACTCCGGCCACTGCGCGAGCGGAGGGAGATGATCGCGGACGAACGTGTCGACGTGGGCGCTCGGTTGCACGATCAGTCGCCGGAAAACTCCGGCGTTCTGCGGGTCGCGAAGGCTGCAAACGCGCGCTTGAAATCTTGCGTCTGCATACAGATCGCCTGCGCCTGAGCCTCGGCGTCGATCTCCTCATCGAGACCCATGGCCCACGCTTGATGCAACAGCCGCTTGGTGACGGCGTGAGCGAAGGTCGGGCCGTTCGCGAGGCCGTGCGCGACCGTTTGCGCCTCGCCTAAGAGCACGCTCGGATCGACGAGCCGGTTGAAGAAACCCCAGTTCGCCGCTTCCTCGCCGTGCATGGCGCGACCGGTATAGAGCAATTCGGCGGCACGACCCTGCCCGATGACGCGGGGTAACATCGCGCACGCACCCATGTCGGCACCGGAGAGGCCGACGCGCACGAAGAGAAATGCGACTTCGCTCCGCGCCGTTCCGAGCCGAAGATCCGAAGCGAGCGCGAGCATCGCGCCGGCACCCGCGCAGGCGCCGTCGACCGCCGCAACGATCGGCTGCGGGCACGCGCGCATCGCTTTCACGACTTCGCCCGTCATCCGAGTGAAGGCGAGCAGCTCCGGCATCGGCCGGCGCGTCAACGCCTCGATGATCTCGAGGACGTCCCCTCCCGAACAGAAGTCGTCGCCTTCTCCGCTCAGCACGACCGCCCGGATCCCGGGTTCGTGCGCGAGTCCGAGGAAGAAAGCGCGCAGTTCATCGTAGATTTCGAACGTTAGTGAATTGTTGCGTTTGGGGCGGTCGAAGGTCAGCGTGGCGACGCGATCGTTGATCTCGCGCTTCATGATGCTCCTTTAGATCCGGCCGTCGCTTCGGCCCGCAGGAGATTACGTACGTACTGGTCGCGTCCCGGGAGATAGGGATCGGGCCAGGTCACGCCGTCGTAGCCGAGGGCCGCGGCGGCGTGCAGCGTCCAGTAGGGATCGGCGAGGTGTGCGCGCGCGATCGCGCAGAGGTCGGCGCGACCGCTCGCGATGATGCCGTTGACGTGATCGGGTTCGTAGATGTTACCCACGGCAATCGTCGCGATGCCGAGCTCGTTCCGGATGCGGTCGGAGAACGGCGTTTGAAACATCCGGCCGTAGACCGGGCGCGCGTCGCGCGAAGTCTGCCCCGCCGAAACGTCGATGAGATCGGCACCGGCCGCCTGGAACGCGCGCGCGATTTCGATCGCGTCGTCGGGCGTGATGCCGCCCTCGACCCAATCGGTCGCCGAGATGCGCACCGACATCGGGCGCTCGGCCGGCCACGCCGCGCGCAGCGCCGCGAAGACCTCGAGTGGAAAGCGCAGCCGGTTCGCAAGGCTGCCGCCGTAGTTGTCGGTCCTCGCGTTGAGCAGCGGCGTGATAAAACTCGAGAGCAAATAGCCGTGCGCGCAGTGCAGCTCGAGGATGTCGAAGCCGCAGCGCGCGCCCATCTCGGCTGCGCGCACGAACTGACTTGCGACGCGCTCCATGTCCGCCCGCGACATTTCCAGGGGCGTCTGATTTTGCGGCCCGAAGGCGATCGGTGAAGGGCCGAGCACTTGCCAGTTGCCCGCCATGAGCGGTTCGTCGATCGCCTCCCACCCGAGTTGCGTCGAGCCTTTGGGTCCCGAGTGTCCGAGCTGCAGTCCGATCTTTGCCTCGGTGCGCTCGTGCACGAACGAGACGATACGGCTCCACGCCGCCTCGTGTTCGGGCGCGTACATGCCCGCGCAGCCGGGCGTGATACGGCCCTCCGCGACGGGTGCGGTCATCTCCGTAAACACGAGCGCGGGGCCGCCCTGCGCGCGCGCGCCGAGGTGCACGAGATAGAAGTCGTCGGGGGTTCCGTCCTTGCACGAATACATCGCCATCGGAGAGACGACGATCCGATTGCGCAACTCGAGGCCGCGCAGACGAAACGGCGCGAACATCGGCGGCACCGCGCGCGGCGCGCCGCTCTTGGCCGCGAGCCACGATTCGACCGTACGCACGTAGGCACCGTCGCGCGCGCGCAGATTCTCGTGCCCGATGCGTTGACTGCGCGTCAGCAGACTGTAGGCGAACTGCTCCGTCTCGAGCGCTGCGTAGCGGCTCACGTTCTCGAACCATTCCAGGCTGTTGCGCGCGGCGTTCTGCAAGCGCAAGACCTCGATCCGCCGCTCGGACTCGTAGCGCTCGAACGCGACGCTGGGCTCGCGTTCTTCGGCGAGGGCCGCGGCCAGCGCGACGGCGTCTTCGAGCGCGAGCTTCGTGCCCGAGCCGATCGAGAAATGCGCGGTGTGTGCCGCGTCGCCGAGCAACACGACGTTGCCGCTCGACCAGCGTTCGTTGGAAACGGTGTTGAAGCGCAGCCAGGGCTGAGCGAGATGGTGCGCGTTGCTCATCAGGCCGTGGCCGTCGAGATAGCGCGCGAACACGCGCTCGCAGAATTGCGCCGAGCCCTCGGCGCCCGCGCTGTCGAGACCGGCGGCCTTCCACGTTTCCTCGCGGCACTCGACGATCGCCGTCCCCGTGCCGGCATCGAACTGATACGCGTGGAGCGCGAACCAGCCGAACGGCGTCTCCTCAAACGCGAAGGTGAACGCGTCGAAGCGGCGATGCGTGCCGAGCCAAATGTACCGGCACTTGCGGGTCTCGACCGACGTGCCGAATGCGCCGGCTCGCGCCGTTCGGAGCGCGCTGTTCGCGCCGTCGGCAGCGACGATGACGTCGGCCTCGCGTTCGCTGACGACACCGGCCGCCTCGGTCCCGAAGCGCAGCTCGACCCCCGCGTCCGCCGCCCGTTCGTAGAGGATTTCGATCAATCGTTTGCGGGCGATACCGGCAAAGCCCTGACCCCCGGCCCGCACCGTACGGCCACGAACGTTGACCTCGATTTCGTCCCAGTGCACGAACGACGTTTCGATCGCCCGATAGGCCCGGGGGTCTGCAGCCGCGATACGGTCGAGCGTTTGATCCGAAAACACGACGCCCCAGCCGAACGTGTCGCCGGGCCGGTTGCGCTCGATCACGCTGACATTCGCGTCCGGTCGCGCGCGCTTAAAGAGGGCCGAGAAGAATAGTCCGGCCGGTCCCCCACCAACGCACACGACGTGCACGCAACCGCCTCACCGTAGATATCTGCTATTCATGAAGTACTTTGCGGCGCAATCCAGAGGCCCTGTGCGGAGCTCACGGTGACGAAGGCGCCGCGGGTGCTACCGTGTCGAACCGGTCGGCCCGGCGCAGCGCGGGGAACAGCAACGTCCACAGCGCGATGACGACGATGGTTCCCACACCGCCCGCAACGACCGCCGGGACGACGCCGATGAACGCAGCGAGCGTTCCCGATTCGAAGTCGCCGAGCTGGTTCGATGCGCCGATGAAGACGTTTTCGACGGCGTTGACGCGGCCCCGCATCTCATCCGGGGTTCCGAGCTGCACGAGAGCGTTACGAATGATGACGCTCACCATGTCGAAGCCGCCCGTCAGCGCGAGCGCAATCAGTGCGACGACGACGTTCGTGGTCAGTCCGAAGACGATCGTCGCCGCACCGAAGCCCGCAACCGTCCAGAGCAGCGTTGGGCCGACGTGCCGTTCGATCGGGCGGCGCGAGAGAAACGCCGCGACCAGCGCCGCTCCAACGGCCGGCGCACTCCGCAGCGCGCCGAGACCCTGCGCGCCGATGTGGAAGATTTGGTCGGCATAGGCCGGCAAGAGCGCTCTCGCACCGCCGAAGAGCACCGCGAACAAGTCGAGCGAGATGGCGGCAAGCACGATCTTGCGCGAGCCGATGAAGCGCAGCCCTTCGATGGCATCGCGCAGGTGCGGCGGATTTGCGTGGACGACCCGTTCGATCTTCAACGCTCCGAGAAGCAGCGCAGCGACGACCATTCCGGTGGCCGCGATGCCGAGTGCGAGCGTCGTCGAGATCGCGACCAACACGCCGCCGAGCGCGGGTCCGAGGATGACGGTCAGTTCGCGTAGCGACGCGTAAGCCGACTGCACGCGCACGAATTGATCCGCGGGAACGATGCTCGGCAGGAGCGAGCGTAGCGCCGGCTCGCCGAACGCCCGCGCCGTGCCGACGACCGCCAGCGCTACGAGATACGGCGTCAAGCTCGTTTCGTGCGCGGTGACGAGCAGCATGAAGGCAACGATCGCGGCCGCCTCGAGCAGCGCGGTGAGCGCGACCACGACGCGCCGGTCTTGCCGATCCGTGAGGACGCCTGCCGGGAGCGCAAAAATGAAGGTCGGCAAGAACAGCGCGAGCCCGACGAGTCCCAAATCGAACGCGCGATGGTGGAGTACGAAGACGTACCAGCCGATCGCCACGCTTTGGATCTGAAACGAGATCGAGTCGCTGAGCATCCCGACGAAGAACAGCGGGCGATTGCGTGCCGTCAACGGGCCGGATCCGTCGCCGGCGGCGGGCGTTCGAAGCGGTCGGCGTTGCGTAACGCGGGAAAGAAGAACGCCCAGAGTGCGATGACGGCGAGCGTTCCGATGCCGCCCGCGACGACGGAACCGACGACGCCGAGCAGCGCGGCGAGCGTCCCCGATTCGAATTCGCCAAGTTCGTTCGAGGCGCCGACAAACACGGCCTCGACCGCGTTGACGCGCCCGCGCATCCCATCGGGCGTGCCCATTTGCACGAGGCCGCTGCGGATCACGACGCTGATCATATCCGCACCACCGAGCACCGCGAGCATGGCGAGCGAAAAGATGAAGTTCGTCGAGAGCCCGAACGCGATCGTCCCGGCGCCGAAGATCGTCACGGCGACGAGCAGCGTCGGCCCGAGCTTCCGTTCGATCGGCCGGCGGGCGATCACCGCGGCGACGATCGCCGCACCAACCGCCGGTGCGCTGCGTAGCGCCCCCAGACCCTGGGGACCGACGTGGAAGATGCCGTCGGCGAACGCGGGCAGCAGGGCCGTCGCGCCGCCGAACAGCACGGCGAAAAGATCGAGCGAAATCGCGCCGAGAACGACCGGGCGCGAGCGAATGTACTGGAGGCCTCCCAACGCGTCGCGCAGCTTCGGCGGTTCGACGCTCGTGTCGCGGCAGATGGTGAGCGCGAGGATGAAGCCGGAGGCCGCCAATTCGCAGATCGCTGCGACGCCGAGCGCGAGCGGCGTCGAGACGGCGACCAGCAGGCCGCCCACGGCGGGTCCCACGATGATGATGATTTGCCGCAACGACGAGTACGTCGCTTGGACCCGCAGAAAATCGCCGGGTTCGACGATCGAGGGCAAAACCGAACGAAGCGCCGGCGTTCCGAATGCGTTTGCGGTTCCGATGACGGCCAGGATCGCCAGATACGCTGCCAGCGCCGTCACGTGATAGAGCACTGCCGCGACCAACGCGAAGACGCACAGCGCCGCGACCGCCTGCGCGCCGGCAATGACGAAACGACGATCGTGGCGGTCGGCAAACACGCCCGCCGGGAGCACGAAGACGAAGGCCGGCAAGAATAACGCGAGCCCAACGAGCCCGAGGTCGAGCGGCCGATGGGCGAGCGAGAAGACGTGCCAACCGATCGCAACGCTTTGTATTTGAGACGCGAGCGAACCGCCAAGCAAACCGGCAAACAGGATCCGCCGATTCCGCGCCCCGACCATCGCGCGGACCTTTTAACGCCCCGTTCCCGGGTTCCGGTTGATTGGAGCGCGCCAAACGGCGCAGCGGAGCGGTCCACTCGCGGGGGAACCCCGCAAAAGCGCGTAAACCCGCCCCCTGTATGGCGACGTTGCCCGGTGCGCCCGATCCCGATCCGCAAGAGACGCAGGAGTGGCTTGAGGCGCTGGACGGCGTGCTCGCGGCCGAGGGCCCCGCGCGGGCGCAAGCGCTCGTCGAGCGCATCGTCGAACGCGCGCAGCTCGGCGGCGCGCACGTCGAGCTCGGCGTGCAGACGCCGTACGTCAACACGATTCCGGTCGCACTCGAGCCGCGCGTGCCCGGCAACGAAGAACTCGAAACGCGGCTGCGCCACTACATCCGTTGGAACGCGATGGCCATGGTCGTGCGCGCCAACGAAACGAGCTCGGAGCTCGGCGGTCACGTTGCGAGTTTCGCGTCGTCGGCGACGCTGTACGACGTCGGCTTCAACCATTTTTTTCGCGCGCCCGCCGGCGATTTCGGCGGCGATCTCGTATTCTTCCAAGGGCATTCTTCGCCGGGCGTCTACGCGCGCGCGTTCCTCGAAGGGCGGATCAGCGAAGAGCAACTCGCGAACTTCCGCCAGGAAGTCGACGGTCACGGCCTCTCGTCGTATCCGCATTCCTGGTTGATGCCGGACTTCTGGCAATTCGCAACCGTTTCGATGGGGCTGGGCCCCATTCAAGCGATCTACCAAGCGCGCTTTCTCAAGTATTTGCAGAATCGCGGCATCGCGAAAACCGAGGGCCGCAAAGTGTGGTGTTTCCTCGGCGACGGCGAGTGCGACGAGCCCGAATCCCTGGGTGCGATTTCGGTTGCGTCGCGCGAGCAGCTCGACAATCTAATCTTCGTCGTCAACTGCAACCTGCAGCGGCTCGACGGCCCGGTGCGCGGCAACGGCAAGATCATCCAAGAGCTCGAGCGCGAGTTTCGCGGGTCGGGCTGGAACGTGCTCAAGGTCATCTGGGGCACGAATTGGGATCCGCTCCTCGAACGCGACAAAACGGGACGGCTCGTGCAGCTGATGAACGAGTGCGTCGACGGCGACTACCAGACGTTCAAGGCCAACGACGGCGCTTACGTGCGCGAACATTTCTTCGGCCGCTATCCCGAGACGGCGGCGCTCGTTGCGGATTGGACCGACGAACAGATCTGGGCGCTGCAGCGCGGCGGCCACGATGCGCGTAAAGTGTACGCGGCCTACGATGCCGCTACTCATCACGTGGGCGAGCCGACGGTCGTCCTCGCCAAGACGATCAAAGGGTACGGGATGGGGTCGTCGGGCGAAGCGCAAAACATCGCGCACCAGCAGAAGCACCTCGACCTGCGGGCGATGCGTCAATTCCGCGATCGTTTTTCGATTCCGGTCTCCGATACCGAGCTCGCGAAGGTGCCGTTTTACCGGCCGCCCGACGACAGCCCCGAGGGTCAATACTTGCGAGAACGGCAGCGCGCGCTCGGGAGCGTTCCGCAGCGCCGCCGCAAGTCGACCTCGCTGACGGTTCCGGAGCTTTCGGCGTTCGATGCGCTGCTGCAAAGCTCGGGCGATCGCGAGCTATCGACGACGATGGCATTCACGCGCGTGCTCACCGCAATGGTGCGCGACAAGAACATCGGCAAGTTCGTCGTGCCGATCGTCGCCGACGAATCGCGCACGTTCGGGATGGAGGGGATGTTCCGCCAGCTGGGCATCTATTCGCCGCTCGGGCAGCTCTACAAACCGCAAGACGCGGCGCAGCTGATGTACTACCGCGAAGACGTCGCGGGTCAGATTCTGCAAGAGGGCATCAACGAAGCCGGAGCGCTCTGCTCCTGGATCGCGGCCGCGACG
>Ga0302326_10005591_pt1 | contig 28638 bp, 30 predicted proteins | sample Palsa_T0_3_FD_202264 | JGI IMG/M metagenome (GOLD analysis project Ga0302326, IMG submission 202264) | Peat permafrost microbial communities from Stordalen Mire near Abisko, Sweden - Palsa_T0_3 | ecosystem: Environmental > Terrestrial > Soil > Palsa > Peat permafrost | place: Sweden: Abisko... | reverse complement strand
CCCGACGGCGCGTCGTTGAACAGCGCCGTTGACGCGTCCTTGAAGGGATAAGTTTGATGTTCGCCGAACCGGAATTCTGGGTCGCCGTTGGCTTCGTCATCCTGCTGGGTGTGTTCGCCTATTTCGGTATCCATCGCACGGTGCTGACGACGCTGGATCATCGCAGCGACCGCATCAAGGCCGAACTCGACGACGCCCGCCGCCTCAAGGACGAGGCCGCCAAACTGCTCGCGGAATATAAAGCGCGTCACGCCACCGCGGAACGCGAGGCCCAGGACATCATTGCATCGGCGAAAGCCGAAGCCGAACGTATCGCGTCCGAAGCCAAGACCAAGATGGAAGATTTTGTCGCCCGGCGCACCAAGACCGCCGAGGGCAAGATCGCGCTGGCCGAAGCCCAGGCGCTGGCCGACGTGCGTGCGGCAGCGGCCAACGCGGCCGTGACCGCGGCATCCACCATCCTGTCGCAATCGGTCAAGGGTCAGATCGCCGACGATCTGCTGGCCAAGGGCATTGCCGAAGTTCGCGACAAGCTGAACTGACGAACGTCGACCTGAAGAGCAAAAAGCCGGTGCGATCTTTGCGCCGGCTTTTTTGTTGATCGTCATCTTTGTTGATTGTCATCATCCGCGAAAGCGGATCATCCAGTATTCCGCGACGTCCGCCTTAAACTCGACAAGCCGCAGCGTACCGGATACCCGCTTTTGCTGACATGACGGCTTTGGACATATCAGGCAGCAAGTGCAAACGGCAAAGACTTATCCCTGCTTCTTCTTCCGCGCCGGTTTGGCTGGTGCCTCCGGCGTCAGCGCCTGCGGATCGAAGCCGATATAGAAGATGTAGGAGTCGCTGGTTACCCCCGGCGGCGACGAATAGACCAAATCCTCGCCCACCAGGCTGAAGGGCACGTTGCCCTCCGACATCGACACCGTGGTCCGGTAGACCTTGGTGGCGATCGTCCGCTCCTGGACACCAGCCTGCACGACGGCGACGCGAAGCGGGATTTCAACGGCCGCCGGAGTTCCGGCCGGGCCGGTAATGACGCGGCCCTCGATACCGATCCGCGCGGTGATCTGGCCGCCGCTTCTCGTGCAGTCACGCGCGGTGCGGGTGATGGTCGCCTGATAGCGCAGGTCGGCGCCGACAGGCTGCTTGCCTGGGAGCGCCACCGCATAGGTAGAGGCTCCGGCACGAATTTTCACGACGGGGCAATCCAGTTCGGTGCCGTCCGCCGCCGACGCCTCGCCGACGGCCTGCGATTTCCTGCCGAATAGCTGGTTGAAGCGGTCGGTAATCGACGGGGGATATTCGCTATCGGGCGGGGGGGTGAGCGTGCTGCCACCGCTGCACCCCGCCAGCAGGGCACCCACAACAGCAAGCGCACCCGCAAAACGCAGATGGCCCGCCCGACCGGCACCCATCGTCGGCCTGATCAGCCTGTTACGCATTGTCCAGATGTCCCCAAATGTAGCGATGCCAGTGCAGCCATGCGTTCAACGCACAGCTAACCCCACACGCTTCGGCGCGTTATAACAGCGCAATGGCGGCAAACCCAAGGCGTGTGTCAAAATCGTGAAACCGAGGGTTAACCGCGGAAATCCTCATGCAGCAGGCCGAACAGCAGGTGGTCCTGCCAGACGCCGTTGATGCAGAGATAGCGCCGCGCCAGACCCTCGCGGCTGAAGCCGCATTTCTCCAGCACCCGGATCGACGGCGCATTGGAGGGAATGCAGGCGGCTTCAATGCGGTGCAGATTGAGTTCGCCGAACAGCGAGGGCAGCAGCACGCGCAGCGCCGTCGTCATGTAACCGCGATGCGCATGGGGTTGGCCGACCCAGTATCCGATCGTACCGGCCTGGACGATGCCGCGGCGCACATTCGCCAGCGTGACGCCGCCGATCATGGCACCGTCGGATTCCCGGAACACGATGAAGGGGTATGACCTGTCGGCGGACACGTCTTCCGCATAACGGCGCAGCCGCCGCCGGAAGCCCGAGCGGGTCAGATCGTCGGACGGCCAGATCGGCTCCCACGGCGTCAGATAGTCACGGCTGGATTCGCGCAAATGCGCCCATTGCAGAAAATCGGACATCTGCGGCGCGCGCAGCAACAGGCCGTGGCCGCGCGGGGCAAGCGCAGCCGGTCCGCTGGACGGCAAACGAAACAGGGCCATACGTCCTACTCCCCCACTGCCTGAACCCGAGCGCCGCGCGACGGCCTTTAATGAAGGCGCGCCTTGACCTTCGACTTGGTCAATCCTTCCGCAAAAGCCACCGCCGTGTCCAGCCCCCTTCCGCTGCCAAGGGCCACCACCGCCGGGCGGCTGCGCGACAACAGACCCCGCGCGGCGTTCCGCGTCGATTCCACGCTCACGGCATCGATCCTGGCCACCAGTTCTTCCACCGTCAGAGGGCGTCCATAGGCCAGCACGTGGCGCGCCAGCTGTTCGGCACGCGAGCTGCAACTCTCCAGCGCCATCAGGAGTCCCGCCTTCATCTGCGCCTTGGCGCGCGCGATCTCGGCCTCGGTCAAGGTCTCGACGGCATCGTTGATGACGTCGACGATCACTTCCATCATTTCCGGCGCATCGCCCGGGTCGGTACCGGTGTAGAGTCCGAAAAAGCCGGTATCGGTATAGGGCGCATGAAATGTGTAGATCGAGTAGCACAGCCCGCGCTTCTCGCGGACCTCCTGGAACAGCCGCGACGACATCCCGCCGCCGAGCGTGTTGGTAAAAACCTGCAGGGAAAACAGCGACAGGTCGGTCTGCGGCACCCCCTCCAGCGCCAGCGTCAGATGGGCCTGTTCGAGTTCGCGATGCACCACGCGGGAGCCGCCCTTGCCGAACATCGCCGGCTGCGGCTTGGGCGCGGGCGCGCCGTCGAAGCTTGAAAACCGCTGCGCCACTTCCTCGACCACCCGCTTGTGATCGACGGCGCCGGCGGCGGCCACCACCATGTCCGGACCGCGGTAATGCGTCGAAAGGTAGCCCCGCAGCGTATCGCGGCTGAAACCCTTCAAGGTCTTTGCCGTCCCCAGCAACGATCGCCCCATCGGCTGATCCGGGTAACACAGCTCGTTGAGATGCTCGAACACGACGTCGTCGGGCGTATCCTGCGCGGCGCCGATCTCCTGCACGATCACGCTCTTCTCGCGCTCCAGTTCATCCGGCACAAAGGAGGGATTGGCGAGAATGTCCGACAGCACGTCCAGCGCCAGCGGCACGTCGGCCTTCATGACGCGGGCGTAATAGGCCGTGGTCTCGGTGGAGGTACCGGCATTGAGATCGCCGCCGACTGCCTCGATTTCCTCGACGATTTCGCGCGACGAGCGCCGCGCGGTGCCCTTGAACGCCATATGTTCGAGCAGATGCGAGATGCCGTGCTCGTTCGGCTTTTCGTCGCGGCCGCCGACACCGGCCCAGACGCCGAGTGCGGCGGTCTCCAGATGCGGCATGGTATCGGTGATGACGGTGAGGCCGGAGGGTAGCTTGGTAACATCGACACTCATCCGGCAACTCCTTGCTTCGCGGCGCGGCTGACCGACAATACGAACCGTTCGATTTCAACCTGGTCGTTCTTCATGACTTTAATGTGCTCTGGCCTGGTCATCAGCCCGTCAAGCCAGGCCGGCAATTCCGGACGCACGCCACAGGCGGCTTCCACCGCATCGGGAAACTTCGCCGCATGTGCGGTCGACAGCACAATGTTGGGAATTGTCGAATCCGGCGTGTCGCGATCCGCCACCGCCAGCGCCACCGCGGTATGCGGGTCCACCAGATCGCCGGCTTCGCGCCAAATGGCGCGGATCGCGGCGCTGGTCTCGGTCTCGTCGGCGCGTCCGGCGTCGAATTCCTCGCGGATCGCCGCCAGCACCGCGTCGGGCAGCACGAAGCGCCCGGACTGTTTCAGCGACGCCATCAGCCTGCGAACGACGGCCGCATCGCGGCCACTCGCCTCGAACAGCAGCCGCTCGAAATTCGAGGAGACCTGAATGTCCATCGAGGGCGACGCCGAGGCGTGAACCTCGCGCACTTCATAGATGCCGGTCTTGAGCGTGCGCGGCAGGATATCGTTGACATTGGCGGCGATCCGCAGCCACCGGATCGGCAGGCCCATGCGCTTGGCAACGAAGCCAGCGAAGATGTCGCCGAAATTCCCCGTCGGCACGGTAAAATCCACCGATCGCGCGGGCGCCCCGAGCGCAACCGCCGATGTGAAATAATACACCACCTGCGCCACGATCCGTGCCCAGTTGATGGAATTGACCCCCGACAGCGCCACCGCATCACGAAACTGGTGATGGTTGAACAGCCCCTTCACGATCGCCTGGCAGTCGTCGAAGGTACCTTCGATGGCGAGCGCGTGGACGTTGCCGGCGCCGGTGGTGGTCATCATCCGGCGCTGCACGTCGGAGATCCGGCCGTAGGGAAACAGCACGATCAGATCGACATTGTCGAGACCGGCGAAGGCGTCGACCGCGGCGCCGCCGGTGTCGCCCGAAGTTGCGACCACGATGGTGGTGCGTTGCGCCCGCTTTGCCAGCACGTGATCCATCAATCGCGAGATCAGCTGCATCGCGACGTCCTTGAACGCCAGGGTCGGGCCGTGAAACAGCTCCAGCAGGAATTGGTTGGGACCGATCTGGTCCAGCGGAACCACCGCGGGATGGCGGAACGTGGCGTAGGCCTCGTTGGCCATGCGCCCGAGATCGGCGTCGGAAATCTCATTGCCGACAAACGGGCGAATCACATCGACCGCGACTTCCCAATAGGGCCGGCCGAAAAATCCGGCGATGGTTTGCGGCGATAGCTGCGGCCACGCTTCGGGCACGTAAAGGCCGCCGTCGCGGCCGAGCCCGGTCAGCATCACATCACAGAAACCCAGGGCCGGGGCCTCCCCCCGTGTTGAAATATAGCGCGTCAAACCGCCCTCCAAAGGTCCTGACATTCCGCCAAGCCTTTGATATCGATCGATAATATAACTTTGCCGGCGGCAAAGTCGCGGCACCATAAAGCGTTTTGGCTGGAAGTGGAAACCGGTTCTTCTCGCTCTTGCGCCAAAAAGCCCGGCGACTCGTCCAGACTAGGGGTGAACGTTCCCGCGCCGGAGGCCATTTGGCCGAAGTCATTTAGCCAAAGCCATTTCGCCGCGGTCATTTCGCCGCAGTCTTGGGACGGGCGGGATGCGCGGCAAGGGCGCAGCTGTCTTCGCTTCGCGCTCATCGTCGGCGTGACGCGCGTTGGAAGGGCGCGCGGTCCATCCGTCCTCGCACCTGCGCGGTTTCAACTTTGTCGCTATATGCCAATCAGGAATGGCTATCTTTAATTGACGCAGGCACGGTGAGGTTGCAATCTCTGTCTGGAACCCTGGGGGACGGTGGATGCCTGACGCTGCCCAGCGATGGGGAAGGCGAGCGCTTGATTTTGTGGATGCGGTCGAGCGGCTTGGTGCGCCCGAAATCATTCAAATGTTTGAAGCTGAAATCAAGGCTTGCGGGTTTCACGCCTATATCATGGCGGGTCTTCCGTCGCCCGGAACATCGCTGAGCGATCTGACGGTTGCCAATGGCTGGCCGCCGGAATGGTTCGAGATTTATACGCGGGAAAATTTCAGCGTCATGGATCCGGTTCCTCAATACGGCGCTTCGACCGTCCAGCCGTTCGAATGGGCCGAGGCGCGTTATGATAAAGACAGCAACCCGGCCGCCCACCTCGTGATGACCCGCGCCACCGAGTTTCGGCTGATGCAGGGATATTGCATTCCACTGCATTACGACGAAGGCGGTGCCGTAATCAGCATGGCCACCGAACAGCTCACGATTGATCCCGTCGCCAAGAGCGCGCTGCAGCTTATCGGAATCTACGCCCACAACCGCATTCGCTCGCTCGGCCGCCCGAAACCGGAAAAGCGCGACCTGTTGACGCCCCGCGAACGGGAGATTCTGCGATGGGCGGCCGACGGCAAGACCTCATGGGAGGTTTCGGTCATTCTGCATATTTCGGAACGCACCGTGAAATTCCATTTGAACCAGGCGTCGCACAAACTGAACGCCGTCAACCGCACCGCGGCCGTCGCCAAAGCCCTCGCCCGGGGGCTGATCAAGCTTTGACCTGTCCTTTCGGACAGTAGGCGGATCAACATCAAAATTTCACTCTCCCGATGCGGCACTGCGCCGCTCGGGGGACGGCAAATGATGGAAGTCCACGTAATCCGCCGCGAAAATCGTCATCTGTATACTGACATCCTGGAAGATTATTTCCGTATTCGCCATCAGATCTACGTCGTCGAACGCAAATGGACCGAGCTGGAGCGGCCCGACAAGCGGGAAATAGACCAGTTCGATACCGACGACACGGTTTACCTGCTGGGGTTGGACGGACGCGCGATCGTGGCCGGCATGCGGCTGGTGCCGACAACCTCTCCGACACTGCTGAGCGAATTATTTCCCGCACTGGCCTTGAACGGTCCGGTGCGGCGCCGCGACGTCTACGAATTATCGCGAATTTTCGTGGTCCCCAACCGGCGCGGCGAGCACGCCGGTCCGCGCGCCGAAGCCGTGATCCAGGCCGCCGCCATGGAATTTGGCCTTTCAATCGGCCTTTCGGCGTTCACGATCGTGCTCGAAAGCTGGTGGTTGCCACGACTGCTTGACCAGGGTTGGCTGGCGCGGCCACTCGGCCTTCCGGTCAACATCAACTCGCTGTCGACCGTCGCCGTTATCGTCGATGTCAATGATGAAGCGTGGACGAAAATCTGCTCCCGTCGTTCGGTGCCCGGATCGACCCTTGTCTGGCAGGGCCTTTCGGCGGTCGAACGGCACCCGGTCCGGGATCCGGTTGCGGCGGTCTAGCATCGCGCCCCCGGACAGACGTCATCCTTCGGCAGCCTGACGCATCATTTTCAAGCGCTCGGCAAGAAGCGGCATCACCATCAAATCAGAGGAGATATCGATGTTAAGAGACAGTAGGAACAGACCCTTGGTAGAGGCCATCGATAACGCCATCGAAGAAGCGGAGGATCTTGGGCTTACTTTTATTGCCAGCATATTGATGATGGCGCGCCTCGAAGCGGACCAGCCAATCGTGATGACAAGGGCCAGACGCGCCAACGATGAGCACGCATAGCGCAGGCGTGCTCTCTACCGGGGTGACACCCCGCGCCTTTGCGCGCGCAGCCACACCGCGAAAGCAATCACCACCGCGCCGGCCAAAGCGAACCAGGTGATGGCATATTGCAGGTGGTCATCCTTGAGATGCACCTGTAGCGGGCCGGGTTTGGGAATGCCGCTGGCTGGCACCGGCTGCTCCAGATCGACGTAGAACGGCGCCACTGGCCTGCCGTCCCTGCCCCAGCCAAGCGCCCGCGCCATCGCGAGATGATCCCGGGTGAACCACAGCCGCTTGGCGAGATTTTCCGGCGGCGTCAGCACGCCCGCCGCTTCCGGAAAACGGATGTAGCCCGACAACATGACCGGCTCCCCGGTGACAAGCCGCGTCACCGCGCGATCCTGCTGACCGCGATCCTGCATGGTGTTCTGTACGAACCCCGCATTGATCACGACGGTCTCCCCGGTCGGCAGCCGCGCCGGCATGAAGGCCCAGGTGCCGGGACCGGAAATATCCTCGCGCACCGCCGAACCGGAACTGTAGACCATCGCATCCGGAGCGGCCTGATAGGTCGCGGCAAAGCTGACGCGGCGGAATTCATCCCGATCCGGCGCGAGCGTGCTCCACTGCAAGGGCAACGGCAGTGATCCCGGCACTCCCGCGAGCCGCTCGGTCAGCGCCGCGATCAAGGCATGCTTCTCGACCCGGCGCTGCAACTGCCACACCCCGAGGCCCACCAACAGCGCTACCATCACCAGCGTGAACGCGCCGAAACTGGTGCGCCCGGGCCGGGCCGCGGAAATCCCGGTCATTTCGGCTCGCGATCGATCAGCCGGCCTTCGGCGGCCTTGTGATGGAACTGCAGCGCGATCAGAAGCGCCTTCATCGCACGCAGCGGCAGCAGCGTGGTCGCGAGAATCAGCGGCAGCCAGAGTGCGGCGTGCACCCAGAATGGCGGCTGATACTTGACCTCGACGATCAGCGCGCAGCCGACCACGATGGCGCCGGCGATCATGATGATGAAAACCGCGGGGCCGTCGCCGGCGTCGATAAAGGCATAATCGAGCTCGCAGGCTTCGCATCTCGGCCGCAACGTCAGGAATCCCGAATACAATTTGCCCTTGCCGCAGCGCGGGCATTTGCAGGCGATGCCGCGCATCGCGCTCTCGATCACCGAGGGTAACTTCTGGTCTGGCATGGCTGATCTTTCGCGACCGGCGAAACAAAAAGGGCGGCCCAGCGGCCGCCCTCTTGTAGCAGAAGTTAAGGGGTCAATGCGCGCCGTGTGCCATGGTTTCAGCGCCATGCCCCCAGACGTAGATGCAGATGAACAGGAACAGCCACACCACGTCGACGAAGTGCCAGTACCAGGCGGCGAATTCGAAGCCGAGATGCTGGGTCGGCGTGAAATGCCCGGCATAGGCGCGCGCCAGACACACGATCAGGAAGATGGTGCCGACCAGCACGTGGAAACCGTGGAAGCCGGTCGCCATGAAGAAGGTCGCGCCGTAGATATTGCCGGCGAAGCTGAACGCCGCGTGGCTGTATTCAAAGGCCTGCACGCAGGTGAAGGTCGCGCCGAGCAGGATGGTCAGGATCAGCCCGTATTTCAAACCCTGGCGGTCGTTCTCCAGCAGCGCGTGATGCGCCCAGGTCACCGTGGTGCCCGAGGTCAGCAGCAATAGCGTATTCAGCAGCGGCAGATGCCAGGGATCAAAGGTCTCGATACCCTTGGGCGGCCACACACCGCCGAACAGGGCGTCGCGGGTGGCGTGAACCGGATCGCCGGGGAACAGCGATGAATTGAAGAAGGCCCAGAACCAGGCGACGAAGAACATCACCTCGGAGGCGATGAACAGGATCATGCCGTAGCGGTGGCTGATCTGCACCACGCGGGTGTGGTCGCCCTTGAACTGCGCCTCGCGGATCACGTCCGCCCACCAGCTCGCCATGGTGTACAGCACGCCGATGGTGCCGACGCCGAAAATGATCGGCGACACCGCTGACATATGGTGCATCCAGGTGATCGCACCGACCGCCATGATGAAGGCCGAGATAGAGCCGACGATCGGCCAGGGGCTCGGATCGACGAGGTGGTAGTCGTGGTGCTTGACTTGCGCCGTAGCCATTGCGGTCTCTCCGTTAACGATGCCGGTCGTATTCGGCACGTAGGGGTCTCAAAAATCAAATCCCGGGATCGCTGTCATCCCGGGTGTCAAAGGCTTCCCTTAAAAGGTTCCCTTGGCCTTGTCCGGCTCGCTCGCCGCCAGCGGTTTCGGTGCCGGGTCGCGCACGGGATAAAACGTATAGGACAGGGTGATGGTATTCAGCCCGTCATTGTCGCTGTCGTTGACGATCGACGGATCGACATAGAATACCACGGCCATTTCGCGTTTTTCACCGGGTGCCATGGTCTGCTCGGTGAAGCAGAAGCAGTTGATTTTTTCGAAATAGGACCCGACCGTCAGTGGCGCCACATTGTAGGCCGCCTGCCCGGTCGTGGTCCGCGCCGACTGGTTGGTCACGGTGTAGTAAACCGTGGCGACTTCGCCGATCCTGATCTCGATCTCGTTCTTCTCGGGCTCGAATTTCCACGGCAGTCCGCCCGCGACATTGGAATCGAAGCGCACCGCGACCTTGCGTGCCAGTGGCGCGCCCGATGGCGCCGACGTCGCGACTTGCGTGGTGCCGTTGAAGCCGGTGGTACGGCAGAACCAATTATAAAAAGGTACCGCGGCAAAGGATGCGCCGACCATCAGCACCACCACGAAACCACAGATCGCGGCCACCATGGCGTCGCGTCCCAGACCGCGGCGTGTAGTTGCCCTGTGCTGTCCGGTCGGTTGTTGCGGCATCGCCGGCTTGTTTTCCATGTCGTTCACATTCTCCCGGTCAGATGTTCTGCCATCACATGGGCCGTACTAGCACGGCCGGCCCCTTGACGAGCGTGACCGCGAAAAACAGCATGACCAGCACGCCGAGTGCCAGCGCGATAGCGATCGAGCGTTGACGACGGCTCTTCTGCTGCGCCTCGGTGAGGACAATTCCATCTGGCTTCTGCTTGTTGTCCATGCCTTGCCATGCGCCCCCTACCAGATCGACGGCGCAACGGCATGGGCGACGACCTCGATCAGCAAGGTCGCGAACAGCACGAACAGATAAAGGATGGAGAACGCAAACAGCTTTCGCGTGGCGCGCAGCGCCTCGCTGCCGTGGCGGCGGCGGTAGACGTTGACCGCGAGCGCCAGCATGCCGGCGCCGAGAACCAGCGAGGTCACGCCGTAGACCGCGTCGAAATAGCCGAGCGGCCATGGCGCGAATGCGACCGCGACCAGCACGATCGTATAAAGCAATATCTGCAACCGCGTCGCATCGGGACCGGCGACGACGGGCAGCATCGGTACCCCGGCACGGGCATAGTCGTCGCTGCGAAACAGCGCCAGCGCCCAGAAATGCGGCGGGGTCCAGAAGAAGATGATCAGAAACAGCAGCAGCGGCTCCATCGAGACCGACCCGGTCGCCGCAGCCCATGCCACCACCGGCGGCAGCGCGCCGGCGGCGCCGCCGATCACGATGTTCTGCGCGGTCCAGCGCTTCAGCCCGATGGTGTAGATCACGACGTAGAAAAAGATCGTAAACGCGAGCAGCCCGCCGGCTACCCAGTTGACCAGGATGCCCAGCGTCATCACCGAGAAAAATGCCAGCGTCATTCCGAACGCCAGCGCTTCCGGACGGGTGATGCGGCCGCGCGGGATCGGCCGGTTGGCGGTGCGTGACATCAGGGCGTCGATGTCGCTCTCGTACCACATGTTCAGCGCGCCCGACGCGCCGGCGCCGACCGCGATGCAAAGGATCGAAGTGAACGCCAGCACCGGATGAACATGAACAGGTGCAATCACCAGCCCGACCAGCGCGGTGAAGATCACCAGCGACATCACACGCGGCTTCAGCAGCGCGATGTAATCAGCAACATCGGCCTCCGAAATCCGGGGCGACAGTTCGATGGCGTTGTGATCGACAACCGACAAGACAGGTCTCGCTTCCTTCAGATCATGCCCCGGTCAGATTGATCGGGTCATGATCTGATTTCTTACTGCACGCGCGGCAGCACCTCGAATTGATGGAACGGCGGCGGCGACGACAGCGTCCATTCCAGCGTGGTGGCGCCCGCCCCCCACGGATTATCGGCAGCCTGCTCCTTGCGAACGAACGCATCGATCACGCCGTAGATGAAGATCAGCACGCCGAACCCCGAAATATAGGAGCCGATCGAGGACACGAAGTTCCAACCGGCGAACGCGTCGGGATAGTCGACGTAACGGCGCGGCATGCCGGAGAGCCCGAGGAAGTGCTGCGGAAAGAACACCAGGTTGACGCCAACGAAGGTGACCCAAAAGTGCAGCTTGCCGATGGTCTCCGAATACATGTAGCCGGTCATTTTCGGAAACCAGTAATACCAGCCGGCGAAGATCGCGAACACCGCGCCGAGCGACAGCACGTAGTGGAAGTGCGCGACGACGTAATAGGTATCCTGCAGCACGCGGTCGACGCCGGCATTGGCCAGCACGACGCCGGTCACACCACCCAGCGTAAACAGGAAGATGAAGCCCACCGCCCACAGCATCGGCGTCTTGAACTCGATCGAGCCGCCCCACATCGTGGCGATCCACGAGAAGATCTTCACGCCGGTGGGCACCGCGATCACCATGGTCGCGGCGACGAAGTAGGCCTGCGTCGCCGACGACATGCCGACCGTGTACATGTGATGGGCCCAGACCACGAAGCCGATGCCGCCGATCGCCACCATCGCATAGGCCATGCCGAGATAGCCGAACACCGGCTTCTTCGAGAAGGTCGAGACGATCTGGCTGACCATGCCGAAACCCGGCAGGATCAGGATGTAAACCTCGGGATGACCGAAGAACCAGAACAGATGCTGGAACAGCACCGGATCGCCGCCGCCTTCAGCCGAGAAGAAGGTGGTGCCGAAATTGCGGTCGGTCAGCAGCATGGTGATCGCGCCGGCCAGCACCGGCAACGACAGCAGCAGCAGGAACACGGTGACCAGGATCGACCACACGAACAGCGGCATCTTGTGCAGGGTCATGCCCGGCGCGCGCATGTTGAAAATCGTGGTGATGAAATTGATGGCGCCCAGAATCGACGAGGCACCGGCCAGATGCAGCGACAGAATGGCGAAATCGACCGCCGGTCCCGGATGGCCCGAGGTCGACAGCGGGGCGTACATGGTCCAGCCCGTGCCGACGCCGTTGGCGCCCGGCTCACCCTCGACGAAGGTCGAGATCAGCAGCAGCGAGAATGACGCCGGCAGCAGCCAGAACGAGATATTGTTCATGCGCGGGAACGCCATGTCGGGCGCGCCGATCATCAGCGGCACGAACCAGTTGCCGAAGCCGCCGATCATCGCCGGCATGACCATGAAGAAGATCATGATCAGGCCGTGCGAGGTCACGAACACGTTGTAGGTATGGGTGTTATGGAAAATCTGAACGCCGGGATACATCAGCTCGATGCGGATCATGATCGACATCGCACCGCCGATGATGCCGGCGATGATCGCAAACACCAGGTACATCGTGCCGATGTCCTTGTGGTTGGTCGAATAGACGAAGCGCCGCCACCCGGTCGGATGGTCGTGGGCGTGATCGTCATGAGCATGGTCGTCGTGAGCCGGTGTCGCTGCGGTCGTTGCCATTTTCAAATCCTGCCTTGCAGTCGTGCCGGACCTTGCGGTCCCGTCGTCCTTGTTAGTTCGAAGCGCTTAAAGCTTTTGGCTTATTGCGCGGCTGCGCCAGCCGAGGCGAGCGAGTTCGCCGGGTTGGTCGCAAATTTCTTCTTCGCCGTCTCGATCCAGGCCGCGAATTCCTGATCGTTCACAACCCGCACCGCGATCGGCATGAAGGCATGATCCCTGCCGCACAACTCCGAACACTGGCCGTAGAACATGCCGAGCTTGGTGGCCTTGAACCAGGTCTCGTTGAGACGGCCGGGCACCGAGTCGATCTTGATGCCGAAGGCCGGCACCGCGAAGGAATGGATCACGTCAGCGCCGGTGGTCTGAATCCGGACGATCTTGTTGACCGGCACCACCATTTCGTTATCGACGCCGAGCAGGCGGGGCTGCTTGTCCTGGGCCAGCAGCGAATCGAATTCGAACTTGCCGTTATCGGGATAGGCGTAGCTCCAGTACCACTGCTTGCCGGTCACCTTGACGGTGAGGTCGGCCTTGGGAACATCGAGCTCAAGAAACAGCAGGCGGAACGACGGCACCACCAGTGCAACCAGAATCAGCACCGGGATCAGGGTCCATGCCACTTCGATCAGGGTGTTGTGCGTGGTCTTGGAGGGGACCGGGTTGGCCTTGGCGTTGAACTTCACCACGACGATCACCAGCAGCGCCAGAACGAACAGCGTGATGGCGGTGATCAGCCAGAGCAGAAAGTCATGAAACGAGGTGATCCTCTCCATCACCGGCGTGGCCGCTTCCTGCAGCTTGTATTCCCACGGCGCCGGTTGCCCCAATTCGGCGAAAGCCGCTCCGCAGCTCACCAGCGCAACGCCGGCTACCGCTAATCCCAGCAACCGCCGGCCCGTTTGGCCCATCGACATCTTCATGCCGCTCGCGCTCCCTTGATAGAACCCCAAAGCATTCCGCCGGATGGCGGTAAATGCTGCACGATCCGCCCCCTGACAAACGGCCTTGGGATGTACTTTAGAAGTACCGGGGCCAGATCGCTAGAACGCGTCGAAATCCAGCCTCTCAAACCATAATTCGCCGCCTCTCGCAATGCAGTAGTGGGGTGCGGAGCGTTGCGTCACCGGCTATTCTGCAGATGTCACATTTTCCCGTGACATCAGGCAAAAGCACCGCTTTTGCAGTCCGACGTGGCTTGACAGGCGGTTTACCCGATGTAGGCACAGATGGAGTGCTCCACAGGAACCTGATTCGCGACTTGCAGAGCGGCCATGCCGGCGCGGAACCGCCTTCAAGGCGCCGTCATTACGTATCAGTGCCGTATCGGACTGACATTGCCCGAGGAAATATTAGAGGGATCGACCCTGATGGGGCCTTCGAAACACCAGGCGAGAAGCGCCGCAAGCCGTGGCCATGCACTTGCCGCGCCGGGCCTTGCCATCATGCTCCTGATCGGCCTGACGGCTGCCGCCAGCGCCCAGGGCGCGGTGCGGTCGGTCCATGGCGATTGGCAGATCCGCTGCGACACCCCGCCGGGCGCGCAAGGCGAGCAATGCGCCCTGATCCAGAGCGTGGTAGCCGAAGACCGCTCCAATGCCGGTCTCACCGTCATCGTGCTAAAAACCGCCGACCAGAAGAGCAAGCTGATGCGGGTGGTAGCCCCCTTGGGCGTGCTGCTGCCCTCGGGGCTGGGCCTCAAGCTCGACAATGTCGATGTCGGCCGTGCCGGTTTTGTCAGATGCCTGCCCAATGGCTGCGTGGCGGAGGTGGTGATGGACGACAAGCTGCTGGGCCAGCTCCGCACCGCCAAAACCGCGACTTTCATCATTTTCGAGACCCCCGAAGAAGGCATCGGGTTCCCGCTGAGTTTGAACGGACTCGGCGAGGGGTACGACAAGTTGCCGTAAGACGGTGATGCGGTCCGCTAGAACAGGACGGCCATCAGGATCAGGTCTTCGTAGACCCCATCGACCTGAACGCCGTCGCGCTGCACGCCCTCAATCTCGAAACCGACCTTCTTGTAAAGCTCAAGCGCGTTGCTGTTTCTTTCCCGGACCGTCAACTCGACCCTGTGAAAGCCGAATGCCTTTGCCGCGGCGAGCGACCGCCGGATCAAGTCCGTGCCAATTCCCCGCCGCCGAAATTGCGGCAGCAGCCCCATTCCCAGGACCCCACCATGCCCATAGATCGGTCTCGGCTTGGCGGTCACGTCGCACCATCCAATGACCTCGCCAGCCGAGATCGCGACCAATTGGGGGTAGCCCCGCTTGATATTGTCCCGAACGAACGCCCGCGTCGTCTCGATCGGCGGCGCCTCCAGAAACGATAGATATCGCCGCTCCCGCGCGACAATGTCGAGGGTCCGGTGAAATCCGTCGATGTGATTTTCCTCAATAGGAACAATATCAACCGGCATTGCCGTCATTCTCGCGCTGAGGCCCCGATTCCGCCCTCGCGGAACGACCGTGAAGCCACTATCTTGAATCCCGGCCTCCCACAACGGATCACCCCCCATGACCCCCACCACCTCCCTGCTCGACCGCGCCAACCTCGACCGCGATTTGGTCCGCACCGAAATCGCGCGCGGCCTGGAGGGCGCCGACGACGGCGAGTTGTTCCTGGAATACAGCCAGACCGAAGCGCTGATGTTCGACAATGGCCGGCTGAAGCAGGCCACTTACGACACCTCGCAGGGCTTCGGCCTGCGTGCGGTCAAGGACGACGCCGTCGGTTATGCGCATTCCTCCGATGTCTCCCTGCCGGCGCTGATTCGCGCCGCGGATGCGGTGCATGCGGTGCGCGGCGGCTACAGCGGGACCTTCGCGGCGGCGCCGGCGCATACCAATGTGCGGCTCTATGGCGACGACAATCCGCTCGACGCACCGGGCTTCGAATCAAAGGTAAAACTGCTCGCCGAGATCGACGCCTATGTCCGCGACAAGGATCCGCGGGTGCGGCAGGTGACGGTCAGCCTGGGCGCAACCTGGCAGGTGGTGGAGATCCTGCGCCCGGACGGCGAGACCTATCGCGATATCCGCCCGCTGGTGCGCGTCAATATTTCAGTCGTTGCCGGCCAGGGCGACCGTCAGGAAAGCGGCAGCAAGGGCTATGGCGGCCGCGAAGGCTATGCCCGCTTCATCGAGACCAAGGCCTGGCGCGAAGCCGCCGACGGCGCGATCCGCGAGGCACTGGTCAACCTCGAATCGGTTCCGGCTCCGGCAGGCGAAATGGATGTGGTGCTGGGCGCTGGCTGGCCCGGCGTGATGCTGCACGAAGCCGTCGGCCACGGCCTTGAGGGCGATTTCAACCGCAAGCAGACCTCGGCGTTCGCGGGCCTGATGGGCCAGCAGGTCGCCGCCAAGGGCGTCACCGTGGTCGATGACGGCACCATGGCGTCGCGCCGCGGCTCGCTGTCGATCGACGACGAGGGCACCCCGACCAACCGCACCGTGCTGATCGAGGACGGCATCCTGGTCGGCTACATGCAGGACCGCCAGAATGCCCGGCTGATGAACATGAAGCCGACCGGCAATGGCCGCCGCCAGGGCTACGCGCATGTGCCGATGCCGCGCATGACCAATACCTACATGCTGGCCGGCAGCCGCGACCCCGCGGAAATCCTGGCCTCGGTCAAAAACGGCATCTACGCCGCGAATTTCGGCGGCGGTCAGGTCGACATCACCTCGGGCAAATACGTGTTCCAGTGCACCGAGGCCTACAAGATCGAGAACGGCAAGATCGGCGCGCCGCTCAAGGGCGCGATGCTGATCGGCAACGGGCCGACCGACCTGCATCGCATCACCATGGTCGGCAACGACCTCGCACTGGATACCGGGATCGGCACCTGCGGCAAAAACGGCCAGGGCGTGCCGGTCGGCGTCGGCCAGCCGACGCTGCGGATGGAGCGCATTACCGTCGGAGGAACCGGCTCATGAGCGTCGAGCGGGAATCCGTGGCAGCGAAGGCCCATGGCTGGGGCGCCCAAATCCTCCAGTTCGCGGCGGCCTTGCTGATTGTCTTCCTCGCCAAGGGCGCGATTGCCGAGCCGTTCTATGTACCGTCGGGCTCCATGGAGCCGACGCTGCTGATCGGCGATGCGCTGCTGGCCTCGAAATATCCTTACGGCTACGGCACCGCCTCACTGCCGATCCAGATCAACCTGCCCGAAACCAGGCGTGTGTTCGGCGCAGCGCCGCAGCGCGGCGATGTCGTGGTGTTCCGCTGGCCGGGCGACCGCTCGCAGGCCTGGGTCAAGCGCGTCGTCGGCCTGCCCGGCGATCGTATCCAGATGCGGCAGGGCCAGCTCTTCATCAACGATCGTGCGGCCTCGCTGAAGCCCGATGGCATCGGCGAAGCCGAGGACGACAATGGCGGGTCCGAACCGGCCTATCGCTATATCGAGACGTTGCCGAACGGCGTTGCGCACGCGATTTTCAAGCTTCACGACAATGGCAGGCTCGACAACACGCCTGAAGTGACGGTGCCGCCGGACCGCCTGTTCGTGATGGGCGACAACCGCGACAATTCCGCCGATAGCCGCGTTCCGCTCCGCGAGGGCGGGGTCGGATTGCTGCCGATGGACAATCTGGTCGGCCGCGCCGACGCCGTCGTCGGGTCGTGGGATCTCGGAATCCGCGGCCAGCCGGTATGGACCTGGCTGTCCGGTTTTCGCGTCGCGCGGTTCTTCACCGCGGTCCATTGAAGGTGACAAGGGTGGGCAAAGCGCAAGCGTGCCCACCCTTCAAGAAGCGCCAATCGATTTTTTAAATGGTGGGCACGGCGCAAAACAGCGCCTTTGCCCATCCTGCAATTGCTGATCGCAGCGCGCTGCCATGGATAAAGACACATTTGTTACCGCCGCGCTCCGCAATCCGGTCAATGAAGCCATCGCCGGGGAATTGTTGCGACTGGCGCTGCCCGATGCGTGGATCGTGTCGGGATGCCTGGTGCAGACCGCGTGGAACCTGCAGACCGGGCGTGCGGCTGGTTACGGCATCAACGACTACGACATATTCTATTTCGATCCCGACACCTCATGGCAGGCCGAGGATGCCGTGATCCGGCAATTGCAGGGCCGGCTGGCCCATCTTGGCGTGGAGATCGAAATACGTAACCAGGCCCGCGTCCATCTCTGGTATCCCCGGAAGCATGGCCTGCCTTACCCGGCGCTGCATTGTTCGACTGCGGGCATCGACCGCTTCCTGACCCGAACAACGAAGGTTGGAATCCGACGCACGTCATCGAGTGACGAGGTTTACGCGCCGGACGGCTTTGACGATATCGCTGATATGATCGTCCGGCCCAATCCCGGACCGAATTTCTCTGCCGCAAATTACGAGGCCAAGGCAACGCGCTGGAAAAAGCTGTGGCCGGAACTCACGGTGCTGGCCGCCGACGGCACGTGACGGCGGGAAAACAGTGCTATCTCACCACGCCCGAGATAAATCCCGGCTTGCGCCGCGGCGGCTTGATTTCCTTTTTCAAAAAGCAGTGCGCGTCTTTTCCGACATATCCCCGCCGCGCATAGGTCCAGGCCCGGCATCTGTTGTCGCCGGCGCAAGCGGCCTTGCAGGCTTCGTCGCCCTCGCCGTTCTTGAGTTCGAAACTGTGGTAGTCGCCGCCGGCCCGGTCGATCGAGGTTTCGACCGCCCCGTTGCGCGGTTCGACCACGCCGGCGCCGCGCACGCCCGAGACGCAGCAATTATCCTCGACGCGGGCCGGTACGTTGCTCTTCAACCAGCACAGCGCACTGCCGGCGGTATCGCTCGGATAGTTGAAGCTCCAGGCCCGGCAGCGCCGGTCCCGTTCGCACACCAGGGCACAATCCGCCGGATCGCCTGAAGGCACCGGCGAACTCTGATAATCGCCACCCGGACGATCGAAATTGGCCTGGGCTTGTGCCGGTCGCGTGGCGATGGCGGCCGCCGAACACGCGAGCACCATCAAACACGCCCTGAGCAGGCGGCTTCCCCACATTCGCGATTGCTTTCAACTGATTGGACTTAACCGCGTTTCGCGGTCCGCCATTTGATCGCCACGAACCTGTACGGCGGATGAACGGCTTGAAAGCCGGTCAGTCGGAGCGGCTATCGTCCAGGTGAACCGCGGCCAATCAGCACCGATCGGGCCCCTAGGCTGAATGTCGATTCAGCCTAGAACGCGTATTCGTCGTAGGCCGGTTCGACCGAGCCCCGCCAGGGGCCATGGAATTTCTCCAGCATCTCCTCGGCGGGGGTATGTCCGGCGTCGATAATCCGGTCCAGCGGCTCGAGAAAGCGGGTCTCGTCACGGCCGAGGTGATCGATGTGACCGCGCCGCCGCAGCCCCGCATGCGACAGCGCCAGGCATTCCTTGGCGATTTCGAACAGATAGCGATCCCGGATTCGGGCCTTGAAACCGAGGCGCGGCACGTCATCGCGCAACGCCTGGCGCTCATGCGCGTTCCAGTGCTTGGCGAGATCCCATGCGGCATCGAGGCTGGTGTCGTCATAGAGCAATCCGACCCAGAACGCCGGCAGCGCCGGCAGCCGTCCCCACGGCACGCCGTCGGCGCCGCGCATTTCCAGATAACGCTTCAACCGCACTTCGGGGAAAATCGTCGAAAGATGGTTGGCCCAGTCCGACAGCGTCGGACGCTCGCCGGGAAACGCCGGATTTCTGCCGTCGAAGAAATCGCGGAACGACGAACCCGAGACATCGATATAGGCATCGCCACGCTTGACGAAATACATCGGCACATCCAGCGCGTAATCGACCCAGCGCTCGAATCCCATGCCGTCCTCGAACGCCCATGGAATCATCCCGGAGCGCGCATTGTCGGTATCGCGCCAGATCTCGGAACGGAACGACAGGAAGCCGTTGGGCTTGCCTTCGGTGAACGGCGAATTGGCGAACAGCGCGGTCGCGACCGGCTGCAGCGCCACCGAGACCCGAAGCTTCCTGACCATGTCGGCTTCGGAGGAAAAGTCGAGATTGGTCTGTACCGTGCAGGTCCGGTACATCATGTCGAGGCCGTATTGACCGACCTTCGGCATGTAGCCGGTCATGATCTTGTAGCGGCCCTTGGGCATCATCGGAATCTGCGCCCGCGACCAGGACGGCGTCATACCCAGGCCGAGAAAGCCGATGCCGAGAGGGGCTGCGATCTCGCGCACCTGTGCCAGATGCGCCATCAACTCGGACTGGGTCTGATGCACGGTCTCGACCGGCGCCCCCGACAATTCGAATTGCCCGCCAGGCTCCAGCGAAATCGCCCCGCCGCCGGTGACGTCATACAGGCCAATGATATTGCCCCGTTCCATGATCGGCTCCCAGCCGAGCAGGAGCTTCATGCCTTCCAAAAGCGCGCCGATGCCGCGTGCGCCCTCGTAGGCGACGGGATGATGGCCCTGCAGCCTGAAAGGCGTTTTTTCGTGTTCGGTACCGATCCGGAACTCGGACGGTGGCTTTACGCCCGCGGCCAGCCACGCGACCAGTTCGTCACGCGACTGCAGCGGCGTCATATCGATCTGGTCACGCGCCATACAAATTCCGGATGTGGGGCGTTTCGACCGAACGCACACGGTGTCGGGGAAGGTTATGGACAGCATTGTCCGCAACCACGGAAGTCAAAAGCAGTATCATCGCGCAGGCGCGCCGTCTCTTGCGGCGAGTACCTGCGCCTCATCGCACGAGCAGCCCAGCCGGTCGAGTAGCCCGCAGAGTTTCGCGGCATCCGCATCGGACAATTTCGAGCCGACATGCTTTTCGATCGCGGCGGAATAGGCGTTCCACATCTTCTTCTGCAGCTCACGGCCGGTCTCTGTGATCTCGACGAACTGACCGCGCTTGTCGATCTTGCATTCGCGGCGCGCCGCCAGCCCTTCGTCCACCAGCCGGTCGATCAGCCGCGAGGTCGAATATTGCGGGATCAGCATCTGCCGTTCCAGTTCTACCGGACGCATTTCGCCGGTCGGCGCCCGCGACAGTTCGAGCAACGCGTCATACCAGGCCAAAGGCGGAAAACCCGCCTTCTTCAAATCCTGCTCGACCGCATCGAGCACCCGGCTCTGGATTCGCATCAGGCGAATCCAGGCGGCGGTCGCCTCGGTCGATGGTTTGCGTTTCATGGTACGATCCATAGATATGACGGCTGAGTGTAGCGCACTTAATGCAGCTGCATCAATCTTGACTATTTCATGCAGATGCATTTAGTTAGGCCGCCGCACGTTACCAATGACCCGAGGGAAGGAAATTCCAATGAAACTGTATTATTCGCCCGGCGCCTGTTCGCTCTCCCCCCATATCGCACTGTTGGAAGCAGGTCTGCCCTACGATCTCGTCAAGGTCGATCTCCGCGCCAAGAAGCTGGAAAATGGTGACGATTTTCTGAAGGTGAATCCAAAGGGCCAGGTCCCGGCGCTCGCCCTCGACAATGGTGAACTCGTGACCGAGGGCCCGGTCATCGTGCAGATGATCGCCGACAAGGTCGCCGGCAAAAATCTCGCGCCCGCCCGCGACAGCGCCGAGCGCTACAAATTTTTGGAGTGGCTCAACTTCGTCACCTCCGAAGTTCACAAGAATTTTGGCCCGCTGTTCTCACCGGTGCTCGCGGACGACGCCAAGGCGTTCTTCAAGGACCGGGTGATGGGCAAGTTCAAGTATCTCGACGGCGCGCTGGCTGGCCATGATTTCCTGATGGGCAAGCAATTCACCGTCGCCGACGGCTATCTGTTCACGATGCTGTGCTGGGCCGACCGGATGAACTTCGATCTCTCCGCGCTGCCGAACCTGTTGGCCTACAAGGCCCGCGTCGCCGCCCGCCCGAAGGTCCAGGAAGCCCTCACCAAGGAAGGCCTGCTGAAGGCGGCGTAAACCTTCCGCGGATAGCGATCACGCCAAAGGCCGGATCGATGATCCGGCCTTTTTTGTTGGTGTCATCATCATCCCAAGCGTCATCCCGGCGAACGCCGGGATCCGTAACCACAGGTGTTAAAGTTCGAAGAAGGTCTCTACCATCGTGCCTTTTTCATAAGACACGGCGTATAGGTCCCGGCTCAAGGCCGGGACGACGATCTTTGTTTGCGCTCGCGACTTAAGCCGCCGCGAGCTTCTTCGGCGGGAAGCGGCCATAGAACGTCTCGCCCTTGGCGGCCATCTCGATCAGGAGCTTCGGCGGGGTGAAACGCGAGCCGTATTTGGCCTCTAACTTGTGGCACAATTCAACGAAATTTTTCGTGCCCATGAAGTCGATATAGGACAGCGTGCCGCCGGTGAACGGCGCAAAGCCGAAGCCCAGGATCGAGCCGACATCGGCCTCGCGCATGTCGGTGATGACATGATCCTCCACGGTGCGCGCGGCTTCCACCGCCTGCACCACCAGGAAGCGCTGCTTCAGCTCTTCAATGTCGAGCGTATCCGGATCGAGATGCTTCGGCTGCAGGCCGCTCAGGGCCGACCACAGGCTCTTCTGGCCCTTGCCCTTCTCGGGATAATCGTAAAACCCCTTGCCGTTCTTGCGGCCGAAGCGGCCCTGTTTTTCGACCATCTCGACCAGCAGCTTCTTCTGGGTCTGGTCGATGGCATTGGCGCCGAGATCGGCCTCGGTCGCCTTCATGATCTTGAGCACGAGATCGAGCGCCACCTCGTCGGACAGCGACAGCGGTCCCACCGGCATGCCCGCCATTTTGGCGGTGTTCTCGATCATCGCCGGCGGCACGCCTTCCATCAGCATTTCCAGACCCTCGGCGGTGAAGCGCAGCACGCAGCGGTTGGCGAAGAAGCCTCTGGAGTCATTGACCACGATCGGCGTCTTGCCGATCAGCCGCACGTAGTCCAGCGCGGTGGCCAGCGCGACGTCGCCGGTGTTCTTGCCGACGATGATTTCCACCAGCATCATTTTCTCGACCGGCGAGAAGAAGTGAATGCCGATGAACTTGCTCTGGTCCTTGAACTCTTCCGCCAGCGAATTGATCGGCAGCGTCGAGGTGTTGGAGGCGAAGATCGCGTCGGGCTTCAGCAGCGGCTGCGCCTTGGCATAGGTTTCAGCCTTGACCTTGCGATCCTCGAACACGGCTTCGATGACGAGATCGCAATCTTTCAAGACGCTGTAGTCGGCGGTGGCGCTGATCCGCGACAGGATGGCGTCGCGATCGCTTTCCTTGGCGCGGCCTTTCTTGATCAGATCGTCGATCACGGCCTGTGCGTGGCCCTTGCCCTTGTCGGCGCTTTCCTGATCGCGGTCGATCAGCACCACGTCGATACCGGCGCGCGCCGAGACGTAACCGACGCTGGCGCCCATGAAGCCGGCGCCGATCACGGCCAGCTTCTTGACCTTGGTGGCCGGTACATTTTGCGGGCGCCGCGCGCCCTTGTTCAACTCCTGCATCGACAGGAACAGGCTGCGGATCATCGCCGCGGCTTCCTTGCTGCGCAGGATCTGGGTGAAGTAGCGCGATTCCACCCGCAGCGCCGCGTCGATCGGCAGCTGCAGTCCCTCATAGACGCACTGCATGATGGCGCGCGCCGCCGGATAATTGTCATAGGTTTCGCGGCGGAAGATCGCATTGCCGGCCGGGAACATCATCATGCCGGCCTTGGAATAGACCGGGCCGCCCGGCAGCTTGAACGCCTTGTCATCCCAGGGCGCGACCGCCTTGCCGCCGCCCTTGATCCAGTCCTTGGCCGATGTGATGAGGTCGGCGGCGGGGACGACCGCATCGACCAGCTTCAGCGCCTTGGCCTTGTCGAGATTGATGGCCTCGCCCTTGAGCAGCAACTGCATCGCATCCTGCGGCGGCACGATGCGCGGCACGCGCTGGGTGCCGCCGGCGCCGGGGAACAGCCCGACCTTGACTTCGGGCAGCCCGAGACGGGTCTTCGGATTGGCCGCCGCGACGCGGTAATGGCACGACAGCGTCAGTTCGAACGCACCGCCGAGCGCGAGCCCGTTGATCGCGGCCGCCCACGGCTTGCCTGATGTCTCGATGGCACGAAACACCAGAGAGGATTTGCGGCTCTCGTCGAACAGCATCTGGTTGGCCGCGACCTCGCCCTTGGCCTGCAGCAATTCGGTATAGCGGCGGTTCATGCCCTCCAGCATCGACAGATCGGCGCCGGCGGAGAACGCCTCCTTGCCGGAGGTGACCACTACGCCCTTGACGGCGGCGTCGGCGGAGGTCTGCTTCACGATCTCCTCGAGCTCGGTGATCGTGGTCTCGTCGAGCACGTTCATCGAACGGCCGGGAATGTCCCATGTCACCAGCGCAATGCCGTCGGCGTCGGTCTCGACTTTGAAATTCTTGAAGGCCATGTTGTTTGCTCCCTTAGCCACGTTGCCAGTCGCCATAAGGCACGCCGGATTTATGCGTTAATCGGTAAAGATCGCCGTCCTGGTCGTGGACGAGGTCAATCTCGGAGTAGTGACAGCGTTCGCGTTGCGCGCGGGTACCAACGACCAGAAAAACAGCGTCGCGGCCGGTGCGGTTCACCAGATGATGGCCGTTCGGGACACCGGCCTTGAACCCTGCGGTCTCGCCCGGTCTCACGATCGTCTCGCCTTCATCCTCGATCAGCACCAATTCGCCCTCAACGACGTAGACAAACTCGTCTTCCTGCTCATGCCAATGACGCGCCGACGATGCTGCGCCGGGCCTCAACCGAAAGAGGTTGACGCCGAACTGCGTCAAGCCCGCGGCATCGCCGAGCGACTGCCACTCCCGACCGTCGACGATTTGCGCGAACGGCTCCGGATAGGTCGTTCCGCTGCGCACCGGCAACGCGCTCAGGTCAATTTTCGGCATCAACCTCTCTTCTCGTCGCTTGTGTTTTTCTCTGCTGCACTCCCCCTCGCGGAAGAGACCGTAGGGTGGGCAAAGGCGCGGTTGGCGCCGTGTCCACCATCTTAACCTGTCACATCTCGTGGTGGGCACGCTTCGCTTTGCCCACCCTACGGCTCTACCGTCCTCACACCCGCTCGATGATGGTCGCGGTTCCCATGCCGCCACCGATGCACAGCGTGACCAGGGCCGTGGACTTGTTGGTACGTTCCAGCTCGTCGAGCACGGTGCCGAGGATCATCGCTCCGGTGGCGCCAAGCGGGTGACCCAGCGCGATCGCGCCGCCATTGACGTTGATCTTGGCGTTGTCGATGTCGAAGGCCTGCATAAAGCGCAGCACCACCGAGGCGAACGCCTCGTTCAATTCGAACAGGTCGATATCCGATTTCTTCATGCCCGAACGGTCGAACAGTTTCTGCGTCACGTCGACCGGACCGGTCAGCATCATCGCCGGCTCCGAGCCGATATTGGTGAAGGCGCGAATCCTGGCGCGCGGCTTCAAGCCGTATTTCGCTCCGGCTTCCTTGCTGCCGAGCAGCACCGCGCCGGCGCCGTCGACGATCCCTGACGAATTGCCGGCATGATGCACATAGTTGATGCGCTCGATTTCCGGGTGCGACTGGATCGCCACCGCGTCGAAACCGCCCATCTGGCCCATGGTGACAAACGACGGCTGCAATTGCCCGAGCGACTGCATCGTCGTGGTCGGCCGCATGTGCTCGTCCTTGGCCAAAATCGTGAGCCCGTTGACGTCCTTCACCGGCACCACCGAATTCTTGAAGCGGCCCTCGTCCCAGGCCTTGGCGGCGCGCTGCTGGCTTTGCACCGCATAGGCATCGACGTCATCGCGCGAAAAACCGTATTTGGTCGCGATCAGATCGGCCGATACTCCCTGCGGCATGAAATAGGCCGGCACCGCGATCGAGGGATCCATTGGCCAGGCGCCGCCGGAGGCGCCGATGCCGACCCGGCTCATCGATTCGGCGCCGCCGCCGATGGTGAGTTCGTGCTGACCGCTCATGATCTGGGCGGCCGCGAAATTCACCGCATCCAGACCCGAGGCGCAGAAGCGGCTGATCTGAATGCCGGGAACGGATTCGCCGAGACCCGCGTTCAGCGCCGCGAAGCGCGCGATATCGGAGCCGGCCTCGCCGACCGGATCGACCACGCCGAGCACGACGTCATCGATCACGTCCTCCGCCAGGTGGTTGCGCTCCTTCAGGGCTCTCAGCGGCGCAGTCGCCAGCGCCAGCGCGGTCACCTCGTGCAGCGCGCCATCGGCCTTGCCGCGGCCGCGCGGCGTGCGAACGTGATCGTAGATATATGCCTCAGGCATGACGCCCTCCTGGTATGAGGATCATAATATATAAGCGAATTGGAAGATGTCGCGGATCGTATCGCGGCCGCGGAAGAAAGTCTCCGGTCAGAACGCTTCCGCTGCCAATTCCATGGTGGTCGCGCTTCCGGTCTGGATGCGCGCAAGATGCAACGATGTTTCCGGCAGCATCCGCTCCATGAAGAAGCGGCCGGTCACCAGCTTGGTGGTCAAATAGGGCGTCGCGCCGCCGCCCGCAATCTTGTCCTGGGCGACTTTCGCCATCATCGCCCACATATAGGCAAAGGTGACGAGGCCGAACAATTGCATGTAGTCGGTGGCGGCCGCCCCGGCATTGTCGGGTTTCGCGAACGCGTTCTGCATCAGCCAGGTGGTGGCCTGCTGCAGATGGCCGAGCGCCGTGCTCAGCGGTGTCACATAAGGCTTCATGGCCTCCTCCGCGCCGTGCTCCTTGGCGAAGGCCGCGACCTCGCCGAAGAACGACATCACGGCGCGGCCGCCGTCGCGCGGCAGTTTACGGCCGACGAGATCGAGTGCCTGAATACCGTTGGCGCCCTCATAGATCATGGCGATGCGCGCATCGCGCACGAACTGCTCCATGCCGTTCTCGGCGATATAACCGTGGCCGCCATACATCTGCTGCGCCAGCACGGCGTTGGAAAATCCCACATCGGTCATAACGCCCTTCATGACCGGCGTCATCAGCCCCATGTGATCGTCCGCCGCCTGACGATCCTTGGGGTCGCTGGAGCGATGGGCGACATCGCTCTTCAGCGCGGTCCACACCACCATGGCGCGGGCGGCCTCGTTGAAGGCGCGAATGGTCAGCAACGTACGGCGCACATCGGGATGCACGATGATCGGATCGGCCGGCTTGTCGGGCGCCTGCGGTCCGGAGAGTGAACGGCCCTGCAGACGATCGCGGGCATAGGCGACGGCGTTCTGGTAGGCGACCTCGGATTGCGCCAGGCCCTGCACCGCGACGCCGAGCCGCGCCTCGTTCATCATCACGAACATGCCTTGCATGCCCTTGTTTTCCTCGCCGATCAGCCAGCCGGTGGCGCCGTCGTAGTTCATCACGCAGGTGGAATTGCCGTGAATGCCCATCTTGTGTTCGATCGAGCCGCAGGTCACGCCGTTGCGCGCGCCCAGCGATCCATCGGCGTTGACCAGGATCTTCGGCACCACGAACAGCGACACGCCCTTGATGCCGGCCGGCGCGCCCTCGATCCGCGCCAGCACCAGGTGAATGATGTTGTCGGCCAGATCGTGCTCGCCGGCGGAGATGAAAATCTTGGTGCCCGTTATCCTGTAGCTGCCGTCGGCCTGTTTGACCGCCTTGGTGCGCAGCAGACCGAGATCGGTGCCGCATTGCGGCTCGGTGAGATTCATGGTGCCGGTCCATTCTCCCGCCACCATCTTCGGCACGAACATCGCCTTCTGTTCGGGCTTGCCATGCACGATCAGCGCCGCGGTCGCGCCCATGGTCAGGCCGCCATACATCGAAAACGCCATGTTGGCCGAACACTGGAACTCCGTGACGGTCTGGCTCAGCGTGACCGGCAATCCTTGCCCGCCATATTCCACCGGCGCGGAGAGGCCGAGCCAGCCGCCCTCGGCCACCTGCTTGAACGCCGCCTTGAAGCCTTTCGGGGTCGTCACGCTGCCGTCGTCTTTGTGGATACAGCCCTCGAGGTCGCCGACGCGATTGAGCGGCTGCAGCACTTCCTCGCTGAGTTTCGCCGCCTCATTCAGGATCGCCTCCCGCACATCGGCGGAGGCGTCGCTGAACCCGGGAAGATTGTCGTAGCGGTCGATCTGAAACACGTCGTTGAGCAGGAAATTGACGTCTTCGAGGGGGGCTTTGTAGATCGGCATGGTGTTCTCCCGGCAGGCGGACAGGCAGGCTTGAGTTTGATCTTGGGTTGATGAAGACGTCGAGGCGAATCGTTTCAGCGCAACATTACTTGGGTTCAAGAACTTGGGTTCCAGAAATAGACCTTAACCGGTTCTGGAGGTCCGATGCAGCTACTATCAGGGCTGGTCTTGTGACCTTGCGGCGCCGGCGACCTTGCGGCGTATCACCTCGCAGCGGCGGCGAGTTGCTCGCCCATCAGCCGATGCAACAGATTGATCGCCTTGAGCGGGCGCACCATCACCTTGAAATGCGTGATCCGGCCATGGTCATCGAACCGGATAATGTCGACGCCATTGATCCTGATTCCATCGATCTCTTTTTCGAACTCGAGCACCGCGCCATGATCGCTGCGCCATTCGCCGGTATAAACAAAGCCGGGGCCGCCCAGCACCTGTTCCGCGCTCGACAGATATTTGAACGTGATGTCACGCCCGCGCTGCAGCGTATGTACGACCGGGCTTTCGAACACCGCGTCGGGATGGAGCAGGTCCCACAGCGCCCCGCGGTCGTGGGATTTCATGTAGCCGTACCACTTGTCGAGGGCGGTCATGCTCATCGGCCTTCTCCTGGGCGTGAAAAGCGCGCGGGCATCCAAACATATGCTTATTGACGCATATGCAATTTGGTGCATATAGTCAAGCAGGCTGAGGAGGGTTGGTGCTTGGCGCTGGGTGACGCAATCCTTGCCTGCCTGACGGAGCGTCCAATGACGGGCTATGAGCTCGCCAAGACCTTCGATGCGTC
>Ga0302326_10005590_pt1 | contig 28638 bp, 29 predicted proteins | sample Palsa_T0_3_FD_202264 | JGI IMG/M metagenome (GOLD analysis project Ga0302326, IMG submission 202264) | Peat permafrost microbial communities from Stordalen Mire near Abisko, Sweden - Palsa_T0_3 | ecosystem: Environmental > Terrestrial > Soil > Palsa > Peat permafrost | place: Sweden: Abisko... | reverse complement strand
GGCGGCGCGTGCGGCTATGTCCGCTCCCTTATGCCGCCTTTTGGGAAGCCTGGCCCGAAGCTGAGCCCTCGGGACGAAAGTCCCGTTGGCGAGAACCGCGGTGGAACGCCGGCAGGCGAGCGCGCCCGCAAGCGGAGGGCGGCGCAAGCCGCCTTACTCCGTGGCGCGTCCCCCACGCCGCTTGCGTGCGGGAAAGCAACCCTGCGTCTGCCGGCGTTCCGCTTCCTTTTATTTTTTCGTTCTTGCCTTCGTCATTGCCGGACTTGATCCGGCAATCCATGCGGACGGAAAGCCCCATCGGATTAGCCGATAGGGCTTTCAGAACCGCTGCTCAGCATGGACCACCGGGTCAAGCCCAGTGGTGACGAGGTGTGTGTAGCGTCGTCGTTGAGCAAACCTCGGACGCAAAAAACTGCGCCGCGAGAACGGATTTGCATTTCACCCTCCCCTGGAGGGGGAGGGTCGCGAGCGAAGCGAGTGGGGTGGGGTGAATAGCGTGGCCGTGGGCACGACATGCACAAAGAAAGTTCACCCCCTCCCGACCGGCTACGCCGGTCGACCTCCCCCCTCCAGGGGGAGGTAAAAGTTGGGACGTCCGCGATGAGATTGATTTCACTTTTTCCCGGTGTCGCCGCCTGTTTGGCGGCGAAGAACTTTTTCTTTCTGTCTCCCAGCGAGCGGAACCCTGCTGTCAATGCGTGTAGAGCGTACTAAATACAGCGCATGCAGTGGATCGATGAAGGCATTGTGCTCGGCGTGCGGCGCCATGGCGAAACCAGCGTCATTCTTGAACTGATGACGCAGGCGCGCGGGCGGCACCTCGGTCTAGTCCGCGGCGGCGCCGGCCGGCGGCTTCGCGGCGTACTGCAACCGGGCAATTCGCTGCGCGCGACCTGGCGGGCGCGGCTCGACGATCACCTCGGAAATTATGCGGTGGAGGCGGTTAACTTGCGCGCCGCGGGCTACCTTTCCGCCGCCCATGCCGTTCATGGCGTCACCCATCTCGCCGCGCTGTGCCGCCTCTTAGCCGAACGCGAGCCGCACGCGCGTATCCACGGCGAGCTTTCCTCGATTCTTGATGCGCTCGACGACGCCGCCACGGTCGCGCCCATGATCGCCCGGTTCGAGTTGACCTTTCTGGCCGAACTTGGCTTCGGCCTCGACCTTTCGTCATGCGCCGCGACCGGCACGGCCGACGATCTCATTTATGTCTCGCCGCGGTCGGGCCGGGCGGTCTCCGCCGCGGCCGGAGCGGCCTACCACGACAAGCTGCTGCGGCTTCCGGCTTTTCTCAGCCAGGAAGTCGTCCAGGCGTCCGCTTCCGATCTGGCCGATGCCTTCAGCCTGACCGGCTTCTTTCTCGACCGTTACGCCTTCGCGCCGCGCGGTCTTCCCGTGCCCGACGCGCGCGCGCGCTTTGTCTCTGCCGTTCTTGTTCGAGGCCGCTAACCGCGCTACCGCTGCCGGCTATGAATAAAAAACTGATTCCCCCGGACCCGGGCAATGTGCAGGAGATTGCGCTGCGGGAAGCGCTGGAAGAGCGCTATCTCGCCTATGCGCTTTCCACCATCATGCATCGCGCGCTGCCGGACGCCCGTGACGGGCTGAAACCCGTGCACCGCCGCATCCTTTACGGCATGCGGCTCCTGCGGCTCGACCCGGGGGCGGCATTCAAAAAGTCGGCGAAGATCGTCGGCGATGTCATGGGCAATTTTCACCCGCATGGCGATCAAGCAATCTACGACGCGTTGGTGCGGCTCGCTCAGGATTTTTCGTCGCGCTATCCGCTGGTCGACGGCCAGGGAAATTTTGGCAACGTCGACGGCGATAACGCCGCCGCTTACCGCTATACCGAAGCGCGGCTGACCGAAGCCGCGCGCTTGCTGCTCGATGGCATCGACGAAGACGCGGTTGATTTCCGCGGCAGTTACGACGGCGTCATGCAGGAGCCGGTGGTATTACCGGCGGCCTTCCCGAATTTGCTCGCCAACGGTGCGCAAGGCATCGCAGTCGGCATGGCGACGGCGATTCCGCCGCACAATATCGCCGAACTGTGCGACGCCGCTTTGTATCTGATCGATACCCCGAATGCGCGCAGCCGCACGCTCCTGAAATTCGTCCCCGGCCCGGACTTCCCGACCGGCGGCGTGATTGTCGATACGGCCGAAACGATTGCGGAAGCCTACGCCACCGGGCGAGGCTCATTCCGGCTGCGCGCGCGCTGGACGACCGAAGAAACCGGCCGTGGCACCTATCAGATCGTTGTCACCGAAATCCCCTGGCAGGTGCAGAAGATGCGGCTCGTCGAGCGCATCGCCGAGCTGATCAACGAGAAAAAACTGCCGTTTCTGACTGACATGCGCGATGAATCGGCCGAGGACGTGCGGCTTGTCTTCGAGCCGCGTTCGCGCAGCGTGGATCCGGCGCTGCTGATGGAGAGCCTGTTCAAGCTTACCGAGCTGGAAAGCCGGGTGCCGCTGAACATGAACGTGCTGGTCGGCGGCCGCGTGCCGCGAGTCATCGGACTTGCCGAGGGCTTAAGCGAATGGCTGGGGCACCGGCGCGAGGTGCTGCTCCGCCGTTCGCGTTATCGGCTCAGCCAGATCGAGCACCGGATCGAAGTGCTGGGTGGTTACCTGGTCGCTTACCTCAACCTCGACAAGGTCATCAAAATCATCCGCAACGAGGATGAGCCGAAGCCGGTGCTGATGAAGACGTTCAAGCTCTCGGACGTCCAGGCCGAGGCCATTCTGAACATGCGGCTGCGCAATTTGCGCCGGCTCGAGGAAGTGGAAATCCGCGAGGAAGACAAAAAGCTGCGCGCGGAAAAGAAGTCGATCGAGGATTTATTGCGGTCGGAGAAGGCGCAGTGGAAGACCATTGCCGGCGAAATCCGCGAGGTGCGCGAGAAGTTCGGGGCCAAGACGCCGCTCGGCAAACGGCGCACCACTTTCGCCGACGCGCCGGCGCACGATGAGGCGGCGATCGAGGAGGCTCTGGTCGAGCGCGAGCCGGTCACGATCGTGGTTTCGGAGAAGGGATGGATCCGGGCGTTGCGTGGTCAAGTCGCCGATTTGTCCGGGCTTGCGTTCAAGGCCGACGACGCGCTCAAGCTCGCTTTCTTCGCCGAAACCACATCAAAGCTTCTGGTCTTCGCCACCAACGGACGCTGCTACACCATCGAGGCGGCGAAGCTGCCCGGCGGCCGCGGCCACGGCGAGCCGGTCCGGCTGTTCATCGAGCTCGAACAGGACGGCGATGTTGTTACCGTGTTCCGCCACGAGGGCGGCCGCAAATTCCTGGTGGCGAGCAAGCAGGGCAGGGGCTTCGTTGTCGCGGAGGACGAGTGCGTCGCCAATACCCGCAAGGGCAAGCAGATCCTCAACGTCAAACCGCCTGACGAAGGGCGCGCGATTGCAGTTGCCGACGGCGAACTGGTCGCCGCCATGGGCGAGAATCGGAAGATGGTCGTCTTTGCGCTCGATCAGGTCCCGGAGATGGCGCGCGGGCGGGGTGTTCGGCTTCAGCGCCACAAGGACGGCGGCCTTTCCGACATCAAGGTGTTTGAGGCGGAGAAGGGCTTAAGCTGGACGGATTCGGCAGGCCGGGTTTTCACCCTGACCTTGAAAGAACTCGCCGATTGGCGCGGCAATCGCGCCGATGCCGGCCGGCTCGCGCCCAAGGGATTCCCCAAGAACAACAAGTTTGACAGCACATCCGCCCGCGCGCCAGCCAACGGCAAAAGTGGCGGCGAGTCGTAGCACAAAGTGCCGCTTATTTTTGGGGGTCCAGCGGCGTGCAGTTTGTCATGCAGTCCGCGCCTCTGGGAGCCTCGGTCTGCTCGAATCCATCGCGATTGGGCATCTTGACTGCGGGCAGCGAGTTTCGGTCGAGCACGGCGTCATCGGGAATAATCTTGTTCATGCTCAGGATATACGCGGTGACAGCGTAAACCTGATCGGCGGAGAGCGATTGCGGATTATTGAGCGGCATGGCGCGGTGGATGTAGTCGTAAAGCGTCGTCGCGTACGGCCAGTAACTTCCGACCGTCATGATTGGCTTTTTAGTATCAAGCGTTCCTCTGCCGCCAACGAGCCGTTCCATCGGCCCCTCGGTGCCATGTTCTCCATGACACGCGGCGCAGGTGTCGGCGAAAATTTTCTGCCCTTGCGCTACGGACCCCGCGCCGTTTGGCAGATTGGCTCCGTCCGGAGCGATATCGATATTCCACGCCTTGATGAGTTCTTCAGTCGGCGTCTGTCCGATGCCGAGCCGCTGTTGGGCAACCGGCGACTTGGCGGCTTCCTGGGATCGGGCCGTTGAGATCGCTGTCGATCCCCACAGGAAACCGATGAGCAACATGATGACGGTGAGGCTACGCACCAGCGGCATAGACATTCGTCACCTTTCCGCTGGCATCGATCTTCCACGGTGCGATCGCGTTGTAGTGATAATGAAACTGGGGACCGCGCGCGGCGAGCAACGCCTCGCGTGTTGGTTGCACATACCCGGATTCGTCCGTGACGCGGCTCGCAATAATTGCCGGCGAGCCATCCCGACGCCACGGCATGCTGAATCGCGTAAGCGCCTTCGGCAGGATCGGAACATCGAGGGCTGCTGGCTGCCACGACCGGCCACCGTCAACTGTGACGTCGACTTGCCTGACTTTGCCGCTGCCCGACCAGGCCAAGCCGCTAATCTGAATCAAGCCGGGCCCGCCGTTGATCGTGCCTCCCGCCGCCGGCCGGGTGATGACCGACTTCGCTTCCATGACGAAGTTGAATTGGCTTGCATGTCCGTCCGGCAACAAACCGGTATATTTGGACGTCTCTTCCCGCGTCATGAACGGTTCCTTGCCGACTTTGAGGCGACGGAGCCACTTCACGCTCATGTTGCCTTCATAGCCGGGCAGCAGAAGCCGCACCGGATAGCCTTGCTCCGGACGCAAGCGTTCGCCGTTCTGCGCAAACGCGATCAACGCATCATCCATGGCTTTCTCGACAGGAATTGAGCGCGTCATCGCGGCGGCGTCGGCGCCCTCCGCCAGAATCCACTTTCCTTCCGAGGAAATGCCGGCCTCCTGCAACAACGCGGCGAGTGGCACGCCGGTCCACTCGGCGCAGGAAAGCAGCCCGTGGGACCATCGGATGTCCGTCGAAGGCTTGGTGAACTCGCTCGACGAATTGCCCGAACATTCCAAAAAATAAATTCGTGAGATCGAAGGAAGCCTCATCAGATCATCCATGCTGAAGATCAGAGGACGATCGACCAGGCCATGTATGAGGATTCTGTGATCGTCGGGATTTATGGTGGGAACGCCGTTATGGTTGCGCTCGTAAAAGAGACCGTTCGGCGTAATCGGGCCGTGGAGATCCTGGAGCGGTGTAAAGCTCCATGAGGAAAAAGGCGTCGGCGTGCGATTGTTCGCGAGCCTGACGACGTGCTTTTCAAATTCCGATGGCACCCCATAGGGCGGCGATGCGACGGGCTTGCCCTGTACCAGCATCGACGGAGGTATGAGCGGAAAAGCTTCCGTACCTTCCGCCGCCGGTGCCTTGGCCGCCAAAAATCCGGCGCCGCCCAACGCGACGCCGCCCAGAGCCGCGGTTTTTAAAAATTGCCGTCGGTGCCGGTCCGTTGCTGTTCCGTTTCGGCCTTTGGTCATGGCGTGGTCCTTCGACGTTCGCCGAGAAGCAATTCCTTGAAACTCGCCGAGTTCCGATCGACCTTTTGCTTGGAAACTCCGAACGAGGCGTTTCGCCGGTAGGCCGAATTGTCACGCCGCCTTCGGCGCCACATCCAGGCGCGCCACCCAGCCCTCAAGGCCGGGCTTTGCCGCCGCATAGCGCTGAAGCACTAATGGGTCATGACCAGGCACGATGTGGCTTGGCGTTGTGGCGAGCCTCTTCAAGGTCTCGTAGCCTTCGAGCACCTCGGCGACATTGTAAGTGATCGGAAAGATCCGGCCTTGCTCGAGGTGGGCGTAAAGGTGCGCAGCGTCGGCGGCGAGCATGACGTAGCCGCGGCCCGTCTTAACCCGCACCGACTGCAGTCCCATGGAATGCCCGCCGACGCGATGGACGGTCACGCCGGGAACGATTTCATCTTCGCCGTCGTGGAACGTAACCCGGCCGGCAAACACCTTGCGCACCATGGCGACGACGTCGTCGGCCTCGAATGGCGCGCGCAGTGCCGCGTGGCACATGCAGCGTCCGGTCGCATAGGCCATCTCGCGATCTTGAAGATGGTAGCGGGCATTCGGGAACAGATCGTAATTGCCGCAATGGTCGTAGTGCAGATGGCTGACAATGACGGTCTTCACTGACTCCGGCGCGATTCCCAGGGCATTAAGACCCTCGCGCAGTGGCTTGGTAATCTCACGTTGCCGCCGGCGGCTCATCGGCTCGTCAAAACCAGTGTCGACGATGATCGCGCCAGACGGCCCTGTGATCGCCCAGACGAAGAAATCAAGCGGCTGGAGCACGTCGTGTGGATCGCCGCCGATGAAGTTTTCGGCCGAGCGCCGCGCGTGGTGCCCGTACCGGATGGCGAAAACTTCGTGCACATCCTGGTTCATAATGGCGTCCAATGGCGTGAGCGATTGGCAAAGCTGTTAGGTGCGGCCGTAGCCTCGAAGATCGACAGGTCCTAACTCGTGCGGGCCCAACCGTCCGGCGTCAGCCGCTCCTGGGGCAGGAAGCGGCCTTTATAGTCCATCTTGCGCGAACCGCGCACCCAATAGCCGAGGTAAACGTAACCAAGACCCATCTGCCGCGCGCGGGCGATGTGGTCGAGCACCATGAGGGTGCCGAGCGAGCGCGGCGCTTCGTCGGGTTCGAAAAACGAGTAGACCATGGATAAACCGTCGGCGAGGACGTCGGTGAGCGCGACGGCAATCAGCCCGCTTCCGGGCGTATTCCCCAAACGATATTCGATGATGCGGGTCTCGATGTGGCTGTCTTCCACCATCATGGCGTAGTCGAGCACCGTCATATCGGCCATACCGCCGTCGCGGTGACGCGAATCGAGATAGGCGCGGAATATCGAGTATTGCTCGGACGTCGGCACTGCCGGCTTCATCTCGGCGGCGATATCAGCGTTGCGGGTGGCGATCCGGCGCATGCTGCGCGTGGGCTGAAACTCCTCGGCGAGCACGCGCACCGACACGCAGCTGCGGCAGCCTTCGCACGCCGGCCGGTAAGCGATCGACTGGCTGCGGCGGAAGCCGCCTTGGGTAAGTATGTTGTTCAGTTCGCCGGCCCGCTCGCCGACGAGGTGCGTAAAGACCTTCCGTTCTTCCTTGCCGCCGAGGTATGGGCATGGAGAAGGCGCGGTGAGATAGAACTGCGGCGTATCGCGCGAGTGCTGAGTCACGGAGCGTTTCGCCTCTTTAGTTGCCTCTTCCAGTCCCGCCGGCGGCAAGAAAGCTCGACGGCCCTCTAATTTGCCCGAGAACACCGAAGCGTCAAAGACCTAATCCGCCTGAGTCTTATCGAGATTTCAACATTGTAACGTCGGCCAAAATGGGGAAAAAGGCCATTATGGTGACGCTCGCCGAAATCGAGGCGGCCCGGCGCACGATTGCGGGTCACGTCTTGCGGACGCCGATATTGCGGGCGCCGCCGCTATCGGCGCTGACCGGCGCCGACGTTTTTGTCAAATACGAAAATCTGCAGGTAACCAACTCGTTCAAGGAACGCGGCGCGTACGTAAAGCTAGCTTCGCTCACGGCCGAAGAAAGGCGCCGCGGCGTAATCGCCATGTCGGCTGGCAATCACGCCCAAGCGGTGGCCTATCACGCCCGCCGTCTTGCAGTCCCGGCTACTATCGTGATGCCGGTGACCGCGCCTTTCGTGAAGATCAAAGCGACCGAAGCGCTGGGTGCTACCGTTATCCTCGACGGCGAGACGGTCGCCGACGCGCAAGCCCGGGCGGAGGTGATAGCCAAGGCGCAAAATCTCGTCTGGGTCCATCCCTATGACGATCCGCATGTCATTGCCGGCCAGGGCACAATCGCGCTTGAAATGCTCGAAGAGGTGCCGGATCTCGACACCCTCGTCGTTCCGATCGGCGGCGGCGGCCTTATTGCCGGCTGCGCCATCGCCGCCCGCGCCAAGAACGCCTCGATAACAATCGTCGGAGCGGAATCCGCGCTCTATCCGTCAGTGTGGAACTCAATACGGGGTGAGAGCAAACCCTGCGGCGGCGCCACGCTCGCCGAAGGCATTGCGGTAAAGAACGTCGGCAAGCTTACGCTGCCGATCATTCGCAAGCACGTGAGCGACATCATCTTGGTCGACGAGCAATTAATCGAGCGTGCGGTGAACGCGTTTCTCACCCTGCAAAAGACTATGGCGGAGGGCGCCGGTGCCGCAGGCCTTGCTGCCGTGCTCGCCAAGCCGGATCAGTTTCGCGGACGAAAGGTCGGCTTGATTCTCTGCGGAGGAAATATCGATCCGCGCATTCTGGCGTCGATTATGGTTCGAGAACTGGAACGCGACGATCGCATCGTCGCGTTCCGGCTGACCATTCCCGACCGGCCTGGGATTTTAGGACAGATTGCGACGCGGCTTGGTGAGTTCGGCGCCAATATCCTGAGCGTCGATCATCACCGTCTGTTCCTGGATGTTCCGGCAAAGGGCGCCAAGCTGGACGTCACCATTGAGACGCGCGACGCGGCGCACGCCGCCGAAATTTTTCGGGCGCTGGCGGCCGACGGCTACCAGCCGGTGCACATGCCGAGCGGAGCCGCGCGGGAGTGATCGAGCGCTATTGGTGAAAGATATTTTGCAGAAAGTCCAACGGACCGGGACTTGCGGTGTCGGGAGGTGACGCCGGCCCCGCAGCATCGGGGCGCGGACGCGGCACGGGCACGGCGCCCTGCGCCAACCGCGTCGTGTCGGCGTCGCCTAATCCACGCGGCCGATGTCGCGGCAATGGAATTTTACCCGTCAACGGCGGGGCAGGGGGCATGACATCGGGCGATTGTTCTGCCATCGCGGGCGGCTGGGATGCTTCAGCCGTAGCGGTACTCGCCGGGGGCTGTTGCGGAATCTGAGGGGCGCTGCCGGTCGACGTCATCGCGGTCGTCAAATTTGTGGGCGTAGCGAAACCCGCAGAAGCTTGCGATGGCGACGGTATTGAAGCGGGTGCGATCGTCGAGATGTTGGCAGACCCAGCTGCGGCGCTGTCAGACGGCCGGTCGGCGAGCAGGGAGCCTTTCGGCGAAGGCACATCTCGGGCGTCCGATGTAGTCGCCGTGACGTCGGTTGTCGAGGCCGTGATGTCGGCAATCTTGCTCTGCGCTGGCGCGGCAGTTGCCTGATCGGAGCCCGGCATGCTTGCCGCGGCAGTCGCGGATACCGTCTGCGTGGTAGCGGCAATCTGGTGCAGCGCGGGGACTCTGGGCGGACCGACATAAGCGCGCACGAAGGTGGTGATCATCCACAAAACCACCGGCGTTGCCGCGAGTACGGCCAACAAAATAATGACGCGCCTCAGCAGCGGCACAAATCGCTGGAATCGATTGTCGTCGTCGTGCATGACATTCGCCTCGTTACCCAATCGCAGGCGAGAATCTTAAGCGCCGCGCGCCTTCAATTGCTCCGCAATGCGGGCCGCAAAATAGGTCAGCACGCCATCGGCGCCGGCACGCTTGAAAGCAATCACGCTTTCCAGCATCGCCTTGTCCCCGTCGAGCCAGCCGTTCTGTGCGGCTGCCACAATCATGGCATACTCTCCGGAGACTTGGTAGGCAAAGGTGGGCATTCCGAAAGTGGCCTTAACCCGTTGTAATATATCGAGATAAGGCATTCCGGGTTTAACCATAATCATATCGGCGCCTTCATCGATATCGAGTTCAACCTCGCGCAACGCCTCATCTGAATTCGCCGGATCCATTTGATAGGTCCGTTTGTCGCCGATAAGGGTGGCGCTCGATCCGATCGCGTCGCGAAACGGACCATAGAATGCTGAGGCGTATTTGGCCGCGTAGGCCATGATCTGAACTTCACCGAAGCCTGCGGCATCGAGGCCCTGGCGGATGGCGCCGACGCGGCCGTCCATCATGTCGGACGGCGCGATGATATCGCAGCCCGCTTCGGCCTGGATCAGCGCCTGGCGCACCAAAATAGCGACGGTCTCGTCGTTGAGAATAATGCCGTTGCGAATGAGACCGTCGTGGCCATGACTGGTGTAAGGATCGAGCGCGACATCGCACAATAGTCCGATCTGCGGCACTTCTTGCTTGATGGCGCGGATGGCGCGGCACACCAGATTGTCGGCGTTGAGTGCTTCAGATCCGCGCTCGTCACGCTTTTCGTGTTCGGTATAGGGAAACAGCGCAAGGCACGGGATCGCCAGCTCTGCCGCGCGCTCGGCGGCGCGAACGGCTTCGTCGATCGAGAGTCGCTCGACGCCGGGCATCGAGGCGACGGCGGCGCGTACTCTCTTGCCCTCGACCAGGAACAGCGGCCAGATCAGGTCGTCGGCGGTGACAATATGCTCGCGCACCAATCGCCGCGCCCATTCGGCACGGCGGTTACGGCGCGGCCGGATGGCGAGATCGAGCCGTTCCGCGCGCGCGTCGCCGCGCATCGGAACCGAGCGGACCCGTTCAATCGGCCGGCCTAATTTAATCGCCATGGCGAGCTCCACTGCGGGTTCTTTTAGCTGTTCCGGTCGCGACCCGCCACGGGCAAAATGAATGCTGGATTGACTTTGGCTTATAGCGAGTGCTCAAAGCCGCCCTGCCATGAGCGATCGACTGCAGCGCCAGCCCACACGGCCAACCGACCTGCTTGAGCCGGTACAAGTCGGACAGCCGCGAAATATAGCGGGCGCTTGGTCGACTCGCCTTGTTTTGTTCATGCGAATTATGGCGGTCTTGTCTCTGATCAAGGGTGTGTATCACTGGACCCAGATTTGCGGGATCAGCGTCGGGGCGGGGGATTTCGAAGCACGCTCGGTCGCGTGGCAAACGGCCACGGTATTTTTCGCGGTCATCGATCTTGTCGCCGCGGTAGGGTTGTGGCTGGCGGCCGCGTGGGGCGCGGTCGTATGGCTGACCGCCGTCGTGTCCATGGCGGTGGTGGAGGTTTTCTTTCCGCAGGTTTATGGCGGCAGCGTTTATGTCGTCCTCGGCGAGGTAACATTGCTCGGGCTTTACATGTGGCTCGCGGTGTTGGCGGCGCGCGAGCGCCCGGCGTGAGCGCGCATGCAAACCGTCTCGGCCTATATTCTCGCGTTTAATGAAGCGGTGAAGATCAAAGCGGCGATCGAGACCGTATTATGGGCCGATGAGATCATCGTCGTCGATTCCCAAAGCACCGACGGCACACCCGACATTGCGGCGGCGCTTGGCGCGCGTATTGTCCAGGTGCCGTTCGCGGGCTTCGGCGACCTACGCAACCGGGCCGTCGAGGCGTGCCGCTGCGAGTGGGTTTTCAGTCTCGACGCCGACGAACGCTGCACGGCCGCGGTGCGCGACGAGATCGTAAGCCTGCTCGCGGGAACGCCGCCGCACGACGTCTATCGCGTGCCGCGGCGCAATTACTTTATGGGCCGGCGCATTCGCGGCTCCGGCTGGTATCCGAATTTCCGGCAGCCCCAGCTTTTCCGCAAAGGCAGCCTTCGCTACACGCTCGAACCGGTGCATGAGGGCTATGAAATTCTCGGTGGCGCAACGGTCGGCACGCTACGCAACGCCATCTGGCAGCTCCCGTTCCGCGATCTCGAGGAAGTGGTTCGCAAGATGAACCGCTATTCGTCGCTCGGCGCGTCGAAGCTCGCGCACAAGCGCGTCTCAATGGCGAGCGCCTTCGGGCACGCATTCTGGGCGTTTTGGAAGCATTATCTTTTCAAGCTTGGATTTATCGACGGCTGGGCCGGATTCGTCATCGCTTTCGCGTATTTCGAAGTAACGTTCTACCGCTACGCCAAGCGCTATGAAGCCGTGCAGGATTGGCAGCCGCCGCCCAGCGCTCCGCTACGGCGCGACGCCGGGTGATTTCACCCGCGACTGCGCCGGACCGATATTTTCCGGCTTGCCGCGAATAATGGCTTCGACCCGCTCGATCACCGCACGCGCCGGAATGTTTTGCATGCAAGCATGCGCATGGTCGCAGCGGCTGAGCTGCCGCAGATAGCAGGGCGAGCAGGCCAGGTTTGCCTGCAGCACCGCATCCGCGCGGCGATAGGGGCCGATCCAGATCGGATCGGTCGGCCCAAACACGCTCACGACCGGACGATCGAGCGCGACGGCAAGATGCATCGGGCCGGAATCGTTGGTCACACAGATAGCCGCGCGGCAGATCAGCGCTGCGAGTTCGCTCAGGGTCGTTTCGCCCGCGAGATTGATGACGCCCGGTTCGAGTTTCGCAACTTCGCCGCAAGCAGCACGCTCGCGCGCCGCGCCGGCGAGCACTACCGCAAAGCCATTCTGCAGGAAGTGCCCTGCGACCTCGGCGAACCCGCCGCTGCGCCATTGTTTGGTCTCCCAGATGGTGCCGGGCGCCAGCACCGCAAGCTTCTTGCCGTCGGCGTCGTAATAATCGAGCAGCGCTTCGATCCGATCGTTCGCTTCGGAGGAAATCGGAAATGAAAAGTCTGCGGGCCCGGCGTCCAGCCCCAGCAACGGGCCGACATTGAGGTATCGGTCGACGGCGTGGAGATCGAGCGTAGGCACCGGGATGTGATGCGTGTAGGCGAGCCAACTCCCCTCACGCGCGCCCTTCCAGGCGTGCTTGCGCGTTTCTTCCGGAAATTTTCGCGGCGAGGCGTCCCATACATTCGCCCGCGGCCGGTCAAAGCCGATCCGTACCGGCGCGCCGGTCGCGAGCGTGAAGATCGCAGTGCGGAATTGGCCGTGCATGTCGACAACGAGGTCGTAGCGGGTTTGGCGCAGCTTTGCGGCCAGGCGAATTGGCCGCCACGGCGCCGACCAATCGTCGCGCGCGAACTCGATGACGTTGCTGATGGCCGGGTGAGGGCGGAGAAGTTCGCCAATCGCCGGCGTCACCAGCCAGTCCAATTGCGCGGCCGGGAAGCGGCGGCGCAGTTTGTTGAGGACCGGGATGGTGTGGACGACATCCCCGACGGCCGACAATTTGATCAGCAGGATCTTGGCGAACTCTCGGTCGCGCAAATCGGCCGGAGGCGTGCTCAAAAACGGACTCCTCTCGCGCCACACTTCCCGGGACGTTGCTCGTCTTTGTGCACTGTTAAAAAGCGCCTAGGCGCGACCCGGCAGGATTGTCCGCAGAACGCGCTTGAACGAAGCCGAGGCATGGTGGCGCAGCATGGCGATCTGCCGGTTGCCTTGTGAGGTCAGCCAGTTGAATTGAATGACGCGCCGCTCGCCGACGAATGGCTGGTGGCCGTGCCACGAATTATCGCTGCGCTTGAAAGCGAGCAGCGTGCCCGCAACCGGCGGAACTTCGACAATGACGTCGTCGAGATCGTTCGCCGAACGAAGCAGCCGCAATCGGCCGCCGGCCTCGCCCCAGCTCTCGTTCATGTAGATCAGAACAGTGATGATCTTGCTTTTGGAATCGGTGTGGATCCTGCCGTCACTGGAGTCGCAGCGCCCGCGCACCGTGGTGACGGTCGGACGGCCGGAAAGGTCAATCGCGAATTTTTCCTCGAAGACGGCGCGAAACTCCTCGCTTTCCAGCTCATCCAAGAGCTTTTGAAAGCTCGGGCCGAAGCTGACCTCATCGACCGGAAAGCTGCCCGATGACGATATTTTGGGGTAATCCGCGTTGATCGCGGCGAGCGCCGCGGAACCGACGAACCCTTCGACAATCAGATAGGGAAACGGCTCCCTTGTCAGGGGAGTCGCGCGCAGAGCGTCGAGGCGGAAATACTTTGCCGTATCCAGCATCTTTGACCTTATCACCGCATGACTCGGGGGAAACTAGCACTCCGTCACGTCCGCGGAAAGTTACGGCGCGCGCGGAGGCAGTACCGCCCAACCGACATGCACGGTTCCCTCGCCGCGGTGATATGTCAGTTCGAACGGTGCTCCAGGCTTAACTCCTGGGGCCACCGTTGCGAAGGCCTCCGGCATGATGTGTGGGTCGCCGTCCGTCCACACCAGGACCGCTCCCTTCGCCTGAAGATCGGCAAGATCGATCCAGGGAGCGCGGCGCGGTGAGCCGTCGATCAACACCCGTGGCTGCGGTCGATCTTTTGAGTAATGCGCGACATTGCCGCCGTCCCACATCGAAGCAATGACGTAAGCGGGCTCGCGGCCGGTCGCCGCGCGGAAGCGTTCTGTGATTGCGGCGGACAGCGCGTCGCCCGGAAAGAATGCGGCACGATAACGGTGATCGATGTTTGGCAGTACCGTATAATCGGCAGCGAACGCGCCGACATAAATCAAGGACACAACGGCCCAAACGGCGCTGAGCGCCGCGAAGCGGGCGCGCAAGACGGGTCCCGGCACGACCAGGCAAATTTGCAGGCCGAGGAACACCCACAGCGGAAAACCCCACATCGCCTGCGTGGCGCGTCCGCTGATTGCGGAAAAGATGAAAAGCGCTAAGGCCGGACCGAAGGCGAGGAGCAAAATAATGCGGCGGTCGAACGCGGCGATTCCTGCGCGAAGTGCTAGATTTACCCGCGGCAAGAATAGCGGCAGCGCGATCAGGAGCGCCGGGATGATGTAGATGGCCTGAGCCCCGAGAAATTCCAGGGGATTGAGCAAACGATCGAGCATGGTTGCCGCGACGCGGGCGCGCGTCTCGACGTATCCGAACGCTTCGTCGCTGTGCTGAAAGATCCAGAGGAGATTCGGCGCCGCCACAACGACGGTCACAGCGGCGGCGATCCAAGGGCCGAGACCAGCCAATCGCCGCCGCGCATCCGGATCGAATAGCAGAAACAAAGCGAGCGGCGCCGCCAGGATCACCATGAAATACTTCGCCCACCAGGCGAGTCCCAGAGCCAATCCGAGCAAGATCCAAAACCGCAATTTGCCGCCACGGAGCGCGGCGAAAAAGGCGAAGCCGGCGAGCGCCCAAAGCGGTAACTCAGCGACGTTGTGATTGAATTTGGTGGCGCTGGTATTGAAATAATTCATGCCGTCGATGATCAAGACGGCGGCGAAGGCGCCGGCCGTGCCGATGAGCGGGCGCGCCGTCAGCCACACCAGCGCAAACGCGACGACCACCGCGCCTTGCGAGAGCGCGTAAAGCGCGTCGTCGGTGCCGAAGATGCGATAGGCGATCTCGGCAAGAAACCAGGGCAACGGCGGGAGCTTATCGTAACCGGCCTGCCACTCACGGCCATAGGTCATCGCCTCGATCACGTCGAGCGGCAGATTCTTGTAAAGAAGCGACGGCAGCGCCGTCCAAACGACTGCGTGGAGCACGAGGAAACCGCCAAACGCCGTCAGCGGCCGGCGTTCGAGCGCGCCGATCAGACCAGTTCCCGTCGTTGCTCGGTTTTTCCGGGCGTCCACCGCCACGTTGATGCACGACCCGCGAAGAGACTCAAGGCCCGGTTATGCTCCGAGGAGGGAAGGGGCGCGAGGGATCCGCATACTCCATCGCAAGCCTTGCTTTGCGGCGTGCTATTGTGACTTTGCTGAATCGCGCGGTTCGTAAGGGACTAAAGGGCGGGGCAGGAGTGATGAAGGACATCGTCGACAAGCTCGAGGCGCGCCGTGACAGCGCGCGCGCCGGTGGCGGGACCCGGCGGGTCGAGGCGCAGCACAAGCGCGGCAAGCTCACCGCCCGCGAGCGCGTCGAACTCCTGATGGACAAGAACTCCTTCGAGGAGCTCGACATGTTCGTCGAGCACCGCTCCAGCGACTTCGGCATGGAAAATTCGAAAATCGCCGGCGACGGCGTTGTCACCGGCTGGGGCACGGTGAACGGCCGCAGCGTCTTTGTCTTCGCCAAGGACTTTACCGTGTTCGGCGGCTCGCTGTCGGAGACGCATGCCCAGAAGATCATGAAAATCCAGGACATGGCGATGCGCGCGCGCGCCCCGATCATCGGCCTGTTCGACGCCGGCGGCGCCCGCATCCAGGAGGGCGTGGCGGCGCTCGGCGGTTACGGCGAGGTGTTCAAGAGGAACGTCATCGCTTCGGGCGTGATCCCGCAGATTTCGGTGATCATGGGTCCGTGCGCCGGCGGCGACGTTTACTCGCCGGCCATGACCGATTTCATCTTCATGGTGCGCGACACGAGCTACATGTTCGTCACCGGCCCGGACGTGGTGAAGACCGTGACCAACGAGATCGTCACCGCGGAAGAGCTCGGCGGCGCCTCCGTGCACGCCACCAAATCGTCGATCGCCGACGGCGCCTACGACAACGACGTCGAATGCTTGCTGCAGATGCGGCGGCTGGTCGATTTTCTGCCGCCGAATTTTTCCGCCGGCGTTCCCGAATGGCCGTCGTTCGACGCGGCCGACCGCATCGAGCCTTCGCTCGATTCGCTGGTGCCCGACAATCCGAACAAGCCCTACGACATCAAGGAGCTGATCCTCAAAGTCGTCGACGAGGGCGATTTCTTTGAGCTGTCGGAGACCTTCGCCCGCAACATCGTCATCGGCTTCGGCCGCATCGCCGGCCGCACCGTCGGCTTTGTCGCCAACCAGCCGATGGTTTTGGCCGGCGTGCTCGACAGCGACGCCAGCCGCAAGGCGGCGCGCTTTGTCCGCTTCTGCGACGCCTTCAATATTCCGATCGTGACGTTCGTCGATGTGCCGGGATTTCTGCCCGGCACCGCGCAGGAATACGGCGGCCTGATCAAGCACGGCGCGAAACTTCTGTTCGCCTATTCGCAGGCGACGGTGCCGCTAGTTACGGTGATCACGCGCAAGGCGTTCGGCGGCGCCTACGACGTGATGGCGTCAAAACACATCGGCGGCGACGTCAACTATGCCTGGCCGACGGCGCAAATCGCCGTGATGGGAGCCAAGGGCGCGGTCGAGATCATTTTCCGCTCCGATATCGGGGACCCGGAAAAGATCGCCGCCCGCACCAAGGAATACGAAGAGCGATTTCTGTCGCCCTTCATCGCCGCCGAGCGCGGCTATATCGACGACGTGATCATGCCGAGCACCACCCGCCCGCGCATTGCGCGCGCGCTTGCCATGCTGCGCGGCAAGACCGTCGAGATGCCGGGGAGAAAGCACGACAATCTGCCGGTGTAAGCACGGGGCGCTCATGCGCGCGCCTACTTGTTGACACGGATCCCACGCTTTGCACCCGGCAGCGTTAACACCTTCGAACAAAGTCCGGAAACTTTGAAGTTGTGGGCAACAATTCTGCAAGCCGGCTGCGCCTCGCGGATAGCTGCTTCGCCTCGGCGCTATCGACCTGAACGTCAACGCCCGCTAGCGTCTTGGCAGTCGCGTCGGCCGCCGGGAAGCTTGATCAATGCCACGCACGCTGGAAGAAGCCGTCACCTTCGTGGCGCCCGCACTTTTTGTCGTGCTGTGGGCTTCCGGCTTTATCGGCGCCAAGCTTGGTCTACCGTATGCGGAACCGCTGACCTTCCTGACGCTGCGCATGGTCGGCGCGATTTTGCTCCTCGGCATCATCTTGATGCTGGCGCGGCCGAAATGGCCGGACGCTACCGGCATACTCGACAGCTGCGTGACCGGCGTGTTCATGCATGTTGGGTATCTCGCCGGGGTCTATATCGCGATCAAGCAAGGAATGCCGGCCGGTCTTTCGGCATTGATCGTCGGACTGCAACCGCTGCTGACGTCCACGGTCGCCAATCGTCTGCTCGGCGAACCGGTCATGCCGCGGCAATGGGGCGGGCTCGTCCTCGGCATGCTGGGCATTTTCCTGGTCGTGCAGGATCGCGTCAGCACGGGCGCCGCCACGCTGCTCGCCTGGGTGGCGGCGAGCGTCGCACTTGTCAGCATCACCGTCGGCACCGTCTATCAGAAGCGGTTCGGCGGCGGCATCGACTGGCGGCCCGGCATGTTCATTCAATACGTCAGCGCCGGAGTCTTTTTCGTCCTCGGCGCCATGACGTTCGAGACCCGCGTCGTGCAATGGACGCCGGACCTCATCTTCGCCCTGGCCTGGCTCGTCTTCGTGCTGTCATTCGGCGCCATCTGGCTTCTCTATTTTCTCATTCGCCGCGCCGCCGCGACCCGCGTCGTCGCTCTGTTTTATTTGACGCCGCCGGTAACGGCGCTGATGGCGTGGGGATTATTCAACGAGCGATTAGCGCCGCTCGCGCTTGCCGGCATGGCGGTCTGCGTGGTCAGCGTTGCCTTGGTGAATTGGCGGCCGGCCGCCGCTTAGGGCGCGCGCCTTAGAAGAAATTAACCCTGTGAAAAATCACGAAAACGCCACGATGCCGGCTTGCGTTCGGCTCAAACAAGCGTTTGAATTTCAACTGACCGTTTGAATAGGGGATAAGGAAGGGACATCGTGTACACCTCAGAAACACGAGAGTTAATTCGCCGTGGCGCGGAACCGATCAACGGCCGTCCGTGCCCAAATTGCGGGCGGCCGATGCACTTGTGGCGCAATTCACCCGGCTACACCGAGCCCGCCTACGGCGCCCTGCCAGGCGTACGGCGCTATTGGTGTGGTGAGTGCGGCGTTGCAGTGACAGATGAAGTGTGAAGATCGAAATTGAGGCCGGTTGTGAAGGTTGTTCCGGCCTTCTTAGCTCCAAGCGCATCCCCCCTCCCGCGCTTGGGGCTTCTCTTTCGAGACCGGTTGTGAAGGTTGTTCCGGTCTTCTGAGCCCCAAGCGCATCCCCCCTCTCGCGCTTGGGGCTTCTCTTTTTGTGGAAGGACTAAAGGCCTATCGCCAGCCGCCGCCGCCGTTCACATAAACCGTGTCCGCGGTCATGAACTCGCAGGCGTCGGAGCACAGAAACAAAACAAGTTCCCCCATCTCTTCCGGCGTGCCGAACCGACCCATCGGGATATCGCTGAGGAATTGCCGGATCAGCTCGGGCGAGGATTGCGCCGCCTCCTGGAACGGCGTCTTGATCGGCCCGGGCGAGATTGAGAGCGCGCGGATGCCGGCCGAGGCAAACTCCCGCGCCACGCCCAACGTCATACTAACGACCGCGCCCTTGGCGGCGGCGTAGTGGATGGAAGAGCCAGGAGCGCCGCGGCGGTGCGCCATGCTCGCCATGTTGACGATGACGCCCTTTTTGTGCGCGGCAAAATGCGGCAGCAGCGCTTGCATGGCGTAGAACGTGCCGTTGACGTTGAGCGCGAAGGTCTTCTCCATCAGCTCGTCGTCGATCTCCAGAAACTTAGCGCGGCGAATGGCGGCGCCGGCCGAGTTGAAAAGAAAATGGACGCGGCTGAATGCGGCGAGCGAGCGCTCCACCATCGCATTGACGTCAGAGCGGCTGGTGACATCGACCTTGAGCGCCAACGCCTGGCTGCCTTTGGCGTTGACCTCCGCCGCCGCCTCGCGCGCGCCGTTCTCATTGATATCGGCGCAAACGACGTTGGCGCCCTCGCGGGCGAAAATAAGCGCGGTGGCGCGGCCGATGCCGCTCGCGGCGCCAGTGATGAGGATGGTTTTTCCGGCAAAATAGTCGGGTGTCTTCGGCATGTTGCCGCACCTTTTCGCTTGCGGCCACGATTGTGCATCGGCGGCCCTCTCCCGCAAGTGCCGAAGGGGGACTACGATGGGGTGACGCTCAAAAGAGGAGGGACGAATGTTCAAGAAATCAATCATGCTTATCGTGGCCGGGCTGGCGATAACTGCTCTGGCCGCGGGTGGCGCCGCGCTGGCGCAAAACTTGCCAACGGCCGTTACTCAGACCCAAGGCCTCAAGCGCATTCCATTACAGAAATTCGATGTGCCGCCCGGCGAACGTGAAGCCGTCGTGGCCGTTGTGGAGATCGCGGCGAACAGTGACGTGGCGCGCCACACCCATCCGGGTCCGGAAACGAATTATATTCTCGAAGGCGAGCTGACGCTCAATGTCGAAGGTCAGCCGCCGAAAATGCTCAAGGCGGGCGATAGCGCTTATGTTCCGGCCGGCACGCCGCATGCCGCGCGCACCGGTCCCAACGGCGCGAAGTTGCTCGTCGTCTACATTGTCGAGAAGGGCAAGCCGCTGGCGACACCGGCGCCATAGTCGCCGGCTTGGCGGTTTGTAGCCGCATGAAGGAATAGATCATGCCTCAACCCATCGAATATGCCGCCGCCGCGCCGGAAGTCCGCGCTGTCTATGACGACATCAAGCGCACCCGCCGCGTCGAAGACGTGAACAATTTCTGGAAGTATCTCGCGCACGATCCGGCAACGCTCAAGCGCACGTGGCAGAGCATCAAGGACATCATGGCGCCGGGCACGCTCGATGCGGTGACCAAGGAGATGGTTTATCTCGCCGTGAGCGTGACCAACGGCTGTGCCTATTGCATTGCCAGTCACGGCGCCGCGGCGCGCAAGGCCGGCATGAGCGAAGCGATGTTCGGCGAGCTCATGGCCGTTGTCGGCATGGCCAATGAAACAAACCGTCTGGCCAACGGCTACCGCGTGCCGATCGATCCGGCATTCGAGAAGTAGGCTGCTCAGCCTTGGACGTTGCTCGATTGCGAGGTGTCTGGGCGGCCGCATTGCGATCAACAAAAAGCGGCCCCGGTTATTCACCGAGGCCGCACTCGAAAATACGCCTGTCGTTGAGCTGATCGCGATTTATTGCGCCGGAGTGGCCGGCGAAGTCTGCGCCGGATTGGCCGGAGGAGGCGTTAGGCTGGGAAGGGCGGGATTGACGGGAGTGGGAGCTGGAGGTGCAGCCAGATTCCCCGCCATCGGCCTATTTTCATTCATTGCTGTTCTGGTCGGCCCATGGCCGGCGCCGAACACGATTGCGATAAGGACGACGATCACTACCGCACCGGCGAGCCAGCCCCAGCCGGAACCATAGGAACGCCCGGCGGGCTCGTATTCTCCGCCTTGCCACATTGGATCGTTGGGGTTCCGATAATCAGACATATCGACCTCCTATTTCGTCGCTCGCTGACAACCGCACCTTCCAGGGGATGTTCCGGCGCGTCTGCAGGCAGGAATGGCCGCTCTGCTGTGTCGGCATGACACAAATTGAACTCAATCGCGGGAGCGTCGGCGCTGGTTAGTTGAACGATGCTGCGAAGCGGCTATTGTGCGGCGCTCCGCGCGCTCGTAGCTCAGCTGGATAGAGCATCAGACTTCGAATCTGAGGGTCGGGAGTTCGAATCTCTCCGAGCGCGCCAGTCTTACCGTTGCGCCGTGTGCCGGCGTGTCGCGGGCGATGGAGCGGATCTAAATGATCAGGGCTCAAGGCCCTAATCTGACTTTAGCTGGACGGCAGGGCCGGGGGCCGCCAGCGATAAATCCAGTCATAGTGTTTGAGCAACCCTTTGCCGCCGATGGTCCGCATCGCGGCGTCACGGAACCAACGCAGGGGCCGCCCTAAATGGTACCGCGCGCCGTTGCGCGCCGATACAAGCTGGAGTTTGCGCGTTCGCCTTCGCCGCGCCGAGCAATAGGCTCGCAGCGCCCGCGCCGGGTCGTCGGGCCGGCGCGCCAGACAATCCGCAACCACGGCGGCGTCTTCAATCGCCATGGCGGCGCCTTGCGCCAGATACGGCAACATTGGATGCGCCGCGTCGCCGAGCAGCGCCGCCGCGCCCTCGGACCATCGTTTCAGTGGGCGACGATCATAAAGCGCCCACTTTTGCCACGCGTCCGGCAAGCGGATGAGCGTGCGCGCGGGCATCGCCCAGTCATCGTCACTTAGGGACGATAAAAGATCGGCGCGCGTCGTGATCGCGCCCCGATTCGGCAAGACATTATTCCGATCGGTATTCGGATCGGCGGCGATAACGACAATGTTGATCAGCTGTCCGGCTCTCACCGGATAATGGACGAGATGCGCCTTGGGTCCGATCCAAAGGTGAACGGCCGGCTCGCGAAATTCGGCCCGCACGTCCCGCGCGGCAACGCTGCCGCGCCAGGCCGCTCGTCCGGTGAAGCGTGGCGGCACGCGATCGCCGAGCTGCCGGCGCAACGGCGACCAAAGACCGTCGGCCGCTAGCACGGCAAAGCCGCGTTCGTCGGCGATGCCGGTTTCGGTCAAGGCGGACACCGTCAGCCCGTTCGGATGAACCACAAAATCTTGTACTTGCCGGTCCAACTTGATGGTGATGCCAAGCTGCCGCGATGCGGCGTCGGCAAGCGCGCCGAGGAGGTCGGCGCGATGGATCAGCCAGAAAGGTGCGCCGTAGCGCTCCTCGGCGAACTCGCCAAGCGGCATGCGCACAATTTCCCGGCCGGAAGTTGCGTTCATGACGCGCAACGCGCTCGGCGCAACCGCAAGCGGTCGCAATGCGCCGTCCAAGCCGAGCTCGATCAGCGTTCGGGTTGCGTTGGGTGAGAGCTGAATTCCGGCGCCGGCTTCTTCTAGGCGCCGGGCTTGTTCCAACACAGTGACGCGAAAGCCGCGGCGTGCCAGCGCCAGTGCCGCAGTCAAACCGCCGATGCCCCCGCCAGCGACGATCACCACGCGCGAGGCGGTCAGGGCACGCGCTCCCGCCGCAGATCAGGCGCTGGTGTCGTCAAGAACGCATGCTTCCGGCCGCGCGGTTCCAGGCTTGAGCGCCGGGTCGTAACGGTAAAGCGTAGAACAGTAGGGACACACGCATTCTGAATCGGCGCCCATGTCGCAGTACACATGTGGGTGGTCAAAGGGTGGCATGGCGCCGACGCACATGAATTCCCTGGCGCCGATATCGATGACGGCGACCCCGAGATCGTTGTGGAAGTGAGGCACGATTGCGTCGGCCATGTCTGCACCTTACCGGTCTGCCATACTAACAACGGCGAGACACGAATTCCAGCTAAGGCTTGGCCGCGCCGCACAGCGGCGGTTGCTTCGCCGCTGCCGCGTTATTGCTGCTTCACCAGCGGACACGCCGGATTCGGCGGCCCGAACGCTTGCTCGCCCGAAATATGGGTGAGGATCTTGTAGTAGTCCCACGGATATTTCGATTCCTCGGGCGTCTTGACTTGCACCAAGATCAAGTCGTGAACCATCAGATTGTCCTCGCGCAGCCGGCCGTTGCGGGCAAACAAATCCTGAATCGGCGCCGCCCGCATTTGGGCCAACACTTTCAGCGGTTCGTCGGTGCCGGTGGCTTTGACAGCCTCCAGATAGTTTATGACCGAAGAATAGACTCCTGCCTGCCACATGGTTGGCATTCGGTTCATTTTGGCAAAGAAGCGCTTTGACCATTGCCGGGTTTGCTCGTCCATGTCCCAATAGAACGACGTGGTGAGTACTAATCCTTGCGCGGCTTGCAAGCCGAGTGCGTGGACATCAGTAATCAACACCAATAAGCCGGCCATCTGCTGGCCGCCTTGGAAAATGCCGAATTCGCCGCCGAGCTTCACGGCGTTCACATTGTCGGGAGGGCCGCTGGCCACGCCGATGATCTTCGCCTTGGAAGATTGAGCTTGAAGGACGAACGAAGAAAGATCGGGCGTTGCGAAGGGGTGGGAGACCGAGCCTACCACTTTGCCGCCATTCTCGATGATGACGCGCGTCGCGTCCCGCTCTAGCGCATGGCCAAAGGCATAATCGGCGGTGAGGAAAAACCACGTATCGCCGCCGCGGCGTGTGACCTCTTGCGCGGTGCCGACGGCGAGTGCGTGGGTGTCGAATACCCATTGCAGCGCATAGGGCGAGCAGAACTTGCCGTGGAAATCGGCCGTGCCGGTCGAATGGGTGATGAAGAGTTTTTTCTTCTCGTTAGCGACCGCTTGAACGGCCAATCCGACGGCCGATACCGGCACGTCGAGGATCAGATCGACCTGATCGCGGTCATACCACTGGCGCGCAATGCCGGCGGCGACGTCCGGCTTTATTTGATGATCCGCCGAGATCACCTGAATGGGCTTGCCCAGCACACTGCCGCCGAAATCGCTCACGGCCATCTCTGCGGCGACGACCGAGCCTTGCCCGGTGGCGGTTGCGGCCGGGCCAGACAGGTCGGTCAGCACGCCAATTTTCACCACATCGTCGGAAATCTGTGCCGCGGCGGGACCGCTCGAAAGAGCAAGTAAGCCGAGCACGACAAGCCAAAGGCGTTGCATCTTGTTCCTCCCGGGTGGCCCGGTCGCGGACTAACTGCGCTCCCGGGGCGGGAGGAGCCTAGCTTCATATGCGGCCGGCATCATCATTTTTGTCAGCCTCCGGAAGCGGATAGAGTAAGAGTTCCCGGATGCCGCGTTTTTCTCACGATGATGTCGAGATCGCCTTTCTCGACGAAGGCGAGGGGCCGCCGATCGTCCTCGTCCATGGGTTTGCCTCCAACAAGGAGGTTAACTGGGTTTACACCGGCTGGGTGACGGCGCTTACCGGCGCCGGCAGACGCGTCATCGCACTGGACAACCGCGGTCATGGGGAGTCCACCAAACTCTACGACCCAAGCGCCTACCACAGCGCGACCATGGCGGCGGACGTCCGCGCATTGCTGGACCATCTGCGGCTTGCGCGCGCTGATATCCTCGGTTACTCGCTCGGCGCCCGGATCACTGCGTTCTTGGCGCTCGCACATCCCGAGCGCGTGCGTTCGGCTGTACTGGGAGGATTAGGGATGGGGCTCGTCGACGGTTTGAGCGATACGGACAGGATTGCGTGGGCGCTCGAAGCTCCAGCGCTTGGCGACGTGTCTGATCCCGGCGGCTACATGTATCGTGCTTTTGCCGAGAAAACGCACTCTGATTTGCGGGCTCTCGCAGCATGCATCCGCGGCGCGCGGCAGGCCATGAGCCGGGAGGAAGTAGGGCGCATTGCGGTGCCGCTTCTCATCGCAGTCGGCGAAAACGACCATATTGCCGGATCGTCCGAAGGGCTGGCGGCGCTTATCCCGGGCGCGAAAGCTTTCACCATTCCGGGCCGCGACCATATGCTGGCGGCGGGCGATCGCAGGTTCAAAAGCGCGGTTTTAGGCTTTTTGGGCCGGGACGCCGAAGATCCGGCTCGTCCGTTGACCTAGAGCTAAGCCGGCGGCCGATTTGGGGGGGTAAGTCTTTGACCGAGAAGGTCCTACCGCACCCTCTGGTTTTTGTCTTGCGCCGCACCAATATGCTAAAATCGTTCTCTCGGGAGGTCGTATGGCACAATCTCAAGCTACGCCGGCGCTGGACAAGCTCGATCCGGTATGGGCTCGCATCCGCCGCGAAGCCGAAGAAATTGTGCGCAAAGAGCCTGCGCTCGCCACCTTCATCTACTCCACGATTTTGCATCGTGACGCATTGGAGGAGGCCATTGTCTACCGGCTGGCGGAGCGGCTCGACCATGCGGCCCTTTCGGGCGAACTCATCCGCCAAGCCTACTCCGATGCTCTGCGCGAAGTGCCCGCGATTGGCGACGCTTTCCGCGCGGACTTGATGGCGACGGCTAATCGCGATCCGGCGACGCACCGCATCATCGAACCGGTGCTCTATTACAAGGGTTTTCAAGCCATTGCGACGCACCGCCTGATGCATTGGCTGTGGCAAAAGGATCGCCGCGATTTCGCGCTCTATCTTCAGAGCCGGATGTCGGCGGTGTTCCAATGCGACATCCATCCGGCGGCGAAGATCGGCCGCGGCATTTTCCTTGACCACGCGACGGGACTCGTTGTCGGCGAAACTGCAGAGATCGGCGACGACGTTTCGATGCTGCACGGCGTGACGCTGGGCGGCACCGGCAAGGAGTGGGAAGACCGGCATCCGAAGATACGCTACGGCGTGATGATCGGAGCGGGCGCCAAAATCCTCGGAAACATTGAAGTCGGCCCCTGCGCCCGCATCGCGGCCGGGTCCGTAGTAATCAAGTCGGTCCCGAACAATGTTACTGTGGCCGGGGTGCCGGCGAAGGTCGTTGGCCAGGCCGGCTGTCCTGATCCCGCCCGCACGATGGATCAGATGTTTCCCGAGGGCGTTTGATCGCCGTTATAGTCGCGTGCTAAGGCGCCAGCGCGTTTTTGCTGGCGCTTGATTTTGCCGTTCAGGTTAATCGCTTGCGGCAAAGGCTTTTGCACCATCCGAGGAGATGGCAGTGGACCTTCAAGAAGTTAAAAAGCTCGACGCTTATCTGAAGAAGCTCTTCGGCAATCCGCAAATCCGCGTCGTGCCGCGCCCAAAAAAGGACGACTCCGCGGAAGTCTATGTCGGAGAGGAATTTATCGGCGTGCTGTTCGTTGACGATGAGGACGACGACCGCTCATATAATTTCCAGATGGCGGTTTTGAGTACCGACCTGGACTAGTGTGGCGGTTCAGAAGTCCGCATCATTTTTGCCGGCACCTTATCATGCGGACTTCTGAACCAAAGCCACACTAGATCAATAGTTTTGCTAGTGTCCCTTTGATTCCGAAGTTCGCACATGGGATTGCCGCCTGGTCATGCGAACTTCGGAATCGGGACACTAGCCGCGCACCGGCGGGCGACCATCAACTGCGGCGTGCTGACTGTTAAACGTCACCGTTCCTCTTTCTTCCGTTCGGTCCCTTCAGCCGGCTGATGCAATTGCGAGGCCAGCCGGTCGAAACCGGCAACCACGCCGCGCCAATCCTGCAACCACGCGCGCGGAAACCGAAGCGTCATCTCCGCCCCATCTAGTAGGCGCTCGTAAATGCATGTCGCAGCCACTTGGCGAACGGTCTCGCGCGTGCAGCGGGCAAAAAAGCGATCTGGTTCCTCCGCCAGGTAAATCAGGTCTTCGCCTTCATAGGGTGTGCCAGAGCGGAACTGTAGGACGGCCAGTCCGTCATTGGCCGGTATTGCGCGGCCCTCGAAATAGCGCGGATAAACACTGCGCAACCGTTCCGCTGGCGGCAATACGCTGCCCAAGCCTGCAATGGTCACGAACAAACGATCATTGCTGTTGTTTAGCGGAGCAGCCTTGCTGTCGCTTGGCGCTGGCGCGTCCGCGCTAGCGGTTCTCTCGGACGGAGGCGGCGCCAATGACGGCCAACGCAGGACGAGATCGATCCGCTCATGCGCCCCAGGCTGCCGCTGCACCGAGGCGCGAATGGCCGCCGGCGGCACATTGAAGAGGACCCCGGCAACGACGATCGGGAGCGAGGGACTATCGAGCGGAGTTTCGGCTTTTGGCCATGTCGGCCACAGCACGTAGGCGACGAAGGTCAGGGTCACCGCCAGCATCACAAAGAACAGCACCAGCGGCAGGACTAGACTGTGCGCTTGGCGATGCAATCGCAGTTCGAAGGTCGTACGTGCTGTCATTGGCCGCTCTGAAGCCCGAAGCGAATCGCGCTTGAGTATGGCACGGGCAAACGAACTTCCCCGTTAACCCTTTCTTAATCATCCCGTGGCGGCCGGCGCCGGGCTTTGCGATGGCTTTCCGCACACCGGGGGCCCTGCGAAATGTTCGACGCGATCCAGGCGACGGCTTCATCCGACTCCATCACATCCTTGTTCGCGCTAGCCATCGGTTTTGCCGTGGCCGGCTTGTGCGCCTCCGGGTACCGACTCTACGACACTCATTTTCCAACCTTTCGGCTTCTGCAGATGGGGCCGATGCCGGCGCGCCTCGCCGCGGTGCCGCTGCTTATTTTCTCCGCTCCTTTCCTCATCATGCGCAATACGCTGCGCGGACGCCGCGTAGAGCGGCGGCGCGTTGAGTTCGTCATGTTGGCTACTGCGATTGCCGGCGTCTGGAGCTTCATGTCGGGAACAGTTGTCGTTACAGCGCTGCAAGCATTGCTCAGCGTTTGACCGCGCGATTGCCAATCTGATTCCGCGCCCCAGGCTGCCTCCGCCGCTTTGTCTTTGAGCTTTCGCGCCGTCAGCGAATGCGATACGCGTTTTCAGCAAGGGCGAATTTTGCACGCGCGGGAATGAGAAGGCCGCAATGATTTACGAACTCGATGGGCAAAAGCCGGACCTGCCGGAGGAGGGCCGCTATTGGGTCGCGCCGAGTGCGGCGGTTATTGGCAGAGTACGGTTGAAAACCGATTGCAGTGTGTGGTTCGGCGCCGTGCTACGCGGCGATAACGAATGGATCGAGCTCGGCGACCGTTCGCAAATTCAAGACAACAGCACGCTGCACACCGATTTGGGATTTCCGATCACCATCGGCCCGGATTGCGTCATTGGACACAATGTTATTTTGCACGGTTGCAGCATCGGCGCGCACACCTTGATCGGCATGGGGGCAATAATTCTCAACGGCGCGCGGATCGGCGCCCATAGTCTCGTGGGCGCGGGCGCGCTCATCACCGAAGGCAAGTCGTTTCCGGAGAAGTCGCTGATTGTGGGTGCGCCGGCCCGCGCCATTCGCACGCTCGATGACAAGGCTGCCGCCGCGATTGCCGCCGGCGCTGACTTCTATGTCCGTAATTTCAAGCGCTTTGCCAAGGGAATGAAGCCGATCGGATGACAGTCGGCGCTCGCGCGACTTGCGAAGCACTCTTACTTTGCTTCGGCCGTTTCCGGCTGTCCTGGACTACCGGCCGCGCCGGCAACGTGGACTTTGTCGCCGGTGACGATTCCGTCCGGCGGATTCGTGACCACGCGATCGTCGGCGGCGATTCCCGATTCGATTTCGACTTCGTTGCCCAAATCCCGCGATATCGTGACTTGCTTGAGAACGATGCGTCCCTCGCCGATTACGGTCGCGACTTGCAGTCCGC
>Ga0302326_10005585_pt1 | contig 28647 bp, 26 predicted proteins | sample Palsa_T0_3_FD_202264 | JGI IMG/M metagenome (GOLD analysis project Ga0302326, IMG submission 202264) | Peat permafrost microbial communities from Stordalen Mire near Abisko, Sweden - Palsa_T0_3 | ecosystem: Environmental > Terrestrial > Soil > Palsa > Peat permafrost | place: Sweden: Abisko... | reverse complement strand
GTTTCGGAGGCGCGTGCGATACCGCTGGTTGTTCATGCGCCGTTAGCGTTGCCGGCGCCTCGGCACGCTGTTGTTCCCCGGGCCGTCGTACCCGCAACGTTTTCGATGGTCCCGAGTGAACCGACCTCGATTGAGCCTGGCCAAAACGGAGACTCCGCGGAGGCCGTGCGGCCGTTCCATGCCGTAGTCGTTGACTCGGAAGTTCAGTTAACGCTTCAAGTCGGGCATTCAAAAGGATTCAGCGTATGCTGTCCCGGGGCCGGGCCGGATGAGTCGACCACCGGCGGCGCCGCGGAGATCTTTACCCGCGGGAAGGACCAGGAGACTGTGCTGACCGCCACTGTGGTTGACGGGGTCCTCCATCTGCACGGAGCCCAGCGCGTCGACGTCATCGCAACCACTCCGAACCTGGACGGTCTCCAGGTGACCGGGAATTCTGCGGTTCGCTGTACCGGTATCTCAACGCAGGCATTCGCACTCACCGCCTCCGGGAATTCTGCGGTGGAACTCCATGGTCATGCCGGTCGGTTCGAGCTGATTTTGAGTGGAAGCAGTGCGCTGAGAGGCCTTAATTTGTGCGCACAGCATCTACAGGCGGGAATTAGCGGCAGTTCCTCAATGGAGCTCGGCGGCAACTTTACGTCCCTGACGCTTGATGCCGATGGAGGCTCGTCTCTTGCCGCCCACGGGCATGTCTATAGGCTCGACGTGACCGGGAATGGAGGCTCTTCGGTTGACTGTTCGAGTCTGAGCGCACAGGAAGTCGAAGCCGACGCCGCAGGAGGCGTCGGCATGAGAGTCTGCGCCGCCAAGTCCATGACCGCCCACGCGAAAGGGTCGTCCAAAATCCAGTATTCCGGCAATCCGAAGTTAGTCAACTCGACCGCCGACGACTCCAGCCAGGTCTATTTTTAGCCGTTTGGTTGTAAGAACTTTGCAGGGCGGAGGTAGCGATGACAGGATTACGCTTCGCCCTGCGGCGCGATTCACTTCGGGGGTCTGATTGCCCTTGTCGCTCTTGGGAAGCAAAATGCTCCTGTCTTCGACTCGTAGTCCGCTCACTCCTCAAAGTCAATTGGGCCGGGAGGCGGATCGTCTGGCAATTCCAGAGGAGCGTCCTCAAAGATGCCGGAGACGGTGTCAAGCAACTGCGGCCGTGACTTCCGGGTGGCGCGATCGACATTCGGTTGATCCCGGAGCGACACTTCGACATCGACGGTTTCTCCGGCACGAAAGTCTGCCGGCACCGAGATTCTGACCTCGCCGCTGTCGTCCAAGACCGCTGTGATTCGAATCGTTCGCACGAGCTCCCTTGATTCCGCAACGCTTGAAAAGTCACCCAGCCGGCAGGTGGCACGTCAATAGGAGTTGGCACGCCGCCGCCAGTCGTCAAACCATCCTCTGGTATTGCGAGATCGCCAGAGTGATCGCCTCCTCCAACCAAGCGCTGAATCGGCCACGGAGCGTGTCGGCGCTTTCTGTGAAATAGAACTCAAAAGGCTTGTCCGAGATCGGCACCAGCGTCCGAACTCTCGGTGCTTCCTCGCCGCTGCCTTCGCTGACAATCTCGAAAATCGGGGCGCAAACCATCACGCCGGCGAACTCTGACCCACGGCCGTGGAAGGAGAAGAGCAGGATCGCGGGTGTAGCGTCCGGCCCCGTCGGCGCCCCGCCGCTGATGACCAACCGGACCCAGGCGCGATACACCGTGGTATTCGGGTAATAGCCCATCCGTCTGGCTTCATCGATTATCTGTTCACGGTAGTAGAAGTCGTTAGTCTCGTCGGACGATTCCAAGCGGCTGTGGATTGGCTCAAGCAGTTGCCTTACGCTATGAAGCCTCTCTTTGGAGTAGTTCTGCAGAATCGTGGCCAGCTCGAATACCCTGCGCTGTTCGGCCGCCACCTCGGCGGTTCGGGTAGCAAAGCGGTCTTTTAGACTCTGGACAGCCAGCTCCACTGACTTCGGCAGAGCCGTGAGGTCCTCGGCGATGTTAAGTGCCTGGTCAAACCGAGACTGCTGCGCTAGCGCCAACTCCTGGACTAGGGGCTTCAAGTCTCCGCTGTCGGCGCGCTCTAGAGCATCAATGTACTGAGCCCGCATCTCTCGATTTATAACGAGCGGGAATAGACCCCCACGGAGAAACACAAGCGTAGCGAGCGCCCGCGCCACTCGACCATTACCGTCTTGAAACGGGTGGATTTGAGTGAACCTGTGGTGCAACCAAGCGGCAGCCACTTCAGAAGGAAATCCAGATGCCTCGTGCTCAGCATGAAAATTGAAGAGCCGCTCCATTTCAGACTGAACGAACTCTGGCGGACAGTAGCAGTACATCACCCCGTCACGCAGGGCGTTATTGGGCTGCCTCTTCCAGTCCCCCTTGATCATGTCGAGACGAATCGGATGGCCGCCGGCATCTTGGGCGTCGACATTCGCTTGATGGGCGGTCATCAGAGCGTGCAAGTCTTTAACTGCTCCCACCGTGACTGGTCGTTGCTGAACGATAAACCGGTCGAATAACCAATCGAGCGTCTCGACATGATCTCTCAAGATGCTAATGACGTAATCGACCGGCTTATCAACAGTTCCATGCTCGAGCAGGGCTGCTGAGATCCCTTGCTCAATAAGGTTAACGGTCACCCCCTTATCGATATGGAACACATCCTCGATAACCCCTGTTTCAATCGCCCATTCCCTTGCTAGGCGTTCGTTGAACGTGCGTAACTGATCCGTATTTTCGAGCTTGCCGCGAGCCCCGGCCCAAACCTCGCGAATATCCGCTAAAGCAGGTACCGAGATCTGAGCAGGGTTGACGTCGAGATCCGTAATCCCGGTCTCGACGGGCCATATTTCATGGACAAGGGGCGGAGTCATGTCAGGTGCGTTGAATTGAAGCCGTGCACGATAGTATTGCGCGTTCAAAGCACCGAGCCTCTCCCATTGCAATGTCAGAGTAGGCGCCAGTTGAGATGCGTACGGTTTGGCGGCCTTTATGTCGCTCCGGGGCCCGATCCGAACTTGAAGCTCCGAGTTCGGCTCCCGAAAGGGAATCGGGATCGCCGCCTTCCCAGTGGCCCGGGACGGGCCAAACTGGAGGGGTACTCAACGATACGGGAACGTGAACAATGAAGCAAGCGCAAGCAAGTAGTCAGGGGCGACAGTTTGGGAGCAAGCTCGCCTGCGTCGGAGCCCTCCTCGCCCTCGCCACCACCTGTCTCGCAACGCGGGCGGTTCAGAACCTGGGGACTGGATGGCGGTTCCACAAGGGCGATGTTCCCGGCGCGGAGGCGGCGAACTTTGACGATAGCCAATGGACCGCAGTCACGGTGCCGCACACCTGGAACGCGGAAGATGGAGCTCGGGGAGGCGGCTATTACCGGGGCCTGGGTTGGTACCGGCTGCCCCTCAACGTTTCCCCAGCCCACCTACACAAGCGACTCTTTTTGCGATTCGGCGCGGCTTCCCTGGTGGCCAACGTGTACTTGAACGGCCAAGAAGTCGGTGAGCACCGGGGCGGGTTTGGTGCGTTTGTGATACCGATCTCTCGCTTCGCCAAAGTGGGCGACAACGAACTCGCCGTCCGGGTTGACAACACGAGGAACCCCGACGTGACCCCGCTCTCGGGCGACTTCACCGTGTATGGCGGGCTGTATCGTAACGTTGAACTCCTCGCGCTGGACGAAGTCGGTATCTCGCCCCTTGACGACGGGGGACCCGGCGTCTACCTCACCTCAACCGTGAACGGCGGCGAAGCGGACGTCGACGTGCGAGCGGTGGTGCTGGGAAGTGCGGGTCCGGTTACGGTTCGGACGGTCGTCGAAGACCCGAGGGGGCATGAGGTCGCCAGGGGCGACTCCACGGGGTGCCTGGCGGACGACCAGCCGCAAGACTTGCACGCGACCGTCCACATCGCCAAACCGCACCTCTGGGACGGAGTGCACGACCCGTACCTGTACCACGCTCGTATCCAGGTTTTTCGACGACGCAAGGTTCTCGATGAGACGGTCCAGCCCCTCGGCATCCGCACGTTCCGCGTTGATCCTGAGCAAGGGCTCATCCTCAACGGCCGGCCGTACGACCTTCATGGCGTAAACATCCATCAGGGCCGCCCCTCGGTCGGCTGGGCGGTGACGCCGGGCATGCAGGACGAGGACTACGCGATGGTCAAGGAACTGGGCTGCACGGGGGTTCGCATGCCGCACTACCAGCACGCGCCTCACGAGTACGAGCTATGCGACCGACTGGGCCTTGCGGTCTGGGCCGAGCTTGCGCTCGTGAACCAGGTCTCGAATACGCCGGAGTTCCGAGCGAACGCCGAAGAGCAGCTTCGTGAGCTGATCAAGCAGAACTACAACCACCCCTCGATCCTGTTCTGGAGTCTCTACAACGAGCCGTGGCTCGACAAGAAGAGCGAGCCGGGGATGCGCCAGATCGAAACCCTGAACGCCCTCGCAAAGCGCCTGGATCCGAATCGGCTCACCACCGGAGCCGCCGTGACCTCACTTGGCAACTGGCTAACCGACGTCGGCGACGTGCCTTCGGTAAACAAATATTGGGGCTGGTACGGCGGCGCGCCGACGATATGGCCGGACGAGATGGACAAGCTCCGGAAGCAATCTCCGGACCGAGGGTTCGGCATAAGCGAGTATGGGGCGGGCGCCAGCGTGATTCAGCATGAAGTTCCGCCAAGGCAACCCGCGCCAAGCAGTAAATGGCACCCGGAGGAATGGCAGTCCTTGGTCCACGAATATGCCTGGCCCGCGCTAGCGGACCGCCCTTACGTGTGGAACAAGTTCATCTGGGTGATGTTTGACTTCGGATCAAGCGGCCGAAACGAGGGCGACCACCCCGGGATCAACGACAAGGGTCTCGTCACGGGAGACCGCAAAACCCGCAAAGACGCCTTCTTTTACTACAAAGCCCAGTGGACGAAGTCTCCGTTCGTCCACCTGAACAGTTCGCGGTTCAACCCGCGCCAGGCCGGTACGACCGAAGTGCGGGTCTACTCCAACGAAACCCGAGTGCTCCTCACCTTGGACGGGAAAAGCCTCGGCGAGATGACCCGTATCGCGCCAGGGGTTTTCGTCATGGCCGGAGTCGAACTTCCTCCCGGCGACCACACGGTGGAAGCTCAAGGCGATCGCGGCGCCCGCGACTGGGCGCGGTGGCATGTCGTCGAAGGCCAGATCAAGTCAGAGTAGACGCGATTTATCCATCCACCAAAGAGAGCACGAGGTGAATTTCAGGCAGGATCGTGAGGACCCTGGATCACTCTCCGCCTACAAGGTCGCCGAAACCGAAACCTGCTGAAATTCACCAGCCAGTCGTAGAATGAAGAGACATGGAGACCGTCTACCAGCGCGCACATGCCACTCAAGAGGCTCGATTGGTTCTAGACTTGCAGGCGTCGCTGGCAGACTCGGACGTTGATGTCACGATGACGGTTCGCTCGCGCGAAGAAATTCCCCGCGACTCCCTTGGTTGGCCGATGGTTTTTTGGCGACGGTTCGCAGGCTCCATGCCCGACTTTCCGGACATTGCCGACTGCGGCTAGGACAAGGCTCGAACCATCACGCAGCAGCTTGAAGCGCGGTTTTGTCCAGGTTCCTTTCGATCGCGCTGAGCAGAGCAGATCGAGTGATCGGCTTGGACACGTAGTCGTCCATCCCGTGACGAAGACATTCTTCCTGGTCTCCCTGCATTGCATTAGCGGTGGTCGCCACGATGATTCTGCGCACATTGGAACCTCGCTCGAAAGCTCGGATGAGACGAGTGCACTCGAACCCATCCATGACCGGCATCTGGCAATCCATGAAGACCAAATCGTAGTCCTGTGCCTGCATAGCGGCCAAGCCAAGTTCTCCATTCTCCGCTAGGTCCACTTCGCCTCCGTTCCTGCGCAGCATTTCCGACAGGATCCGTTGGTTCACGGCATTGTCCTCCACTACCAAGAAGCGTCGTCCGAGGAGGGGCTTGGGAGATGAGCTTGCCGATTGTATCGTTCCGGTGGCTTCCAGCAGTGCCCTGACCTGAACGTGTCGGAAAGGCTTTCGCAGTTGCGAGCCCACACTTTCGGTTGTGACCCCAGCCGTCGTGACCACCATGCGGCCATATCTCAAATGCGACGGCAGTTCCTGGCCAGCGCCGTGAAGCCACTCTCCGCTTACAAAGACGACGTCCCACGACCGATCGGAAACCAAGTGGATCTCATCGCCCGCGGCAACGGTGCATGAACAGCCGCATCCCTTCAGGATTGACGAAAGAGACTCGGCGCCAAGCTGGGATTCCCCTAGGACCAGGCACGTTTGAAGCGGAGCTGGCTGGGAATGGATAGCCTGAACTGCCTCGGCCGGCAGCCGGCAGATAAAGGTGCTGCCTTCCCAAACTACGCTTTCTACAGTCAATTCGCCACCCATCGCCTCCGCCAATTGCCGGGAGATGGTGAGGCCCAGCCCGGTTCCACCGGTCTCTCGCTTCCTGTCGCCGGCCACTTGAGAGAAGCAATCGAAGATTGCCTGTTGTTCGTGTTCAGGGATCCCGATGCCGGTGTCTTCCACCGCGCAGATCAAGCGCCCGTTCGAACCCTCGATCTGGTCCCATCCAATCCTCAGGACGACCGACCCATACTTGGTGAACTTGAGCGCGTTCCCAATGAGATTGATCCATATCTGCTTTATGCGGTCCGGATCTCCTCTTATCTTTCGGGGCGCCGATGGCTCGATGACGGCAAGAAATTCGAGGTTCCTTTCGATCGCCTTGGAATGCATCGTGGCCAAGACATCGTCGACCGCGGCCTCCAAGCTGAAGTCGTCGTGATGGATTGAGATTTTGCCCGCCTCGATCTTGGAGAGGTCGAGGATGTCGTTGATCAGCGCCAGGAGGGTCTCTCCAGATGCCTTGATGCAGTGGACATAGTCGCGACAGATCTCGCCCATCTCCATATCTTCAAGGAGAGTCGACAATCCGATCACTCCGTTGAGCGGGGTGCGAATTTCGTGGCTCATATTCGCGAGGAATTGCGACTTGATGGCGCTCGCACGGTCCGCTACGCTGCGTGCCTCCCTCAGTGCCACATTCGCATACAAGAGCTCGAGCCGCTGCTTGTGATCCCGGAGAAAACCTTGGCGCAGATAGTGAGCCCAGTAGGCACATACTCCCACCTGCCCGACCCCAATCGCGTAGTGAAAGAACTGCTTGCCGATCGAAATGTAGGTATCGGGAAAGAAATCGACGTGGTAGCCCGCGTTGGTCAGGGCGGCGAAGGCGACGTGCTGCGCGATGATGAGGAAAGTCCCCGGCCAAAATGCTCGAGCATCGTAGTACAGAATCATCATCGTTTGGGCTGTGAAGAAGAAGAAATGCATCTCCGGCAGACCGTGTAACTGATAGATATGAAGCGCGACAAAAGCTTGCAGGGATATTCCCGCCACGCAGCGTGTTAGCAATGTTCGGGGCATTGCCCTGCGACAGATTGCAAACATGAGGAAAGCGGAAAGTGCGACTGGGACGGTGATGATCCAAGTGGAGTACACGAAGGCCAAAACAAAGGCGATACCACAGTGGCCGAGGAGGAACCTCTCCATGATAAAGTCGATGCGACCGTACTGGTCCCCTAGGATCGCATCGGCTTCACGTTTCGTGAAGCCGTAATTCGCAGCCGATTGGGCGACGAGGGATAGCGGACTCATTTGAAAGCACTCTCACTCGTCGCGAACGCTGGTATCGCACAACCGTAGGCTGGTACGGTTGCCAGTCCAGCCGGAAGCAGGCGTCCGGAAACAACGCTTTCCAGGGCTAAGCGAGCGAATTCCGTGCGAGGGTCCGTACAGAACCGGCCGACATTGTAGTTGCCTCGATAGACCAACCTCAGGTCAGAGTCGAGAATCGCAGCCTGGGGGGTCGAGTAGACGCCAAGATCGCGGGCCAGTCCCCCGTCGGTGTCACAACAGTGCTCACAGTTGAGTCGGAGCCCTTGAAAGGTCGCTTCCTCCTGAGACTTCGAGCCGCCCTCAAGAACGAGAATGAACCGCACCTTTTTGCCGTAGCTTCTATAAAGTTGTCTTAAGTGATCGAGGTTAAATCGTGAACAGCCACAGTCCGAGTTGTAGAAGTTAAGTGCGAGGGGCGCCCGGGAAGATCCACTCGTCAGACTTGCGGGCAGCAGAATACGTGTCCCGACAGAAGGTGCTTTCCAGTTCGCAGGCTGGGGGGTGGGAAGCGCGTACCGGAGATCCTGATACCAAAACGAGAGTCCGATTACGGCAAGTAACGAGAGCTCAGCCAGGGCGAGCACGACAATCTTCGGCGTAGACCTCAAAGTCTCTCCAGGTCCTATCGAGACCCGACTCAGCGGAGTCACTTTTCGCTCATCTCAACTTGGTTGCAATAAGCCCACAGTCGATATCTGTTAATTTACTAACCATAAAACCTAGTTTCTTTCGAAACACCGCTACGTTGTTTAGTCGGACCGATAGTGCTGGAATCTCAGCCTGAATCGGCTGTCCAAGTACTCTTGCCAGAGGCGAATTATCGGGTCGGTTCCGATTTGAAGCAACAGCCTGTTCGCGCGCTTTCACATGCTCAGCTTCGCCCAGTGACTCAACCGACTTCGATAAGTCTGCTGCTCTATCCCGGTGCTAGCCTGAACCCGGTGGCCGGCCGTAGTTCATCGGGAGAAACCTCAGGCTGTCCCACGGAAAGCCCTCAAGGATCTTCCAATCAGGTATGCCGCCAAAGAGTGAGAGGTAAGGATTCTTTTTGTCGGCCAGAAGATACGCCTTCGGGTTATTCGCCCTCAGAGTAATCGCTCCGGCTCGGTCCCAGACGACGAAGCCATATTTTTGGCCCGCCTTCGCGATAGCCTTTGCCACCGGGTTAAGGTTCAGAGCGTCGACGTCCAGATGCGGATCGAGCCGAAAGCGAAGACCCTCCGGGATTCGGTTCGGCAAGTGGTTCGGATTGGAGCCGTCTGATCGCGTGGCCGGCCAAGAGAACACACCCGAGTTGTCCAAGTCGACCAGCGCGATCCCCATAACGTGGTCGATCTTGCCGCTGCGCAACTCTTCAGGCGTGATCTGTCCACCCATGAACGGCAGACTGGTCGCGGTCGTTCCGTAGTGGCCAGGCCAAATACCATCGCTGTGCGAGACGTGGTCCATGCGCCCGCCCCAGCACGCCTGCCACTTACCGTCCACCTTTCGAGCCAGCCAAAACTCCCAAATCCTGTCGGACGACGGTTGATAGATCGTCATCTCCTGGTCTGTTCCATCCGCAGCTTCCGCATAAGCGGGGATGGGAACTGCTTGCCACTGGTCGGCAAGGCCCGGGTCGGTGTAACCCTTGTGTAGACCGTCCCACTCCGTGACCTTGAAGGTCTCCGCGTTCGGCCCGACGACATAAACAGGGCTCGCGTAAGAGGAGAGATTGATGGCGGCGTGGCCGTAATATGCCTTGATCTGCCGCGTGAATTCGGCCGCATAGTCTGCCGACTTCGAGTTCAAGGGAGCATCGGCCGGAATTGGGTGGTACCAGAAGCTCGTGGGAGCGAAAATGTGCTTCGGAGAAGGTTGAGAAGCAAGCAGGGCAGCAACGCCCATGATGAGCATGATAGCCCCAGTATATCGGCGTGCTTCAGCCGGGCTCTCGTGAGTTTGAACTGGATCATTCGGAATGCTGACTTCATCAAGTCCAGACTCCCTCACGCCGGGGCGGCAGTTGATGGTTAATATACGCAGGCCCTCCAGTTGCGCACCAACCCGAGTCCAACTTACTTGTAGGAATTGTCATTCTCAGCCATTCAGCCCGCGAGCGGGCAATTCGCGGAAAGGACCTCCCAGAATTTGCCGGCCCACTCAGATTCAAAATCGGGGAGTTTCTTAGGACGACTCCAGGAGGAATAATCTGGTGACTGACATGAGTCGGCACCACGTCCACAGCAGGGGTCCCGAGGCCACGAAGAACGTAAAGTTTGAACCTGGAACGTGCGATGATCATTAGGATCATTAACTCTTGGGATTCCGAGAGCAGCCCCTAGAATAGTTTCGAACGAAGTCCGAGTTCCGCGCTTCGCTCTCCGAACTTCACACCGTGTCTTTCATCCAAACCAACGACAGCTCGGTTCTATTTCTCGCGCGTCTTTGGGCGGGAGCGGCTCCCGCAACTTCGGTGGCGGGGGCGACTCGGTTCATTCGGGCGTAGTTCGGGACGGCTAGCATCTCGGTTCCGTCCGACCACCTCCCGGTGATCACCACAACACCCTCCAAAAGATCCGGGCGCCACTCCGCCTTCAGCGGGTCTGTGCCCAGAGGCACGTCCAGACTCGCCTGATCGGCGCGCTCCACGTTGTAGATCAGGGGACCGTACCGAAGAGCAACCCTCTCGGCGTCCGCTTTGATCTCGGGATTCGCCCTGATCCGCTGTGGCTCCATCGGGAGCTCGAATTCGATCCTGTCGCCCAACTTCCATTCCCGCGTCACGACCGCGTATCCCCTCTCCACCTTCGGGGTGACTTCCCTACCGTTGACCGAGAACCGCTTGACGCCGCTCACGGAAGGAGTCTCCGTGTACAGCCGGCTGATTGATCGATTCGGGATTCGCACGTAAACCGAAAACCGCTTCGGCTGCTCGGGGTTCACTGTGATGGAGACCGAGCCGCTCCACGGGTAATCCGTCTCTTGGACCATCTCCACGTTGGTTCCGGCGACCTTCTCCACCTTGATCCGGCTCCCTATAAACAGGTTCACGTAAATCCCGTGCGGATCTTTCACGTAGGTCCAGGTCGGGATCATCAGCAAGGTGCGGGAGATATTGCTCACGCAGCAGGGGCAGACATGCCATGGCGTCCGCTCGGTGTTGACCAGAGGATTCGTGTAGCAGAAATTCCTGCCTTCCAGGTCGGTGGCGCCCAAGAGCGCGTTGTACATCGTCTGCTCGTAAAGGTCGGCGTACTTGGCGTCGTGGTAGGCCAGGTTGAGCTTGTACTGGAAGAAGATGAGACCGCAGCTTGAGCATGACTCGCAGTACGCTTCGTTGCGAAGGGAGTAGTTCGGGCCGAACCCTTCCGAGGTCTCCCCGCTCCCGATGCCGCCGGTCACGTAATACTTTCTGTTGACCATGTTGTCCCACAGAGACAGCACCGCGCTCTGATAGTCCTGGTCTTTGGTCTCTGCCGCGATATCCGCCATTCCCGAATAGAAATAGGTCGCGCGGACCGCGTGCCCCACCGCCTCGTATTGGCGGGCGGCGGGCAAATGACTCTGGTCGTACTCCTCGCCGCCCTGACGGGAATCGAGCAGGAATTTGGCTAGCTTGATGTAGTCGTTCCCGCGCCCGTTTCCCTCGGTGTCGTTCACAAACCGGCCGAACCGGACGAGCGCCTGCTCCATCTCCTGGTGGCCGTCAAACCACGGCTTCTTGCCCGGACCCAGGTTGGCGGCCCAGCAGTCGGCGAGCTTTTTCGCCGCGTCGTACAGGCGCAGATCCTTACCGTCCGTCATCGTAAAGTGGTTGATCGCGGATTCGATGAAGTAGCCGGCAGTGTATCCCTCGTGGTTGCCCCGCTGATCCGGCGACCAATGTTCCGGCCAGTAGCGGCGATCCGCCAACGTATACGCAGTCTGCATGTAGCCGTCCGGCTCCTGGGCGCTCAGCACGATGGGAATCCACTTATCCAAGGTCTGCCGCATCTTCTCATGGGCCGCCAGCATGTCCGAGTCACCCTTGGGGTCTACCATCAGGGCAATACACATCGCCTCCACCGTTTGGTGAACCCACGCGTTGGAGAACACGTATCCTTTGTGCCGGCCATGTAGCTCGCCGCGCAGCGCCTTCCCTGCTTCGATAAAGTTGTCGATGCCGCCCTGGCCCTCGGTCAGGTCAGTCCGCTCGCAGTTGGCGATGCAGTGGGGGATCCAACTGGTGATCAGCGACTTTGCCCTCGCGTTCCAAAGGGGGCTGTCGATGGTGTAGCTCTTGGTGTACACCACGTCGAGCCTATCTTTCGGCGGCGCCGGCTGAGCCTTAACCGTCAGAGTCGAATCGGCGGTTTGTCCGCCATCCTGAGCGGTCAGTTTCAGGACGTACTCGCCGGGTTCCGAGAAGGTGGCTGTTGTGACCGGGGTGTTCGCATTTGCAAAGTTCGCCCGCCCCGGCCCCGATTGGATGCTCCAGGCCGCCGTACTCGCTGCACTTGGCTTGAGCCAGTCGGCCTTGCCGGTCAGGTAAGTTTTGCCGCCGAGCACCACCGCCCGATCGATGCCCGCATCCACCCTGGGAGGAAAGTTTGGAACGGGGCCAGAGCTGAAAACCTTCCACTCCAGGATGCCGGTTGAGAGCCGTCCGTCAGAGGTGATCTCCAAACGGATCTTGTCGGTCTGAACCGGGTCGAAACTGGTTGTGTTGTACGTGTTCCCGGCGATCCCCAGCCCATCTGGGTTTGAAACAGGCACGAACTCACTGCCGTTCCAATAGGTCACCCGGTAGGATTTGGGCGCGCCCACGCCTTGCCCGTCGATCCACCAATAGACGTCAAGCTTGTTCGTTGTCACCGGCCGGCTCCATTCGTATTCCACCCAAACGGTGTCCGTACGGGGCCAGTTGCCGTAGGAGCCGTTGCTGTTGTCGGCTGAGTTCTTTGGGTCGAACCCATCGTTCATCGCCCCCACCCGGGTGTCGCCCGAAGTGTAGAGGCTGGAGGGCTTTGCCACCTTCGCCAGGTTTACCGGCTCATCGTCAAAAGCGAGAGCCCAAGCTTTCGGACTGGCGGTCGCCGCAACAACCGCTCCTGCCGTCCCAACCAGAAATCCGCGTCGGTTAATTTGGCCCATTGTTCTCCCGGTTGTTTTAGTGCTCAATCACTTGAGATGTTAGCACCCAAATCTCCCTTGGGGACGGTCGCTTCGTTCCCTGTATTTGAACGGGAATCGTCACCCGTAGAAGGCTTGGTGACGACGGCTAATCACTTGGGCCGTCGTATAATCAACCGTGACCCGAGCCCGCGCTGAATGGACCGCGCACCTCACCGACGTGCTTCGGGTGGAGGACGGCTCCGGCGCGCTCGTCTGCATTCTCGAGCGGAAGAACGCGGCGGTGCTGGTTTCCTTGGCCAAGGGCGGCGTCAAGGGAGTGTACCGAGACCAGATTGCAGAACGGGTCTGGCCCGACTCCAGCCTGGAAGATCGCCGGGCAAGCTTGCGGCAGTCTTTGACCCAGCTTCGAAAGGCGCTTGGTAAAGAATCGATCCAGGCGGATCGGTCCAAATGCGGTCTGCGTGCCGGGCTGACGATCGACGTCGTACAAGCCGAGTCGGTCTCCAGCCTCATTGAGGAGAATCAGATTGTCGGACCCACCCCACTGGATGGGTTGTTGAGCTTCTCCGAGTGGTTGTCCAAGAACGAGCCGACGCGGTTGCTCGAGTCCCTTCGCGCCAACCTTGAGTTCGCCTTGCATTTACCGCCGCAGCGTCTGTTGGAACTGATCGACGAGGCGGAGCCGAAGCTGATTCACAACGATTCGAGCCGGAATTGGTGCTACTTCTGGCGCGGCGCCTCGTACATTCAGCGAGGCGTCCGGTACGCGGCTCCCCTTCTGAGAGAGGCCACCAACCGATCCATAGAAGCGGACGATCACCTTCTGATAAGGGAGGCGAGCTACCTCCTGGCGATTTGCGAGATCTTGGCGGGAGAGGCGCAACGGGCTCTCGACCTCTCAACCCGGGCCATTTCAATCATTCAAGACCGCGAATTGCTCCGCTCTGGCCGCCTTGCTGATCTGCGATCCAGCGCCCTCCTTCACCTGGGTCTAAAAGACGACGCGTTGAAGGTTCTCGAGCAAAGAGCCGGACAGCAGATCGGATCCCAGATCGAGTTTGCCAAGAACGAAGCGCTTCGGGCTCTCTATACGGCGACCGGTGGAAACTTGAGCCGAGCTCATCAGGTCAATTTGAGCCCCTATAAGCTTTCCCGCGAAATCGGGGCGAAAGGCGTTGAAGCGATCTGCTGCCTCACTTCGGGTTACATTGAAGCGATCGACCAGCCTGAAAAAGGCGTCGAGCGGCTCACCGAGCTCATCCGGTATTGCAAACAACACGGGTTCAACCATATCGCCCTGTACGGCCAGGAGACGCTGGCCCTCGCCTACCGGAACAGCAGGCGACCCAGGGAGTCCCGTGAAGCCTTGAATACCTCCATCAACCAGCGGAAGTCCCTCGGGTTCCGCTACACGCGCTGGGATCAGCTGAGACTAACGGGCCTCGCCGCCATCAGCAAGCCGTAGGGGTTGGCGATTCGCAGGAGACGCCGACGGTTGACCGCTGCGAACTCGAAAGATTTGATTCGTTTGGTTTGCATCTGCTTAGTCGGGCAGGTTGATCGCCTTGTTAGTTGTATTTATCGAGGGGGTGCCAACTCCGGTCCTGAATCAAGGACGGATCGTTGGTCTCAACGATGATCCCGGCGTCGTTCTTTGCCGCGAATGTGTATCCGGAGGCAAGGGTCACCACAGATTGCCCATCCGTGTACTTCTGCCGATCTAGGAGGTAGTCACACATGCGCTGGCTGTTCTTGTCCCGTTGATCCATCCGGTTTTGGAACTCCTCCTTGTTGAAAGCGGAAATCTGGTGATACGCTTGGCGCATCGCGTCAAATTTGGCCTTGTCTTGCTGGAGTTCGTTTCGGGATAGGGCGAGATAGATCTCCATGTACTGCTGGAAGAACTGGGGATCCATCTTTTGCGATTCGATACTGACTCCGCCGATCCTCATTGCCTTGGCGAACTCTGCCTCCGGCCCCCCGATCTCGGTTAGGTTATCGTAGCGCCAGAAGCCCCTGACAAAGCCGTTGTTCCGAGCAAAGGGAGATCCGGAGTCCAGTACATCGAGCGTAAAGGACAGCTTCACGAGGCTTGGATTCCCTTGCTTCTTGCAACGGAAGGTCGCCGTAACGAAATCCGCGTGCGACTGCACCAGGGTGGCCCCGGGATTGGTTTTCCAGGAACTGGGAACCGGGGTCAGTTTGCTATCGACCAACTCGACGTCGGTGACACCGTCCGTAGCCTTGGCCATCTCCGTCAGATACTCGACGGGGTCTGGCGGAAGCACGCCTTTCGGCTTGAGGAACTTTCCCATCCCATCGTAAAAGAAGGCACGGGTGTTTTGAGATCCGAACCAGAATTTTGAGTCGGGACTTGACGCCTGGATCGTGGAGACCATCGGCGCCGCCGGATCCGTTTGCCATTTGATCGAGTCATCGCTTTTCCAGCCGAGCGGCAACAGGTAGCTGATCGCCAGATGGTGGCTGCCGTTGCTGTCTTCGACACGATGCAGCTTGAATTCGGCCGTTTCGGCGTGCAGCAACGCGGGCAGGCTCGCCGCGATGGCAAGGAGCGCGATCCGTTGAAAAGAGCGCCCGCCTTGGCACAATATGTTGAATCGAGAGGTTTGCATTGAGATTCGGTTCGGCGGGGTGTCCGCCGGGTATGAAACAAAGTCTAGATGCAGCGGGGGCCGCTAGCGTGAAAGATTCACGATAGGAACCTCAGGAATTCAACTTCCCGGAAATTCCAACCAACATGTAACCAGGGGCTCAATACTGGGCGCGTCTTTGGGTCAGTGAGATCGACGGAGACGTTGGCTAAACCGCCGCCTTCGGCAGTTCCCTAGGCGTGCCGCGATCGCAGACCCGCGATTTCGCTTCTGAGTTGCCGCTGGCCCATCCGGCATTCCACAACCATCAAGACGCTTGCAACCAGGAGCAGTAGGACGCCAATAATTGCGAAGGCCACGGGGGCCAGATAGATTGTGTGGTTGAGCCACCGATCGACCGCGATCAGAAAGCAGGTCAGCACGAAGGCCATGATGGCGAAGCAGACCATTGCAACGGTCGCTTCTGCCAGGTCGGCCCTTTTTTCGACCAGTTGCAGAATTGCCATGTTCTGATCGGACGCAGCATCCTCGGCGCCGGATAACTTTCGGAAGTAGTCGACGATGCGGGCCAACCTCGCCAAGGCGGCGCCCAGCAAAGACCCGGACGCGACGATGAAGAGGGCCGGGGTAATCATCTCGGAGATGATCGACACATCGGGGGAGGTCAGCGGATTGGGCACTGGCTAACCTTCCCCCGTCATTGCTCAAGTATACGTCCGGGCTTCGCGTGATCTCGACGGCCCTCCGCAAGTCAGGAAGCGGCGGTCGGCTGCCAAGTCGTTTGAAGGCAGGATGAACGGCCTCGTACTATCCCGCCACCAACCTGGACAGCCGACCACTGCCACTCAGACCTCCCTAGGATGGAGGATTGTTGAACAGGCCGGCGCCGTTCGGTACGAAGGCGGGATTGAAGGTTCCCTTCACCGTAAAGGATGCCGACGGAGAGAGGAACGGAGTGAGCGCAGTGACCGCGACGCTGATTGTGGTAACGCCGTAGGTGCTTTCGTAAACCGTGTTGTTCGGGGGGTTGACCGGCTCCGCGGTCCCGGCCAAGCCGGTGGTAGTGGTGAGGTTGAGGTCGCCCGCCGCATCTCGAGCCAGGACCCGATGTTCGGCTTCCACGCCCATAATCTGGGCCGCAATCACCCGCAGAGCGGGCGTGGATAGGCTCTTTACGCCGTCGAGGTAGGCGGCGATGAACGCTTCCTCCAGCGTGACGAGGGTGTTGAACGTCGTCTGCGGGTTCGTAAACATTCCGGTCGGGAAATAGTAGTTGAGTTGAGCGTCGCTACCACCCGTCACGCTCTTGAGCAGATTGTAGTGAAACATCTCCTCACTCTGAGCGGCAATGAAATAGGTCTTGTCGTTGGAGGGCAGGGTTGCAAAGATTGGACCGTTGATGAGTCCAGTGTACATGGTGACCGCCAACGCCTCTGCGATCTTTGCCGCGCCCAGGATTGATTGGTCTGATTCACTGCTCGATGCGCTGGACGTACCGCTTCCGCTGCCGCCGCATCCGGCCAGCAGGGCGCCTGAGAGCAAACCCGCTCCGGCCAGACTGCCGAGCCGAAGCAGTTGGCGGCGGTCCATTTCAGTTGATGAGAGATTGTTGAGTTCGTTCATGGTGAATTCTGTTGCCATCAGTTGGCTGAGTGGTCGAAGTATGCGAGTCAGAATTCACGCTTCAGCAGCACGACACGAACTGTTCACATTCTGTTCATGTTGGGCTCGTTTTGGACAGTTCGATGGTCTGAAGCCCGGGCGACCAGCTTCAGCGAACTACATCCCGGAACGCCCTAGCCCTAACCACCAGTTCCTCGTGGGTGAGCTTGGGATCGACCAGGGCGCTGCCGACCCCCACCGCCACCGCGCCGGCCGCCAGAAAGCCGCCGATAGTCTCCAACGTCGCACCGCCGGTTGGCATGAGGGGGATGTGAGGGAGGGGGGCCCTGAGGCTCTTGAGGTATGTGGCGCCGCCGAGGGCGTCGCAGGGGAAGATCTTGATGACGTCTCCTCCCGCATTGTATGCGCTGACCACTTCGGTGGGAGTGAGCGCACCGGGGGCGACTGCGACTCCCAATCGGTTGCAGAGCGCGATAGTGTCCAGGTTCAGCGCGGGCGAGACGATGAACTGGGCGCCTGCCGCAATGCAGTCTTCCGCCGTCTTGGGATCGAGTACGGTGCCGGCCCCGACCAGGACTCCTTCCCTCTTGGCAAGCTCGCGAATCGTCTCGACGGCTCCGGGAACCGTCATCGTGATCTCGACGACGTCGATGCCGCCCTCAATGAGCCCGTCGGTCACCCAAATCGCCGCCTCGGCCGAGGCGGCCCGGACGACGGGGACTACCTTTGTTCGGCCAATCCACTCCAATACTTCGCGCTTGTCCATTTGCTTAGCGGTCCACCCTTGCGGTTCCCATCTTCATCGCCTTCGTCACCTCACTCAAGGTGGCCATCGTCGTATCGCCCGGAGTGGTCATAGCGAGAGCGCCGTGGGCCGCGCCGCACTCTACCGACCATTGAGGGCCTTTATCCATGAGCAATCCGTAGATCAGCCCGGACGCGAAGGAGTCGCCGCCGCCCACTCGATCGAAGATCTCCAAATCCTTCCGCTCCGGGGCTTTATAAAGCTGACCATCCTGAAAGACGACGGCGCCCCAGTCGTTTCGGGTTGCGCTGGTGGCGACACGAAGGGTGGTGGCGACGGTGCTGATGTTGGGGAATGCTTCGACTACTCGCTGGATCATCGCTTGGTACGCGCGGAGGTCGAGAGTGGAATGGTCCTCGGTACCGCCTTCGACCTCAAAGCCGAGAGCAGCGGTGAAGTCCTCCTCGTTGCCAAGCATCACATCCACATAGGGCGCAAGCCGGCGATTGGTTTCCTGAGCCCGCTTCTGGCCCCCGATCGACTTCCATAGAGAGGGCCGGTAGTTAAGATCGTAGGAGACGGTAACCGCGTGACGCTTGGCCGCCTCCATCGCTTCCTGGGCGACGTCCGGCGTGGTGTCGGAGAGGGCAGCGAAGATGCCCCCGGTGTGGAACCAGCGCGTCTCACTCATGATCGCATCCCAATCGATGTCCCCTGGTTTCAAGTGGCTTACTGCGGTGTGCCCCCTATCGGAGCAGCCGACCGCTCCCCGAATTCCAAAGCCCCGCTCGGTAAAGTTCAGCCCGTTACGGACCTCCCGTCCGACGCCGTCGAACTTCGTCCAACGCAAGTAGCGAAGGTCGACTCCGCCTTGGAACATCAGATCCTCTACCAGCCGGCCCACCGGGTTATCGGCGAGCGCGGTGACGATGGCGGTCTTGAGTCCGAAGCAGCGGCGCAGTCCCCGCGCGACGTTGTATTCCCCGCCGCCTTCCCACGCCTGGAACGTACGGGTGGTGGAGATCCTCCCTTCGCCGGGGTCGAGGCGGAGCATCACCTCACCTAGCGCGACCAAGTCGAAAGTCAATGGTTTACTCCCGAGGCGAGGAAGCCGCCATCGACCGCAAGGCTGGTGCCGGTGATAAAGCTCACCGCGTCGGAGCAGAGGAAGATGGCCGCCGGGACCAACTCCTCGGCGTTCCCGAACCGGCCGAGCGGGGTTCGCTGGAGAAGCTCCTGCCCGCGCGCGGTTCCCATCAGCAGTTCCCGGTTGATATCAGTAACAAACACCCCCGGCACCAGCGCGTTGGTGCGGATTCCGTCAGCCGCCCACTCCGCGCCAAGGCTCTGGGTGAGGCCCATGACCGCCGCCTTCGATGCGCCGTAGGCGGCCACCTCGTGGAAGGCGACGAAAGTGGTGAGGGAGGCGACGTTGACGATTCGGCCGCGGCCGCTGGCTTTGAGCGGTTCGTAGAACGCCTGGCAAGCGCGGAGCATACCGGTCACGTTGGTGTCCAGAAGGTCGTTCCATTCGGCCTCGCCCACGTCCTTGGTCGGCTTGCGGAAGGTTCGACCTGCGCAGTTGACGAGGATGTCCGCGCCGTTGAATTCCTTGACGACAGCATCTCTCAGGCCGTCGACCGAGGACCGCCTCGAAACGTCGCAGGTGACGTCAAGGGTTCTCACGCCGAGCGCGCGGATCTCATCGGTCACTCCGGTGTCGGGGCGGCGGCCGGTGGCGACGACATTCGCTCCCACTTGCGCTAATCCGAGCGCGATGGCCCGGCCAAGGCCGGAGGTGCCCCCGATCACGACGGCGGTTCGTCCAGAGACATCGAAGGGGTTCACGCCATCCACCGTTCCGCGATCCCTCCCATCAGCGCCTTGGCGTCGCGCTCGATCTGTTCGTTACTCGGCGGGACGATCATGTCCTCGTAGCGCTGAACGAGGGCTTTGGCGATAGCGTGCCGGGCATGCCTCCACTTGTAGATGAGCTGGTCCAGAATGCGCGCGTCGGAATGCTGCGGCACAAAGGTGGGGCCGAGCAGCTCGAGCCGCATCAGGGTCGTTTCGGTGACCAGGGAGGGATTGTTCATAAACCACCAACAGCCGAAGGGGAGGATATTCGAGAACTTGCGCGCCAGCACGCAGAGCCCGTGCGCATTCTCCCGGGCGAGGGTTGTGACGAGGAAGCGGACGTCCGGGTTGTGCCTTGCCAGCGCGGCCAGAGGGCTAAGGTCAGCCACAACCATTCCGTCTCCTGCCCCACCGAGTCTCGGGTTGACCGCTCGCCGAACCCCGACCATCATGGCGAAGGGCAGGTTGTATTTGCGGCAGGCGTCCAGGACTTTGTTCGAAGGCGGCTCGATTTCCTCGACTGAAATGGCCAGGTAGCGGGGATTCATGCGTTCGATCCAGCGGTCCAGTTCGGGCTTGTCCTGGTGGATGAGACGATCAAGCCGAAGCACCGCATGGAACCGCGGGTCGGGCTTGACCCCCGCGTCCCAATATTCTCGCTCCTTGGGGTGGGTCGGATCGTTTGTCATCGCGAGCGCCTTCACGTTCGCCAGTTCGAGCACCTGTTCCAGATGCTCTTCCCGTGTTTGTTTGGCGAAGTACGCGCGCGCCTCCTTGAGATCCGGGGCGGCGGGGTCGAGGCCGAACGCGGCGAGGACAGTTTTAACTCCTGAGGTTGCCTCGCTCAGCGGAGACTGCCTTACAAAAAGGGATTGCCAGATCAAGTCGGCTTGGGACGGTTTGTCACTGGCAAAGAGTTCTTCAGGCGTGAGATCCGGCTCTGCTCTTAGCGTCTCCGCAACGAGATAATGGTACGTCAGGAGTTCGTCGATTCCCCACAGATTAAGGTCGCCGAACTGGGGAGCAAATAAGTGAGTGTGTAGGTCAACCACCGGCGCGGCGTCGACCGCACGATGCACCCGCTCGACAAGCGTCATTGGCTTGCCCCGTAGCTGAGTCCCAGCATGAGTCCTCTCAATTCCGCAAGGCCGCGCATTCGTCCAATCGGCGAGTAGCCGGGATTGGGGAACGGTGGCTTTGCAAGGTCGTCCATCATGGTGTGACCGTGATCGGGCCGGAACGGCAGTTGCCAGTCTCTCCTGCCTTCCGATTTTCGGCGGTTCTGCTCTCTTAGGAGTTCGGTGACAACGGCCGGCATATCGACCGAACCCTTCAGGTGATCCGCCTCATAGAACGATCCATCCGGCTCGCGCTGGGTGCTTCGGAGGTGGACGGCGTGAATGCGCGGCGCGAAGGTTTGGATCATCGCCGGCAAATCGTTATCGGGCCGCGCGCCAAGCGAACCGGTGCAGAAGCAAAGCCCGTTGGCCGGAGTGTCCGCCATCGCGAAGATCTTCTCGATGTCGGCGTTTGTCGAGACGATGCGGGGTAGGCCAAGGAGCGAGAAAGGAGGATCGTCCGGGTGAACCGCCAGCCGAATCCCGACCTGCTCCGCAACGGGAACGACGTGGTTGAGGAATCGATCGAAGTTCTCCCAGAGTTTGTCCCGATCGATGCCATCGTATCGCGCCAGCATCGCCCGGATGTCGTCCAACGAGAGCTTGAGCTTGACGCCCGGGAAGACGTCGATGATCACCTGGACAAATTCGGCTTTTTCGGGGTCGCTCAGGCTCGTCCACCAGGCTTTTGCACGCTCTTTGGTTGCGGCGTCGTAGTCACGGTCGGCGCCAGGCCGTTGAAGCGCATGGATCTCGAAAGCGGCAAACTTCACCGGATCGAACCGAAGACACTCAGAGCCGTCGGGCAGCATATACCTCAAGTCAGTCCGAACCCAATCCAGCACCGGCATGAAGTTGTAGATGACAGTGTTGACGCCTTCTGCGGACAGGTTACGAAGGGTGTCCGCGTAGTTATCCAGGAGTGTTGAGAGGTCGCCAGAGCCAGTCTTAAGATCCTCATGCACCGGCACCGACTCAACCGCCACCCACCGCAACCCGGCGGCCTCAATCGCCTGCTTCCTCTCCCGGATAGCCCCCCTCGGCCAGACCTCGCCGTAGGGGATGTCGTGCATAGCCGTGAAGACCGCCGACGCTCCAGCCTGGCGGATGTGAGCAAGCGGCACTGGGTCTCGGGGGCCGAACCATCGGAAGCATTCCTTAAGGAGGCCAACCTCGGGTCTTGTGGTCGGCGAAGCAGCAGCTTCCATCAGGCCAGCCTCTCCATCCGCTTCACGGGCCCAACTTTGTCCGATGGAGCACCACTCATCAACTCTGCATCCTCGCGACCCGCGGCCCCTTATGGTTAAATTACCTCGGTCCCAGCGAGATTCCCAAAAAATGGTCTACCCCCGGTACCGTGGCCCGGAGCGCCCATCTGAGCTGAAATGCCTGGTCAGACTATCGACTGTCTTGCCAGAAAATGGGTCGCTTCGAGCGTGGCCATCCGCGCACTCGGAACTAAAATGTGCGGCTTCAGTTCGACGAGCCGCATAGCTATCTGTTCTGGGTCGTTTTGGTGCTCTCGAACTTTGATCCAACCCGACGTCACGACCGCTTCGAGTTCACCGACCGACTTCTTTCCCAAAAACTTGGCCGCAGCGTCGATGAGCGCCGAATCGGAATGTCCGATGCGGGCCCCCGCATCAACGAATTTCGAGCCAGGACCAACCTGTAGGCTTGGCCCGTAACCTCCCTGCGGCACGGACAGGACAGCATCGTAGGTCCGCATTTGGCTTAACTCCTCATCGACATCGAACGAATATGGACCGTGCTTGTAAAGGATGAAATCGAACGGAGTTTTCGCACGAGATCGACCATCGCCAATGTCTTGACAACGTGGGTCTTTCCTGTCCAGCTTCCGCTCTTTTTAAGCGAACGGACGGTTTCGAGGAGGTAGAGTTGCTTCTCGTAATTCATGGTTTGCTTTTCCGTCCAGACGAGCTATGTTGGGGACCTTCCCTGGGTGTAGAAAGGACGGACTTGATCTCGGACCTCGGCCCTGCACCTTCCCTACGTCGTCCGGCCACTCCGCCAGCGGGTCAAAGCTTGCCAAATCAAGAACGACGCCGTCAGAAGCGCCGTGCCGGCGGCAACGGCCAAGGGGAAGTTGTATGTGGGGTGGGGGATTACCATCGGGAGTAGGCCGACTGCCAATGCCGGTGGGATATGCAACCGGAAAACTCGCAGGACAGCGACGCCGAACGCCACCGAAACCACCGCCGCCAACGGGCCAGCACCCAGCAGACTCACAAGGAGAACACCGGCAGCGCCAGTCAGCGCGCACGCCAGAGGCATCAACAACGGCTTTTGAGCCCAGGGGCAGACTGAGGCGTGGGAGAACATCTCGAAGCCGATGACGACCAAGGGGGGAAACAACAGGAAACGCCAGCCGGTGAGCTGAACCAGGCCGATGGCGACCAGCAAAAAGACGAAATAGAACGGAACCCACGAGTAATCAACCGGCGGTTCTTCGAGCAGATCGTCCGTCGCCTCGTCGCTCGACGGCGGCTCGACGGGAGGCGGGACGACTCGACGCCACACCAGGGAAAGCCCTGCCAGCAGAACCAGACCGACAAGCAACCCCGGCAGATACAGCCAGCTTTTCACGCCCAACGTCAACGGCAGCAACCCTGCCGAGATGGCGGGGGCGATGGGGGAACGCATCAGGCGAATGATCAGGATTGCGCTGCCGATCGTCAGCAAGACGGAAACGAACCCGTACTGCAGGCTCCGGGTAACGAGAGTGCCGACGACGCCGGTAATCAGCGGCGTGACGACCAGCATCAGCGGCGCCCTTGCCCAGGTTCCGTGAGGGCGCTTAAAGACGTCGTGAGAGAGGGCGCCCAGCTCCGGGAACAGAATGGTCGCGATCCCCGTGCTCTGGGCGAGAAAGGCGACGAGCGCCATAAGGCCGGCACATAGCGCTTCCCCAACCCACTCCACGCGGCTTGCCGGCACCGTCACTCGCTTCAAGTCTGCTCATTCTAACAGCCGGCGAGACTTAGCGAACTGACGAAATCGGTCCCCGAAAGGCACGAATCGGGCGCCACAAACCGTCAGTAGAGTGGGATGAGAAACCGCTGCTTGAGAATCGCGCTTCTCCTTGGGTTGCCGGCGTTTGCGCTGCCTGCTATTGCCGATATGGTCGTGACTTTCCATTCGGAACATAGCACCGCGTCCAACTTCCGCTATGTAGGCGGCCAGGCGGAGGGGGACTTCACATTCACGTTTGGGAAGAACTCGGCGGTAGTGACCTCGCCGCTCGGCAAGACGTACATTCTCGACTTCGGGAAGAAGACGTTCACCAGCATGAACCCGGTCGCGAAGACCTACTACCAAATGCCGATTGCGGACGTTCTGGCTCTCGGCGACAAGCTTCCCGTCGACCAGCAAGGAGACAAAGCTCAAGGATCCGTCACCTTCGACCCCAGTCCGGGAGTGGGTGTCCAACCGGACTTGGCCCATGCGGCGGACCCATACCGGCTGGTGGCCGAGACGACGCTGTCCACGTCGAGCGGGGCGCCGGGCGGATTTACCGGCGGCTATGCGAGCGGGGTCGGAGCGATCCTCGGCGGCAGCGGCGCGACGCAGCACACATCCTTCAGCGGAAAGAAGACTTTGGAGGGTCAGCTTTGGATGGGCGACAAGTCTTCTGCCATCGACTACGATCAGATGAACACTGCCGTGGAGTGCGTCCTGCTGTGGGGCGCGCCGCAGCTCAAGCGTCTTTCGGAAAAGATCCACGATTCCGGACTCGCCATCTACGGCGGGAACTTCACCATATCGACGCAGGGCCAGACCAACGCGGTTGGAATCACGCCTCCCAGCACGATGATCAAGGCCACCAAGATCTCGGCGGGATTTCTGGATCCTTCGACATTGAGTGTTCCCGAAAACTACCGGAAAGTCGCCGCCCCGACCGGCGCACTCTAGCAAGTTCAGATCAAGGTTGGCCCGGAGGGTCCGGCTACCAGTCGTTTGCCGAACCCCTCAGCGGCAATCGACTCGTAATCGTGGCCGCAGTCGCTCATCCAGGTGACCAGGAAAACCAGCGAACTCGGGCCGGTGTTGGCGGCGCGGTGCGCAAACCGTCCGTCGACGTCGTGAACAGACCCCGTCTTCATCGGTTCCATCCAGGTGTTCCGTTCGCGATCCATCAGGATCAGCGATCCTTCTCCTCTCAGCGTCAGCATGAACTCGCCTCGGGTCGGATCGGTGTGAAAGTGGCCGCGGGTCATAAAATATTCGTTGCCGACGTGGCCGGGGTGCAGGACAGTCGTGGCGTAAAGGAGCTTCGGCGGACCCTCGACCTCGGACGCGCAGCCGTGAATCTCATACACGATCCGGTCTGGGGCCATCATTCGAGCGCCGGCTTGGTCCCGAAATAGCTCGGCAAGCTGGCCGACCGTCCGCACGGTGTGGGCTTCTTCCCTGGAAAAGGCGCCGGTACCGAAGTCGAGTTTCGGGATCACAGACCCTATAGCTAACCCCATAAAGGCCACGCCTACCTAGCGGACGAGTTCCGACGAAAAACCGGAAACACCCAAGGTGCTTGGCGGGATAACCCGGTCGGCCTGCCATCAACACCTTGAGCGGCAGAAAGAGAGCTTGTGGTGATTACGCTCCCCGTCACCGGCTAGACCCGGCAAACGCGAACTGCGCGTTGATCCGACTCGGCAGCTATCCGTCACGGAGCGTTGGGAGACGTCTGGATTGAAGGCGCCGAATCCTCGTGCTTGAGGGGCAGGATCAAAGAAAAAGGAAGCTTGTGGTCCGCGTAGCGACGGGCGACCGTAATCTGCATGTCGATTACCGGCTTGACCTGGTCTTTTGGCAACGTCCATATTGCAGATTGCTCGTGGCGGACGACGAGGGGAACCGAGAGTCCCGGGCTGAATCCAACCCCGTGCTGGGGCGGTGAGAACCAGAGATCTAACCGGTCTGGCGCTTGGTCGAGGCCGTTCTGCATGGTCGAGTTGTCGAACTCGACCATGAACCGGACTTCATCCTTGTTCTTCGGGTCTCGGTCGTAATTATCGTCGGACTGCTCGATCCGAAACCGAAAACCGCTTTCGGTGGTTACCACCACGGGCTCAAGGAGCTTGGTTCTTCCGACGGAGTCCTTTCCGGTCGCCAGTTCGCACTTGACCGACTCTTTGAGACGGACGAAATGCTCCATGGCGCCCGTTACCGCAACCCGGTCCAAATAGCTTGTGAAAGGGCCGTGCGACTGCAGGAACGGGAATTCGCCGCCGGCGACTGCGGACCAATCGTTCAACCTTGCCTCTTCGGGTGAGGCCGCATAAGGCGGTTGCACGGCTGCCTCAAAGTACCAGTCAGAGGGATCCTTGAGGCCGACGACTTGGAGGCGTGCCTGCAGGATGGCCCCGAAAAGATCGGACGCGGTGCCGGCCACCGTCACACCGGGGGCGATGCTTTTGGATTCCAAGAACGCCGGGGCCGGCTGCTCCCGCGGCGGCAGGTTCTTAACCACCCAGTCCTCCTGGCTATCCCCGGTGAAGATGCGAACCGGCATCGCGGCAGGCACGGTCGAATAGTCCACCGGAATATAGACGGCGAAACTGCCGGCTCGCTTGTCCTCGACGGTTTGCAAGTACCCGCCGAGCGCGCCGTCCCCGCGCGTGCTGAAAGCACAGGGCGACTGAACCGTCGAGTCCTCCAGGAAGTCCAGGCGGACGCACTGTTCCGCGAGCCCGTAAGGTCCCTCTGCGAGTTCGGCTTTCACAAAATGGTATTGGACCGGACTCTTCGTGGTCGCGGTAATCGGCGGTGATTGGTAGAAGAGCGGCATTTGACTTTATTAACGAAGCTGGGCAGGGGAAGTTACGTCGAATAGCTCGCAAGAGGCGACTAATTCTCGGAACTTCGAAGCCGAGCGTAGGCCTCCTCGATCGTCCGTCGCCTTGACCGATTGTATGCCTCGCCCTCTGCCAGAAAGCGCTCATATTCTCGGCGGACCCAAATCTCGATGAGTCTCCCGCATCCGAGCAGCAATACATCACCTTCCAGGCCCGCCCAGTCCCTGAGGCGCTTGGGGATGCACAGTCTGCCTTGGGGGTCACAATTCAGCTCGTCCTCGGCCGAAGCTAGGATGATGCGGGCGAGGGCTTGTCGGGCAGAGTCGGTGATATCGCCACTGACCAGGCGTGCAACCGTTTCAGCCCACTCAGACTGGCTCACCGCGCACAGGCAACCTACCGGTCCGATGTAAACGACAAAGTCGGCCCCCAGCCATGACCGGAACTTAGACGGGAGGAGGATTCTCCCCTTGTCGTCCATGGCGCACTCCCTAGTGCTGACCACCGGCCGGGTCCATTCGCTTGCTTCCTGCATGCATCTTAGGATATTCCTCGTGTGGCCCAGTCGGCTAATCTATCGGTCATGGCAAAGCTGCGGTGGGTCGGGGTGTTGCTGGCGGGAGGAGTTGCGATGAGTGCATTGGGGCAGGGGCCTCGGCTTTTTGTGGTGAACCAGGGTGACAAGACGATGAGCGTGGTCGACCCGATCACCAATCGGCAGGTCGCGGTGATCGACGAGCATCAGACCACCATGCACGGCCACGAGGTCGCCGTCGGGCCGGACGGTCAGACCGTGTTCATGCCGATCTACGGCAACGTCGGAGTCGGAGCGCCCGGCTTGGACGGCTCCGAAATGCTGGCGATCGACTGGCCGACCGGGACAATTCGAGGCAAAGTCGACTTCGGGCATGGGGTGCGGCCGCACTGCGTGGTGCTGGAGCCGGTGAGCGGCCTGCTTTACGTGACAACCGAACTGGACGACGCGATCACGATCGTCGACCCCAAGACATTGCAGGTTGTCGGCAAGGTCCCAACCGGCGCGCCGGAGTCCCATATGCTCGCGATCACCCGGAACGGCAAGCGCGGCTACACCAGCAACGTCAGCCCCGGCAGCGTTTCGGTGCTGGATCTGGTGGAGCGGAAGACGGTCGCCGTGATTCCCGTCTCCCCCGCATCGCAGCGCATCGCACTCTCCCGGGACGACCGATGGGTGTTCACCTCCGACACGACCCAGCCCCGGATGGCGGTGATCGACACGAAGACCAACGCGATCTCCAAGTGGATCGACCTGCCCGGGGAGGGCTACGGCTCGGCCGCGACCCCCAACGGCAAGTGGCTGCTGGTTCCGATTCCGGGCAAGGACGTGGTTGCGGTGATCGACATCAAGACCATGACGGTTGCCAGATCCGTTGCCGTGGATCGCGCCCCCCAAGAGATGCTGATCCGGCCGGACGGTAAGTTCGCCTATGTGGCGGGCGCTTCCGCCAAGAAGGTGTCGGTGATCGACCTGAAGCAGTGGAAGACGGTCGCGTCGATCGACGTCGGCAACTATCCAGACGGGTTGGCTTGGGTCAACTAGTCAAGCAGTCCCAACCGTTCAGCGCACGCCCGCAACATCTCGGCTTCCCACGGGGGCCGGGCCGGTGAATGCGGGTGGGTGCGGTCGGTTGGAATCTTTCCAAGCAAGTGAAGGAACGTCGCAGCGGAGTGCTTGTAGGCGGGCACGGGCGGCCGGAATGCCACGTTGCCCAAGAACTGGAGCGCATCGGCCAACGCCAGATAGTCCGGGTCTCCTGCCGCCCATAGCCGGTCTCGCTTCGCAAACTTGGCGGGGCTGAAGGCCGCGAGGCCGAGGAGGTAGTCGCTCCCATACTCAATCATATCGATGCCGAGGTCGTTGCCGGTGAACACCTTGAAATCCGGGCGAACGCGGTCTCGTATGGCCAGCCGGTCCAGCTCCACCAGGCGATCCAGGCTGGAATGTTTCGCGCCCGCGATCTCTGGGATGCCGAGGATCCTCTCAAAGGTCTCCGCATCCCAAATCTCGCCGTTCGGCGCGAACATACG
>Ga0302326_10005581_pt1 | contig 28658 bp, 26 predicted proteins | sample Palsa_T0_3_FD_202264 | JGI IMG/M metagenome (GOLD analysis project Ga0302326, IMG submission 202264) | Peat permafrost microbial communities from Stordalen Mire near Abisko, Sweden - Palsa_T0_3 | ecosystem: Environmental > Terrestrial > Soil > Palsa > Peat permafrost | place: Sweden: Abisko... | reverse complement strand
TTCAAGCATACCTGGGACCAAAATACGTGTCAGGTGGTTCCTTACCAAGCGCCTGGTTGCTAACCAGGGGATTTACCCGGTCGCTGAGAGGTCTCCGGTTGCAAGTCAGACGTATGGCCGAAGCGAATCGCAGGCCTCACCAAATCTCAACACCTCAGGGAACTGTTGCGGTGAGCTGGCGCAGTAGCGCGAACGGTTTGAAGCTAAGCGATAAAGATTGCTTGTTTCCCGCCTCGGCGCGCGCCACCCACTTATAGACGTTTCCCGTCGCGTCGATCCTTCGGCGTGCCCTGGAGACAGCTTGGGGGACTCAAGCCTTATCCAATTCCCGCTTGCAATACTCGTAGGCTGCCTTGACTTCCCCCGTCGCCGAGGTGGTCCCGATATGTTCGATTTCGATCATGCACGGGATGCCGTAGCGCTTATCCCGAATCAGACGCAACACTTCGCCGATGGGAGTATCGCCGTGCCCCCACGGCATATTTGCACCATCCTGGACCGTTCGCGAGTTGTTGCGCTTGCGGTCTTTGATGTGCAGGTTGGTGATGCGTTCGTGAAAGGCGCTTATAAACTCAACCGGGTCCCCGCCGGCCGCCGTGTAGTGTCCGATGTCGAGGTTGGCACCCACCCACTTCGAGAGTTTGAAGGCTTCAGCAAAGGTCTCGCGGGTCGAGAATTCATCCGGGTCCGACGTGTTGCTATGGCCGTGTGGCGCAATGATCATCTGATGCTTTTCGGCAAAAGGCACCACACGTTTCAAGAACGAGCGATTAATTGACGCATTGATAGCCCTGACACCGAGAGCATTGGCAGCGTAAAAAATCCCGTCGATCTCGGCATCAGTCGTGGGCATCTGCGGGGTCGCACGACCGGGATCCAGAAACGGGTTGTAGGTATAGATTTCGATTCCGGCGTCGTCGAACCGTCTGCGGATTGCCTCGAAGTATTTGGTCGGCCTGGACTCCAGAAAAGCGCGAATGGCTTGGCGCGTCTTGATCAGATCATCGCCCTGGCGCAGTCCGAACGCCCAGGCGAATGCGTTGCGCTCGCTGCCTCCCTTTCCCGGCGCGCAACCGATCTCGGGCTTCGGGCAATCGCTACTTGGCGGGGGCATAGAAACGTAGGTCGACGCCTCGATGCCTCCACCAAAGAGCTCGCAGGTAGAAAGGCCACAGGTCTGCAGGTCGGCTACGACTTGATCCGCGTGATTACCGCCGTCAATGGGAATTTCATGGAAGCTGTATGTCTGCGCTCCGATCTTGACCCCGTGTATCACTGAGCGTCGCGGACTCGCAGCAGCCAAAGCGGTGCGCCCATCCCACGCAAACGACGCAGTCGAGGCGAGAGCTAACGCCAACGCTTCACGGCGCGAGAATTTCGATTCATTCATGGTTTTCGCCTACTTGTAGAGATAAAACGCGTAGATCATGTCACCCGCGGCTACGATGACGTACTGTTGGCCGTCTAGAGCGTAAGTCTCCGCAGCATTGGACACGCCGTGCAGTCGCGAATGCCACAGCGGAGCGCCGCTTTGCGCATCGAACGCGACGAGGTTTTCGCCGGAATCCGCCGCAAAGAGAAGACCGCCGCCGGTGCTTAGCAGGCCAGTCCCCAATGCACCGAGTATCCCTTCCCCGGGTTCGAACGAGCGCTCCCAAACGACTTTTCCGGTCTTGTAATCGATCGCTTCCAGGTTGCTCCCCAATGCGACCTGACCTCCGCGGGCCACGCCACCCAGGCCCATGGCGCCGCGAGGATCCTTCTCTGTGTAATAGAGAAGGCCGTAGCTCTCGAGGTCGCGGATATAAAAAAGTCCGGTCTGTGGACTGAACGTCGGCGGTGGCCAATTGGTCCACCCGTCAAGCGATACCAGCGTTCCGTCAGCCGAGGCGTCCTTGGTCGGATCACGCACCGGTTGACCAGTCGTATTGATCTCTTTGACCCACTTGTTCCATTTTGCAAATGAGCTCGTGAGTAAATGCTCGCCCGTGATACGGTCCAGTACAAAGAAGTAGCCGTTGCGGGTCGCCTGCAACACCAACTTGCGCGGCCGGCCCGCAAATTCGCCATCTACGAGTACGGGAGTCTGCGCGGAATCCCAATCATGGGTATCGTGCGGTGAGGTCTGGTAGTACCAAGCCATCCTCCCCGTCTCCACGTCTACACCTAGCAAGGAGCACGTAAAAAGATTATCTCCGTCCCGTCCGCCCGGCACATAAGCCGGGCTGGGATTGCCCGTTCCGACGATATACAAATGCGTCTCCGGATCGTACGCGCCGGTAACCCAGACGTTTCCACCACCATGACGCGCGGCGTCAAGACTTGGCCAAGAGCTTCGTCCAAGATCACCTTCGTTCATGGGAACTGAGTGCATTGTCCATTGCAGTTCCCCGCTATCCGGATCGAACGACCGTAGAGCTCCGGCCTCATCGGTGTCGTTTCCCGCACCCACCAGCACGTGGCGACCGATCACCATGGGCGCAGCTTCGGAGAAGAACTGCTCACTGAAGCTTGCGGTCTCCTTATGCCATCGCTCCTTGCCCGTGCGGGCATCGAGCGATACCAGGTAGTCGTCCGCCGTTTCCATGAATAACCAATCGCCGTAGAGACCCATCCCCTTGTTGGCCGTGTGCGTGCCGCCCTTAGTCTTCCAGTAGTAGTGCCAAATCACTACTCCGGTGCGTGCGTCGACAGCCCAGGCGTTGTCAGGTGCGGAGGCATACAACACGCCGTTGCTCTCAAGGATTGCCCCTCGAACACTGATGGGTGCTGCCGAGGAGAACAAACCTCCAGTCACCACGGCTTCCGCCGCTTCCCCACCCACAATTGTCGGAGGACCGCTCGGCGCCAGTAGCCCCCCGCCATTGGAGGCAGGGCCGCCGACCAGACGCGAGGTCCAGGCCAATGTCAGAGCCTTGACGTTAGAACGATTAATCTGTGTGAGCTTGCTGAAGCGCCGCCCGGAGTTGTCACCCGAATACGTCGGCCATGAGTCCGTCGTGGCGCTGTTTTGCGCTCCGGCATCAGGCGCCACAGCCAGCTGTATCTGCGCGCTTGCCAAGGCTGGAAGGCAGAGCGCCAGAAACAATAGGCTGCGGGTCCGAAACTGACGCGTACTCATTTCTGACCTGCCAGAAATGCAGTGAGATTGTGAAGGTCGCGATCGTTCCAGTTACGCAGCATGTCGAGATGCGCCTGCAACGGATTTTTGATCTCCAATCGGGGGTTATCCCCGTCTCGAAGGAACGTGCGCCGGCCTGCGGCAGAATTCACGGTCAGACTAAATTCGTCGATACTGTCCAAAGTACCCGAGAAGACTTCACCGGACGCAAGTGTCACCGTCACCGTACGAGGTGGGGCAGTCGGGAGCGGAGCGCCCAGCAAGGTAGTGGCACCCGCAGAGACTATGTTGTCTTGCAAAGCCTTCGGGTCGAACATCGAACCGATATGCGCGAACTGCCCACGAAGCGAATGACAACGGGCGCAGTGTCCTTGCCCGAAAAAATATGTTCTGCCAGCCGCTGCATCGCCCACTAGGATGGCCTTGGGATCGAGCGGCTGTCCCGCACCACCTCGGCCAAGTGGGATGCTATGCAGGTAAGCCGCGATGTCGGCGATGCTGTCCAAGCTCAGGTCGAACTTGGGCATCCCCTTCTCCACGCGACCGGTTCGCACCACAGTCGCGATAAGATTTCCTTGCTGGTCGTTCAAGACGAAAGGCGATCTGAGGAGGTTCGGGCCCCCTTCTCCGCCTCGGGCATCGGATCCGTGACAGAAAGCGCAATTGACACTGAATATCTGTTTGCCCCGGGCAGTCGCGGCGGGGTCACTCGGCGGACGCGGAAAATCATCGCTGGCCGGCGTTGCCGGCAAATTTGCCGCCGGAGCAGCTTCACTCCTTGCGTCGGCAGTCGTCGGCGGTGCAGCTCCGGCCGCATTCACAGGAGGCGTCGCGACCAAGGCGAGGACGCTTATCGCCATGGCACCGCTTACTCGGGCTGCCGCCCGCCAGAGCATCGCGCTTATCCTTCGGATGCGGAGCAGTCGACCCTCGACAGCCGAGGGCCGGTGTCCCACGTGGCAGCTCGCGCGGCCTCATGACCCCGAGCCACTACGCCGATCAAGGGCTGCAGCCAACGCCTAGGCATGCCAATGCATCAGACGCCGCCGTTCAGCTTGTGCCCAGGCGACGAATTACCATTTGGTCGTGAAGCGCACGCCGTAAGTGCGAGGATCCCCGAATTGATAAACATAAGTGCCGAACAGCGGTTGTTCGGAGGCCGAGACAATAATGCGTTTATTCTCCAAGTTGCGGCCGTACGCCTGAACCTGCCACTTCGCCGTGGCGGGTTCCCAGGTCAGGAACGCGTCCGTGCGTGTGTAACTGGCTTGGCGATCATCAGGATAGTTGAAGAAAGTGTTATACGACGTCGACTCGTAGTGCGACTGTACCCGTCCCGTTAACGAGCCCGGAGTGAACCGCACGGTATGCTCGTAGCCGACGTTCACGGTCATTTTGGGTGATTGCGGCGGTGCATTTCCAGCGAGGTCGATGTTACCTACCGTCCCGGCGACTTCGAAATCGGTGAATTTCGCATCGAGGTAACCGACATAAAGATCAATCCTGTCGTCCTTGGTCAGAAGCTCCGCGGCGTCGACCTCTACGCCGTCGATCCGCGACTTGCCCGCATTGCGAATTATAGTTTGGTTGCCCACAAACTGACTGATCTGCTGGTCCTTGTAGTCATAGTAGAAAGCCGCGGCGTTAACCTGCAGTTTGTTGTCCAGCCATCGATTCTTGGCACCGAGCTCCACCGCGCTCAGCGACTCCGGCGAATACGGCGCCGCATCGGTAAACCCACCTGCCTTGTAACCGGTGTCCCACTTGAGGTAAACGAGGTTGCTGGGGGTCGCCTGCCAATTCAGCGCCGCGTGATAGGTAGTCTTTGAGGAGGACGACGAGGCGCTCTCATCCGCGATGCCTGAGCCGTAGTTCAAATAGCCGGTACGCTCTTTGTCATCCTTCGAGTATCGCGCGCCGAGCTCCAGGCGCAGATTATCAACAATGGGAATCGACCCCTGTCCGAATCCCGCCTTCGATTTGGCATCAATGTTGGGATAGTTAAAGGTGAACAGATTCTGCGGGGGGTTCGGTTTCACGTCCTGGAAGAAGGTCAGCAGTTGGTTGGACTCGTCAAAATAAAATACACCGGCTTGCCATTGGAGCCAGCTATCCGGCTTCGAGGCGATGCGCAACTCGTGATTCAGTGTTATCGGATGTTCATTCTGCTGGAACGCGTCGTACACGTTCGCGACGCCGTCCAGGTTAAACAAATTGTGGTAGTCGAGATGCCGGTAGCCACCCGAGTAGGTCAAGTCGGCAAACGGCAGGCTGTAAGCGATATGCGCCTGAAACGATGTTGACAGTGAATCGAGATACCCACTCGGCAGGTTATGCGGGAACGTGCGACCGCTGGGCAGCGCAGCCGGGAAATTATGGTCGACACTACCGTCGGGCTCGTAAACGAGCGGCGTGCCATTGATGCTCGTGCCGACTCCCCCGAGGTGCACGACCTGGCCGGTCAGCAGGATGTTCAGATTCTCGATAGGCTCGATCGCGACGTGCAGCCGCGCGGCTTTCGAGTCGGCATCGTCGCCATCTTGGGCTGGAGCGTTATCGGCATAGCCGGAATGACTGCGCGTGAAAAAAGACGCGCGCATCTGCACGCTATCCGAGACCGGCATGTTGATCATGCCCTCAGTCTGGATGGCGTTATAGTTGCCGACCTCGACTGAGCTCGATGCCTCAAAGTCGTTCTTCGGCTTAGCGGTTATAAAGTTGATCGCACCTCCGACCGCATTTCGGCCGTAGAGGGTACCCTGGGGACCGCGCAGAACTTCCACGCGCTCCAGATCGAAGATCGAATCTCCCAGGCCGATCGAGCGCTGGAAGTACAACCCATCAATGTCAACGGAAACGTCCGGATCACCGATTTCGGTGGTATCGCGACTCGAGACGCCGCGGATGGTAATGATCTCCGACCCGTCGTTCTGGGAAAACTCAACGCTCGGAGCGATCTGCGCCAAGTCCGCCAGTGTCGCGACGTTGTTGCGTGCGAGCACGTCGGACGTAATTACGCTCATTGAGATGGGAGTGCGCTGCTCCGTGCTCTGGACCTTGTTCGCTGTAACAGTGATCTCGGCCAGCGCCTCATCCGAACTTGGCGCCGCCGCAGTTGGCGCCTCGGTCTGTGCCCAGACGTCAGTCGTGGCAGCTCCAGCAATCCACACGGCGAGACCTATCGACGCGAGCCGGTACTTCATAAATGCCCCCCTATGTACATTACCGCACTTAGCAGCAACTCCGATGTTACCGTTTACATCAGCACAGCTTGGGTTGTCAAGTATTGCTGTCGGATGCAACTGACACGAGCATCGGCGTAAACCGTTCCGAAAGCTGACCGGCGTTCATCAGGATCACAGTCCATTGACCGTATTTTCGGGCGTGCTCGCAAAAGAAGTGTCAACCGGAAGTGCAGTGCACAACGTACGGAAGTACCATTCTCGGTAAGCATCAAAATGACGTGGTTGCGTGAATTCAACGGCCGGATCGGAGTCCGGGCCGCGCCACATGAACGGGATGCGTCACGTTGTAAGGGCGCAACAATGCCGGCGGGACCACGGCGTGAGCCTCGAAAATGCATTGCGCGCGCATGGAGGTCGCGTAGACATGGCTGCGGCCTCCATCGGCAGACTTCCGACAGGCGGTTTCAAGAGGCAACTAAGGACCTCAACTAATCTGGGCTTTGGAGGCGTTTCGCACGAGACTACGGCGTGCCTCGACAGTTACAAACGCTCAGCGCAAAGAACGTGGCGCCGGTACAAAGCTGGCGAGACGATCCTCGGGATCGGGCGCGCCTATCAATGGCCTCCAGGGCAGCGCCGGTGACTATCCGGACATGTCAGCTGGCGTACGGGGCGTGCGCTTCATAGAGGTCGTGCTAGCTTCGGCGCGTGCCGGAGGAAACTGGATCCCGGTTTAGCTGCGGAAAGGTTCCCTTCCGATCCCCTGAATTGGGATTCCCTGCGACTTCAACACTTCGTGCTGTAGCGCATACATGGCGGCCGCCGCGGCGTCGATTCCGCGCACGAAGGCCAGTGAACCTTCCAGAATCGGAGCGAGGCGGTTCGCGTCCTGGAGACGAGCCCTCGGGTATTCGTGCTCGAGCACGAGATAGGTCGAGGCGTGGTCAATGTCCAACAGCTCGCGTGCCGCGAGCTGGTGATCCAGCCAGTCGACGCTGCGATTCTGTAGATAGGCGAGCGGATCATGCCGAGCTGTCCCCGGAAGCTCGTGCTCAGCGAACACGGTCTGCTTCTTCCAAGCCTTGACTTGATCAGCCGGATCCGGCGAAGGCCTGCCGCCGACCCAGTCTCCCCGGCCCATCGTCTGGCCGCCGTAGCCCCACGCCGCAATGCCGCGGGAGTCGATTACCTGCCCCTTAACGTGGAACCCATCGATCAGGAACGCATAACCCTCATCCTTCAGATACTGGAAAATCGATCGACTGTCTTGACCCATGAGTATGGCGTGCGAGGGATCGTAGTGAATACGGAACTCTGCGCCCACCCCGTGTCGCTCACAGATTCGGTGCAAAGCAATCCATGGTCCGGGAGCGTACGCCAAGTTGTTGTGCCACGTGTCCGAGATCGTCCAGCCAGGCATCGGACAGTGTTCGACGCGAAACACCAGCCGGCGCGCTTTGGCCTCTCTCAGGAGGGGAATGAATTGCGACTCGAATAGCTCCAGATTGGCATCCAACCCCTGATCGGGGTTGCGACCCACGAATCCGCAGACAGCAGGGGTCCCAAGCAGAACTGCCGCATCGAACACACGCAGCATGAATTCGTGCTTCTGAGCTCGCACGCCTGCGTCCGCGACCAACATGTTGTCGAAATAGGCAAGGTCCGAAAGTCCCACGCCAGTGCTTTTCATCGCGGCCGCGACGCGCTGCGCGCGCGCGCGCGTGAAAGGTTGACGGAGGTCAAGGGTATTGGCGACCGGATCCAAAAGCGCCTCGGGCGCGATACTCGCCTGGCTCGGGTGCAAGGCGGCTGAGAGCTGAATATTCGGACAATGGAGCCGCTGCGCGAACTCGAGCCACTGCTCGACAGCCAGGTCGGGATCGGCATCGCGCTGATCGCGCGGCGTCAGCTCCTGAAGAGCGGCCGTCAGCAGGCTCAATTTCATGGTTTTGAGCTGGAAGCTCTGGATTTCCGATGGGCCCGTCACTTGCAAGACCGGCTCGATTGCTACACGAGCTTCAGAAGAAAGTCAGCGGAACGTCGCAGCGCCACGCCTGGATCGGCCACCATGTCCTGTTCAACGAACAGATGCTCCACGCCAGACTTCTGTGCCTGGGCAACGATTCCCTTGATGTCGAGAACACCATCGCCCACCGTTGTCATGTATGGGAAAAGCTCGATCCATTGGCTGGGATCGCCGCCGTTGCCCTTGAAGTGCCGGAGTTCCTTCATATCCTTCAGGTGCAACATCTTGTAGCGCGTCGGATTTTCACGAAGCAATTGCACCGGATCGGCGCCGCCAGCGGTAGTCCAGTAAATGTCCATCTCGAAGAAGACTAAGTTTGGATCGGTCTGTTGCAGGATGATCTGGAGCGGGATTTTCCCCTCCATCTCGTGCAAGCCATAGCCATGATTGTGGTAACCAAACTTCAGGCCGTGACTGCGAGCCTGAGCGCCGATGCTGTTGAATGTGCTCGCCATGCGCTTGTAATCATCAAGCGTCACGCGCTTTTCTTCCGGAATCGCAGGTAGCACAACATACGTGGCACCCAGTACATGTGCGGCTTCCGCCAAGGCGCCCATATTCTGCTGAAGTGTTATCAGATCGGTATGCATCGAGGGCGCTGCGACGTGGTTCTCGTTCAAGATCGAGCGGACCTGCTGCGCGCTTAGCCCGAAGAACCCGCTGCCACTAAAGCCCAGCTGTGGCGTAATCGACTTCCACCGAGCAATGGACTCGGGCGCGCTGAAGGCGTACGGGCCGTAAAACTCAACCTCCGAATAGCCCAAACCAGCGACGAAGGCGATACCCCCACGGAAATCCTTCTCGAGCATTTTCGGTATCGAGAATAGTTGCACGCCGAGCGCCTGTTTGTGACGCGCTGAGGCAACCCCCAAGGCACTCGAGGCGAGGACCAAAGATGTGACCGAGAGAAAATCCCTGCGATTCATGCCTGCACCTCGGAAAACGAACGCGGCCGTCAACTAAATCGTACCGCCACGGCGGAAAAGTGTAATGGGTTACATTGGGGGTGTATATAGCGGTGGCGTGGCGTGGGAGGCGCGCCGGGAATCGGGCCGCCGATCATTGACGACGTCATAAGCTCCGGAGTGCGGCGCGGATCGGCGTTGCGTCAAAGTTGCCCGCACGCCGGTCGCACGCTAAATTGCATTTGGTTTTGGCCTGCTTCGCATGCGCGTAAAGTCCTTGTGACAGACGCGCTCGCAGCAAAATAAAGACGCTAGGGCCGGTTGTCCAAGGGGGATGTGGGCCTACCGGCGCGCTCATGCGCCCGCGCGCAAACAAAGGGTTATACTCGCTGCCGTATGCGGGCCGTTCTCTGGCCGCTCACAACACCCGAGTTACGGATCGAACGATGGCCACAATTCGAGATGTCGCCGCGCGTGCCGAGGTTTCAACGGCGACCGTGTCGCGGGTGCTCAGCGAACCAGATAAGGTCCTGAAATCCACACGCCGTCGCGTGCTCAAGGTCATAAATCAGTTGCAGTATTCGCCGAATGCCGCGGCCAAGAGTCTGCGGACGTTCAGGACGGGAAAACTTCTCGTTACGGTGCCGGACATTAGCAATCCGTTTTTCTCGCTCATCATCCAGGGAATCGAAGAGGCTGCGCAGCGCGAAGGCTATGCCGTCATGCTGGGAGATACCCACCATGATGCCCAGAGAGAGGAGCGTTATGGGGAAATGCTGCTGCGGCGCGAAGTCGATGGGCTGATCTTTTTGGGCCACAGCATGAGCGAGTCGCTGAGGGGCTTGATGAAGAAGAAACAGCTGGCACCCGTTGTCAACGGGTGCGAGTACAGCCCCAAACTCGGTGTACCGAGCGCTCATGTCGACAATGAGGCGGCCGCGTACGAAGCCATGACGCATTTGTATGGTCTGGGTCACCGTCAGATCGGCGTGATTACCGGACCCCTCGCGAGTCCATTAAGCCGCGATCGCTTGCGCGGGGTGCAATCGTGTGCCAAGAAAAACGGCGCGGCGCGCCAGGTGATGGTGGTCAATGGAGATTTTTCCATCGAGTCCGGCATCGCGGGCGCCGCTCGCTTGTTTGCTCAACGGAAGGCGCCCACAGCAGTTTTCTGTTTCAACGACGAAATGGCCATAGGAGTATTGGATTATGCCACCCGGGTGGGCAGGTCAGTGCCGCAGTCGCTCTCGGTCATGGGCTTCGACGACATACGTTTCGCACGTTACATGCGGCCAGCATTGACGACTATCAGCCAACCGATGCTGGATATAGGCCGCGAAACTGTGCGGTTGCTGCTTGGAGTACTGCAGGGGACGGTGACGACGCCCGTTTCGATTACTTTGCCGCACAAGCTGGAAATACGTTCCAGTACGGGCGCACCACCGCGCAGTTTCGCCAAAAGCTGATTAGCGCCCGCGCTACCGCGTGGCGCGCTCGATTTCCAGAGTGTGGTTAATCGCATTCAGCGCGGAGCGCCGGGGCAGTACACCCAAATTGCCGGCGAACGCCTGACGACTCTTGTCAGAGTCCCGTGTTACGGCGAGTTATCAAGTAACGGCGCGGCCACCGCCGACGAGGTAACCACCGCCTAGTGGATCTCTGGGGTCGACGCTGAACTCTGCCCGGCCGGTGATCCACGCACTGCCCTCAACCTCGGCGACGATACCGCTAGTACCGGAACGTGTGACCGCGCTTGCGGCCTTGCCGTAATAGAGGGTGCCCAGTAGTCCCTCGTTCGTAAACTTGTCACCGATCGCCATTTTGCCCTGCGCGACCAGAATTGCCATGCGAGCGCAAGTCGCCGTGCCGCACGGAGACCGGTCAAATGAGCCCATAGGTGATATCGGGACGTTTCGCGCTGCGGCCTCTGGATGTCGCGGACTGTCCACCTATACGATATTGAGAGGATGCGGTGGCTTGCCAGTCATCGGGTCATTGAGCCGTATGTTGCGTTCGATATCTACGCGCGCTCGCGCGGCCATTTTAACGAGCTCGTCGATATCATCCGCCACAACATTCAAGCCAGTATTGCTGAGGTCAATAAACGCATACCACTGACCGCCATAGGCAATTTCGACAACTTTGGTGAGGCCGCCCAGGTCCACTTCCACGGAACCCAGGTAAAACGCAATTGGCGCGCTGAACGCGATTGATTCAGCTTTGCCGTTATCAAGGTGTGCGCGCAGCGCAACGCGCCCGGCGGGCGTCGACAGGCCAAGCTCCACATGTCCGGAAAAGCGGGGACTCGGGAGCTCGATCAACCCCTCTTCGAATAAGGTGGTTGCCACGCCGATGGTCGCATGCCCGCACATGTTGGGGTAACCATACGCATCCATGTAAACGACGCCGTACTCGTCACGGCGACCAGCTGGTGCGATCAGGACTGCTGCGAACATCGAGCGCTGTCCACGTGGTTCCAGCACCGTAAGCCGCCGGATCCAGTCGCGTCGATCGCGCAGTTCCTCTTGGGCCGCAAGTGGGACAGTGCCTGCCGCGATGCCGGCGCCACCGATGACTACCCGGGTTGGTTGGCCGCAGGTGTGCGAATCCACGACCTGTAGGACTCGACGCTCCTGTGCTACGGCATTCTCGGGCATCTGAGTTGGTTTGCTAATGGTTTACGTACTCCACATCGCCATTACGCGGCTGAGGCAACGTGTGAAATCGTGCGGCTGCCTTGCGCTCGCGGGATGCTCCGGAGCGCGAGATAAAAAAGCCCCGTAACGACCAAAAAACCCGGGCAGGCGATTAAAACAATGGCCAATCCGATGCCACTGCCGGTCGAGCGCAGATGGTCGGCCGCGAACCCCACGGCAACGGGTCCCACGCCGGCTCCCAGCGCCACATTCAGGAAAAAGCTGATCGCCGAGACCAGGCCGTGCGTTCGGTTGGGTACGAGGTCGAGCAGAGTCAATGTGCCAACTGAGGCACCGATGCAGGACAGGAAGACATACATGGTCACGCCAATGAGAACCACGTTAATACTCCCGGCCAGTATCAGTATTGTCACGGGAGCTGTTACTGCGGCCGAGAACACTGCGATCGTAATTCGTCCGCTCCGATAACCTCTCAATCGCGCGCGATTACTCAAAAACCCGCCAGACAGCATACCGATTCCACCTGCGCCCATGAGGAGTGCACCCAAGATTGACCCGACCTGACTCGCCGGCATGGCAAAGCCACGCACGAGCAACGACGGCGTCCACGCGAGAACTGCATTGTCGACGAGAGAGGTGATTCCAAGCGCAAAAAAAAGCGGTACTAACTGAATCCAGTGATGGGCACGGTCCGGGAGAACCGATTCTGTCGGGGTTTGGTTGGCATCCGGTTGGATGGGTTGCGAGTCTAGGTCGGAAAGAAGATCACTGCGCTGGCGTTTTGGCTCGCTGAGGGATGCGACGAACAACGCGGGCGCGATGCCGAGGATGCCAAGGAGAAGGAGCACAACGCGCCAAGAGGGTTCGCCGTGGAGGAATGTCCCGCCTAGAGCGCCCGAATCGACTAAGCGCAGTATGAGGCCTCCGAACAGGATTGATCCGCCGGCCCCCATTGCCATCCCCATCAGAAAAACACTGGTGGCTAAGCCACGTTTGGGCGCCGGAAAAGAATCGCTGATCATGGAAATCGAGGCTGGCGTCAGCACGGCCTCGCCGATTCCTACCAAGAGGCGCGCCGCGAAGAAATGCGGAAAATCGTGCGCTATGCCGCAGCATACGGTGCCGCAGCTCCACAAAAGAATGCCGGCGACAATCAAATCACGACGCCGTAACCGATCCGCAAGCCATCCCAAAGGAAGGCCGGCGACGCCGTAGACCAACGCGAAGGCGGTGCCGATCAGAAGCCCGATCTGAGTGTCCGAAATGGAAAGATCATGCCGGATGGGATCGACCAACAGGCTCAAAATCTGCCGATCCGTATACGAAAGTACGGTGGCCATAACGAGCACGCTCACCACATACCAGGCATGTGAAGACGATGGATACCCAGACGGTGAGATGGCGTCCTGTCGGGTGCGCACGTTTATGCCGCCTGCTGGCGTTGTTGAGATTTGCGCCGCTGCCTCATGCGTTTCGAGACCTTTGAATAAAGAGTAGAGCAGCAGAGCTGTCCCATCGATGTCGATTCAACGGCTGCACGGATGGCGCCTGGATCGCCTCTTGCGCGGCATGGAATATGCGGCGCAATTGTTGGGCGCCGCTGCGAATGTCTCGGGACGGCTTACACACTGCGTCAGGAAAGCTTATGCAGGTAGTCGTACGCCTGTCTGCTCGCCTTCAATGGGTCTGCTGCACCGTCCTGTTCGACGTAGTAGTGCTCAACGCCCGCGGCGCGGGCTGCTTCAATAAGCGGCTTAAACTTCATGATCCCTTCGCCTACTACGGTGATCTCACCGCTCGCCGTGCCGTCCTTGAGGTGACATTGCCGGTAGCGACCCTTCTGCCTGCGGAAATATTCAACTGGGTCGGCGCCGCCTTTCACCGCCCAATAAAGGTCTATTTCGAACTTGACCCAACGCGGATCCGTGTTGGCGAGGATGAAGTCATAGGGCACGAGGCCGTCGTGAGCCGTGAATTCCGCGGAGTGATTATGGAAGTTCAGAACATGGCCCTCGCGCGCGCATATCTCACCTCCCTTGTTCAATGCACGGCAGAATTTCTCCAGATCGGCCCGGGTCTGCATTTGTTGCGGCCACAGGATCTGCCACACGATGTACTTCTGCCCCAGCGCTTTGGCGCGCAGGATAGACTCCTGCATTATCGGCTCGACCCGCTCGGGCGCCATCTCCTGCCGCCATATGCGGCTTGCATCATCTAAGCTTATTTCCTTGCGGGTTAGTTTGTTGAATACGTCGTATAGAGTTCCTGGCACCATATGTTGCGATGGCGAGCGCAAACCGTGTTTGTCGAACAGGTCGCGTACTTCCACCGGATCGCGGCCGAAGCTCCCGATAGTTTCGACTTCGCGATAGCCGATCTGCGCGACCAGGCCGAGAGTCGCGTCGAAATCCTTCTCCAGTAGGGGCATAACCGTATACAGCTGTAGACCTAGCGGCACCGATGTGCTCGCAGTAACGCGTGCAGTGGCGAGCAGCAGCGCTGCTGCCTCGAGGAAAGTTCTGCGGTCCATCCCGTCATCTTCTGTAGCAGATCCGGCGGCGGAGGTTTACGGCGTTTGCAGTTCGCTGTCAACGTGCAGCATGTAATCGGTTACCTGTCCCATCCAATTACGCGCTTGACTGCCCCAAGTTCGGTGAATGCAGGGGCGATGTACCGGCGGATCCGCAAGGTTTTCATCTGCTCTGCGTCCGCAAGGCTCGGCATCGCTGCCGACACCCTCGATTGATGCCAAGTCAGTTCCTGGCTAGCCAATCGAACAGAGTTGTGCAGAACCTGATCTTCTGCTCCTTGCCAGCAATGACGTGTGCGACGTCGGTCCAGAGGAGTCCCGCGGCACCCGGAATATTTTCCTCAATGGTGCGGGTGGTTCTGGGGCTGGTTACCTGGTCGAGCGCCGCATGAATGATGAGACTAGGGCAACGGATTTCCTGCAGGTGCTGTTTCGAGTTGAAACTGACGCAGGCGTCAATCAGGCGCGAATGTGCCGGGAAACGGCCGTTCAGCTCTTTCCAGGAACCTGCGGGTCCCAGTAATTTCGCCTTGTTCTCGTTATAGTACTCGGGTGTAAAGGACAACAACGTCACCGCGAGCTGGAAGGCCAGAAAGCCCGCGTCCCGATGTATCCAGCGGAACATCTCCAGTTGGTCACGCAGGAAGTCATCGGTTTCACACCACGCGCCCATGTTGAGCATGGTGCGGGCGAGGTCCGGACGGTCCAGCGCAATCTGCTGGCAGATACATGCGCCTATACCTACTAGTCCCACCAGGTGCACCTGTGTCAGCCCAAGATGATCCAGAAGTGCGATCGCATCGTTCGCATGCAGCTGAATCGTCGCCGGTATCCTGGCGTCGTCGCCGGAGTCGCCGATGCCCCGATAGTCGAAGATGATGACCTGGTACTGGTCAGTGAGCCCGCGTGCCAAGTTGCCGTGATTCCCGTGACAATAGGTCCCCCAGCCACCCATGCACAGCACCGGGTCGCCTCGACCCAGCACTTCGTAATACATGTCGTGATCGTTCAGCCGCGCAATGGGCACGAGTTTTCCCTTAGAACAATGTCGGTGTGCTCGCCGAAGGCCGGAACGGTCAGCTGCGGTCTGGCAGGCTCGTCATGGAATTTGATGGCGACTCCGAGATGACGGTGATTCCGCGCGTCGCGCAGTATCATCCCGCGCTCGATCAAATGCGGGTCGTCCATGGCCTCCTTCAGGTTCTTTACCGGTGCGAAGGCGATGTCACGACCCGCAAACCAAGAGATCCAGTGTGCCTGCGTTTTTTGCACGAATAGCGCGCGCAATGACTCAATCACTGGCTGTTGGTGAGCGCCCGGCCCGCGCTCACAGAGCTCAATCAGATCGGGGCGGCCGAGCTCGAGCAGCAGGGGACGGACGAACTTCATCTCCTGGGCCCCCAACACCACGTGTCGTCCGTCGCTTGTAGCATAGATGTTGTAGAAGGCCGCACCGCCCCACGCGCGCTCGACTTTTGGAATCGGTGCGCGGTTTTCCGCGAATACAGTGCCGAGCATATTGGGCATGCAGGCAACGAGCGCATCGTGCATCGAGATGTCGATGCGGTCGCCAAGACCGGTCTTCTCCCGGCGCAGTAGCGCCATGAGGATCGCAGCCAGGGCCATCAGGCTGGCGGTCATGTCCGCATTCGGGAGGGCCGGAATTGTCGGCTTGTCATCGGTGCCGACATTCACACTCAAGGTACCTGCGATCGCTTCGACAGCCAGATCGTGCGCCGGAATGTCACGGTAGGGTCCCGTCTGACCGAAGGCACTGATGGAGCAATAAACGATGCGCGGATTGCGCTTGCGCACTTCGTCCGCGCCGCAGCCAAGTCGTTCCGCAACGCCGGGCCGGAAGCTCTCGATGACCACGTCGGCTGTGTCGAGAAGCCGCGCCAGGACTTCGCGATCATGTACATCCTTGAGATTCAGGCAGACGCTGCGTTTACCGCGATTGGCATTGCGAAAGAATACGGAGCGTCCACCCTCTTGCGCCCCGATATGCCTGCCCGGATCCCCGCCGCCGGGCGCCTCGATCTTGATTACCTCGGCACCCTGGTCGGCCATGAGCATCGACAAATAGGGGCCGGGCAGAAACTGCGATAAATCAACCACACGATAACCTTCCAGTTTCATGCGGCGCCTGCAGTGTGAAGCGCGGTCAACTCGTGCTCGGTCAAGCCTGCCGCGCGTAAAACGTCGTCCGTGTCGGCGCCCAAAGGCGAGCACACGCGTGACTGCAGCCTTTGTCCATCGAGCTTGATGGGATTGGCGAGTGTCCGAAAGTCGCTTCGCTGGGCGTGCGGCGTGTTGCGGATCATTCCGGTGCGCAGCAAAAATGGATTGTTCAGCGCACCGGCCATGTCATGAACGGGAGCCGCAGGCAGCAGCCCCGCGAGCTTCCTTAGCCAGTTTTCGGTGCTGTCCTTGGATAGGATCCCGTCGAGGAGGGGCGTGAGTGCCTCGCGATTGCGACGGCGTAGCGCCAGCGTCGTGAAACGGGCATCCGCCGCAAGATCAGGTCGCTCCATGGCCCTGACGAGTTCATGCCAGAACTTCTCTGTCATGCACATTAGGAAAATCCAGCCATCGAGTGTCTTGTACAACTGCACGGGAGTCGCGGAGGGATGCGCGCTGCGTGGTTGCCGTACCGTCTGCTGACGCTCGTTCAAATACCACGCTCCCGGATAGGACAGCTGGTGGAGAGCGACGTCAAACAAGCTTACATCGATATCCCCGCCCCGGCCGGTGCGTTGCACGCCCAACAGGGCAGAAGTCAATGCCAGGGCGGTGGTAATGCCGGTCATGAAATCGACGATCGACAGACCCATGCGCGCGGGTTCTGTTCCGGGTTCGCCGGTGAGGTGGAAGTATCCGGCCTCAGCCTGCATCAGGTAGTCATAGCCTGGCCAGGATTCGCGCTCATTGTCGCGCCCGTAGGCGGACAGATGCACGCAGACGAGCCTCGGGTTCACTGACTGCAGTGCCTCGTAGGTCAAGCCAAGCTTCTCGGGCTGATCCCCGCGCAGATTGTTCATGACTGCATCCGCGGTTGCCGCGAGGCGCCGAAACGCCTGCTTTGCGAGAGGCTGCTTAATATCAAGCGTGCAACTCTTCTTGTTGAGATTGAAGGCCTGAAAGTAATGGCTGTCGTGCTCGCCTAGAAAATACGGACCCATTCCGCGGCTTGCGTCGCCACCCTGGGAGCGATTTTCGATTTTGATCACTTCGGCGCCGAGGTCTGCAAGGTACATGGAGCCGTACGGGCCCGCACCGAACCCTTCGAACGTAAGCACCCGCACTCCGGCCAGAGGCGTGGCGAGGCTCATAGAGGATGCTTCTCCAATATCTGCCGTGCGATGATGAGCCGCTGCATCTCGTTGGTGCCCTCGCCGATGCACATCAACGGCGCGTCGCGGTAGTAGCGCTCGACGTCGAATTCTGTCGAATAGCCGTATCCGCCGAAAATACGCAGGGCTTCGAGGCTGTTTTCGACGGCAGCCTCGGATGCAAACAACTTGGCCATGCCCGCTTCGAGGTCGCAGCGTTCCCCGGTGTCATAGCGACTTGCAGCCTGTTCTATAAGGAGCCGCGCCGCTTCCACGCGGGTAGCCATGTCGGCCAACTTGAGTTGAATAGCCTGATGCTGGGCAATTGGCTTGCCAAAGGTATGTCTCTGTTGCGCGTAGGACAAGGAGTCCCGCAGTGCCGCGCGTGCAAGGCCCAGTCCACGGGCCGCGACATTGATTCGCCCCAGCGCCAGACCGCCGAGCGCCTGCTTGAAACCCTGGCCTTCTTCGCCGCCGATCAACGCCGACGTGTCGACCCGAAAATCCTGAAACACTAGCTCGGCGCTGTCTATGGATTTGTAGCCCAGCTTCTTGAGCTTGCGGCCGACCGAAAATCCCTCGCCCTTTTCACATAGAAACAGACTCATGCCGCGGTGAGCGGGCGTTGCGTCCGGATTTGTCTTGACCAGTATGGCGAAGCACGTGCCGTAAACGCCGTTCGTGATCCAGGTTTTGACGCCATTTATCCGATAGCCGCCCTCGTCGCGCTGGGCAGTTGTCCGAATGGCCTGCAGATCGGTACCTGCATCGGGCTCCGTTAATCCAAGACCTCCCCGCAGTTCACCCGTTGCGAATCTGGGCAGAAACCGACGCTTCTGTTCCTCCGTGCCGTAACGCTCTACGCATGCGGCCATGATCAGGTGCGAGTTAAAAATTCCTGTGGGCGCCATCCATGCAGATGAGATGAGAGTGACCAGGCGTGCGTAGGTGGAAGCGGATAGCCCTAGGCCGCCGTAGTCCGCGCCAATGGTCGCGCCGAAAAGACCAAGCTCCTTCATCTGCTCTACGAGCTCCGCTGGATACTCATCCGCGTGGTCGAAGCGGCGCGCGATCGGACGAACTTCTCTTTCTACCCAACGTTCGATGGCGTCGAGGATTGCGCTGTCGTCAGTCATCGACGGCGTAGCCTTTTCTCGGTATGAGAATCGTTCTTTCGAATACGCAGACCACTTTTGCATCCTGGTTGCTTCCGGTGGTCCGGACGGTAACGATGCCGGCCGTCGGACGTGACGCGCTGGCACGCGTTTCGAGGACTTCCGATTGGCTGTACAACGTATCCCCCGGATACACGGGCGCTGTCATCCTTATATCGCGCCAACCCAAGTTGGCGATTGCTCTCTGACTGACGTCGGCCACGCTCAACCCGACGACGACGGCGAGCGTGAGCGGACTGCTCACGATGCAACGTCCGAATTCGCTCCGCTTGCCGTATTCCTCGTCGCAGTGCAGCGGGTGTTGGTTGAGTGTCAGCAAGGAGAACCAGATATTGTCGGTCTGGGTCAACGTGCGGCCCGGCCGATGCTTGTAGATGGCGCCGATTTCAAACTCTTCGAAGAGTCTTCCGGAATTCATGATTTCTTCACTTGATGTTTGAACATTTTATTTGTCCGGGGCGCGGCTATCGTGCAGTATGAGCGTAGTGAGCGTTACGCGAGGGCTGGCTCATGAGTGACCGATTTGACGACGTGGGTTACGGCGGGCGGCCGGTAGGCTTCGGAGAGCGCCCGGCGATCGTGACAGTCGATTTTCAGTTGGGATTCACACGGCCAGAATGGCCAAGCGGACGTTCGCCTCACATTCATCGGGCGGTTGATAACACAGCACGGCTTTTGAAAGTAGCCCGGCCGCTCGAAATTCCCGTCGTCAGCTGCAACGTTAGCTGGGGCAGTGCGCGCGAAATGGCTCACTGGAAAGTGAATGCGCTCTACGAGGGAGCTTTTTTTCACGGCCATCCGTCGACCGAACTGGATCCGAGAATATACGACAGCGCTTATGATATACGCTTCACCAAAGCCGGCCCATCGATATTCTTCCTGACGCCGCTGGTCAGCATCCTGGTCAAAAATCGCATCGACACCGTGATCGTATGCGGATGCACGACCAGCGGTTGCGTGCGTGCCTCCATAGTCGACAGTTTCTCCTATGGGTATCGAACGATCGTGCCCGAAGAGTGCGTTGGTGATATGGAGGAAGGGCCACATTGGGACAACCTGCGCGATGTTGGTAGACGTTATGCCGATGTCATGAAGCTGGATGTCGTTATTGATTACCTGCGCGGGCGCCGGCGCATGCCGCTGGCCGCGGTCAAATGACCTTTTCCGTGTTGAGATCCGCCCGGCTCAACTCGAGCTCCGTTCCAGTAGCAGACGTACGAATTGAAACCAGCACAATGTGATCGTCGATGGCTTCCTCGAAAGACGCCGCCAACAAGTGCTTTGCGTCGATCGTCGCAGGCAAGCTCACTTTGCTCAATCACCCTTGACAGAACGTTCGTTCAAAACGAACGCGTGTACGACGGAGGGCGCCAATGACGCGGCGAATTCGCACGGGATCGCAACTGGAGCGACTGGCAGCTTATTCGCGCGCGGTGGAACACAACGGCTGGGTATTTGTGTCGGGTACCATGGGCACCGATCCTGCGACAGGCCAGTTGCCGACCTCCCTAGTCGACCAAGCGGGCAACGCCTTTGCAACGATCAAGCGAGCGCTCGAGCCGTTGGGGGTCCGGTTTTCTGATATCGTGCAATGCCGCGTCTTCATCTCAGAGAGGGCGCTGGTGCCGGAATTAATACCGATTCTGAGGAAAATGTTCGATGGAATAGACCCTGCCAATACAACCGTGATTGCGCAGCTACCACACCCCGACGCAAAGATCGAGATTGAGGTTATCGCAGTTGCCGGCGCCGGCGGCAACGCAGATCACGTGTCATAGGCCCAGCGGAAGCTAGCCCGGCACTGGCCCTAAGATGGCGCTCGAGTTTTCATCGTTCGAGCAACGAAGATTGCAGATTGAACGTTCATAGTCTCCCGTGACCACGTCGAACTATTGGATGGCGACCCGGACGAGCGCTCCACTGACTATGTCTTTGGTGGACTCGGTGCGCGCTGATGTGGCCGTCATTGGGGCCGGTATCTTGGGATGCACAGCTGCACTAAGACTTGCTCAACGCGGCGTTTCGGTCGTGCTTCTTGAGGAGGACGAGGTCGGGTTTGGCGCCACGGGACGCAGCGGCGGCTTCGTAGTGCCAAACTTTGCCAAAGTCGATCCGCAGGGTGTTATCGCAGCGCTGGGTGTGGATCAGGGCGAGCGTTTGCTCAGCTTGATAGGAGGAGCCGCGAATCAGGTCTTCAGCCTGGTCCGAGAACACGCGATCTCCTGCGACGCGGGGCAGGCAGGTTGGATTCAGCCTGCGCACACCCAGCGCAGCGCTGCCCTGATCAAGCAAAGAGCGGAACAATGGGAGCGACGCGGCAAGCGAGTTCGAATACTTGATGCGAAAGCGACGGCCGCACTGACCGGCTGTCATGGGTATCTTGGCGCGTGGGTCGATTGTGAAGGTGGAACAATTCATCCGTTAAATTACGTCGACGGGCTTGCGCGTGCTGCTCAGGCGCGCGGTGTACGGATCTTCACCCATTCGGCCGTCACCGCAATCACACGCAGCGGCGGTCCATGGAGACTGCAGGTCAATGCTCACGAAGTGACTGCGGAAAAAGTTCTTCTTTGCACGAATGCCTTCTCGATTGCCGGTGAATTTGCGGCTACTCAGGCGTCCGTCGGACGCTCTCTCATAGGGCTCGATATACATCAAGTTGCTACCGATCGGTTGCCGGATTCAGCGCGGGCACACTTGCTGCAAAACGGTCAGTGCATGTCCGATATTCGCAATGATCTCTTCACGTACCGCCTCACAGCGGACGGTCGTCTGATCAGCGGCGGCATGGCAATAACGTCGCTCGGCACGGATCGGCGTATGGGTCGGCGCATCGTGGATCGATTAGCGCGGATGCTTAGGCTGAAAACGACCCCTAAGGCGGAGTTCATCTGGACTGGAAGGGCCGCGATTACACGCGATTTTATGCCGAAGCTGCACGAACTCGCGCCCGGGTTCCTGGCCGGAATTGGCTGTAACGGTAGAGGGATCGCGACGACTACGGTCCTGGGGCCCGTGCTGGCCGACTATGTGTGCGGTCTTGCAGAAGCTGATTTACCGCTTCCCGTCGCGCGGGTGCAGCGATTTGCCGTGCCGGCGGCGCGTGGTGTTCTCACGAGCGCCGCCCTTGCTCTGGGACGCTATCGTGACTTCCTTGCCCCTATCAGTTCGGCGAAGGATCCGTAATCGATGCGGGCCGCGGGCAACTGTCACGGAATAGTGGGACGAGCTTGAGCCACGCAAGGATCCTATGGATCTTTTTGAAGCCCGGGAAAATGGAGAAGTGCCACAACCGCTGAGCTTCTTAGTAAGTCAGCGCTGCTTATCGAATACCTGGGAGATAACTTGGGGGTCGGAGTTTAAATCTCTTTGGGGGCACCAACGTACGGGCGTGCAAGATTGAACATCTTGCCGACCTCTTTCCGAACTCGGACAGATCGCCCGCAGTCGGTAGTCGGTAACAATCTCCGAATCGCACGTCTATCAAGAATCCTGCAGCTTCTCCTGCAGCCACACCTTGATCAGCGATTGATAGGGGACATCTCGGGCGTTGGCCGCTGTCTTGATCGAATCCAAAAGATGTTGCGGAAGTCGCAGCGAGATTGTCCGAGTCGACGGCTTTAGATTTGGAAGCACCGTACGGTGCGCAGCCTTCCAATCCAAATATTCCATCGAGTCGTTCTTCTCCCAGAACGCCCGCTCTGCAGTTTCACTGGAAAATTTAGGAACTATTTTAAGACGCTTGCTCATAGACTGTTCTTTCCTCTCAAAGCCCCAGGTGCGGGATATCAGTCACTAATGAATGCACTTCTGCGAGCCTTCATGGAGGCCCACAAGTGAAATGACCGCGCGGTCTCGGCTAGGGAATTGCGATCGCTGCGCGTCGTGGAGGTTCAATGCTTCATCGGCCTTCAGGTGCCACCGAGGCTCTGTTTACGGCGATCACAAGTTTTGGAGCATTCATATTGCCGGAGGCAACGGGCGGTGTGACAGATGCGTAGAATTTGCGACTGTTGAAAGTCAAGACGCCAGAGCGAGCGTAGACGGCTAGGATGCGCTGAAGACCGGGCTGGCATATCCTAGGCGCCATGGCGTCAGCTAAGAAAAGAGCGGGAAATCGGCGCAAGCCTGTAGACGCCGCAGTGGGCACGCTCGAGCGCGGATTGGCCATTCTGCAGTTTTTCAAGTCCACGCCGGAGGCAAGCGTCGCCGAAGTCGCCACAGCGCTCGATTTGAGCCGCAGTACGACTTATCGGATTGCCGAGCGCTTGCGCGACCTTGGCTTCCTGGAATCAAACCTGACAACGGCCCGTTGGCGTTTGGGCCGTGAAAGTGTCCAGCTCGGTGTTGCCGCGCTGCAGTCGACCGATTTGATGCGTGTTGCACCGCAGATCCTTCTCGGGTTGCTCGAAGCCACCCGGGAGGCCGTCAATCTTGCTGTATTCGACACCGACAGCATGGTGCTCGTCTATCGCGAGCAGGGTCCGCAATCGGTCACGATCAGCTCGCGGTTGGGTTCGCGCCGGCCGATGCATGCCAGCGGATTGGGAAAAGCCTATCTCGCCGCGCTGCGACCTGAGGAGCGGCATTCGCTAATCGAACGGTTGGATCTCAAGCGCTTCACGCCGGAGACGGTCGTCAATAAGGCCGCTTTCGAACGCGGCTTGATTGAAATTCAAAAGCGCGGCTTTGCCGACGACAGCCGGGAATTTGAGCAGACACTGGCGTGCTGCGCCGCTGCCGTTTTCGATCATCGATCTGTACCGGTCGCGGCCATCAGCGTCTCGGGGCCCGCGGATCGCATTCTTGCCAAATTCGAGCGGGTGGGGGCGGAAGTGGCGGTTGCCGCGCGGGCGATCTCGGAGCGCTTGGGATACATCTACGACCCAGCCAGAGCGAGTCGCGGCTAGCTTGACACCTTGATGCCGCGACGCAGCCGCAGTATTTCGCGCTTGCCTTGACGACGGAGGCATCCGCGCTATAAGTTCATACGCTGGGACACTATCCCAATGAATGAGACAATAGCGATATGTGGGCACCTGATGTTCTGAGGCAGCGTTTTAGCGAAGGCATCATGGCGTTTCCGGCGACGGCGTTTCTCCCGGACGGCGCGCTCGACCTGTCGCGGTACGAGACTCACGTCGACTTCCTCGCTCAGCACCAGCCGACGGCGCTGGTGGCCGCAGGCGGCGCCGGAGAGGTTTTCTCACTGACGCCGGCCGAGCACGAGGCCGTCATCCGTGCGACCGTGCGTAATGCGGCCGGACTCCCGGTCGTGGGCGGCGCGGCGTATGGCACTGCGATGGCCTGTGAGATGGCCAAAGTTGTGGAGCGTGCGGGCGGTGATGCCGTACTGCTGCTGCCACCTTATCTCGTGCGCTGCGAGCAGGAGGGGCTGCTGCGCCACATACGTGCGGTATGCGCCAGCGTCTCGATTGCGGTCATTCCCTACAGCCGCGATAACGCGATCATCACGGCGGACACGTTACTGCGCCTTGCTGAGACTTGCCCGAACCTGATTGCGCTCAAAGACGGTACCGGCAATCTCTCCAGTGTCGCGCGGCTGAAGGAGCGGGCAGGCGACCGGCTGACCATCATCAACGGCACGCCGACTGCGGAAGTGTTCGCAAGCCAGTTCCAATCGATTGGCGTCAATTCCTACAGTTCAGCCGTTTTCACCTTTTTGCCGAATTTGGCGAAGCTTTTCTTCAAGGCGCTGCACAGCCGTAACCGGCCGCTGAGCGATGCAATGCTGGAACGCTTCTATAAGCCGCTGGTGGAGCTGCGCGATCGCAAGCACGGTTACGCCGTGAGTATCGTCAAGGCCGGCCTTCGGATCACGGGACGCGGGGCTGGACCCGTGCGAATGCCGCTGATGGATCTCGATGCGGCGGAGGAGGCGCGGCTGGCAAGCATCATTGCGGCTGCGTCCGAGTGGGATCAGTGACAGCGCCTCTCACGGTAGTCATGCTCGGCATGGCGCAGGGCCAGGAGGGGCGGCTCTCGCGCTTCCTTGATATTCCGCATCGTTTTGTCTCTGGCGGCGGCCCGCAGCAGGCGGTCGACGCCATGATCTCGCTGCGCTACGGCAAGGACGAGGCCGAGCGTTATCTCCCGCGCCTTGTGCACTTGCCTGGCGCGGGTGCCGACGCCATCGAGTTCGAGCGACTGCCGCCCGATTGCGTGGTGTGCAACGTCTTTGAGCACGAAATCCCCATTGCGGAATACGTGCTGGCGGCCATCCTGAACCATGCCATTGGCTACGTGGGCATGGTGGGAAGTTTTAGCGGCGAGCAATTTGGACCGCTGTTCGCCTCCCGCAAAACTCATGCCGAGGCTCACGGCAAGACATTGGGCATCGTGGGCTTCGGGCATATCGGCAAGCTCGTGGCGCAGCGTGCCCAGGCGTTCGGCATGCGCGTGTATGCGATCTCAAGAAGCGGCCACGCGCCAGAGGCTGACCAGGCGGGCGATGTGTCGCAACTTCCCGATATGCTCCACCAGGCGGATTTCGTCCTGATTGCCTGTCCGCTCACGCCCGAGACGCACGGTCTTATCGGGGCTGCGCAACTGAAACTCATGAAGAGCACCGCGGTGCTCATCAATGTCAGTCGCGGAGCGATTGTCGATGAAGAGGCGCTTTACGCGACCCTGAGCCAAGGTCTGATTGGCGGTGCAACGCTTGATGTCTGGTACCAATATCCCTCGCCGGGCAATCCGGCACCCCATCCATCGCGATTCGCCTTTGAGAAGCTGCCCAATGTGCAGTGCACGGTACATTCGAGTGGCTGGACGGAGGAGATGTTCGAGCGGCGATTTGCGGTGATCGCGGATAACTTAAAGCGCCTGCACGACGGGCGGCCGCTGCTGAACGTCATCCGGCAAAGTGTTGCGCGCAAACAAAACTGACCTCCAATTGACGTTCAACATCCGCGGACGTAATCTGGCGCAGTCTTATGAGGTGGACATGCGTCCCATTCAGTGAGACTCGATGAGGGGGTTCGAGTGTCAATGCCAGCGCGATCGCATGGTGTAGCGAGCCATCTCGTTCCTGAGGCCGCGCGCAACATCACGTGGCTCGGTCATTCCGAGCTTGGGGATCGTTCGGACGGCGTGCAGGTCATGGCCAACAAGGGCTTTGCTTTTGTAGGCCATCCGTTCACCGGAGGTGGTGCCAGTGTCGTCGACGTGCGCGATCCACGTGCGCCTCGACCCGTCAATTTCATCAAAACTCACCCGCGCTCTTGGTCGCTGCACTTCCAGACCTACGGCGACCTCCTGCTCCTCACCGAAGAGTTCAATTTCATTGCGCACAAGCCACACTCGCAGTGGCGCGACCCGGACTGCTCGGCAGGCTTGAGCGTCTACGACATCAAGAATCCCGCGGAGCCGCGGCGCATCGGCTTCATGGGTGTCGAGGGCCTCGGGCTGCATCGCATCTGGTGGACCGGCGGCCGCCATGCCTATGCGTCGGCGATCCTCGATGGCTACACCGATCATATTTTCATCAGCATTGACCTGCGCGATCCCGCCCAGCCGCGCGAGGTCGGCCGCTGGTGGGTGCCCGGCATGTGGAAGGCGGGCGGCGAGACGAACAGCTGGACTGGCAGGGTGGCGCTGCATCACCCGGTGGTCGCCGACGGGGTGGCCTACTGCGGCTGGCGCGACGCGGGACTGATCCTGCTCGACGTCAAGGATCCTGCGGCGCCGCGCCTTCTCGGGCAGAGAAATCTGAAGCCGCCGTTTGGCGGCTCAACCCACACCGCGCTGCCCTTACCGCACCGCAAGATCGTCGCGGTGGCTGATGAGGCCATGGCGGACATCTCCGTTGAGCCGCAGCAGTACATCTGGATTGCGGACGTCCGCGAGCCTGCCAATCCCGTCACGATTGCGACTCTGCCGCTGCCGGCGGATCAGGACTACATCGCGAAGGGCGGAACATTCGGTCCCCACAATTTGTGGGAGAACCGCCCCGACGCCTTCGTCAGCGATCAGGAGCTGTGCGCCACGTTTCAAAGCGCCGGCGTTCGCATCTACGACATCTCAAATCCATTCCGGCCGAACGAGACGGCGTACTTCGTGCCGCCGCCGCCCAAGCGGCTGCTCGATCCGCGACCGGGTATCAAGCTCATATCGCATTCGGCCGATCTTTACGTGACTCCAGAGGGGCTGATCTACGTCACGGATTACAACGGCGGCTTCTACGTTCTGGAGCGCAACTAGCCCGATTTTCTGCAATCAAGTTGAGGGGGTAACGATAATGTGTATCAAACACTGGCTTGCCGTGTGCGCCGTGCTCATGTGCAGTTTTGCCCTTGTGCCGGCCACGCGGGCCGCTGAAGAGACGACCAGCGCGGCGGGAACGACCGAACTTGCCGAGGTCGTCGTGACGGCGGAGAAACGCACGGAGAGCCTCGAGAAGGTGCCCGTCACGGTTTCCGTGGTGAGTGGCGATGATCTCGTCACCCGCGGGATCGACGAGATCAGTCAGGCGACCGTGATGTTCCCGTCGGTGAAGTTTGGCCAGATCAGCGGCACGACGCATCTCTACATCCGCGGCATCGGTGCCGAGCAGGATCGGGCGTCCATCGATCCGCTGTCGGCGATGACCGAGAACGGCATCACCATTCCGCGCGAGGCCACGGGCAATAACCTCTTTGACGTTTCCGCGGTGGAAGTCCTGCCAGGCCCGCAGAGCACCCTGTACGGCGCGAGCGCGGCCGGCGGCATCGTGAGCATCGTCGACAATCGCCCAGTCAACAAGGACGAAGGTTATGCGATCTTCGAAACCGGCAACTACGATTTAAAGCACGTCACGGCGGTTGAGAACATGCCGCTCAGCGACGTTTTCTACGTGCGCGCGGCTTTCGATGACGTGGTCCACGATGGCTACGAGACGAGCGGCGCACAGGCGCAGGATCAGCTGGGCGCACGCATATCCGCGGTATATGCACCCAGCAAGGACTTCAACGGCTACGTGTGGTACAGCTATAACCACACCGGCGGCCAGCCTGCCAACACGGTGACGCTGCTCGGTACCTCTGGCAACCATACTTTCGCCGATCCAAACAATCCCTGGAACGACGCGTCGTGCGCGCCGTCGGGCGCTGGCGCGCCGTTGGGCGTAAACGCGACTTGCGATCCTTTCTTCATCGGGCAGCAGTTCCAGGATTTCAGAACCAACATCTTCGGTGGCCAGTTTGACTGGCATCTGCCAGGCGTGACCATCACGGATATCCCGGGCGCCCTCGTCCAGGACGGCACTTCGCTGCAGTACTTCAGTCCCTTCCCCAACTACCAGGTCATCGGTACCCATCAGTACAGCAACGAGTTGCGCTTCACGAGCGACTCGGTGAAACCGTTCAAGTGGGTGGGCGGGCTCTACTGGTATCAGGAGAACGAGTACCAGTATTTCAGCGTGAACAACACGCTGATCCAGAACCTCGAGCAGATCGATGGTAATCCGCAGCTCTGGAACGAGGACCGCACCTACGCAGCCTTCGGGCAAGTCACCTACTCACTGACCGACACGATCCGTTTCACCGGCGGCCTGCGCTACTCGGAGAACAATAAGGACGCTCATGGTTGCAACTGTTCGGCGGGCGGCGGCGAAGGCGTGTACTTCACTTTCTCGCACACCTGGCCGCGGCTCGACTGGAAAGTCGGGACCGAGATGGACATCGGCAGCAACGGCCTGTGGTGGGCGACCGTGCAGACCGGTTACGAC
>Ga0302326_10005579_pt1 | contig 28662 bp, 23 predicted proteins | sample Palsa_T0_3_FD_202264 | JGI IMG/M metagenome (GOLD analysis project Ga0302326, IMG submission 202264) | Peat permafrost microbial communities from Stordalen Mire near Abisko, Sweden - Palsa_T0_3 | ecosystem: Environmental > Terrestrial > Soil > Palsa > Peat permafrost | place: Sweden: Abisko... | reverse complement strand
CTAGGAATGGTCTCAGTTGGGCCCCAGGGTATGTCCCAAACGGGAACGTACAAGGTTGACGCGGACGGCGAGTTCGTCGATCTGCCGCGCACGACTTCGCCGATGGCCAAGAACGTGCTGCAGATTCGAATATCGGGAGCGGCCAGCGCCAGTTTGAACCTCACAACCGATCAGATCAAGGTCTCGCCGACGGCCAATCCTCCTGGGCCGGCCCAACCGCCCAGCGGCATTCCGAATGGCGTCACCCTGAACCAGGGTTTCTCCCAAGGCAACGCGTGGGCGCCAGATGCGGAGTTGACGATCAGCTCGGTAGATGAGGCGGCAGACGATTTGCTGAAGCAGTGCGTCGACAACATTCGGGCACAGCAGCATCCTGCCCCTCCCCCCATCGTAAATCAGCAGTTTATGGCAGTGTCGACTCTGCCTGGATTGGATATTCAGTACGCCGGGTATCAGACTACGAATCTGTCTACTTGCGCCCTCATCGCGCCGGTCGATCCCGAGCAGTATGCACGGCAAGTTGTCAAGACAATCGAAGACGAAATGGAGCAGGATCGCAGGAACCTCAAGTCTTCTCTTGATTCGCTCAACCAGGTGTCTCAAGCGCAGCCCGGCTTTAAGATGACCTTGCCAACCATGCCGCCGGTCACGAAAGTTACAGTCCGGTTCGTGATGATGCCGGACCTTTTGCTTCAGATCCCGAACGTCCCCACTGCCCAATATCCGAATGGGGCAGCGGTCGTCCGAGCCCAGGAAGATGCGTTTCGGTCGGCGGCCGTGACCGTGAGGCTTGCCGCAGTCAACGTCAATCGCGCGGCCGCGAAGTTGGCGACATCACCGGTGGGGTAGGCGATGGCGCGCGGGTACCAATTGGAGCTGGGAATAGCGTCGAAATTCACGGAGGTGAAGATGCGCGCACCCAATCCGCGGAAGCGCTGGCAAGGGCCAGCCCGGCGGGTGTTTAAGCTTCAGTCGGCCAATAATCTGATGCCCCGGGGCTTATCAAGGTGATCCGGCGCCTTCTGGTCCTGGTCGTAAGTGCGCTGCTCGCGGGTCTCGTGATTCTCAGCTTCAGGCCGCAGGCCGGCCAAGGCGACCCGTCGGCGGCTCTCCATCGGCCTCTACACAAGCGCGTACGCCAGGTTCATTACCCGATCCTGACGCAAGTCGTCCTAGCCGGAGACTCCCCGCCGCCCGGTTTCACCTTCGAGGCGGTCGGCCGGCTTTCCGCGACAAAGACGTCGACGATGCCACAGGCGCGCTGGAAGACCCCTGGGATCGTGCCCTCCCTTCTTAGGCGTTCACTCCGGAGCTTTCTGCAACGCGCGATCCTCGAAGAGATTGGCTTGCAGTCAAGGCGCCAGCCGGGCGTGAGAGACAACAACTTGGCCTGGAGCGGGTCCGGAGTGACCTCGATTGATCAATTGCGGATGGGGCGAGAGAGTCTCTCTCCAACGGTTGACAGTAACGCGAACTATCTTCATCTTCCACCGGGAGCATCGCCTCTTGAGAAGAATGTGCTCGATGTCGTGATCACCGGGAACGGGGGTGCTGAGGTCTTGCTGCGGACCGATCAACTTCTGAAGGGCGCCGATGGGCCGCCGTACCGGTCGGAAGCGCCATCGGCCCACGCCCCTAGGGTCACGGCCGACTTCGTCGTCGCGGAGACGGTGGACGAGGCGGCAGACCGGTTGGTGGCGCAGAGCGTTGCCAGCATTCGGGCCCTCGAGAATCAGCCAGACCGCCAGGCCGGGTTAGATACAGTCGACCGGTGGGTGATTTTGTCGCCGCCGCCAGGTGTTTACGTAATTTGCGAGGGATTGTCAACCTCTGACCCTGGATCTGCAGTTGCGGCGCCGATCAATCCAGACTCGTACGCGGCCCATACCGTGAAGTCGATTGATTCGAGGATTGATTGGATGCGACATGCCGGACGATCGGTTCAAAGCCAGCTTAATGCTCAAGCGCAGCCCAATTATCCGAAGGATGTTACGGTCACCATCCAATTCCCGTTGATGACTGACATTGTAAGGAAGATCCCGATATGGCAGTCTGGGCAGTATCGAAATGGGGCGGCCGTCATCCGCGCTCGTGAGGCTGGCTTGCGATCCGCTGAAGACCAACTGAGACGAGCCGCAACCAAGTTGAACCGGCTTGCCGCGCTCGCGGACGGCGGCCAAGCCGGCTGATCACTCCACCAGATGCCTCAGATATGCGTCGGGGTGATTGAGGAACGACTTGGTGAGTTCGTAGTGCTCGGTTTCTTCGTACACCACTTGGCGTAAACCGTCTGCACCCAACTCATAGATCACCGCGTCCGGATAAGCCATGAGAATCGGCGAGTGGGTTGCAATCACGAACTGGCAACCGGCCCGGACCAGCCAGTCGATCTCCTTAATGAGGGTGAGCTGACGAGTGGGCGAGAGGGCTGCCTCCGGTTCGTCCATCAGCAGAAGGCTTTCCGGCCTCATCCGGTTTTGAATGATAGCGAGAAACGCTTCACCGTGCGATCGCGTGTGAAGAGAGCGGATCCCGTACCGATCCAACGCACCCGGGTCCTTGCTCTTTTCGAGCTTGCTGGCCATGTCGAAAACGGTTTCCGCCCGGAGGAAGAAGCGGTCGCCGGCACGGCGGGTTCGGCTGAAGTCAAGCTGAATGAAGTCGTGGAGGCCGCCGTCCTGCTCTCGATGGTCGAACCGGTTCCGGTTCCCCACTTCGGCGTCGCCGCCGGTGTCTTCGAAGCCCAGTCGGACCGCCATGGCCTCCAGCAAGGTCGATTTGCCGCTCCCATTCTCGCCGATGAAGAAGGTGACCGCCGGGTGAAACACGACCTTGTCCAGGTCGGCGGTCATTGGGAGGCACATGGGGAAGCGGCTCCGCGCGTCGTCCGGCACGGTTTGCGTCGTCACCCGGGTGATGAATCCCTCTCGGTTTTCGGGCCGTGGGCGCATAGGTATCTAGAGTTTACAGGGGCATCGAGTCGCGATCCGATCTGCTTGAGTTCATTTTGCGGTTGGAGTTGGAACAGGTGAACGACTTTGCCAAGCCTTCCTTAATGGACTGCAAGCACAATTTGCGTCCATTTTCCCGCTTGTCATCTCGACTTACGATTTTCTTACGATTGGCCGCTAAGCTCTTAAATCAGGGAAAGCTTCCACCAAAAGGGGGAGCCGACCGCAGGAAAGACAACTGCTTGCTCGCGACAACACTGGTCGTAGCGAGTCCCTGCCGCCGAGGCCGGGAGCTTGGGGTTCCTTCTAATCCCGACTCCCGTTTTGAAAGGAGAGGCCCCGGCGCCCTCCCCATGGCGCCGAGAATTCCACTCGGCGCCGAGGGCGGCCTTTATTCTGAAAAAGTTATGGTGCGGTTGGAGTCGCTGCCGTAGAATGACACTATGCAGGTACATCTCGGCACCGTCGCCAAGCAACCCCTCGGAGTGCAGGTTCCGAGCCGAGTGGGGGTCGTTCGCGGGTTAGGTGCTTCGGTAGCGTCTTGGCTCCTGCTCAACGCGATTTATCTGCCAATGACGATCCCCTTTCTTCTCTCGAAACAGGGGCGAACGGCTGGAATATTCACGACGGTTGGACTTCACAGTTACCTGCTGGACGGGCTGATCTTGTTCTGCGCGGTGGTCGCGGCGGAGACCGAGAAGTGGGTGATCTGCTTCATCGCCGGCCTTCTGCTTGTGCTCTTTAGCCTCCCGGTCTACTCTTATTCAGGCCCCCGAGACCTTGCGGCTGCGGTTCAGCCGTTGTTCGGCCTCAAGATGGACATGCTGGCTCTGTGGTGGCCGATCACACTCGGTTTTGTATTCCTCATGAGCCGCCGACGGGGTCGATTGGCACTGAAGGCGAAAGGATAGTAAGCGGCGCTGGCACCGGTACTCCTTTCGTATCGCTAGAAAATTCGTCGGTTTTCCGGACCACGAGGGCGTCTTACGATTTTCTTACGATGGCCCGTTAGGCTAATCGATAAGGAAGGTTTCCCCGAAAGGGCGCCGACCGCGAGACAAAGACAAGCGTTGGCTTGCGGGTATGACCGCCGCGAGAGACCTTGACGCCGCCGAGGCCGCGAGCCTGGGGTTCTATCCAACCCCGGCCCACGCAATGAAAGGAGAGGCCTCGGCACCCTCCCTTTTTTTTGCTTTGCAGACTCGGAGAGTCGGCGATACAATAGGGCATGTACCCTCGCGCGGTCAAAGTCGCTGAGCCGAGTCTTCTGGCTGCGCTCCCGGACGGTCGTGCGTTGGGACGGGCGCTCGTTGCAACCGGCGCATCTTGGCTCGTCTTGAACGTCCTCTACGGCGCGGTCGCGATTTCGTTCTTGCCCTGGGATCAGACTCGTGTTCACGGATTGTTCAAGCCGCTGGGGACGTTTGACTACTTCATGGACTTTGCTGTATTGCTCAGCGCGCTCTTGTCGGCGGCCACCGAGAGCCGGATTGTCAGCTTCGGTCTGGGGTTCTGCCTATGTTTATTCGTCGGCGGGGCGGACATTTCACGCTACGCTTACAGCGGCCCCGGCGACTTGGCTGCCGCCGTCCAGCCGCTTGAGAGCCTAAGATTCGAACTGCTCTTTGCCTGGTGGCCGCTCACGTGGACTCTACTGTTCGTCTGGAATTGGCGGCGGATCCGGGCACCAAAGTAAAATCGGCGTCCCGCCGATCTAGTTCCGAGTCCAGCTGGCGCCTCAGTCGGGTGGTAGGGCCATCCAGCCGCTTCGGACTCGTTCTTTGAGAGTCGCTTACTGTATGAAGGTAGACCAAGTGGACAGCGGTCCCGGAGCAAAAGGTTCTCAACACGCAATGGCGGTCCAGTCTGCCGATCCCAACCGGCCCCGACGGTCGGTAGCAGCTAAGTGCTACGGTTCACTGGTGGCGATCCTGCTGGCCGGCTATCTTGTCCACGACATTTGGCGCGTCAACTTGTTTGTGGCCCACCGGGGCCAGCCGTTCGCGCTAAGTGAGCGGGGCCTGCTGGCGCTTGCGGCGACTAGTAAAGATGAGAGACTTCAGAAGCTGCCCGGCAGGCCCGGGCTGGTGGTGTGCAGCCGCAACTGGGTTGTGTCGCTGGACGAGAAGGCGAACGAATGGGACGTCGAGTGGGCGAATTCCGAGGTGGGTGTTTATCTTAAGGATGCTTCTACTTATCGGGTGCGGGCCATAGCCGGCTCAAGGATCCTCCTCGACCGTGTCGGCTTCTATTGGTTCGACTTCCGGAAGCGAAGTGAACCGAAACCCACGAATGTGTTTGCTGCGTGCGAGGACCGGTCGGGAGCGATCTTCGAAGCGACTCCGGGCTGGGTCCGGTCGTCCACCGGGGCGGCGTATAAGGTGGACCTGACAACTTCCTCTGGCTTCTGCGCGGATTCTTCGACCGGCCTGCTCGCTACTCTCGAGGATGGTTGCGCGCGCGTCCTGTGTAATGGCAGGCTCGTAACACTCCGGATTCCGTGGGAGTTTGAGGCGATTGGTGCGAGTGTCGAATCGGTGGCAATCTCGGCGGCCGACCGTCAGATCTGGGTCGCGATCGCCCATCCGACCGGGGCCGGGTCAGCCATCCTGGCGTTTTCCCCAGATGGCGACTACCTGGGCAAGGTCGCCACGACCGCGCACGCCCTGTTCAGCCCGATGGGGGTGATCGGTGACGACCTCCCGGTAACTGTGTTCGCGACGTACCGCTGACTTGGACGAATCCAACCGCGCATAGTCATAAAGGTCCTGGTTTGTCAGAAGGCCGTTTGGTCGTGCCCATACTTGGAAGCTCCCAAAGGAAACCAACGATCGCAGCTCGAGTTGACCTTTCCCTGCCGCTTGGGGTGACCGCGATGAACGCAAATCCACTTCAACCGAGAGCTAACAGGTGAGGTCTGGCTCCCTTTAGATTTTCCACGCGACTTGCCCGCCGCCTATCTCTCTTGGCTGTGGCCGTCGCAGCCGGTTTTGTGCCGGTAGTCGACGCGTTTGTGATTGGGCTTGTCGCTGGGATTGTGTCCAGCCTCCTCGGGAAGCACCGAGAAATCGCGACAAGGCTCGGAGAAAAGTTCGGGGCAAAGCCTGACGGCAGGGGATTGTATTACTGGAACCGACACCGGCTGCTCCTACCTCTTATTCCGTGGCTGATCGGGATGTTGCTTTACACGGGCTTTCTGGCCGAGTTGGCGCTTCTTCCTTCCTCATGGCATTTCGTGAAGAGCTTCGGCTCCTGCGGTGTCATAGCATGGATCGTCGATCTTCACTTCAAAAGCTTCTACATCTACGTGTATTCGTTTCCCGCCGCCATGTTAGCGGGAAAGCGCTAGAGTCCGGCTACTTGCACGACAGCGCCTGCTGCACGGGTGGCGTAGAAGACTTCAAGGCCTGATATGACGATCCGTAGTGCCAGGAGAAATGTGCGGGACCTGAGAGCGGCAACGGGTTTTGGGGTCCTTAAGTGTCTATCGATTGTAAGACGGTTACCTACGGGTGTCTCCCCGGAAGATATGCGTGGATCATTTCTCTTTGAGTCAGACCTGGGATCGGTAGATGCGAAGATGCTGCGGCTCGCTGCAAAGGTTCTGGCCCATCATTATCACATCGGAGAGATGCGCGCCTCAGCGATCCCCGGGCGGCTTCAACAGTGCGATGTGAACGCGATTCTGGGCAACGACTTTGTCGCCGTCGAGGCGAAACTGTGGCCCTTACTCGATCAGTATCCGGAGCAGGAGTGCTTTGGGCAGTTTCCGATCTGATCGGGGCTTGTCCTTATCCCGAGCGTGCGGAAGAGCAGCCATCCAACAAAACAATCTTCAGTTCCTCGCGGATCGGGCTGATCTGGGCTGTATAACCACCCCGTGAAACTCCCATATGTCGTCGTCGACGTGTTCACCGAAACTCCGCTGCAGGGAAACTCCCTTGCGGTCTTTTTGGATGGGCCGAGCCTTGAAACCGAAACGATGCAGCGTATTGCGCGGGAGATGAACCTTTCGGAATCGGTGTTCCTCGAACCTGCGACGCTCGAAGGCTGTGTCAGGAGTCTGCGGATTTTTACGCCCGGCAGGGAAATGAGGTTCGCCGGGCATCCTACGATCGGAACGAGTTTCGTACTGGCGGATCAGGCGATCGCCAGCGGAGCATTCCAGGTGCAGGAAAAGGTTGGACCGGTCGCGGTCCGAGTCGAGCCTGGTGACCGGCCGCTGGTCTGGCTCTCCACCCCGCCAATCGAATTCCAGGAGACCTTTGACCGCGCGGCCTGCGCCGGCATTATCGGACTCCAGACGGATGACCTGTTGGACGTCTCACCGCAAATCCTATCGGCCGGGAACCCGATCCTGCTGGTGGGCTTGAAGACCGCCGAGCTAGTGGACCAAGCCGCATTCAATTTCGCGGCCCACCGGGCTCTGACTTCACATTTCCCCGAGCCGATCTGTTTCTTCATCTTTGCTCCGGTCCCGACGGGAGCCTACTCACGGATGTTTGCCCCCGACCTTGGGCTGGTCGAAGATCCGGCGACCGGCAGCGCAACCGGCCCGTTGGGCGCGTACATGCTCAAGCACAAGCTTTTGCCCGGCGATGGGCTTGGACGGTTCGTCAGCGAGCAAGGCAAAAAGATGGGCCGACGCAGCCTGCTTCATTTTGAGGTGAGCCCTGACGGTATAGACGTCGGCGGCTACGTCACCCCGATCATCGAAGGCGTCCTGACATTGTAAAATCGCCGTCCCCATGTTGGGACAGCTACGTGCAGGCTCACACTGGATACGCCCCCTCCGCTCCCGCTCCGGGGGCTATCCAGTGCCACCCAAAAACCCTACTTTGGGGAGCCGAGGCCGATCATTGGGACGGTCTTGGGAGCTACTATCGCTACGTTGAGCTTGGCGAGGGCGGCTTCCAACCGGTGATCGGAGAGGCCGTCGAATCCCAGGATTGCGGCCGAAATCTTGCCTTCCGGGTCGATCACGTAGGTCGTCGGGATTCCGGAAACCATGTACTGGCTCTTCGCAATGCTCGTGGCGCCCCGCCCGGCCGGGTCGTAGGCGAACGGGAAGTTGTACTGCTTGTTGGCCGGAATCCACTCCTCGTACGCCTGCTTGTCGTCGAAGACGTTGAGTGCCAACACGGTCACGTTTTGGCCCTTCACTTGGTCATAGACCTTTTGAAGGTGAGGAAGGGAAGCCTTGCAGGGCCCGCACCAGGTAGCCCAAAAGTCGAGCACGACGACCTTGCCCCGGAGGTTGGAAAGGCGCACCGTGCCACCGTTCCAAGCCGGCACTTCAAAGTCTGGCGCCGCCGTACCCACCGCCAGGAGGTCCGGCTCCTTCGTGGTGCTGGTCTTGGGCGGCGTGACGGCTCGCATCGTCGGCTTGAGAGTGACCCTCGATCCATCGTCGGCAACCAACGCTTCGTAGTTGTAGCCGTCGACGTTGAACGTTCCTCGCGCATCCTCAAACGTGCCGTCCAAGAGGATCCAGACCGGCTTGGTCGGCTTCGCACCAACTGTAAACGGAGTGTTGAACACACCGTCGTTGTTGTTCTCGATCATCTTGACCGTGTAGTTGACGTTTCCGAGGGTGATCTTCCCGACTCTGGTGGAGGCGCGGTAGTAAAACAGACTGGCGCGGCCGGGACTCCAGTAGAAATTGAGGGCGTACTGCGCTTCGTGCGACTCCTTGTTCGGGTTGCCGTAGGAGACATCAAAGACGAACGTGCCGTGGTACTCACTGCCTCCGTCGAATAGCTTCTTCGTCCAACCGGCGTTGGACTGGGTCAGGTCGCCGTCGCCCTTTACGTCGACATAGATCTTCGCGTCGGAGCCGTCCGACGGGGCGTCGATTGCGATCAAGTGGCGGGTGTGGGGCCCGTTCCCGAGCTTCAAAATACCGTACTGCGGCGTTCCCTTGTAAGTCGGCTCCTTGGTGATCCCGGCCGGCTTCGTTTCGGAGAGGTCGACTCCGTTGGGCATGTACATCGTTCCGGTGGCCCGCGAGCCGTTGAAGTCCAAACCGGTCAAATCGAGCGAGAGGTTGGCGGAGGATTTCGTCTGTCCGAACGCCGCCACGCTGGCCAGAGAAGTCACGGCGACGAGAGTGCAGATTAGGGTTTTGTTGCTCATGGGTCTGTGGCGCAATACTCCAACTCAGTCGGAGGCACTATCATTTTCACCCGAGAACTGCCCGCGATCGGGACACGCACTGACAAAATTAGTTGAAATAGGGACAGATCCGCCTAATTTGGCCGGATTCTGCCGCTTGCACCGTCGGGCACCTTGCCATCCGGATCTACCCACGCCTCATAGGGACCGTCCACTTTTCGGCCGCGCTTCGGCCGTCGTGCCTCGATCGGCTCTGTTTCTTCCAACCGAACGTAGAGCACGAGATTGGGCGCCGCGTTCTTAGCAAGGGGGACGGCCGGGGCAAAGTAGAACGGCTTCGTGCAGTCGAATGTCGCCGCCCCGCCCTCGTCCAACCGGTACTCCTTGCCTTCGTGATGAAGAACGGAATCTCCCCGCAAGCCGAACGCAAAAATCTCGCCTCCAAGGTAAGTCGACTCCGGCAAGTGCCCGTAGATCTCCAGGACGCCGGCGACCAGTTTGCCCTTGGGCAGCCGGCAGCGCAGGATCTTTACGAATTGGGTTACGAAGCCGAGTCGTCCGAGTCGCCCCCGCTCGTCGGGAGACTGGATTGCCTGCTCATTGTCCTCCGGCACCACCGGCCTCCAGTCGATGAGGCTCAGCCACTGGTCGTCTGCCGGCTCATGGAGGGCGAGATCGTTGCGGACTGGTGAATCGGTCCTGGCCAAACGTTCCACCACTGTGTCGAGGGCATAGGCGATCCGAGTCCGTCGTGTCCTCGTGCTCGGGTAGCCGCACTCGATTCGGTGCACGGTGTGGCTAGCCACTCCCGCACGTTTGGCAAGGGAGTCGATCGACCAGCCTCGAACGCGCCGCAGATCCCGCACGTTCTGTCCGAAGACCTTCGGATCGATGGCGTCTGCGGCAGGGTCAATCCTGGGCATCGATCCGCCAGAATAGAACTAATAGCCGATCGACTATTATCGAGGCCGGTTCTCGAATATTTTCAAAATTAGGTGGTTTTCCGAGCAATTACCCTAATTTTACAACTTTCAATGGAGAAGAGTCGGTCCGATTGGTCAAACCCCTTTTAACATAATGCAATCCCAACGGCGGGAATGTTTTGTCAGGAGCACTCATTATCATGTTTGTTACAAGTTCCATGGCGAAGAGACGCGCTTTCACGCTCATTGAGCTGCTGGTCGTCATCGCCATCATTGCAATCCTTGCCGCGATTCTGTTCCCGGTTTTTGCCCAGGCCAAGGCGGCCGCCAAGAAGACGGTTTGTCTTTCCGGAAATAAAGAGATCGCCCTTGCCGACATCATGTACGGCAACGATTACGACGACTTTGTAGTCCCCGGTCTCATTCCGGCTGACGCGGGAGCGATCGAGGCCTCGTACGAGTTCAATGCGGGGCAAACGGCGTGGGACAACGCTTACGACCACCTTTTGATGCCGTACATCAAGAGCTATCCGCTCTTCCAGTGCCCCATCGGAAACGCACTCGGCGATCCCGGCTACACGATCTTCAAGAGCATTACGATGAACGGTGACGTGGCGGTCGACTTGAGCGGCTTTGCCTATTTCCCCAACACGGTGGTGAGTTTCAGCTCCGCTGCGGCCCCGGCGGACCTGATTTTGCAGAGCGATGGCGCGCCGAATCCGTACAACTACGATAGCAACTTCACAGGTGTCTTGAACAGTGCAGTTGGTGCATGCTACGCATGGGAAGATGAGGCGGCAAGCCAGCCCATTCAGTCGTGGGATGAAGCGTATCGCCGACACAACGAGACGGCCAACTATGCGATGGCCGATGGCCACGCCAAAAGCCTCCATCCGGCCCAGACGCTCTTCTCGAACGTTGCTTGGTTTAACGACAACCCAACAGCAGCCGCAATGGCGGCAAATCCGCAGGGCGCCGGCTGGTTTCCGCCAGCCCCGGCAGGCCCGATCAGCCCGACCATGGACTGCAGCGTGTTCCAGTACTGGGATGGCCAAGGCGGTTACTAGGGCTCTACTCGTCTTGCCGGCGGCGCTCGTGGTTTTGGTGGCCGCCGGCTGTGGCCTTGGCTCCGGGGCCAGCCCTGCCAACCGCCAAGCCTTTGAGAAGAGGGTGGGCTCAGACGAGAGCAAAGCGAGGGCGTTCGTGGCGAGCCTCGCCGGCATGCCTTTCGGCAGCCGCAACGACTATGCCAGGGCTCACCCGCAGGATGTGCGTAACATGGCCTTGGTGCCCGACCCGGAGCTGCAAACACAGTTTCGCAAGCTGATGACTAACCGAGGATGAAGACCGTCGCACTCTTGATTTCGCTAGCGATGGCGCCAGCCGTCTTTGGCCAGAGTGATCTGAAAGCTCACGTTTCCGCTATTAACGCGGAGACCGCCGCAGCCTACAAGAAGCACGATTCACACTTCTTCGATCAGCTCTTTAGCCCCGACTTCAAGGCGAAGGATGAGCATGGAGCCACCCTGAATAAGAAGGCGGCGCTCTTTGTGGTCCGCTTCCAGCTCAATTCGATTCGGGTGACGGACTATACGGCCACATCCAAGCCGCTCAAACTCGAGAAGGCGCAGGGCACCTTTGTCACCGAGGCGAAGATGGTGGGGATCGCTCCCGGACGGCGCGGGGGGCCACCCTCCAAGGTGGTGATCACGCGCAAGTTTAGCGATCTCTACCAAAAGCGGGGCACCCAGTGGGCGCTGATTTACCGCGCGGAATTACTCGCCCCGGTTGTGAAAGTGACGCCCATGGTGTTGCTGACGCCCTCGAAAACCTTAATGAAGCCCGGACACTAAGGTCTACCGTCAGTCCTAGGTCGGCGGGGCGGGATACTGATAATCATCGCATGTGTCTAGTTCAAAGCGGGGTTCGTCCTCGCGTCGGGACGCCTGCGGTGGAGATGGGTCCTACCCGTGCTTGCCGCCAGATTCTTCCTCCCGGAGTCGTCCTAAGAAACTCCTCGATTTTGAATCTGAATGGGCCGGCAAATTCAGGGAGTTTCTTTCCGCGAATGGGCCACTCGCGGGCTGAATGGCTCCTAAGAGACTCCCCGATTTTGAATCTGAGTGGGCCGGCAAATTCTGGGAGTTCCTTTCCGCGAATGCCCGCTCGCGCTGAATGGCTCAGAATGACAATTCCTACAACTAGATTCGAGTGGGGGCTGATGTGCAATTGAAGGGCAGGCGTTCGCTTCCGATCAACCGCTACTCCAGCAAGAAAGGCACGGCTCGACAAGTTGCACTTGGGCAAGCGGCAATCTGGATTGCATTTACCGAAGGGATAAATGCGCAATGGTTCTTTGGGTTGTCTCCACTGAGAGGTCTTGACGTAACATTAAGGTTCAGACCCTTTTTTCCCATTCGTTGACCGCTCCGGACTGTATTTCTCCTGCTTATGATTTGTAACGCTATCACGCTCACCTCAATCTCCCTCGCCCTCGCGGCAACCGCTCTCGCCTCGCCACCGACCACCAAGGCCTCCGGTAAGGCGCCGACCACGGTCGATCCGAGCTACTACTCCGGACTTGTCTGGCGTAACATCGGTCCCTTCCGGGGCGGGCGAGTTTCGGCGGCGGGGGGTGCAATTGGCCAGCCGGGCGTTTTTTACGCAGGCATGCCTTGCGGCGGACTCTGGAAAACCACCAACGCGGGGATTACGTGGGAACCGGTGTTCGACAGCGTCAAAAATGCTAGCAGCGTGGGCGCCGTCGCGGTGGCGCCAAGCGACCCAAACATCGTCTATGTCGGCCTTGGCGACGGCACCACGGGCGGCGGGCACGATGAGGGTGACGGAGTTTACAAGTCCACCGACGCCGGCAAGACCTGGACCCACATGGGCCTCGACTTTGCGCACCAAATCCCTCGAATCTTGGTCGACCCAAAGGACCCGAACCTCGTGTTTGCGGCGGTCCTCGGTGATTCTCGTAAAGCGACGACCGACCGGGGTGGTTACCGCAGCACCGACGGCGGGAAGTCGTGGAACAAGACGCTGGTCACCACAAGCGTCACCGGGGTCCAGGACCTCGCTTGGGCGTACGACGATCCGCAGGTGATGATCGCCACCACCGTCCGCCACTGCCAGCCTAGCGGGAAAGACGGCGAGCCGGGTTTCCGGGGAACCTCGATTGTCAAATCGACCGACGAGGGCCTTACCTGGACCCAAGTGAAGGGAACGGGTTTACCGCCAGGCTCGTCGGGCCGGACCAGTGTGGCTCTCGCCATGCATACCAACGGGAAGCGGATGTTCTTTGTGAGCAACTCCGGCCTGTGGCGTAGCGACGACCAGGGCGACACATGGACCCAAATGGATAAGCAGGACGGGCGAGTCCGCAACGGACAAGGCGGATACAACTGCGGCGTCTACGTCAACTCGTGGGACCCGGACACGGTTTACGTGCTGAATACATGTTCCTACGTTTCGCACGATGGCGGAAAGAGCTTCACTGGTTTCAAGGGCGCCCCGGGTGGGGACGATCCGCAGCAGATGTGGATCGATCCGACCGACGGAAATCGCCTCTTCTTTGGGGTGGACCAGGGACCGACCGTCTCACTGGACGGCGGCAAGACGTGGAGTGGTTGGTACAACGTGGCGAACGGCCAGTTCTATCACATCGCGGTCAGCAATTCGTGGCCGTATTGGATTTACGCGACGATGCAGGATTCGGGAGCGATCGGTATGAGCAGCCGAGGCAATTACGGCGAACTCACCCCACTCGACTGGAGTCCGAATCCGGGTTGGGAGTGGGGCGAGATCACGGTCGATCCGCTTAACCCGAACGTTTTGTACTCGACGGGCCAGTCGAACGACGTGATCAAGCAGAGCTTCCCGACCGGTCAGTGGGATAGCGTGAGCCCGGACAACGATCCGAAGCTCCGCCTTCGGCACGACTTCAATCAACCGATCCAGTTTTCCCCGACCAACCCGCACGAACTGTTCCTGGGCTACCAGTATCTGATGTCCTCGACCGATGGTGGGAAGACCTGGCGCAAGCTGAGCCCTGACCTGTCATTCCCGAAGGGTTACGTTCCGCCGAAGCCGGATGCGAAGCCGGCTGCGAAGAAACCAGATGTCAAGAAGGCCAACGAGCGCGAGCCCGATCTGGACCCAAGCGACGATGACGATGACGATGCCGATAACGGCGGCGACCAGAACATCAACCCCAAGGACTTGATGGAGCACGCGCAAGAGACGATGGATGAGGACGCCCAGCGCGGTGGCGGTGGCGGCGCCATCTCGTCCCTTGCGCCCAGCAGTATCGACGGGGGCATCATCTGGGCCGGCATGAGCAGCGGAACGATCAAGCTCACCCGGAACCACGGCGGCGACTGGGACGACGTCAACATCCCAGATAACAAGCGGGCGATCACCTGCATCGACGCCAGCCACACGGACCCGGCATCCGCCTACGTTGCCGTTTCAAGCGATTCAGACCCGGTGGTCTACCGAACCAAGGACTTCGGGAAGCACTGGACAAAGATCGTGAACGGATTGCCAACCGGGGAGGCAACGGGAAGCTGGGCAAATGTGATCCGGGCCGACACCAAGAAGGACGGTCTGCTTTACCTAGGCACCGAGAGTTCCATGTTCGTAAGCTTTGACGATGGAAACGACTGGCAGTCGTTGCGCCTCAACTCTCCGACCACGTCCTATCGCGACATCGTGGTGAAAGATAACGACTTGGTCGTTGGCACCTACGGGCGCAGCTTCTGGATTCTGGACGACCTCTCGCCGCTTCGGCAGATGTCGTCGAATCTTGGCAACGGCTATCTCTTCGCGCCGGGTGACGCGATTCGAGTTCGCCGGAATGTGAACCAGGACACTCCGCTTCCGCCCGAGGTGCCGCACGCGCTGAACGCCCCTCCGGGAGCGATCATCTACTACTACCTGGCGAATCCGCCAAGCTCGCCGATCAAGCTGGACATCACTGATTCCGAGGGCAACTTGGTTCGCAGCTACTCGAGTGGGCCTCTGATGCCTGCCAAAGAAGACCTGCAGCCAATTCCCGACTTCTGGAAGGAGGTGCCTAAGCCAATGCCGGCCGAGGTTGGCACCAACCGTATCAATTGGGATCTGCGGTACACCGACCCGCCTGCCTTCTCACGTTCCTATGACATCAGCGCGACCCCGTACCTGACTCCCGCCGGGCCTCAGGGGCCCCTGGTGTTGCCGGGCGTCTATACGGTGACATTGACGGTAGACGGGCAGAAGTCTGTCCAGAAGGTCACGGTCAAGAACGACCCTCGATCACCCGGCAGCCTGCGCGATTTACGAGATCAGCACCAGCTCCAAATGGAGTTGCTGTGGGCCGACTACCAGGCCATGGACGGGATCAAGGCGGTCACCGACTTCCGCGCCAAGTTGGCGGACTTGCCAAAGGACAAACTTTCGAAGGACGAATCGGCCCAGGTCGACGCGATCAACGAGAAGCTTGACAAGATCGACCGTTCAAACGGCCGGGTCCGGAACTTCGGTTTCGGCGGAGGCGGCGGGGCTCCGAGCTTCAGCGGGCTTCAGGGCCAGACGATCACCTATCTGTCGAAGATGGAGTTCGGGGACCTCGGGCCCAGCCAGCCAGTCCGGGATGCCGTCAACGACGTCATGACCCAGCTCAAGGGGCTGCAAACAGCCTGGAAATCGATCCAGGACAACGACCTGAAGACGCTCAACGCCGCGCTTAGCAAGGATGGTCTCACGCCGCTCAAATAGATGCCGTATCGCTCCCCGCACCTTGTCAGTAGTCCGCTAGCGTGGTCTCTTGCTGCGCTGGGGCTGCTCGCCGGGTGCGGAGGCGCAGGAGAGACGGTTTCCCCAAGCCGGGCCTCGGGGGAAATAACGGTTCAGGTGACCTGGCCGGTCCAGACCCGGCTGATCCCGGACGCCGCTGAGTGCATCGTGCTGGACGTAGCCAATCCAAGCCATCGGGCGCTTCCTCAAGAGATCCTGGTGCGCCCCTTCAACGGTGCTTCCGCCTTCGCCATTGCAAATTACTCTCACCTCGCAGATGGCACGTATAAGATTGTGGCGAACGCCTACCCGAGCACCAACGGCACTGGAGTGTCCCAGGCGGTTGCGAACTATTCGGTCGCCATTTTGAACGGAAGTTCGGTGGTGGTACCGCTCTCGATGAGCACTACGATCGCAAAGGTTGCTATCAGCTATTCCGGACAGAGTGCGCCGGCAGGGATACTGGCGCCCGGTGCGGAGCTCGAGCTAAGCGGAATCGCGTACGATGTAGCGGGGAACGTGGTTCTCACTTCGGCAGCCCACGAGGTCTGGTCGATCTCGTCTGGTTCCTCCTACGCGACGATCCTGCCCAACGGTGTACTAACCGTGCCCGCGTCGGACAAAGCCGGAGAAACGTTCACGGTCGAATTCACGGACAGCGAGTCGCTCAAATCTGACTACGCCTCGTTTACTGTAGGCTCTTAGCAACGATTCGAGTGCACGTGGCGTCCCATGGTGGGAGACTGCTGAACTTGACTAAATCTGCTCCGAAATTATTGCTGGCTCTCTGTGGGATGATGCTGATTGGAGGATGCAGCCTTAGGGATCGGGAGAAGAAGGCGGCAAAGGACGCTGAAGAGGGCCGGCTAGTCCGGCCAGCCACCCCGGTTCGATCACTGAACCACGTGACCCCCAGGTCTATTTAGGCATCACTGGCGAGCCTGGCGGCAAGCCCCAGTACAGCGCGCTTGTCATTCTGATGAGAGACTCGTCAGGATGATAATTCCTAGTACAAAAATAAACTTGGGGGTAGGGCCGAAATTGGAAGGCGAGCGTTCATTCCCCATCAATCGCCGCGCAGCGTAACAGACTCTCGATGGCGATGACCATGCGGACCCGCTCATCCGGCCGCCAAGGTCTACTGGGAAAGAATGATGCAAGTGTAAGCGGGTAGTCCGACGTTCCCGCTGAACGGCATCCCGTTCAAGGGGGGGCCGTTGGCATCCGTATCGAGGCTCTCGCCGCCGCCGAAGCCGGGGTCGTACGCCTTGGAATCGCTGTTGAACCTGACGCGCCACATTCCGTCTCGCGGAAGTCCGACCGCATAGCTGGGATAGGAGGTGTACGAGAAGTTGCAGACGACGACCACGTCGTCTCCCTCGCCACCGTTGTTCCAGCGGTGGTAGGCCAGGACATTGTCTGCAAACACCGGCAGCACGCTGATATTCGGTCCTTGCAGACCGGCGGTGTTTCCGCTGAGGTTCCGCCGAAGCTGGATCAAGTCGTGATAGAGGCTTCTTATGCCTGCGAACTGGGTCGCACGAGTCCAGTCGATCGGCTGAGGCGCCGTGGCGCCGGAGTTAAAGAACGGTCGGTATTCCAGGAACTCCTGGCCCTCGAACAGCATCGGAATCCCAGGCACGGTGAGGACAACCGCCGCCGCAAGGGTGCTTTGCTTCTTGGCGTTCCAAGAATCGGACTGCGCTCCGCCGATGATGCTGGGCAGCCGGCCCCCGTTTTCGTTTGGATCATCCTTGTCGTGATTCTCGCTGTATACGACCGACGTCAGGTATCCCCCGCGGCTCAGGAAGAAGAGGGTCGATGCGAGGCCCGAAATGTTTCGAGCCGAGTCGGTTGGAGCGCTTGCCGCGTTGCGCAAGGCGTAGCAAAACGCGTCGTTCCATTGGGCATTGAAACCGAAACCGCCTCCATCCACCGGATCGGTGATTGAGCCGTCGTTCTGTAGGTCCTCCGCGATCGTGATTTTCCATTCTTGGGCGGTGTGAATGGTTTGATTGATCTGGGTGAGAAGCGCCTTCCCCTCAGGAATATCCCCCTCGAACTGGCCACCTGCTTCGATCGCGCGCATGTTCACCACGGAGTCGAATCGGAGTCCGTCCGCGAACCGCTCCTGGAGCCATCGGGTGGCGTTGTCTAACAAGTAGCTACAAACCTCCGGTCGGCCGAAATCGAACTTGGCGTGGCTGAAATCGGTGTGAGCCCGGGCGTCCTGAAAGAAGTAGATCCCGCCGTTGGTTGGCCAGCCTTCGCCGGGCGCCCTGCCCTCCGCCCAGTAGTACGGGCAGAGGTTGTTCTCGCTCCAACCGTCGAATTGCCAAAGATCAGTATTGCCGGCGTGGTTGTAGACCACGTCCACAAGGACCGCGATTCCTTGGTTGTGGGCTTCGTTCACAAACTCGCGAAACCCATCCGGTCCGCCGTATTGGTCCTCGACCGCGAAGATGTACCCGGGATTGTATCCGCTGAAGCTGATGCTTTGGAACTGACCGAGTGGCATGAGCTCGATCGCGTTGATTCCGATCTCGGCTAGACCCGGAAGTTTTTCAATTGCGGTCTTGAACGTCCCGGCAGACCCGTCCTGCTGGGTTGAAAAAGTCGGGATGTGGAGTTCATAGATGACCGCTTTGTTCCAGGCCGGAGTCTTGAACCCGCTCTCGTGGTAGTGCACCGCAGTCGTGGTGATCACGGCCTTGAAGTCACCTTTAACCTCCCGGACCGAGTTGGCGTAGGGGTCGACGCGCCACGGCTGCCGGTTGGGGTCGGCCGCGTACGGGACGTAGTATTTGTAGGCTTGACCTACGGCGGCGCCCTCCACATCGGCCGACCAGAGGTTTGTCCCAGATTCCTGAGCGAGTGGGTTGGCAGTGGTCGACCAGCCGTTGAAATCCCCGGCTACTGCTACTGAGTCGCAGAACATCGCCCACACCCGAAACGTGGTCCCTCCCTCGTAACCTGTCGCCCCCATGCCCGGCCTGGAAGAAGGAACCGCCATAAGCCGGTTGTACCGTACGGAGGCTCCCACGGGCACAGCCGTTACTATAAGGCGACCGTTGCCATGCTTGTCTGAAGCGTGACGGGATTGCCTCTTTTACTATCAGTCTACGTCCCCCAACAAACTCATCCCATCCTGGTAGTCAAGCTGGCTACCAGAATAGGATGCGGCGGAGCAGGGCCGCGATTAGCTCGCCGAGATTAGGCTACCGCTCTTGGACTCCAAGACCAGCTTGGTTGCCCCGGAAGGAGCAACGTTCTTCCCATTCGAATTCCACACTCCCGTGAAGTGCCCGGTGTAGGTGAGGGTGCCGTTCCCCTTTACGCACGTCGGCTTTCCGCCGCGCGTCGCCAGGAAGGGCGCCACCGCGTCTACGGTCCCAGAGTTGGAGTCGATCGTAAGCAGCACATCCGAAGTTCCAACGGTGATGCCTACTGGCGTGTCGACATACAGATTCGCATACTTGAGCGCGGTGATGTCGTCCGCGTGCAAGTCGTACACTACTGGACCGCCCGTCGGTGAACCGGTCTGGGATTCCAGAGTGATCGTTGCATCGGCAGGCGTGGTCGCTTGGAACGAAACCAAAGACTGGAAGCCATTTTGTTGCTGGGTATACACAAGGCCGGCCGCAGAAGTAAACATGGCGCCATTCGTCCCGATGAAGGCCCGAACCGCAGGGAAGGGCGACCATGTCGGCTTACTGCCTGGGCCAATCGTCTGGATCGAATTCTCGCCGGCGTCTGAAATGACGACGGTCGTATTCAGGGTGCCATAAGTCGCACCGCTTGCGTAGACCAAGTAAGTTCCGTCGGGCGAAGGGCTTGCATGAGTCGCCCAAGGGGTACTCTGCGCGTACGTGGTAAAAATATACCCTTTATTCGGGCCAGATACCGACATCGAATCAATCTCCCGCTGAGAGCCGTTGTCAACGTCGCAAAGCAGTTGGGTTTGGTCCGGCGTGTAGCACGGATAGTAGAAGTTGTCGTTGGGGTATAGCGTTGAAAGTTGAGTCGCGGTCCCGCCTGCAATCGGAATCGTGAAAATCTGATTCTTTCCACTAACGGGCTTAACATACGCGACGGTGGTGCCGTCGGGAGAGATACAGGGCTGAATACCGGTCGCATCCAGCACCTTGTAGTTAGCGCCAGTGTTGCTCATGGAAAAGATTCCGCCTTCGTTGAGGTCACCTACGATAGTGGCATCGCCAGGACTTACGCAGACATTTTCATAATCATCGGTACCAGTCGAACTGTAGATGTTGGCCACTGTGCTTCCGTCGTAATAGGACCTCGAAATGCTATCCGATGTAGATCCCTTTATCCCGGCATAGTAAAGAAGCCCGCTGTGACCGAAAGCGCAGCCATACGAGACGGTGCCAATCTGGTCGAGCGCGGGCGAACTTGCGCCGCGTTGGTAGCTCTCGACTTCGAAACCTGGGCTGATATAAGCGATCGTCGAATTGCTATCGACGGCTGCCGGATAGTCCGTAAAACCAGTGATCGAGGCACCTGCAAGGGAGGTGATGGAGATTCCCGATTCCACGTTGAGGACGGCAGGTTTCACGGTTCCGTTGAAAGAGACCTTGGCCCCGCCGCCGATGCTAATGCTCTGTGAACTTGAGTTCCCGGTTGGGCTCTGCGAGCCGCCTCCGCAGCCGACGGCCACGATTGCCAAAACCGAGAAACAACAACCCTTTCGTAAATGTAAGTAAAACACGGACTCATTATAAGCCGGGTCTCTTGTGATCTGCGCAAGAAGTCCCTTTTTGGGCTTCGGGTCCGGTCAGCTTGCCAGGCTTTTGAACGCTGCGGCTTCTTCTGGGTCGTAAGGGGTCCCGTCCGGCCAAAACAGGTCGTGAAACCACCTGGGCGGCTCGGGCGCTCCTTCCTCAGTGCCCCACGGAAAGATCGTGTTCGTCTTACCGCGTACCAAGCCCCAATTGATGCAAGTGATGCCCAGTTCCTTGAATACCGGCAGAACCGTCTGGGGGATGCTGGCGGTTGTGCGAGCCAGCCACTCGGTGCAGATAACGGGACGGCCGAACGAGTTCAGGAACTCGACTTGCTCGCGCACCTTGTCTGGCGTCCCGTAATTGTGGAAGCTGACCACATCGCTGCGCTCAATCGCCTTCAGTCTGAGCTGATTCGAAGCGTCCCAATCGCAAACCGTCAATGGCTGAGACGGCCGCGCCGCCCATGCCCATTCAAAGACCTTGCCGAGGAGCACTCCGGACCCGTTCGCCGGTTCGTTGAACAGGTCCCACATCCAAACCCTGGAATCACTCCCGAACTCTCTGAACAATGCCTTGACATAATTCTCAAGCCGGTCCAAGTCCGTGGGCCAAGTTCGTTGCGACAGTTGCGGACTTTTGACCCAGCCGCTATTGTGGACAGACGGCTTGGGAGCATGTTGCGGCCCTAGTTCGGCGGCGGGGTTCCAGCAGTCGTCGAAGATGACGAACAAGGTGGTGATGCCCCTCGAAGTCGCCATGACCAAGAACTGATTCATCCGCTGGAGCATGCCCGCCGGATCGCTCTCGTAAACCAGGTCATGGAGGTAAACCCGAACGACTCCCATCCCGATCGACTGCGCGAACCCGAGTTCCTGGTCAATCGTAGCTGGATCCCATGTGGACGCCTGCCACATGTCGATTTGGTTGATCGCGGTGCTCAGAATGAAGTTACATCCCGTCATCCAACGCTGCTTCTTGCCCCACTCCAGCGCGGTTTCTGCGCTCCACTGCCCGCTCACTGCGCTATGTTAGCCTCGCCAGCGAGTTCGCCGCTCAAGCCGACCGGCCCGACGCTTTGAGGGTTCGCATCGCGCGGAGGGTGTTCCATCGGCTGTCTCCGCCTTGTTTCTCTAAATCGAACAAGCTAATCCCGGGAATCCGTTTCTCAACAACCCATCGGCCATTCGGCTTTCGTCGCTGCTCGATCAGATCAAGAGGATCGGCAAGACGCTCATCCGTGATCGTCCCCGTTAGCCGCATATAGTCCAGGCCGCGGAGGACGGTGTAGTGCCAGTGGGAGGGGTACGCCAAGTGGGTGAATCGCTGGTCGACCACCTCGCCGGTACGGTCGGAACGATACATCCGGTGGGCCACCATGAACTCCATCGCGCGATCCTCGGAGGCCTGGAAACCCGTCCTCGGGATCAAACCGGTCCAGGCTGCCTCGCGGAGTCCTCCCAACACGTTGAACGTTGTGTGGAACGAAGAGTGGCGGGATGACGGCTTCATCCGCATGCGGCAGTTCCACCCGCCATCCGCAAACTGCACGCTCAAGAGCGTGTCCGCTATGTTCTTGAGCCGTTCGGGATAGAAGCCGAAGTAGGCCCCAATTCGAAGCCAAAAGCCCAGATGGCAAAGATCCATATGCTTGAGCTGCCAAGACCGGTCCAGTGCACGCTCGGCCGTGAGATGGCGCTCCAAGAACAATTCGGCGGCTCGCTGGACATTCGGCTCATCGCTTGGAAACCCAAGATCGACGAGCGTGCAGAGGGTCCAGACTGGACCGGTCCAGCGCTCGTTCGGCCAAGTTCCTTCCGAGTTGAGGCACTCCAGGAACTGCCGCCCCCATCCTTCCTCGGCGATCCTGGCGCGGTCGGCTTCGTACGCGCTCGGGCTTTCGCCAAGCAAATCGCGACGAACCTGCCAGCGGACGGCCGGATCTCCGTCAAGCAGCCACTCGATTACGTCTTTCGCTTCCCGCATCCTTCCGCTAATCATATGACATCATCGATTCCGTGGTGAATGGTCCGAAATGAGTTGGTCGGCGTCTCAGTACAGCAAGTTCGAGGCTGAGCGAACTCGCCCAGTCCGAGACCTGTTAGCCCAGCTCCCCGAAACTGGGATCACAACCGCGATCGATCTTGGCTGCGGTCCGGGTAACTCGACTGAGGCGTTAATTCAGCGCTACCCTGATGCCCAGGTGTCTGGCATGGACAGCTCCGCATCGATGGTCGATGCCGCGCAGAAGCGACTTCCAAAACTTCAATTCGAACTCGGCGATATCTCGACCTGGCAGGCAGAGAGCCCCTTCGATCTTATCTTCGCAAACGCGTCGCTCCAGTGGGTTTCCGACCACGAAGCTCTGTTTCCAAGGCTCCTAAGTCAGCTCAATCCGGGGGGACGGTTGGGAGTGCAGATGCCCGACAACCTGGACGAACCGGCCCACCAACTCATGCGGGAAACCGCCGCCGGCCGCTGGCACCCAAAGTTGGGGGGTGGCGTGGACGTCCTACCTCCGCGTCACACGGCAGAGTGGTACTTCGAGTTGCTCCATGACACGGCCACCTCACTGGATATTTGGCGAACGACCTACTACCATGTCCTGGAAGGAGGCGCGGGCGCCATCGTGGAGTGGTTCAAGGGAACGGGACTGCGCCCGTTCTTGGACCCTCTCGACGAGGATGAGCGCCGCGAGTTCCTGGAATCTTATGAACAACGCTTGGCCGAGGCGTACAAAGTGACGCCGGACGACCGGGTCCTCTTGCCATTCCCACGGCTCTTTATCGTTGCCAGAAGGTGACAGCCCGGGTCCTACGGAACGGGTCAAGCCGTACCGCATCGTTTGTACAGCGATTCTGCGACCGAGTTGCGGCTAAGCCCCAACCGCGATGCGGTCGTTATCAAACAATTCGGCTTCTCGGCGAAGGAGTTCGTCGACCAGTTCGTCGTATCGGACGCGCGCGCCGAGAATGAACGAGTCGCCTCCGCCGTACACGAGGTAGAGCCAGCCATCATAGACGTATGCTCCGCAAGCGAACACAACGTTCGCCACGCTCTCGGCAAACGGTCCCTTGACCTCGAAATCAGTCTCCGGCCCCATGAATTCGTCGATGCGGGCCCTAACTAGCGTCTCCGGCTGCGTTGGATCCCAGTCGTTGAAATCGTAAAGGAAGGCGTCAAGCACATACTTTCGTTGCAGGCCGGCGACAAAGTTCCCGGTGTGCTCTATGGACAAGTAGCGTCCCTCGCCAATCTTGATCGGGGTCGCACCGGCTCCCGTCCAACTCTTGAAATACCCCTTACTCCGGTCGGGTCCGTGGACGCTCCCCAAGTCGGTATAGGGTCCCTCAGGTCGGTCCGCGATTGCGATTGCGGTTTCCCAGGTGTCGATGTCGCCGTGCATCGGGCGGTGCATCATTACGACTTTGCCCTCGATTCGGTCCGGGAAAAGCACGCCGTCCTTGTTGCTGACCGGCACGGGGCCCCGGCCTGACGTACCGGGGACGGCTCCGAGCTTGGTCCAGTTCACAAGGTCGTTCGATTTGGCGATGCAAACATTTGCGAGCCAACTCTTCAGGGGGTCCGGATCTTCGAACGGAGCGACGCCGCAGTAGACCATCCACCATTCTCCGTCAAGCCGTGTCACCCGAGGATCTTCTGCGCCGCGGACATCCGGAAAGTCGGACTCCGGGCTCAGCACCGGCGACTCAAAACGTCGTATTGGAGTGAGGTCGGGCTCGTGGATCGAGAGTCCCACGTAGGATCGCGTGAACGGAAAGCTCGGATCTTCCTTCGGCCGGGCCCGGTAATGCAAAACGACAATATCACGCACCGGGGTATCGGGACCGAGCAATTGGCGGATCACCGGAATGTTCTCTTCGGTCGCGGTGAGAAGGATGGCCGAGGAGTTGAAAGTCACGCCGGACTCCCAACCGCTGCCGGTAGGGGCGATGATCGGCCGACCCTCGAAAAGGCGCTCGACAACGGGAAGCGGAGACGATTGGAGTGAAGTCATTCAGAGTCCTGCCAGGAGTTCAACGGGAAGTTTGATTGGGTCGGTCCACAAGAGCCTTTGAGGGGCCGCTATTTGCAGCACTAACCGCAATACCTGCCGTTCCGCGGGGCTCCCTTCGTTGAATCGGGGAGCCTGCAGCGCTCCGTTAGAGCCAAGAAACGGAATATGGCCGCAGTTTTGTCTCTGTACGACCTACGTGTGAGGGCGAGCACAGCCCGCTGCGGGGCGCTGTTTGCGGTTGAACTTCTCATCGCCCGATCGCTCTGTTCGTCGTTTAGGCTGTCCGCAACCTGCTCTGGTCTCCAGCCCGCCTTCAATCGTAACTGGGTAAGTTGACGGTGTGAAGATCGCCTTCGTCGGCGCCGGCAGCTATGTCTTCGGCCCCAGTATTCTCGTCCAGCTTTTCCGGAGCGGACTGGAAGCTGTGGAGCTGCGGTTAATTGACCCCAACGGAGAGGCGATCGGTCCTCTGGCAAGTGCGGCCTCGGCGAAGGCCAAGCGGGACCGGCGAGACTTCACCTTTCCTTGCTTCGACAGCATCGAGGGCGCCTTGGACGGTGTCGACGCGGTGATTCATTCGGCAGCGCCGGGGATGCGCCAGGATTTTCAGCGTAGTAAGCAGGTTCTATCCGATCGATATCCGAGTCATTTGCTGACAGAGTTCGGCGGTGTCAACGGGATCGCCTACTCGGTCAGGCAGGCGAAGTTCACCGCTGCCTTGAGCGCCGAAATTTTGCGGTCTTCGCCTGACGCGAACCTCCTTATCTCCGCCAACCCGCTGCCCCGCACCTGCACCGCCGCGACGAGACTGGGAGTTGATACGATCGGGTTCTGTTCGGTCGCAATTCAGGCGCTCCGCCCGATTGGGCGTCTCCTTTTTGGGCTGGAAGAGGATTATCCATTTCCGGTTGCGGCGTCCAAGGTTCGATTTGCGGTCGCAGGGACAAACCATCTGAGCTGGGTGGTGGAACTGGTCGACCGATCGTCCGGCGAGGATCTCCTGCCCGCTCTTCGATCGGCCTCGCTGAACCTGCGATCGAAGAGCCAACGGTATTTGGCTTCGACCGGGTTCCTGCCGGCGGCGGGTGACGGTCACATCTCCGACTTTCTGCCGGTGGAGGGCGACGAACCGTTGTTGGAGTCTTCGAGCCATGGCTCCGGTGCGGACCGCGCGCGTCGCATTGAGGTGGTTCGCGATGTGGCGGCAGGGAAGCTGGAACTGGAAGTGCTTGACGAGCATCCCTCTTGGGAGGCTCCCATCGCCTTCCTCTGGGCTCTAAACGGCGGTCCGCCGCAGGAAATCGTAAGTTTGAATCTGGCTAACCGTGGCCAGATCCCGGAAGTTCCGATGGGGGTTGTTGTGGAGACGACTTGTTCGGTTTCTTCGGAAGGTGTCGTACCGCGCGTTTTGAATCTGCCGGCTGCGGTATCTAAGCACAACTTGCTGGCGGCGGAGATCACCGAGGCGATCGTTGATTCGGTCCTTTCGGGGGACGAGGACGCGCTGCGACACGCGGTCGACCTGGACCCCACGATCGAGGATAAGGATCTGGGATGGTCGTGCCTGCGCGAGATTCTGCAGCCAGCGGATTAAGTGTGTCTATCGATGCTTTGACGTGAGAGCAGAGCCATGAGGATCACGAAACGTCGCATCGCATTTCCTAGTATGGCGACGGCTTGACCGTCCGGTGGTGGGCCAAATTGCAACCCTGTTGAGGACTACTGCCCTTGCTGAACGGCCGTATCGGCTTGATCGAGGCAGAAGCCCAGAATCTGGTCTGAGGCGTTCCTTGGGAAGTTTGCCGCAATGGCCGTGATGCGGCGGTAGAGAACCTTTGCTTGCGCGACCTGTTTCTTGAGGTCCGACTTCGAAGGGGTGTCCGGGGGTGAGTAGTCGATCTTGTCAATCAGAACTGGGAGTTTGTCAAGCTGCTTCTCCACCTGCGAAACGACGTGGTGGCCGTGTGCTTTGATTTGGCCCGGGTGCAGGACGAAATAGATCGTAACTTCCGCGTCGGCGATGCCGGAGTATGCCGCCGTATTCCACATCGTTCCCCCGCCGGAAATGCCTCTCGCGACGTCGACGATATCGGAGCTGTAATTGGCGAGGAGCGTGTCGAGGAGTTTGAGCGGTCTCTGTTTCTGCGGAGAAAGACGGCCGATTTCCTTGGCGTTTCGCTTCGAAGCCAAATCGCCATAGAGTTCCCAGGCCTCGTTGTAAGCCGCCGTCGAACGGTTCGTCTTGGACGTGTAGTAATCCGACCACTTTGCACCCCCCATCCTCAGGATCTCGGCGTCGGACTTGCCGAGGGTGTCGATCTTCTCGTCCGTTTGCGCGAGACCGGCGAGAACGGGGGCCAAAAACAGGAAGAAGTGAACGGAGCCGATCATGATTCTGGCGAAGGTTACACTTGCCCGCACTGTGCAAGTAGGTCGCCGGATCGTCGGCGACACGAGTTGTCGCGGCCCCAGTGAACTTGACCCGTTCCGAATCTTCAGCAGCACCTTGCCCAGACAGATTGGACGAGGTGCAGCAGAAGATTGTGTTCTTGGAACTGCACGCAAGAGCAGGCCCAGGTCAAATTGCCTCCCACCGTCCCCAACTGGTATCCTCACGCAGTCGGGGCGGTTGGCTCAGTGGTAGAGCACTTCGTTCACACCGAAGGGGTCACAGGTTCGAATCCCGTACCGCCCACCAAGAAACGCATTTTCGAACAGGCACTTCAGTCAAACACCGCAAAGGAATGGCCCCTTTCAACTGAAATTCAAGGCTGCCGATCATCTTGATAACTACGAGAACCCACCATTTCTTTAGTCGGACTCGGCATCCGATCGCACGGTCAAAGGAAATGGCATCTACCCCTCGCATGAACGATTGTTCTCCTGGACGAATTCACGACTGCATCAATCTGGCTCGGGTTTTGGAGATTCAGCACTTTGTTCCGGCGTGCCTGAGACGGCTACTTACATTAAGGATCTCCCTATGACCCCGCCAAGGCTGAGAGGGGACCGGACGTCGAGAATTCGACTATGTATCGGGGTTTGAATGGGTGGTTGGTGATTTCGATGCTCTGGATGCGGTCAACTCGATAGGCCCGGTGCTCACCGTTATCGGATCTCACCGCATGAAGCAGAAGGTTCCCGTCCTGTGTCCTTCGAAGGGAATATGGTTCGACCGTCCTGATGCTCCCTTGATAGCCGACGATAATGCAAAGGCGATTGGCCCCGGCAAACCGGACCCGCTCAAGCGGCACACCAAATCCCCAACTGGCGACGGACGGAGGGGCTGTCCAATGGGTTCCTGAATCTTCCGTTTGCCATGATGCCCTTGCCAAGGCAGGTTCAACGGAAACCTCCATGAGCCAGTCGAACAGTGCTTTCAATTGCGACCAAAACGACTCCAATGGCGGCAAAGCAGGCAGTTGGTGCCCAAGCATGTTCTCCCACTCAGATTCGAGTTCAAGACGAGCTTCCGAGTTCGAGATTGCTTCCAGCGCGGGGAATGGCACTCCCTTGGTCGAGCATTTGTCTTCAAGAGCTTCCCGGATGATGCGCGGGGCTGACGTAAATTCCGGTCTGCGGAAGAGATTGACAATATCGTAAAGGTCACGCGGGCGTGATCGCTCGCCCATCGCGCGGATCTTCTCGGCAAAGACCTCTTCTGGCGCGTAGCACAGAACATCTGCCGGATCAGGAAGAGAGTCGGGGAAGGGATGGGCGATCAGCCTTCTTACGGGCGTTCGCACAACCCTTTCAGATGCCGAGAGGTCCAGCTTTATGCTTGCGACCTGCGGGCTTCGGCGGGGGCCGGTGTAGTAGATCCTGCCTTCAGTGTAGTTGCCGGAGGAGTGATTCTTGATCATGGGTGCCCGACCGCTGAAGTCGATTCCCGAAGCGTCGGCTACTTCGCGCAAGATATCTCCCAGGATCGGTCTAAGATCCGCCTCGCTCTGGGGTGAACCGGGCAGCAACGTGAAGTCAAGATCCTCGGAGAAGCGATAGGTCTCGAAGTAACACTTCTTGAGAGAGGTTCCGCCCTTGAAAACCCAAGACTTGCCAAGCACTGGATTGGCCCCGATTCCCCAAAGCACCCATCCGAGAACATAGTCCTTTTCAACCACGTCTTCGCGTAG